>Ga0181537_10001498_pt1 | contig 21455 bp, 22 predicted proteins | sample PEATcosm2014_Bin_39_FD_119765 | JGI IMG/M metagenome (GOLD analysis project Ga0181537, IMG submission 119765) | Peatland microbial communities from MTU Mesocosm Facility, Houghton, MI, USA - PEATcosm2014_Bin23_10_metaG | ecosystem: Environmental > Terrestrial > Soil > Wetlands > Peat | place... | reverse complement strand
GCCAGGTTGTCCTCCACCACCAGGTTGTCCTCTATCCGGTGGGTGACCTCCCGTGACGCCGCGAGTTCCTGCCTGACCGACGGCCCCGAGATCAGCGAAGCGAGCGCAAGCTCCGTGTCCTGGTTCAGCTGCTTGTGCTCGATATCGAGCCACTTCATGTTCCCGTAAATGTAGAAGCAGGTCGCCCCGCAGAGCAGGAAAATGACCGCGCAGAGCGCACTCAGCGGATGACGGCGGACCACGGCGATCCATTGCATGAAGTCGGCGACGTTCATAGCGCGCGGGGCTTCAGGTGCATGGTTATCGTGTAGTTCATCGTCTGGTCGTCCTCGAGGGAACGGTCCAAGCCGGTGACGTTGATCGTGCTGTATTGGGGGCCCACCTCAGGATCGGCGCGCAGCTTGTCCAGGTAGCCCCCCAACAGGATGCTCGCATGTTCCGACGTCTCGCGAAGGCGTCCCCGGATCAGGATCCTCCCGTCGGCGTATTCGATCGTGTCGACGATCATCTTGTCGGGCAGCGTGTGCCCGAGCTCGGAAATAAGGCCCGATATGAAGATGGGGTTCCTGATCTCCGAGTAGGCGCTCTCGATCTTCTTGGTTTCCGCTTCGTAGAAGCGCTGCAGGCGCCGGATCTCGATGACCTCCCACCGGTCGTCCTCCAGGCGCTGGTCGGCGTCCGCGATCTGCCGCTTTAGGCTCAGGTCCGCGTAGATGAACCACCCGGTCGCCAGCACCGCCCCCAGCGCTATCGCGCAGGAGACGGCATACGTGATAAACCGGATCCCGACGACGCTGTCCTCGGGCAGCTCGGCGACGAGCCGGCAGTCCACGTGCCAGTGAGGGGTAAGGAAAAGCCGGTCGCGTGGACTTGCCATGGCTACTTGGGGGCCGGCCCGGGCGCCAGCTGGGCGACGAGTGACAACGGCTGGATCCACGAGGGCCCCAGGAGGGCATGGCCCGGGGCCTCGAGTCCCACCGCAGGGAGCCACTGGCTGTAATCGGGGGAGAAGTACTCGAGGTCCACGGCGGTCGCCAGGGCCTCCTCGAGCCACGAAAGGCGCTCCGGCAGATGCGCGCAGAAAAGCGCCCCGATGCGCTGGCCGGTCTGCATCTCGAAGTAATCGACGGCCGGGCGCAGATGCCGGGAGAGCATCCTGATGAGGCGCCTCCCATGGTGCTTCAGCTCCTCGGTGGGCTGCTCGAGGAGTTTGCGCGCCGCCGCCGCATCGGGCGCCGCCAGCTCCTTCATCGCAGCCTCCTCTATCGACAGGAGCCCGTGGGGCAGGGGAGGAGGCGTGTGCACCCCGTCCTTCCCGATGAGGTAGAGATGAGTCTGGTTCCTGTAGATCTCGCAGGCGGCGATCAGGTGCGGATATCCGGTCAGGCTGGCGTAGCGCGTGAGGCCGCCGAGGAGCACGGGCGTGCCCAGCTCCAGGCGCCTGGGGCGCACCCCCCAGTCCTTGAGCTTCACCTGGGTCTCCCGTGAGGCCGACCAGGGGACGCCCGTGTAAAGCGCGACGCGGCTGCTGGAATCCACGGTCAGGGGCATCCCGTCGCTGGGGTTGAGCGCGGCCACATGCCAAGCCTTCGCCGACACGATCTTGGCCTGCTCGGCGATGGTGTTGAAGAGGAAGTCGCGGTCGGCCAGCTTCCGAACATTGATGGCGTCTCGCTGGAAGATGCGCTCAGCGGGGTGGAATCCGCAGTAGGCCGAGATGAACCGTCCCGCCCTATCCCCGAAATTGACGTCGAGCCAACGGGCCACCGAGCCGGCGTCCGAGGCCGACACCTCGGCGAAGGTGTCGACGGTCAACGGCCGAACATCCAGACGGCCCAACCGTGCCAATTGCACACAATGGTCGGTGAGGTTTATCAGAACACCGTGGCGTTCCTTCCGTTTGAACATGCGCAAGGCATTAGGCAACAGCAGCACACGCCTGTCAACCGGCGTCGGGACCCGCGACCGGCCTACTGAACAGAGGCGGTCAATCCCCCGAATGTGAACGGCGCGCTCAGGTTGTCAAACGCGGCGCCGTACTGGGCGAGGGCGGTGCTGCTGAAGGGTGTCGTCACGGAGAGAGGGGACCGCAGGGCCCGGTCGTAGTGGAAGGAGGTATAGTAATCGAAGATGACAGATTGCCCGACGATCGAGCCGTAGATGGTGGGCGCTAGGCTCGTGAAGGTGATGGGCATGTAGGGAAGGTACATGACGCCGTAATACGGCTGGGTCGTCGTGATGGTCGCCGACGCCCAGTTGTTTGTCGTGTCCAGGATCGAGACCTTCTTCGGGAGCGGGGTCGCGTTCATGTTGACGATCGAGGTTCCTCCCAGCGAAAGGTTGCCGTACTCGAGGAAGATCTGCAGCGAGGCCTGCGGCGTCGTGAGCTGGATCCGGGCCGCCTGGGAAAATGTGATATCGCTGTAGCAGACGATGACCACGGGCCCCTGGATGGTGACGATCTGGCTGGCCGTGAGGGAGATCCCGCCGCTGTAGTCGTAGTAGACGGGCGCCGTCGCGGTGGTGCTTCCGAGCGTGCAGGTCTGGTTGAGGGTGTAGCCGTCCGAGCTGCTGGCACTGGGGATAGTCGAGTAGTTGAAGTTGGACGGGTTGTTCTCGCTCACCACGGGCTGGTAGGGATTCGGAAGCGTCAGGATTCTGCTGGAATCAATCGTGGTCCCCGACGCGGTGTTCGGGCCCAGCAGGGCTCCGTTGGAGCTGTAGGAAAGCCAGTTGGTGCTCGTCGGGTCACTCGAGGCGTAATACGCGTCGTACCCTGCCGCGTAACCATGGACAACGGTGTTGCCAAGGCGCACGGTCGCGCCGGAGATCGCGGAATTGTTCAGTAGGGAAAGGACCACGGCCGAATACCCCGCGGACGTGGACAGGTAGGGACTGAGGGTTCCGGTCGAAGGGTTCGAATTGTAGCTGTCCACGAGGCCGGTCGTCTTGAACCGTGCCGAGGAGTTGGCCGCCGTCGGGGAAGTCGCGGTCGCGGTGGCCGCCACGGCATTCACGAACACAGGGCCCAGCGCCGAGGTGGCGCCCGTAAGGGGGCTGAGCATGATGGTTCCGGTGATGGGAATCGACGAGCCGGAAATCCCCCCGTACTTGGGCATCGTGAAGGTCGCGACCGACGAGACCGACGGCGCCCCGGAGGAAAGGTTGTAGTTGTTTACCGTGATCACCACCTGCTCGGTCACGTTGTTCCCGTAGTTGAGCGACGTGGGGCTGGTGCTCGAGAGGGCAAGTCCCCCCGAGGTCATGGTCATCGTCTCCGTGGCAGTGCTCCCGCTGATGCTCCAGCCGGTCCAGTCGTTGTTGTTCAACGCATAGAGCGCCTGCTCCGCGCCGGTCTCGGCGAGCTCCGTGCTGTGCGCGACCTCGATCGCGCGCGTGCTCATGCTCAGGGACGTGTAGCACAGCGCAATGTAGCTCGACAGGCTCAGGGCAAAAACCATGGCCAGGCACAGCGCCGCAAGCATCGCCGCACCGCGCTCGCCCCTGGGAATGGGTTGCTTGAAACCCCGTTTCATGGGTTGGTCGGGTCCGTAAGGAACACCTTGTTCTTCATGATCACCCGTGGCGACATGACGGTATAATTGGACTGTGCGCCGGTTGAGGCAACTCCGGCCGTCGCAACGTAGGTCATGTAGACCTGTTTGACATTGATCTGCTGAACCGGCGTTGACGCCAGTGAGGTCGGAAGTGATGAGGTCAAATCGTTCCCTGGCAGGTCGTAATACCTGAAGCTCAGGCTGGTCAGATTGGTCAGGAGCTTCAGGGTCGGCCCGGATGACCCGATCTTGCGATTGAGAATTCCGAATCCCACGCCGCCCGACCAGTCGGTCGAGTAGGAGACCGTCCCGCCGGTGGCCGTCGTGAGCGTGAACAACGTGGGTGTCCCGGTTGTGGACGAGGTGGGTACGCAGGCCGCGATTGCGGAGGCCGTGGAGACGTCCTGGGTGAACCAGTAAAGCGCGAGCCTGGAGCGGGATTCGAGGCTCTCCTCGTTGACCTGCCGCGCCAGTCCGCGGCCGAGGAAGATGTACGCCGAGAGCACCCCGGCAAAGACGAAGGAGGAGATGAACGTCACCATCATCACCTCGAGCAGCGTGAAGCCGCTCCTGCCGGACATGCTCCTGCTAGGACCGCTGGTAAACCTGGTAGAGGCCGTTAAATCCAACATACGTCGAACTGATTCGAGTGTATTGGCGCCCCGTCACGCCTTTCCAGCTTATCGTGAAAGTTACTTGCAAGAGAAGGGGCGCGCTCGAGTAATGCGTGCTGGGATTTGCGTTCGTTTGGACCGGCTTCAGGCACGCGACCGTCCGGGTGAGGGTGAAGATGTTTGCCGCGTTGGGATAGGTCGCGATGAAAGTCGAAAACACCGAGTCGTTCGCGGAGGTCAGCGTTGTCGAGGCCGCATATCCCCCTGTTGCGGCGGCGGCTGTGTTCGCCGAGTTCCAGCCGGAGACCGTCGTCCATGTCTGAAGCCTGAGCTGGTCCATCTCTCCGTGAAGGATCTGGGCGGCCATCGTCTGTTTTCGCGAGAGGTCGAGCATCTGGGTGCCCGAGTCGACGACCCCGATCATCCCGACCAGCGTCAAAGCCAGAACGGTCGCAGCCAGCGCCACCTCCATGATGGTGAAGCCGCGTTGCGAATCGATTTTTTGTGTTTCGGGCAATATCGGGGCCAGCGGCGCTTGGACGCGCCGAGGCCGAATTGCGAAGCTGGTTTGCTTCGAAATTGAAGCCAATCGAAATGTGGGCTCCCGTCCCGCGCTCCGGCGTCGGTCCAAGGGCGCTAAATCCGCCTGAAATCGCTGGGAATGGACGCTCTTTTCGCACAACCGAAACTGGGACGAAATATGCGCGGAAGTTAATGTGTATTAATACGTAGCCGATATGTATTATTACGTAGCCCGGCGCCTGGGGTGCGCCATTCAATCCCCTCAAGGGGATTCGGGCCGCGAAAACGACGACTTCGCTCTTGCCAGATGCGTCGCGAAGCCCTGTTTTGGACCTTCCGTCAGTCTAAACCAACCACATCAACGTCAGTAACTCGATCGCAAGGCGGCCCTTTTGGCCGACCTGTGTACCGAAAAGATACATAGATCCCTATGAGCATTAGCATCACTCCAAAGGACCTCCTGGATGCAGGAGTCCATTTCGGGCACCAGACCAAGCGCTGGAACCCCCGCTCGAAGCCCTTCATCTTCGACCACCGCCAGGGCGTCACGATCATCGATCTCGCCAAGACGTTTGAGGCCCTCGAGAAGGCCAGCGCGTTCATCGAGAACGCGGTCGCCAACGGCGGAAACGTCCTTCTGGTCGGCACCAAGCGCCAGGCCAAGGACCTCGTCCGCGAGGCCGCGGCAGCAACAGGCATGCCCTTCTCCGTCGACCGCTGGCTCGGCGGCACGCTCACCAATTACGAGACCGTCAAGAAATCCATCGCCAAGTACAAGAGGTACCAGGCCATGGAGACGAGCGGCGAGATGTCCAAGCTCCCCCGCAAGGAGGAGTCCGCCATCAAGCGCGAGATGAGCCGGATGCAGCGCAATTTCAACGGCATCGCCGACATGGGCGGCCTGCCCACCGCGATCTTCATCGTCGACGTCGGCCACGAGGCCATCGCCGTCGCCGAGGCCGCCCGCTGCGGCATCCCCTCGATCGCGCTCGTCGACACGAATTCGGATCCTTCCCTCGTCACCTACCCGATCCCCGGCAACGACGACGCGGTAAAGTCCATTCGCATCATCGTCGAGGCCATCGTGGCCGCGATCCAAGCCGGGCTTGCCCAGCGCGACACGCGCCGTGCGCAGCGCGGCGCGGACGCGAAGGCCGCAGCCCAGGCGGCGAGCGAGCCGGCCGCCCCCGCGCCTGTCTCGGGCGAAATCGACCTCTCCAAGGTCGAGATCCCGATCGATCTCGCGGTCGTCGAAGCCGACGCCGTCCGACGCAAGCCGGTCCGCCCCCGCAAGGCCCCCGTCAAAGCAGAATAAGATGAGCACACCTATCTCAGCACAGATGGTCAACGAACTGCGCGGCCAGACCGGCGCCGGGCTGCTTGACTGCAAGAAGGCCCTGGTCGAGTCCAACGGGAACGTCGAGGAGGCCATCACCATCCTTCGCAAGAAGGGCGCGGCCTCCGCCGCGAAGAAGGCCGACCGCACGACCAAGGAGGGCTTGATCGAAAGCTATATCCACGTCGGAGGGAAGGTCGGCGTCCTGATCGAGGTCAACTGCGAGACCGACTTCGTCGGCCGCAACGAGGAGTTCAAGGCCTTCGCCCGGGACCTCTGCCTCCAGATAGCCGCCGCGAGCCCGCTCTATGTCGCCCGCGACCAGGTGCCCGAGGCCGAGGTCGCAAAGGAGCGCGAGATCGCCGCGGCGCAGGTCGTGGGCAAGCCGCCCGCGGCCGCCCAGAAGATCGTCGAGGGAAAGCTGGACAAGTATTATTCGACCGTCTGTCTGCTCGAGCAATCCTTCGTCAAGCTCCCCGAGAAGACCGTCAACGACATGCTGACCGAGAAGATCGCCAAGATGGGCGAGAACATCCAGGTCCGCAGGTTCGCGCGCTTCCAGCTGGGTTCCTGACGCTCGGGAAACCTCCAGTCCCATGAGGGTGACCCGGCTTCAGGTGGTCTCCCGCGGGCTGCGAAACCGGTGCCCTAACTGCGGGGGCGCCACCCTGTTTCGGAAGGGTTCGCTGTTCGACCTGAACAAGGAATGCCCCGCCTGCGGCCTGGGCTTCGAGCGGGACGAGGGGTTCTTCCTCGGGTCGATGTCGCTCAACTACGGGGTCACGCTGGTCTGCTTCCTCACGCCGGTTATGATCCTCGCCTACAAGGGCGTGATCGGCTCCACGACGGCCATCGTCCTGGCCGGGGTGGGGGCCCTCGGATTCCCCATCGCCTTCTACCGCTCGTCGCGAAGCTGGTGGCTCATGCAGTATTACCTGCTGTTTCCCCTGCATCTGCCGGCAAACAAGGGAACCGGGCAGGCGCCGGGCGAGGACCACAACAATTAGGGCGGCGGAACCATCCCGCTTGACCTCCCGAGGGAATCGGGGCATTCACGTCAACTTTCCGCTCCCTAGAACCCTCACGGAGAGGTGGCAGAGTGGTCGAATGCGCCTGACTCGAAATCAGGTGTGCCGCAAGGTACCGGGGGTTCGAATCCCTCCCTCTCCGCCATTTAGGTCTGACCCGGCTCGAATATCCGCTCGAGCGGTTGCTTGAACAGGACGCTGATCTTGAAGGCCAGGGGCAGGCTCGGGTCATATTTCTCGGTCTCAATCGCGTTTATCGTCTGCCGCGAAACCCCGAGCTTCTCGGCCAGGGCGCCCTGGGACCACTGACGCTCGGCCCGCAGTTCCTTGAGGCGGTTTTTCATCGATAGCGGAGTTTCGCGATCGTTACTCCGACGCTCCACATGAGGAACATCGTCATGTAGGTTCCGCCGATCTCCAGGCCGTGTGCCGGCCAGTTCCCGTTTAAGCCCTGGCCGTTGAAAACATTGATGATTGTGCTGACGACCACGGTTCCGAGGGCAGCGAACAGCCAGGCCTCAACCTGGATCCGTCGCTGCAATTCGTCCATTTGGCGCAGCAGCTGCATGCCGTTCCGCAGGTAGAGCAACCCTGGCAGGATCGGCATTAGGGCTACCGTGGCCTTCCACGCCGGACTCCAGCCGGGATGACGGCGATTAAGGAACAGCGTTGCCACATAGGTCGCCGCGGAGACCGCCAGCCAGGCGTTGAGCTGAAGCGAGCGCAGGAACTCCTGCGTGCCTGAGGTGCGGCAAGATTGCTTCTTGTCATCTTCATGTAGATTTGGATTGGTCATGGCCAAGGGGTGTAAAGCTACCTTGTCATATGTCAAGCTTACTTTACTATAAATTTCGCAGGACACCCAAGTTTTTGCACCGCGAAATCCTCGTGGGCGCATGGAGCCTGGATTGAAGACCGAGACTGAGCGGTTGAATGCGCCTGAATCCAAATCAGTTGAGTCCGCTGGGATTCGGGAAATTCGAATCCCTCCATCTCTGTCCACGAAGGCGCCCTTCGGCTCGAGGATGGTGGCTGGACTCCAATGAGATGGGACCGGCTATTGCGTAGAACTACGGTCCCTGTAAAAGATCGCCCTGACGCCTGCTTTTCCGCTTCAATGTTTTGGTCGAATGGCGGGCAAACCGGCGCAAATCCAATTCAACCCGATCGCTATAAGATCATGGTCAGGCCAATAAGCATACCGGCTCTGCTGAATTCCAGGAGGGGGCTCCGCGGGCTTCCCTGCGCATTCCTGGCCGGGTTTCTCGTTGCCGCCGCAATCGCGCCGATCAGCGCGCGCGCCGGCAGCCCCAGCACTCCCCCGACAATTTCCAGCAACCCTTTGTCCACGACAGTCACAGTCGGAAACAACGCGACGTTCACTGTCGCTGCGACCGGCACCACACCTTTCAGCTACCAATGGCAGATCTCATTTGACGGTGCCACGATCTGGGTGCCGATCGACAATTACGTCTGGCAGAATCCCTCGACGCAGGACCTTGCAACGCTGACGCTCCCGAACGTCACGATGTTCCTCGATAACACTTATATTAGGTGCGTGGTCGCGAACTCGCTCGGGACGGCCGTTAGCAATACTGCGCGTCTTTACATCAATACGCCCGCCAGCACTAAAACCATCTACATCAACGACGATCCCGGCGGCGTATATGAATCCGGGACATTCAGCGACATGCAGCCGGTGTTCCACCATCCCATCCGCACAGGGACGACGCCTACGACCCAGACGTTCTCCCTCAGCTACGGGGGCGGGACGGGAACCTCCGGGGTCACGATTACCTGGTACAAGACGACCACGAACACCGCAGCACAGGCACCGGCGACCCCGTGGACCGCGATATCCAATGGAGTCCAATCGAATGGGACGACGATATACACCATCTCCGCGGACGGGTTCACGCTCATGGTGAGCAATCCCGGGAGCACGGACAACGCCAACTACTTTGAGGCTTACATTGTGGACAACGGCACGACGACCTACCATGAGGTCACGAATCCAGCGCGGCTCGACGTGGGCGACCCCCTCTGTGGAAATTCGGACGGAACCGGGAACGGGACCTACAACGGGTCTCAATATGCTCTAGCCTCCGCTGGCAGCACGCTTACTTTCCAAGTCAACGCCCTGGGTGCGACCACGCTGTCATACCAATGGCAAATGTGCTCGTACTACTACTCCGGCGTCGCGTGGACAAACGTGGTCAACACGGCAGGCCTTTACACCGGGGCGACCACCAACGCACTAGGGGTGAAGGTCACGAGCAAACCGGCACAGAACCAGAACATGTTCCGCTGCGTGGTCACGGACTCGAACGGCTCGATTACGTCGGATCCGATGCTGTTAACTGTCCAGTAGCCGGACTCTCGCAGAGCCCGGATCAGCGCGGGGCGTCCCAGCCTGGCAGCATGCGCGACAACATTAGGGCAATCCCGCTGAACGACAGGGCCTCGCACACACTCGTCGGCTCGTTGCCGTGCCCGCTCACCGGATCCGCGATGGCCCTCGGTATGTGAAGGACGAGCAGCCAGACAAAGATCATCGCCCCGAGCAGGCCCGAGGCCAGGCGAGCCTTTATCCTTAGGATCATCCCGACCCCGGCAGCGATGAGCGCCACGCCGCAGAAGTAGGTCCAGAACATGTGTCCCGAGATCCACGCGGGCACGAGGGTCGCGACAAAATCGGCGTAGATGAAGTGGTCGATACCGAAGTCCACACAGGTTGCGCCTAGGGCGACGCACCCGAAGGCGACCATTCTCCGGTCCGCGGCCCCCTGGGGGCCGTCCCTGAGCGACACAGCTGAAACAAAGGCGCCTCCGGCGAGCGTCAACACCTTGAAGGGAAGCACCCAGCTCGCCGCCGAACGGTCGCTTCCCGCAAAATGCTCCGGAAGATGGACAAGGACGAGGCACACCAGGAGCGCGGAGCCGAGCACAAGCGCCGCGGGACGGGCCCGGATGCCGACGAGGATCGCCGCGCCGCAAAAAATGAGGCCGAAGGCGCAGAGATACACCCAGAGGGCGTGGCCGGGCACCCAGGCGGGGAGGGCGGGGATGATCACGGATACGAAGTCCCCGTTGACGAGGGTCTGTGCGCCGATCGCCGTGATTCCCGCGGCGTAGAAGAGGCGGCCGATCCGCACGATCCCGCCATGGCTCTGGGAGGTCATTTCAGGGTATGGGGTTGGGGAGGTCGCCCCCGGGGGACGGAGTCGGGGTTGCCTTGCTACCGCAACCCCGCCAGCCTCGCTAACCCTTCGTGTTTTGGCTTCGGGGCCGGTCCAGGAAAGGCGTTGCGAGAATTGAAGGGGATCGCGCCGTGCCGGTGTTATGCTTGGCAAACCCACCTCCACGATGAAACGAACCCAAATACTCACCCTGCTCGGCCTCGCGATCAGCAGCTCGCTCGCGCTGGCCTCGCTTCCCGGAGTCCCCGACTTCGTCCCGGTGAAGATCAACCAGACCGAGGAGGCGAGATTTCCCAGCAGCCTCATCGCGGTCGGCATCAAGAGCGGCGCCGCCAGCATCGCAATCTCCGTCGATGACAGCGGCAAGCTGGCCGACTACGTGGTCACAGCCTACACACACCCCGCGTTTGCCGATTCCGCCGTGGCCGCGCTCAAGAAATGGACCTTCGAGCCGGCCCAGATCCACGGTATACCGCGCAATTCCAAGTCCGACCTCACCTTCCGGTTCGAGCTTGAGGGCATTGTCGTCGTGAGCCTGACCCCGATCACCTACAACGAGCTCCGGCAATTCCAGATTGCCCCGAACTCCCAGGCGTTCGCGGCCTGCAGCCTGGGCCAGCTGGACCGCATTCCCACCCCGAGCAAGATCGTGAACCCCATCTACCCGACCGGGCTCGCACGCCGCACCCGCGGCGGCCACGTCTCGGTCGAGTTCTACATCGACCCGACCGGCCACGTGAGGATGCCCTCGGTCAGCCGTGAGACCAACGAGGCCAACGAGGAGTTGGCGGCGATCGCGGTGACGACGGTCGCCCAGTGGGAGTTCGAGCCGCCGATGCTCAAGGGCAGGCCGGTGCTCGTGGGGGCCAAGCAGGACTTCGACTTCAAGCCGGCTCCCGACCCCACGGCCGCCGCCAAGATTCCGCAGACGAAGCTCAACCTCGACGCCATCAAGTCGGACGACATTTCCCAGCTCGCCCAGGCCTCGGTCGCGAAGCCCCAGTCCGGCCAGGCCTTCCCGTTCGAGCTTGGCGACCCCGCGTTCGCGCCCCCGGGGGCGAACGCCCCCGTCGACACCAAGGGGTTCACGGTCGTCTCCGCCCACGCCTACCAGGGGTATTCCCGCACGAGCCTTCCCGACGGCTCCTTCCAGCCCGAGACCTACGCGTTCGGCAACGGCGGCAAATGGGAGACCGCAATGGTGGACCCGACGATCGACCACCTATCGTTTGACGACATCGCGCAGACGATCGCCGGGCCGCTCAAGGACCAGAACTACCTGCCCGCGGGGGAGCCCGACAAGACGAACCTCCTCATCGTCCTCTACTGGGGAACGACCAGCGGCTCCGCCGAGGCGCCCGGCTTCTCCATGCCGTCGCGCGCGGCGAGCCACGGCAACATCATGATCACCGGGGCGGCGGAGCTGAACGACGTCAGGAACGCCCGGATGCTGGGCTTCGACTTCCCGAGCGCCATGTCGCCCTTCAAGATCGATCCCCTGGACCTGGTCACCGAGATCGAGTCGAATCGCTACTTCGTCGGGCTGGTCGCATACGACTTCCAGCTTCTCTGGAAGGAGAAGGTCCGCAAGGTGCTCTGGGTGACCCGCTACAGCATTCGCGAGCATCGCAATGAATTCGACAGAGACCTGCCGGCGATCTCGCTCTACGCCTCGCAGTTCTTCGGGCAGGACAGCCACGGCTTCGTCGTCAAGCGGATCGCGGACGGCCGCGTGGACGTCGGACCGGTCAAGAACGTCGATTCCGTCGAGGTCCGCTGATCCGCGCCGGGAGACCCGCGGGGCCTCCGGCGAACTAACACTGGGTGGCCTCCCTGAGGAAGCGCGTCAGCACCTGGCGCAGCTGGAGCCGGGCCCGGTAGAGACGGGTCTCGACCCCGCGCTCCGTGCAGCGGGTGATCGCGGCGATTTCCCGGTACGAGAGCCCCTGGTAGTGGTGCAGCAGCACCGAAACCTTCAGGTCGTGGGCGAGCGAGTCTATCGCAGCCTTCAGGGCCTCCAGGGACTCGTCCCGGGCGAGCGCCTCGTCGGGGCTCGACTCGGGGGTCGCGGGATCGGCGGAAGTCTCCCACCCGTAGGGCGAGGAATCGGCCCCCGCCGAGCCGAAGGCGACCGTCGGGTGCCGGCGCTTCCAGCGGTAATGGTTGTGGCAGAGGTTGGAAAGCGTCGTGAATAGCCACGCCGGCAGGTTTGTGTCGGGCCTCAGGCGCCCCCGGCGCTGGTAGAGGCGCACGAAGGCCTCGGCCACGAGGTCCTGGGCGTCGGCCGAGTTCTGGACGTAGCGGTACGCGAAACTGATCAGCGGGCGCTGCCAGCGGGTTATCAGCCGGTTGAGGGCCGCCGCCTCCCCCCGCTGCAGGCCGAGGAGGTCTTCTCGATCGGTGGCGGGGTCGGGTGACACGGGGCGCGGGGCTGCGCTCAGTTGGTCGAGAGTCGGACTTGGGGCGATGAGGCGGCGACGATGCCGAAGTACTGCTCGCGCTGGGCGGGCGTCATCTCGCTGGCTGTCGCCTGGACGAGCCTGCGCGTCGAGTCGAGGCACTCGCGGTCGATGTTGCGGCGCACCTCGACGAACTGGGCAAACTCTATGAAGTCGACGCTGTCGGACGTGCGCCGCGTGTTCTCGAACGCGGCGAACTCCTTCTGCATCTGGCTCACCTGGGAGGCGAGCGCCAGCAGGCGCGGGCTCGAGGCCTCGTGGAGCTCGCGGATGCGCGCGTACTGCGCGTCGGTGAGCTGCAGCTCCGATTTCATCCAGGCGAGCTGGCCGTCGAGCGAGCCCGGGTTGTAGGGCTGGTGGAGGCTGAAGTAGACCAGATGGGCCGACACCCCCACCGCGAGGCCGAGCGCGAGGACCAGGAGACTGCGCCTCATGGCAGCTTGGCGACCGTGTTCGCCTTGAGGAGGGGATCGATGAGCTGCAGGTAGCTGCGGGCGAGCTGGGCGCTGTGCTCGCGCTGCTGGCGGTTCACGCGGACCTCGGCCAGGAAAAGGCCGAGCAGGGCGCAGCTGACGACGAACATCGCCGCAAAGGGGGGACGCGATAGCCAGGCGTCGATCTCGGCCCAGAATCCGCCGGACCCGCGCCGGCTGGCCTCCTCGTGGGCGATCCGGCGCCAGACCTCGGGGGCGAGGTTGGGCGCAGGTTCCCCGGGTTCGGCCCAGCGCTCGAAAAGGGGATCAAGGGGATCGGGAGGGTTGGGCATGGGAAAAAGGAGCTGCTCCGACGGCAATTCGCATAACACCGATCGGGCGCGAAGTCCTTCAAATATTTAGCGCATGGCGAACGAGGGGGCGGGGGCGGCCGGATCCGCTCCGGGCCGCCGGGGGACCCCTCCCGAAGGCCCGGGCGCAGCGGAGGTTAACACGGTGCGGTTGACCTTGAACCCCTCCCCGGGCGCCGGAACGCCCGCCCTTTCCGGTGCTCGCCAACGCGGCACTCCTCGGCAAGATGGGTTCCTCCCGGGAACCCCGCTCAGCCCGGCCCGCCCAAACCCCGCTCCTATTCCGACCATGATACTCCGACCCCTCCTCACGTTTGCCCTCCTCATTCCCGCCTCCCTCCTCGCCCAGCAGGGAGCGGCTTCCGCGCCCTTGTCCGATCGTCCCCGGTTCGTCGAGAAGGACGGACGCCATGCCTTCATCGTCGACGGCGCCCCTTTCCTCATGATGGCCGCCCAGTGCAACAACTCGAGCGCGTGGCCCTCCGCGCTGCCGGGCGTGTGGTCGGCGATGGACCGCCTGAAGGCCAACACCCTCGAGGCGCCTGTCTACTGGGAGCAGTTTGAGCCGGAGCCGGGCAAGTTCGACACGACGATCGTCGACCAGATGATCCGGGAGGGGCGCGAGCGCCACCTCCGCCTCGTCCTCCTCTGGTTCGGGACCTGGAAGAACGGAAGCTCGCACTACGAGCCCCTCTGGGCGAAGGCGGACCCGGAGCATTACCCGCGGATCATCGGCAAGGACGGCCAGCGCGTGGATTCACCGTCCCCCCATTCCGACGTCGCGCTCAAGGCGGACAGCCGCGCCTTCGCCGCACTCATGCGGCACATCCGGACGGAGGATCCCGGCCACACCGTGATCATGGTCCAGGTGGAGAACGAGTCAGGCTCCTGGGGCAGCGTGCGCGACTACTCGCCGGCGGCCCAGGCGATCTTCGAGCAGCCGGTTCCCGCGGAGCTGCTCGCGGCGCTGGGCCTCTCCGCGAAGGCGGGCGGCAACTGGCGGGCGGTGTTCGGCACCGACGCCGACGAGTACTTCCACGCCTGGTCGGTCGCCCGCTACGTGGGGCAGGTTGCGGCCGCGGGAAAGGCCGAGCTCGCGCTCCCGATGTACGCGAACGCGGCGCTGCGCGACCCGATCTCGCCGGGACCGGCGAGCACCTACGAGAGCGGGGGGCCCACGGACAATGTCCTTTCGATATGGAAGGCCGCGGCGCCGGCCCTGGACGCGCTCGCCCCCGACATCTACCTCAGGGACACGGCGCGCTACAACCGGGTCCTCGAGCTGTACGCCAGGCCGGACAATCCCCTGCTGGTCCCCGAGAACGGCGGATTCCCCTCCTACGCCCCGAAGTTCTTCAGCGCGCTCGGCAAGGGCGCCGTGGGGTGGGGTCCCTTCGGCATCGACCGGGGCCCCGATGCCTACACGCCCATCACGGGGCGCAAGCCCGACGAGGACCCGCTGGCCGAGTTTGCTGTCAACTACCGCATGGTCGCGCCGGCCATGCGCGAGATCGCGCGCCTCAATTTCGAGGGAAAACTGCAGGCGGTCGCCGAGGAGCCGGACGCCCACACGGTGGCCCTGGCGTTCGGTACGTGGCGGGCGGACGTCTCCTACGGCGCGAAGCCCTTCGGTGCCGCGGCGGACCCGAAGGGGAATCCTGAGCCGACCGGGCGGGCTCTCGTGGCCCAGCTGGGGGAGAATGAATTCCTGGTCGCGGGCCACGGCTGCCGCATCGACTTCCACCCCTCGGACGCAGCCTCGAAGGCGCAGCGGGAATTCCTGCGCGTCGAGGAGGGCTCCTACGTGGACGGAGCCTTCGTCCCTGTGCGCATCTGGAACGGCGACCAGACGGACTACGGCCTCAACTTCGGCACGGTGCCGGTGGTGCTCCGCGTGCGGCTGGGGACCTACTGAGCCTTCGCCTTGTCGTAGAAGACCCGCAGGTCGACGGCCTCGCCCGGCAGGAGCGCCTTGGCCCGCTTGAGCGCCTTGCTCGTCGACACCGTGGCGTTGGCCTCGGCGGGGAAGATGTTCTCGGGACCTATCTGCGCCAGAAGCCCGCTGTTTTCCAGGACGCGGGTGACATCCGGGTTGCTCCCGCTGATGAGAAGGTGGCGGCCGGTCTCCCTCAGGTAATCGTGCAGGTTCTCGAGCGCCATGACGGTCGACGCGTCCAGGTGGCGGGCGTTCTTCATCCGGAGGATGAACACCTTGATGTTCTGGTTCTCGGCCAGGCTGCGGACCTGCTCCTGGAACAGGTCGGCCGCCCCGAAGAAGAGCTCCCCCTCGACGTGGATGATCGAGATCTGCGGGTGCGCCCTCTGGGCGGGGTCGTGCAGCTCCGCCAGGTCGCCCGACTCGTTGATGGCGTACTCGACCAGGGTTGGGGTGCTGGTCTTCCTCAGGAACAGGGCGAGCGAGACCCCGATGCCGACGTAGATCGCGGTGTCGAGCTTGAGGAGAAGGCACGAGGCGAGCGTCACGACGAAGACGACCAGGTCGGAGGGCGTGGACCGGCATGAGATCCGGATCTGGTGCATGTTGATCATCTTGAACCCCACGCGGATCAGGTGGGCCGCAAGGGCCGCGACCGGGATGAAGTTGAATACCGGCGTCACATAGCCGAGGACCAGGAGGACGACCGCGCTGCTCATCATCGAGGACATCTGGGTCCTCGCCCCGCTCTGGAAGTTGACGGCCGACCGGGCGAACGAGGAGGAACCCGGGACGGCGCCGAAGAAGGAGCAGGCGATATTGGCCGCGCCCATGCCGATCAGCTCCTGGTTGGGCTCGATCTTCTGGCCGCTCTTCGCCGCGAGACCCTTCGTGATGGAGGCGGCCTCGAGCATCCCAAGAATCGAGATGGCGATCGCCGTTCCGGCGAGCTCGGGCAGGAGGTGGATCCTCCTGGGCCCGAAGGGCACGCCGGCGAACGCCGGGACGATCGCGGTCAGCGCGCCCTCGTCGCGGACCATCAGGAACGGGACCACCGGGTGTTGGAGGGTGTACAGCTTTGCGCCTATGCCGAGGAGAGCCAGGCCGATCAGGGCCTCGGGCCACTGGGGCCGGACCCTCCGGACAAGCCAGAAGATCGCGAAGGTCAGGGCGCCGATGCCCAGAGCCCAGGGAAACACCCGCGCCGTGCCGAGGTCGTAGAGCGCCTGCAGCACGTTGGTCGAGAAGTTCTGGCCGGAGCCCACATTGTAGCCAAGGAGGTTGTGGAGCTGGCTCGCTATCAGCAGGATGCCGATTCCGGTGCTGTAGGCTATGACGACGGACCGCGAGATGAACTTGGTGATTTCTCCGAAGTTGAGGAGGCCCGCGAGGAGCTGGATGATCCCGATAAGGAAGGCGAGGTAGGTCGCGAGCTGCAGCGGCTGGAGCCCGGTCGCCGAATTGGCCGCGATTGTCGCCGCAATGATGAGGCTGATCGAGCTGGTCGGCCCGAAGACATGGTGGCGGGACGAGAAGAACAGGGAGCCCACGAAGCCCCCTATGATCACGGAGACGATGACCGGGGTGGGAGGCAGGTTCAGTATCAGGGCAAACCCTATGGCCTGAGGGATCGAAACCAGGGTCACCGTCGCCCCGGCCAGGAGGTCCGCCCTGCACTTCTCCCAGGTGTAGGTCCTCAGCTCCGATAGGAACGGCAGGCGCACCCTGAACATGTGCTGCCCCATGGCCGCGACCTCCTCGGTGAGCTCAGTCACGCTGTCCATCGTGAAGGTCTCTTATCGGCGCCTGCCGCGCGCAAGCGCGATCTTTGGCTTGAGGATCCTTCCAGAGGGCCGTTTAACCCGAGTGTAACCGGGCCGTCACATTTCCGTAACAATCGGGGACTACGATGCCGGCGGTCCAACCCACACACAAAACCAAGACAGTCGTTTACAAATGCTTCCCACCAAATTCATGCGTTTTGCACTCCTGGGAGCCCTGGTGGCCTCAGCCGCCGCCTCGGCCTCGGCCCAGATGCTCATCAACGGGGCCGGCGCGACATTTCCCCAGCAGATTTACACCAAGTGGTTCGACGAGTACCAGAAGATCGACCCTTCGGTCCGCTTCAACTACCAGGGCATAGGTTCCGGCGGCGGCCAGAAGCAGATCCTCGCCGAGACCGTTGATTTCGGGGCCTCCGACGGCCCGATGTCGGATGAGAACCTTGCCAAGGCCCCCCGCACGCTTTGGCACCTGCCCACCGTGGCCGGCGCCGTGGTCGTGAGCTACAACCTCGAGGGCAGCCCGGCGATCAACCTGGACGGTCCGACCCTCGCGGCGATCTTCCTCGGGACGGTCAACAAGTGGAACGACCCGATGATCGTGGCCCTCAATCCCGACGCCAAGCTGCCCGCGGCCGACATCGTCGTCGTGCACCGCTCCGACGGAAGCGGCACGAGCTTTATCTTCACGGACTACCTGAGCAACGTGAGCCCCGACTGGAAGTCAAAGGTCGGCAAGGGAACCTCCGTCAGCTGGCCCGTGGGCCTCGGCGGCAAGGGCAACGCCGGCGTCGCCGGCCAGGTGAAACAGACGCCCGGCGCCATCGGCTATGTCGAGCTCGCCTACGCGCACCAGAACAAGCTCCCGTTCGCCAGCATGAAGAACGCCAAGGGGGTCTTCATGGCCCCCACGCTCGACTCGGTCACGGCGGCGCTCGCCGCGGCGACGATTCCGGAAGACTTCCGCTTCTCCATGGTGAACTCGCCCGGCGAGACCGCCTACCCGATCTCGGGCACCACGTGGCTGCTGGTCTATGCCGAGCAGAAGGACCATGCGCGCGGCGAGAAGCTGGTGCAGTTCCTCAGGTGGGCCTATTCGGACGGCGAGAAGCTCGCGGCCGGACTGGACTACGCCCCGCTGCCCGACGCCGTGGTCAAGCGCGCCCTTGATCGCGTGCAGGCCATCAAGTATTGATCGACTTGCGGGGGGTGGGCGCGCGCCGAGCCGCGCCCCGCCTCCATCCCCATGACCGACTCGCCGCAGCCCAGCAACCCGTTGCCGGCCCCCGGATCCCAGGGGCCGGACATCGCGTTCAAGTGGGCGGCCGCTTTCGCTGCGGCTACGATCATCGCCCTGATCATCCTCGTGGGGTGGGAGCTCTACGCGGGGTCGCGGCTTGCGCTGGCGAAGTTCGGGGCATCGTTCCTGTGGAGCACGGAGTGGGACCCGGTCACAGACAAGTACGGCGCCCTTCCGTTCATCTTCGGGACGCTCGTCTCGTCGCTCCTCGCGCTCCTGATCGCGGTCCCGCTCGGGGTCGCGACCGCGCTGTTCCTCACGGAGCTGGCCCCGCAGAAGCTGCGCCAGCCGATCGTCATGGCGATTGAGATGCTGGCGGCCGTGCCGAGCGTCATCTTCGGCCTCTGGGGCATCTTCGTGCTCATCCCCTGGTTGAGGGACCACCTGTTCGTCTGGCTCAAGCACTACCTCGGGTTCCTGCCCCTCTTCCAGGGACCCATCTACGGGGTCAGCATGCTCGCCGCGGGCATCACCGTCGCGATCATGATCCTGCCGATCATCACCTCGATCTCCCGAGAGATCCTGCGGTCGGTCCCCAACCTCCAGCGGGAGGCCGCGTATGCGCTCGGTGCGACCCGCTGGGAGGTCCTGAAGATCGCTGTCCTCAGCTACGCGCGCCGCGGACTCTTCGGGGCCGCCATCCTCGGCCTGGGCCGGGCGCTCGGCGAGACGATGGCCGTCACCATGGTGATCGGCAACCGCCCGCAGATCGCGGCCTCGCTCTTCGCCCCGGGCTACACGCTCGCTAGCGTGATCGCGAACGAGTTCACCGAGGCTACGACCGACCTCTACCTCAATTCGCTGTTCGAGCTGGGCCTCGTCCTCCTCGCGGTCACGATCCTCGTCAACGTCGCCGCCCAGATCATGCTGAAGAGCATGACCGGCGGGAGTCCCATCAAGGTGAACTGACGCCGTGGCCACGTCGCCCTACCTCCCGACCCCGGCATTCGCGCGCTGGCGCAAGTTCAAGAGCAACGCCGTCACCGGGGTCCTCGTGCTTTGCTCGGCCGCCGTCATCGCGCCGCTCTTCCTGGTCCTATACTTCCTGATCGTCCACGGCGCCACCTCGCTGGACTGGAATTTCTTCACGCAGCTGCCGAAGCCCACGGGCGAGGTGGGCGGGGGGATGGCTAACGCGATCGTGGGGACGATGACACTGCTCGCCATGGCGTCCATCGTGGGCGTCCCGATAGGGATCTTCGGCGGCATCTACCTTGCGGAGTACGGCTCCGACGGCGCCAACTCGTGGATCCGCTTCGCGGCCGACGTGCTGAACGGCGTGCCGTCGATCGTCTGGGGCATGGTGATCTACCTGATCCTCGTCGTTCCATTCAAGGGGTTCTCGGCCTATGCCGGGAGCGTGGCGCTCGGGCTCATGATGGTGCCGCTCGTCATGCGCACCACCGAGGAGGTCCTTGTTCTCGTCCCGCAGAGCTACCGCGAGGCGGCGCTGGCGCTCGGCGTCGCACGGTGGAAGGTGATCATGGTGATCGTGGTGCGGACCGCCCTGAAGGGGATCGCCACCGGCGTGATCGTCGCCCTCGCACGCATCGCGGGCGAGACGGCGCCGCTCCTCTTCACGGACCTGGGCAACAACTTCTGGAACCACAACCTGAAGGAGCCGATCGCGGCTCTTCCCCTGCAGATCTACAACTACGCGATCTCGCCCTACGACGACTGGCACCGCCAGGCATGGGCCGGGGCGCTGGTCCTCATGGCTTTGATCCTCGCCCTCAATATCACTGTCCGCGTACTGTCGCGCGACCGTCAAAAGTCCACTTGAACGTCATGTCCCCACCTCCTGAAGCGGCCACGGGTCAGAAGCCTTCGGTGCCGACAAGGGTCCTTCCGACGCCCTCGGGCGCGGCCCCCGCCAGCCTTCCCGTGGAGAGCGAGGTCATCGCCTTTGACATCAAGAACTTCAGCCTCTGGTACGGTGCGCGGCAGGCGCTTATGGATGTCACCATAAAGATTCCCGCGAAGAAGGTGACCGCGATCATCGGCCCAAGCGGGTGCGGCAAGTCGACGTTCCTCCGGGCGCTCAACCGGATGCACGAGCTCACCCCCGGGATCCGCATCGAGGGCTCCCTCCAGCATTTCGGGGAGGACCTCTACGGCCCCGGCGTCGAGGCGGTGGCGATCCGCCGCCGGGTGGGCATGGTCTTCCAGAAGTCGAACCCCTTCCCCACGATGTCGATCGCCGAGAACGTCCTCGTCGGGCTCAGGCTCAACGGGGTGCGCGACAAGGCGGTCCTGCAGGAGCGCCTCGAGTCGTCCCTCCACATGGCCGCCCTGTGGGACGAGGTGAAGGACCACCTCAACCGGCCCGGCACAAGCCTCTCCGGGGGGCAGCAGCAGCGCCTCTGCATCGCAAGGTCGCTCGCGGTGCAGCCGGAGACGCTCCTCATGGACGAACCCTGCTCCGCCCTTGACCCGATCGCGACCGCCAAGATCGAGGAGCTGATACAGACCCTGCGCGAGTCGTACACGGTCGTGATCGTCACCCACAACATGCAGCAGGCCGCCCGGTGCTCGGACCGGACCGCCTTCTTCTACATGGGCCGCCTCATCGAGTACGACGAGACGCGCAAGATGTTCACCAACCCCGCCAACCAGCAGACCGAGGCCTACGTCTCGGGCCGCTTCGGCTGACGCGCCTGGCAACCCCCTAAGCAATGACCCATTACAACGAAGAGATGTCCCGGCTGAAGGAGAGCCTGCTCGCGATGGCAAGCCACGCCGAGTCGGCCCTGACCCGCGCGATGAGGGCGCTCGTGGAGCGCGACGACCAGCTCGCGCAGTCCGTGCTCGACGACGACAACATCATCGACCAGTTCGAGGTGGACATCGACGATATCGCGATCCACCTCCTCGCGAAGGCCCCCGTGGCGACCGACCTGCGGCTCACGACCGTCGCGATGAAGATCTCCCAGAACCT
>Ga0181537_10001497_pt1 | contig 21457 bp, 17 predicted proteins | sample PEATcosm2014_Bin_39_FD_119765 | JGI IMG/M metagenome (GOLD analysis project Ga0181537, IMG submission 119765) | Peatland microbial communities from MTU Mesocosm Facility, Houghton, MI, USA - PEATcosm2014_Bin23_10_metaG | ecosystem: Environmental > Terrestrial > Soil > Wetlands > Peat | place... | reverse complement strand
TTTGATCGCCTCATCGATGGTTTTGAAACGCAGCACCGGCGACACCGGTCCGAAAGTCTCCTGCAATACCAGCGGCATTTCGCGCGTCACGCGATCGACCACCGTAGGCGAATACAGCGCGCCGCGCCTTACGTTGCCGTGCAGAAGTTTCGCTCCCATGCCGACCGCCTCGTTGACTTTGTCCTCGCAGTAGCGCGCGGCGGCTTCGTCCACCACCGTACCCATGTCGAGCTTGCCGTCCATCGGATCACCGTAGGTCCAGGCTTTGGTCTTAGCCACCAGCAGCTCGACGAATTTGTCGGCCACCGATTCCTGCACCAGCATGCGCTTGATCGCGGTGCAGCGCTGCCCGGAATTTTTATAGGAGCCGGCAACCGCCAGCGACGCGGCTTCCTCGATGTCCGCGTCTTCCATCACGATGATCGGGTCGTTGCCGCCCAGCTCCAGCACCATGCGCTTGTAGCCGGCCTTCGACGCAATGTACTTGCCGATGGCGACGCCGCCAGTGAAGGTCACGAGATCGACGTCGGGGTTGGTGATGAGCTCGTCGGCGATTTCCCTGGGGTCCCCGGTCACGATCTGCAGCATTTCCGGCGGCAGGCCGGCCTCGTACAGCGCATCGGCGAACACCAAGGCAGATAACGGCACTTTTTCCGAGGGCTTGAGCACCATGCGGTTATTGGTGACGATCGACGGCACCACCTTGTGCGCGACCTGGTTCATCGGGTGGTTAAACGGGGTGATGGCGCTGATCGCTCCCAACAGCGGGTCGCGCTGGGTGTAGACGCGGCGCTTCTTGCCGTGCGGCGTGAGGTCGCAGGAAAAAATCTGGCCGTCGTCTTTCAGCACCTCGTTGGCGCCGTACAGCAAAACGTCCGAGACGCGGCCGATTTCGTACACCGAATCCTTCTTGCACAGGCCGCATTCGGCGGTGATCAGGTTGGCGTACTCCTCGGCATGGTCGCGGATGATGGCCGCCGCCTTGTTGAGGATATTGGCGCGCTCGTAGCGGGTGAGCTTGGATTTATAGGCACGCGCGACCGCAAACGCGTGACGCACGTCCTCGACCGTGGCCTTGGGCACGGTACCGATAAGTTTCTCGGTGTAGGGGTTGAAGACTTCGATCACACGGTCGCGGTGCACGTGCTTGCCTGCGATGCGCATCGCTTCGCGGCGGAGTTCCGGGGCGTTCATGATGCCTCCTTGGCTTCCTGCGCGGCGGCAGGCGGTGGTGCGGATGCGGGGACCCGGGCGATGAAGTTCTTGCCACGGACGCCGTCGAGCGCGGCGGCGATCATGCGCTCGGACTCGTCCTGCGCCACGCCGTAGGCCGTGAAATCGGTGCTGACACCGAGTTTTTCCAAAAACCGGTCGAGCTGTACCGGCGCATCGCGCAGCGGCCCGTCGAACACCTGCGCCAGCACCGCATCGCGGATCGGATCGGCGCCCAGCGCCCGCCTCAACACCATCGGCAAGGTGAAGGAACAGGCGATGCCGTGGGGCAGGCCGTGGTTAAGCGTCATGTCGTAGGAAATTGAATGCGCCAGCGCGGTCTTGGTGTTGGAGAATGCGAGGCCGGCCTTGAGCGCGGCCAGCGCCATGCGGCGGCGCAAAGCCAGGTTGCCGAGGTTTTGCATCAGGTGCGGCAACGCGGATAACACCTCGCGCGCGGCGGATATCGCGAACGTGTCCGAAATAGGGTTGCAATTCACGTTCCAGATGGCTTCGAGCGAATGCGACAGCGCATCGAGCCCGGCAGCCAGCGTCGGCTCCGCGGGCAGCGACACGGCGAGCTCGGGATCGACCACTGCGGCTTCCGGCCAGGTCTCGGGCAAGTGCAGGGAGTACTTCTTCTGCGCGCCCGGCGTGCGGTCCCATACCGTCGCCCACGGCGTGACTTCGCTGCCGGTGCCCGCGGTGGTGGGAATCGCGATCAGCGGTTTCACCCGCGCCGGCTTGAACGGCTTGCCGGCGGCGAGGAGTTCCACCAGCTCGGCAAACTTGCCGTTCGCGGTGCCGACAATCAGCGCCTTGGCGGTGTCGAGCGCGCTGCCGCCGCCGACGCCGATGACCAGCTCGGCCTTGGCATAGTGCTTCCAGAAATGCTCGTACAGCGCGGTGAGATTGGCGATATCGGGATTGGGCACGGTGCCGGCCTCGATGCCGAGCAGGCTGTCGCCCAGCAGGAGTTTCAGCCGATTGGCGAGCCCCAGGGCTTCGGCCTCGGGAAAAGTGACGACGACCGCTTTGCGTCCGGCGACTACGCCGGGCAGCGCCGACAACGCGCCGGCGCCGAAGGTGATCGATACGGGGTTATGGTAGTTCGCGTTCATGGTTAGACGTGGTTGGTTGCAAGATCGATGATGTCGAAATTCCGCAGGCGCCTGCCGGGTGCGATGTCCTTCAGCGGGCGGTTGAACAGCAGCGGAACCTTCTGCTCGGAGACGCCGCCGTGCGAGCGCAGCGGCGCGTCGAGCCCGGATAAATCGTGACGCGCCGCGCTGGTGCCGAGCACGATCTGGCGCTCCGAAACCACGATCACGTCGCCGATGCGGTCGGGCGGCAGCTCGAAGCGCTCCGCCGCCTGCTCGCGCGTGAGCACCGCTTCGATCCCCGGCACTTTCAGCAGCCTGGCAAACAGCTCGCCGTAACCGCCGCTGCTGCCATTGCCGCCGTTGGCCGGCAGGTAGGCGGTGGCGAAGGATCCCAGCGAGCCGTGGTGCGCGACGTAGGGATCGGTGATCGGCAGGATCACGCGCGCTTTGCCCTTGCCCAGCGCCGCGTCGAACCAGTCCTGCAGGTAAATGATCTGCGGGCGGCCGGCGGCGTCGGTCTTGGCGTTCATGCCGTGATCGGCGGTGAGCGCGATGGTGACGCCCATGCGGTCGAGCTGGTCGAGGTAGCCGCTCATCATTTGGTAAAACGCGTTGGCGATCGGGGTGCCCGGCGCATGCTTGTGCTGGATATAGTCGGTGGTCGAGAGATAAAGGATGTCGGGGCGGTACTTCTCCATGATTTTGACCCCGGCCGCGAACACAAATTCCGAAAGCTCCGCACTATATACCTTGGGCAGCGGTTTCGCCACCAGTTCCAGCACGCCGGTGATGCCGTTCTCCGCCTGGCTCAACTGGTCGGCTTTCTCGGCGGAAAAGCACATGGCCTGCATGCCCTTGCCGAGCAGGGTGCGCAGCTTGTCCTTGGCGGTGATGACGCAGATTTTCGCGCCGGCTTCCGCGTAGCGGGCAAAAATGGTCTCGGCGCGCAGGTACTTGGCGTCGTTCATCATCACTTCTTCGTCGTTTTCGCGGTCGTAGAAAAAATTTCCGCAGATGCCATGCACCGCCGGCGGCACGCCGGTGACGATCGACAGGTTGTTGGGGTTGGTGAAGCTCGGCACCACGCAGTCGCCCAGCAGGGATGCGCCTTTTTCATACATGGTCTTGAGGTAGGGCGCGACGCCGGCTTCCACCGCCTGCGTGATGTAATCCGCTTCGCAGCCGTCGACGCAGACGATGACGAGCGGCCGGTCCATCCAGCGGTAGCTGCGTCCATTCGCTGTCACTTGTTTCGATTCAGCCATGTCCTGTTCCAATCAAAGTTGACAACATCAGGCAATCGCCTTGGCGATACGGGTGCGCAGCCAGGCTGAAATCAGTTCGGACACCACCACCACCGCGACGATCGACAGCAGGATCGCCGCCACGTCGCGCGAGGCGATGCGCTGCACGGACTCGCGCAAATACCAGCCCATGCCGCCAGCGCCGAAAAAGCCGACGATGGTGGCGGCGCGAAACAGCGCATCCCAGCTGTAAATTGAGATGCCGGTCCAGGCCACGCGCACCTGCGGCAGCACCGCGAACACGAACACCTGGAAATCGTTGGCACCGCTGGCGCGGATCGCCTCCACCTGACCGGGGTCGATGGCCTCGATCGCCTCGGAAAACAGCTTGCCGGTGAAGCCGATGCAGAACAGGATCAGCGCAATGGTGCCCGGCAGCAGCCCGTAGCCGAGGATGGCGACCAGCAGGATGGTCCAGATCATTTCGTGCACCGAACGCGCGCCCATGATCATGAGCCGCGCGAACGGGTACAGGAAGCGCCGGCTCGGCGTCATGTTCCATGACGCGAACCAGGCCAGCGGCACCGCGAGCGCGATGCCCAGCACCGCGGCCAGGTAAGACATCTGCAGGGTTTCGACCACCGCGTGGAGGTAGTCCTTGGCGAGCACGTGCTCGATGTTGGGCGGGTAGTAACGGTTGGCCAAGGTTGAGGCGATGCGGCCCGGCATGTCGAGCAGGCGCCCGGGGTCGATATCCAGGTAATCCACCGAATAGGCGATGAACGCGAGCAGGCCCAGCAGCGCGCCGTATTTGTACAGGCTTTGCGGATAGCGGAAACGCCGCCAGGCAAGCGGCACCGGCAAGGCCGGTGGCGGCGCGCCGGCGGGACGCATGGCGGCGGACAACGCTTCAGATGACGGCTTTGCGTGCATAGTGGGAAACCACTTCGCCCAGCAGAATGAGACACAGGATGACCAGAATCACGGTTGCGATGCCGCCGTAGTTGAACATCGCCATCTGGCGGAACAGCGCCAGCCCGAGCCCGCCCGCTCCGACCAGGCCCATGATGGTCGAACGCCGGATGTTGATGTCCCATTCGAAAATCATGTTGCCGAGCAGCACCGGAATCACTTGCGGCAGGATCGCAAAAATAAGAATCTGGAAGCGGGTGCCACCGGCGGCGCGGATCGCCTCCACCGGCTTGTTGTCGACGTCCTCGATCGCCTCGGCGATGGTCTTGGAAATGAAGCCGATCGAACGCGCGGCGAGCGCGAGCACGCCTGCCAGCGCGCCCAGGCCGACGGCTGATACAAAAATCAGCGCCCACACGATTTCGTGAACCGAGCGCGACAGAGTCATCAACAGGCGGCCGAACACATAGCTCGCCGAGCCGAGCGGCGTAATGTTGGCCGCGCCCAGCCATGCCACCGGGATCGACAGTACGAGGCCGGCCAGCGTTGCCAGCGTCGCCATCACCAGGGTTTCGAGCGCGGGCTGCAGCAGGTCGGGGATCAGCTTGTAATCGAACTCGAAAAAGCGGCCGAGCGTGGTGAGCAGGGTCCCGTTGAGGATGCGGTTCCAATCCGTGTCGGCGATGACGATGGCGTATACGCTCCAGGCCACCAGCGCCAGGACCGCGGCGTAAGTCGAATAGCGCGCCGCGCGCGAGCGCCGGCGGTTTGCCGCGATGTGGGCCACGCGCACGTCGAGCGAGAGATCGTTCACAGCACTTCCATGGCGTAGATGTCGCGCAACACGTTTTTGTCGAGCGCGCCGGGCAGCCCCTCGAATTTTTTCATGCCGTCCTGCAGCCCGATGACGCGGGTGCAGAATTCGCAGGCCAGCTCGACGTCATGGATGTTGCACAGCACCGGGATATGGAATTCGCGCGCGATCTCGCGGATCAGCGCCATCACTTCGCGCGAGATTTTCGGGTCCAGGCTGGAAGTCGGCTCGTCCACCAGCAGCAGGCGCGGGTTCTGGATCAGCGCGCGCGCGATGCCGACGCGCTGGCGCTGGCCGCCCGACAGCCGGTCGGCGCGCTTGTCGATGTGCTCGCCGAGGCCGACGCGGTCGAGCAGCGCCAGCGCCTGCTTGATGTCATCCCCCGTGTACATGCGAAACAGACTTCTCAGCGTGCCGGTATATCCCAGGCGTCCGGTCAGCACGTTGTCGATCACCGACAGGCGCTCGATCAGGTTGAATTCCTGGAAGATCATGCCGATGTTGCGGCGCACGCCGCGCAACTCGGACTGCGGCAGCTTGAGGATGTCGCGGCCGTTGAAACGGATTTCTCCGGCGCTGGGTTCGACCAGGCGGTTGACGCAGCGGATCAGCGTCGACTTGCCGGAGCCGCTGGGGCCGATGATGGCGAGAAAATCGTCGGCGTCGACCGTGAACGTCACGTCCTTGAGGATTTCGCGGCCGGCATAGCCGGCGCGCAGGTTCCTGACTTCGAGTACACACGACATGTGCGTGTCCGATGCGTAGTGTTTGTCCGGGACGGCGTCCGTCCCGGCGCGTGCCACGGTTACTTGACCCCTGCCTCGCGAATGATGTTGTAGTCGGCGTCGGTCATTTTCACGAACTTCTCCGATTCAACGTTTTCGAGGTATTTCTTGCCTTCCGGGTTGCTGTCGAGTGTCAGGAAGGTTTGCGCAATTTTGTCTTTGAGCTCGGGGCACAGGGTATTGCGGTAGACGAACGGGTCCTGCGGCAGCAGGGGAGAGGACCACAGGATGTTGAAGTCCTCGAGCTTCACCTTGCCGGTGTGGATCACGTTCATGAAGCGGTGGCTGGCGACGAACGCGGCGTCCGCTTTGCCGTCCGCCACTGCGAGCGTGGACAGGTCGTGGCCACCGGAGAATGCGACGCGGCCGTAATAGTCCTTGAACGGCATTTTCAAAACCTTCGGGGCAAACACCGCCTGCGGAATCAGCGCGCCAGAAGTGCTCGCCGGGTCGACCAGCAGCACCACCGCGCCCTTGGTGGATTCGATGGTGGTGAACTTCGACCCCTTCTTGGTGATCAGCATCGACTTGTAGCCCGGCCCCGCTTCCTGCACGCCGTCCTTGGTCTTGTAATACGTGGTGAACACTTCGATGGTCGGATCCTGGTTGCGCGCAATAACGTAGCTCTCAGGTCCCAGCACCGCGATGTCGACCCATTTGCCAAGCAGGGCCTCGACCACCGAGGAATAGGAGGTCGGCAGGTAGAACTCGATCTTTTTGCCGGTGTTTTTCGACAGCAGGTCGAGCAGGGGTTTGAACAGCGTCAATTCACGCACCGATTCCTGGGTGGGGATGATCGAAAAGCGCAGCACCTTGGGGTCTTCGCATTTTTGCGCGGACGCTATCAGCGGCGCGGCCAGCAGGGCGCCAAACACCGCCGCGGCCGCGAGACGCAGCGCGCCGCGCCGTGGGTGCCGGTTTTCGTTGGTGGTATGCAGCATGGCTTCCTCCTTGGGTTTGGGTGCGGGCAAATCCTGAATGGTAACAACCGCATATGGCATTCCGGCGACAACGGCCGAAGGCACGGCGGCAGCCCATTCTTTTATCGGGTGCGGGTCAGTTCCTGGTCCTGCCCGCGCTCTCTTTGTCTTCATTTGCCGGCGCCATCCCGTCCGCGCCGGTGGCGAAAATCCTGTGCATGCGATCGCGACTGGCAATGGCGTGTTCATGCAGCAGCCGTCCCGCGGCTTCCGGGTCGTTGCCGCTGACGGCGTCGAGGATGCGGCGGTGCTCGCGGGTCGAGGTCGGCAGCCGGTCGCGCTGCATCAGGGTATGGCGCCGGAACAGCGTGAGCTCGTTCACCAGGCGCCGGTAGGCCGCGAGCAGCTTCTGGTTGCCGGCGAATTCCACAATCGCGTCGTGAAAGCGGAGGTTCAACGCATGGTAGCCGTCGATGTCGTTGCGCCCGGCGGCCTTTTCCATGCGGTCGATGATGGCCCGCAGCTCCTTCAGTTGCTCGGTGGTCACGTTGACCGCGAGCTTGCGTCCGGCCATCTGGTCGAACGCTGCGCGCAATTCGTAGATTTCGTGGGCTTCGTGCACCGAGATCTGGCGCACAAATACACCGCGATTTTTCTCGAGTTGCACCAGGCCGCTTTCTTCGAGGGCCCTGAACGCTTCCCGCACCGGGCCGCGCGACACACCCAGCCGGCCTGCGATTTCGGCTTCGTTGAGCTTGGCGCCGGAACCGATATCGCCGGCCAGGATCATGCGCTCCACTTCGCGCTGCACCAGCGAAGTGAGCGAGTGTTGTTGCAGCATCTCGATGGCCTGGAGTTGCGGCGTAGGTTTCATTAAGTGGCAGTCTGGCGCAGCCAATAGCGGGATATGGGCGCTATTGCGATCGACATTCAATACCGGATTTTGCATATTGTCAACAATAAACAAAAAACGGCTTGCGCAGGCTCTGGCGAGAGCAGCGGAGTCATGCGGGCGTCACCGCCGACGCGGTACTATCAAGTTGTAACAAAGGGCCCGGTGCGAAACCGGTTGCGCCCGCACATCGACAACGTATCAGGGAGCGTCAACATGAAAAACACTAAACAATACGGCCGGGTTGCAGGCGCGGCCCTGCTGCTGGCGGCGCTTGGCAGCGCGCCGGCTCTCGCCGAAACCACGCAACTGCTGGTATACACCGCGCTCGAAACCGATCAGATCAAGGCGTACCAGGAGTCGTTCAACAAATCCTATCCGGACGTCGAGCTCAAGTTCGTGCGCGATTCGACCGGCGTGATTACCGCCAAGCTCCTTGCCGAGAAAGCCAATCCACAGGCCGATATCGTGATCGGCACCTCCGCCTCCAGCCTCGCCGTGCTGGAGAACGAGGGCATGCTGCAGCCGTATGCGCCGAAAGGGCTGGACAAGATCCTGCCGCAGTACCGCGACCCGAAAAATCCGCCGCAGTGGGTGGGCATGGACGTGTACGGCGCGGCCATCTGCTTCAACACGGTGGAAGCGGCGAAACTCGGCCTGCCCAAGCCTGAAACCTGGAAGGACCTGACCAAGCCCATCTACAAGGGGCGGGTTGTCATGCCGCATCCTTCGTCCTCCGGCACCGGCTATCTCGACGTGACCGGCTGGCTCCAGATGTGGGGCGAGGCGGATGCCTGGAAATTCATGGACGCGCTGCACGAGAATATCGCGCAATACACGCATTCGGGCTCCAAGCCCTGCAAGCAGGCGGGCGCCGGCGAATTCCCGATTGGCATCTCGTTTGAGTACCGCGCGGTGACGACCAAGAAATCCGGCGCGCCGATCGACATCATTTTCCCCAGCGAAGGCCTGGGCTGGGACCTCGAAGCCAGCGGCATCATGAAAGGCACCAGGAAAGTGGAAGCCGCGCGCCACCTGATGGATTGGCTGGCGACGCCCACCGCGATGGAGCTGTTCTCGAAGAATTTCGCGATTGTCGCCATGCCCGGCATCGGCAAACCGCTCGAGTTCGTGCCCGCCGATTACGAGAAAAGGCTGGTGAAGAACGACTTTGCATGGTCTGCGAAAAATCGCGAGCGCATCCTGGCGGAATGGAACAAGCGCTATAACGCCAAGGCCGAACCGAAGTAAATCGTTGCCGCGGTTCAATTGCCGGCGCCCTGGATTCCACGGCGCCGGTTTTTTTGCCGGTGACTGACTCGACCAGCAGTTCAGCCTTGCAAGAGCGCGATAAATCCGCTGGAATGCCCTGATGGACTCTTTGCCCGCCGCTGCCCTGTGCATCGAGCACGTCAGCAAGCGCTTCGGCGCATTCACCGCGCTTGATGACATCAACCTCGCCGTCGGCAAGGGCGAGCTGCTGTGTTTTCTCGGCCCCTCGGGCTGCGGCAAGACCACCTTGTTGCGCATCATCGCGGGGCTGGAAACGCAAAGCGCCGGCGCCGTCATACAGAACGGCCGCGACATTTCGCGGCTGCCGCCGATGCTGCGCGATTACGGCATCGTGTTCCAGTCCTACGCCTTGTTTCCCAACCTTACGGTGTCCGATAACGTCGCCTACGGCCTGGTCAACCGCAAGGCGACAAGACCCGCGATCGCCGCGCGCGTCGCCGAGCTGCTCGGGCTGGTGGGACTTCCCGACAGCGGCGGCAAGTATCCCGCCCAGCTCTCCGGCGGGCAGCAGCAGCGCATCGCACTGGCGCGGGCGCTGGCGACCTCGCCCGGCTTGTTGCTGCTGGACGAGCCGCTGTCGGCGCTCGATGCGCGTGTGCGGGTGCGCCTGCGCAGCGAAATTCGCCTGTTGCAGCAGCGCCTGGGCGTGACCACCATCCTCGTCACGCACGACCAGGAAGAGGCGCTGTCGATGGCCGACCGCGTGGTGGTGATGAACCAGGGCACCATCGAGCAGGTTGGCACGCCCGCCGAAATCTATCTCGATCCGGCGTCGCCTTTCGTCGCCGATTTCGTCGGCAAGACCAACATGTTGCCCGGGCGCGTGCTGGCCGGCGCCGGCCTCAGGATCGGCGAGATGGTGCTGGCAGGCGTGAAGGGCGCGGACGGATTTGCGCCGGATGCCGCGGTGTCGGTGTTCACCCGTCCCGAAGACGTGGTAGTGCGCCCGGCCGGCGACGACCTGCCGAACTCGATCCCCGGAGTCATCGAGCACATCGAGTTTCTCGGCGCCTATTGCCGGCTGGCGATTCGCGCGGAGGGCATCGGCACGACCCTGGTATACGCCGATTTTTCTCAGCGTGGCCTGCAATCGCTGAAGCTCACGGTGGGGACGCGCGTGCGGGTCGCTCTGCTGGAAGAGCGCGTGCGTGCCTTCGCCCGGCCGCAGCCGCCGGCATGAGCGCGGTACTGTCCGCCGGCCCGCTGACGGGCGGCGAAGTCAGGCAACAGGTGCACTGGACCGAGCGCATCGGCCACCTCGCATTGCTGCTGACCGGGGTTTTCCTGGGCGTGGTGCTGCTGGCGCCGATCTGGATGATTCTCGCCAAGAGCGTTGAGAACCGCGACGGCGACTTTGTCGGCCTGCTGCACTTCACCGGGTATTTCGAGACGCCGGCGCTGCTGCAGTCGATCTGGAACAGCTTCTGGCTCTCCGGCCTGGTGACGGTCATTACGGTGCCCGCGGCCTTTATTTTCGCCTACGCGCTCACCCGCTCCTGCATGCCGGGCAAGTCGCTGGCGCGCAATGTCGCGCTGGTGCCTCTGCTCGCGCCTTCGCTGCTGTCCGCCATTTCCTTCATTTTCTGGTTCGGCAACCAGGGCCTGCTCAAGTCCTGGATGGGCGGGCACCAGATTTACGGCGCGGCCGGCATCGTGCTCTCTTTGTGCTTCGCAACTTTTCCTCATGCGCTGATGATCCTGATCACCGCACTGGCGCTGACCGATGCGCGCTTATACGAGGCGGCCGATTCGATGGGGACCAGCACCCGGCGCAGGTTCTTCACCGTGACGCTGCCCGCCGCCAAATATGGGCTCATCAGCGCGGCCATGGTGGTTTTTACTTACGCTATTTCGGATTTCGGCGTGCCGAAGGTGATCGGCGGTAATTTCAACGTGCTGGCGACCGACATTTTCAAGCTGGTTATCGGTCAGCAGGATTTTTCCAAGGGCGCGGTGGTGGCCATCATGCTGTTGTTGCCGGTGGCGCTCACTTATGTGCTCGACATGTCGGTGCAGCGCAAGCAGCAGGCGCAGCTGTCCGCGCGCTCCGTGCCTTACCAGCCCAGGCCCGCGCGAGGCTTCGACCTGGCGATGGCGGCGTACGTGTGGCTGGTCTGCCTGCTGATGCTGGCTGTCCTCGGCATGGCGATCTGGGCCTCGTTCATCAAGCTCTGGCCTTACGATTTCAGCCTGACGCTGCGCCATTACCGGCTGGGCCTGATCGACGCCGGCGTGTTCGGCGCCTACCTCAACAGCGTGAAAATGGCGCTATGGACGGCGAGCGCCGGCACCGTCCTTGTTTTTGTCACCGCCTATCTTCTGGAAAAAACCCGCGGCATGGATTGGCTGAGGCCGGTGGTGCGGCTGTTCGCCATCCTCCCCATGGGCGTGCCGGGACTGGTGCTAGGGCTGGGGTTCATTTTCTTTTTCGTCAGGGCCGACAATCCCCTGCATTTCCTGTATCACACCATGGCGATCCTGGTGCTCTCCACCATCGTGCATTATTACTCCACCAGCCACCTCACCGCGGTAACGGCGCTAAAGCAGCTGGACGCCGAGTTCGAAGCGGTGTCGGCCTCGCTCAAGGTGCCGTTCTACCGGACGCTCGCGCGGGTGACGGTGCCGGTATGCCTGCCGGCGATACTCGACATCAGCCGCTATTTTTTCGTGAACGCGATGACGACCATCTCGGCGGCGGTGTTCCTCTATTCTCCCGACACCACGCTCGCCGCGGTCGCCATCCTCAATCTCGACGAGGCGGGCGATATCGGCCCGGCCGCCGCGATGGCGACGCTGATCGTGGTGACTTCCATTGGCGCCTGCTTTCTGTATTATCTGTTGAACCGTTTCTTCGAGCGGCGGTTGCAGGTATGGCGCCGGCCGGCCGGCGCTGTTTGATTGGATGGGCAAGACATGAATTCCGGCAAACCACCCATATTGTTGACCCCCGGTCCGCTGACCACCACGCCCAGGACCAAGCAGGCGATGCTGACCGACTGGGGTTCCTGGGATACCGCGTTCAGGGAGCTGACCGCGGCGCTGTTGCGCGACCTCGTCGCCATCGCCAACGGCGGGGACACGCATGTCTGCGTGCCGTTGCAGGGCAGCGGCACTTTCGCGGTCGAGGCGGCGCTCGGCACCCTGGTGCCGAAAGACGGCAAGGTGCTGGTGCCGGTCAACGGCGCTTACTGCCGCCGCCTGGTGCGCATCCTGCAATACCTCGGCCGCGCCCACATGACCATCGAAATGCCGGAGGACGCCGGCATGCCGCCGCAGCGGGTCGAGGCGGCGCTGGCTCAGGACCCGGCCATCACGCACGTCGCGCAGGTGCACTGCGAGACCGGTACCGGCGTCCTGAATCCGCTGTCGGAGATTGCGCAGGTGGTGGCGAAGCACGGCCGCAGCCTGATCGTCGACGCAATGAGCTCGTTCGGCGCGATCGGAATCGACCTTGCCGCGACGCCGATCGACGCCCTGGTGTCGGCATCCGGCAAATGCCTCGAGGGCGTACCCGGTCTGGGCTTCGTGCTGCTGCGCAGGTCGGCGCTGGAGCTTTGCGAGGGCCGTTGCCACTCGCTGGCGATGGACCTCCACGATCAATGGGTCTACATGCAGAAAACCGGCCAGTTCCGCTATACGCCGCCTACCCACGTGGTGGCGGCGCTGATGGAAGCGCTGCGCCAGTTCAAGGCCGAGGGCGGGCAGCCGGCGCGCGGCGCGCGCTACGCGGCGAATTGCAAGGCGCTTATCGAGGGCATGGCGGCTCTCGGTTTCGTGCCTTTGCTCAAGCCGGGGCTGCAGGCGCCGATCATCGTCACCTTCCATGCGCCGGCCGACGCCAACTACAACTTCGCCGGGTTCTACACGAGGGTGCGCGACCAGGGTTTCATCCTGTATCCGGGCAAGCTCACCGAGATCGAGACTTTCCGCGTCGGCTGCATCGGCGCGATCGACGAAGCCGACATGCGATCCGCGGTCGACGCCATCGCGCGCGCGCTCAGGGACATGGGAATCCGCAACACCGCGCCGGCGGCGGCCCGGGCGGCCTAGCGTTACGCAATCGATACCACGAAGGGAGTGCTCATGACGTCGGACCGCAAGCTCACATTCTTCCATTCGCCAAACACGCGATCGGGTGGGACCCGCATCCTGCTGGAAGAACTTGGCGTGCCATATGAATTGCATGCCATCAACATGAAGAAGGGCGAGCAGCGCCAGCCGGGATACCTCGCCGTCAACCCGATGGGCAAGGTGCCGGCCATCCGGCACGGCGACACGCTGGTCACCGAGCAGGCCGCGGTATTCATGTATCTGGCGGATGAATTTCCACAGGCCGGGCTGGCGCCGGCCATCGGTGACCCATTGCGCGGAGCCTATTTGCGCTGGATGGTGTTTTACGGCTCGAGCTTCGAGCCGGCGTTGATCGACCGGGCGATGAAGCGCGAGCCGGCGCCACACTCGATGTCGACTTATGGCGATTACGACACCATGCTGAAGACGGTGACCGACCAGCTCGCGCGCGGCCCCTACATGCTGGGCGAGCGTTTCAGCGCGGCCGACATCCTGTGGGGCACGGCCCTGACCTGGACCGTGAGTTTCAAGATGGTGCCGGAATTGCCCGTGATCAAGGCATACACGGATCGCGTGAATGCGCGGCCGGCGGTGGTCAGTGCGAAAGCCGCGGACGTCGAACTTGCGGCGCAACATGCCGCCGCGGCTGCCGGCTGATAATCCACCGGTCGGCGCGATGGCCGCGCGCAAATCGAAGGGCGTAACGTTTGCGCAAGTGACGGCGGCCGCGCTGGCGCTGCCAGAGGTCGCGGAATCGACCTCGTACGGTACGCCCGCATTCAAGGTGCGCGGCAAGCTGATGCTGCGCCTGCGAGAAGACAACGAAACCCTGGTGATCAGGACCAGCTGGGATAATCGCGAGCGGCTGATGGCGGTCGAGCCCGGCATTTATTTTCTGACCGACCATTACCGGGCGTATCCCTGGGTCCTGGCGCGCTTGTCGAGCCTTTCCGCGAAAGCGCTGCCGGCGCTCGTTGAAAGCGCGTGGCGGCAAGCCGCGCCGAAGGCGCTATTGAAAATGCGCGGTGATTAGTCCTCGGGCCGCATTTGCGGAAACAGGATTACGTCGCGGATATTCGGCGAGTCGGTAAACAGCATCACCAGCCGGTCCACGCCCACGCCTTCGCCCGCGGCCGGCGGCATGCCGTATTCCAGCGCGCGGATATAGTCGGCGTCGTAATACATCGCTTCCTCGTCGCCGGCTTCCTTCGCCTTTGCCTGCTCCAGGAAACGCGCGGCCTGGTCTTCCGGGTCGTTGAGCTCGGAGAAACCGTTGGCGATCTCGCGTCCCGCGATGAACAGCTCGAAACGCTCGGTGACCTCGGGATTGGCGTCGCTGCGCCGCGCCAGCGGCGAGACCTCGGCCGGGTAGTCGATGATGAAAGTCGGCTCGAACAGGAGCGCCTCGGTAGTCGCCTCGAACAATGCGAGCTGCAATGCCCCGAGGCCCGCCGCCGCGTGCGCGGAAGCCTTGAGTCCGGCGAGTTCCTGGCGCAGAAAATCCGCGTCGCCGAGCTGAGCCGCGTTGTAGCGCGGATTGTATTTGACGATGGCCTGCGTTACCGTGAGCCGGTCGTAGGGCTTGGCGAAGTCGATCGGCCGGCCCTGGTACATGACCTTGTCGGTGCCCAGCGCGTTGAGCGCGACCTTTGCGAACATTTCCTCGGTCAAGTCCATCAGGTAGCGGTAGTCGAGGTAGGCAACGTAGAACTCGAGCATGGTGAACTCGGGGTTGTGCCGGGTCGAAATGCCCTCGTTGCGAAAGTTGCGGTTGATTTCGAAAATCTGCTCGAGGCCGCCGACCAGCAGGCGCTTGAGGTAAAGCTCGGGCGCGATGCGCAGGTACATGTCGGCGTCGAGCGCGTTGTGGTGGGTCTTGAACGGCCTGGCCGCGGCGCCGCCCGGGATCGGCTGCAGCATCGGCGTTTCGACTTCGATGTACTTGCGGTTGATCATGAAACGCCGGAGCGCGTCCACCGTGCGGCTGCGCACCGCGAACACCCAGCGCGAATGCTCGTTCATGATGAGATCCACGTAGCGCTGTCGGTAGATCTGTTCGCGGTCGGTGAGGCCGTGGAACTTCTCGGGCAGCGGGCGCAGCGATTTCGCCAGCAGCCGCAGCTCCCTCACTTTGACCGTCAATTGCCCGGTCTTGGTCTTGAACAGGGTGCCGACTGCGCCGAGCGTGTCGCCCACGTCGTAGTGCTTGAAGGCCGCGAGCGCGGCCGGTCCCGCGCTGTCGCTGGCGACGAAAATCTGGATGCGCCCCGACAAGTCCTGGATGGTGCCGAAGCTCGCCTTGCCCATCACCCGTTTCAGCATCATGCGGCCGGCAACCGCGACTTCGATTTTCTCCTCGTCAAGCTGTTCGCGCGTCTTCTCGCCGTAGCGTTCGTCAAGGTCGTTGGCGAGCCAGGTGCGCATGAAGTCGTTGGGATAGGCCGGGCCCAGCTCGCGCAGCTTCGCCAGCTTCTCGCGGCGCTCGGCGACGATCTGGTTTTCATCGACCGGTGTTTCCGGCGTTGCCTGCTCGCCTTCCTGTTCCGGCGGTTCGTCGTTTTCGCTCATGATAGGGGTCCGGATTGCGGTTACACGCCTTGTTTCAGGCTCGCCGTGATGAAAGGATCCAAATCGCCGTCCAGCACGCCGCCGGTATTGCCGATTTCCACATTGGTGCGCAGGTCCTTGATGCGCGACTGGTCGAGCACGTAGGAGCGGATCTGGTGGCCCCAGCCGATGTCGGTCTTGGAATCTTCGAGTGCCTGCTTCTGCTCGTTCTGTTTGCGGATTTCCAGCTCGTAGAGTTTGGATTTAAGCATCGCCATCGCCTCGGCGCGGTTGCGATGTTGCGAACGGTCGTTCTGGCATTGCACCACGATGTTGGTCGGCAAGTGGGTGATGCGCACCGCCGAATCGGTCTTGTTGATGTGCTGGCCGCCGGCGCCGCTGGCGCGGAACGTGTCGATGCGCAGGTCCGCGGGGTTGATCTCGACCTCGATCGAGTCGTCGACCTCGGGATAGACGAACACCGAGGCGAACGAGGTATGCCGCCGGTTGCCGGAGTCGAAGGGCGATTTCCTCACCAGCCGGTGCACGCCCGTCTCGGTGCGCAGGTAACCGTAGGCGTAGTCGCCGTTGACCTTGAGCGAGGCGCTCTTGATGCCGGCGACTTCGCCGTCGGAGCGTTCCAGCACCTCGACTTCGTAGCCCTTGCGTTCGCAATAGCGCAGGTACATGCGTTCCACCATCGACGCCCAGTCCTGCGCCTCGGTGCCGCCGGCGCCGGCCTGGATGTCGAGGAAGCAGTTGTTCGGATCGAGCGGGTTGTGGAACATGCGGCGGAATTCCATGTCCGCCACGTCCTTCTCGATCTTCGCGGCGTCCTCGCCGACGGCGGCCAGCGTCGAATCGTCATTTTCGGCGCGCGCCATTTCGAACAATTCCGCCGTGTCCTTGAGCCTGTGGTTGAGGCTGGACAGGGCGTTGACCACCGCTTCCAGGGATTTTTTCTCGCGCCCGATGTCCTGCGCGCGCCGGTTGTCGTTCCACACCGCCGGGTCTTCGGCGAGCTTGTTGACTTCCGCCAGCCGCTGCTGCTTTACCTCGAAGTCAAAGATACCTCCGCAGGTCGGCTTCGCGGTGCGCGAGGTCGCTCAAATTGCTGGCGATGCTGTTGATGCGTTCGGCTTCCATGGTGCGTTCCGGTAAATGACGAGCTCATTTCATATATATCCGCGCGATGCGTTGGCCCCAAATCGGGACGGATGCGCGAAGCGAGGTGCAGCCAAGGCTTCGAGCCTTGGCAAGCCGAGCGACAAAGCAGACGCCCGATTTGGGGCCAACCCTTCGGGACGGGGCGATTCGGGCCCCATTGCGGCGTTGCTCGTCGCTTGTTGGGAATGACCCAACGGCGCTTCTCGCGCCTTGCCCTGGAGCCCGAATCGCCCCGTCGCACACGCGGATATGTATGAAATGAGCTCTAATTATAGCAGCGTGCGGCTCGCGGTCGCGAGTTGTTCATGCCGGCAGCCAATGCTCGATCACCAGTTCGGCGGCGGCGACGCCGTTGAACTCATTGGCGACCAGGCGATAGGCCGCGCGCACCCTGGCGGGCAGGGCTTCGGTGGCGTTGAACTGGATGGCGTCGAAAGTCAGCCCGCCGCGCGCGAGTTTCAGCTTCAGGTGCTTGTCCTTGAGCAGGCGCTGGCTCCTGACCTCGAATTCGTCGAGAAAGCGCGGCTCCGGAAAGCCCTGGCCCCAGGTCGGCGCTTCCAGCGCGCGGGCGGTCTGCAGGTTGAGGTAACCGGTCGCGATCGAGCCGTCGGTTTCGACAATCCTGGTGAGCGTTTTGGGTTCGATGAGTTCGCGCGCTACCTGTTCAAAGGCGTCACGAAAGCGCGGGAAATCGGATTCGCGCAACGTGAGCCCCGCGGCCGCGGCGTGGCCGCCGAAGCGCAGGATGAGGCCGGGCTCGCGTTTCGACACCAGGTCAAGGGCGTCACGCAGATGCAGCCCGCCGATCGAGCGGCCGGAGCCGCGGATTTCGCCGTTTGCGTGGCTTGAGTCCGCGCGCGCAAACGCGATCGCCGGCCGGTGCACCCGGTCCTTGATGCGCGAGGCCAGGATGCCGACCACGCCCTGGTGCCAGGTTGGGTCGAACAACGACACTGCGAAATTATCGTTTGGAACGAATCCGGCGAGCGCTATCTCGGCTTGCTCCTGCATGCCGGCTTCGATGTCGCGCCGCTCGCGGTTCAAGCGGTCGAGCTCGGAGGCGATGTTAAGGGCGCGCGCGCGGTCATCGGTGATGAGGCACTCGATGCCGAGCGCCATGTCGGCGAGCCTGCCGGCGGCGTTGAGCCGCGGGCCGCAGACGAAGCCCAGGTCGAAACTAGCCGCACGCCTGATATCGCGGCCGGCGGCGTTGAACAGCGCCTCGATCCCCGGTTGCGCCTTGCCGGCGCGCATGCGCTTCAGCCCCTGCTCGACCAGCAGGCGATTGTTGCGGTCGAGCTTCACCACGTCGGCGACCGTGCCCAGCGCGACCAGGTCAAGCAGGCTCGCGAGATTCGGGCCAGAAGCGTTCCCTGCGTTGCCGCCGTCGCCGAACGCGCCGCGGCTGCGCAATTCCGCGCGCAATTGCAGCATGACGTAGAACATGACGCCGACGCCCGCCAGGTGCTTGCTGGGAAACGTATCGCCCGCCTGGTTCGGATTCACGATGCAGGCGGCATCCGGCAGTTCCTCGCCGGGCAGGTGATGGTCTGTAATGAGAGTGGCGATGCCGAGCTCGTTGGCGGCTGCCACGCCTTCCACGCTGGCGATGCCGTTGTCCACCGTGACCAGGAGCTCGGGCTCGCGCTGTGCTGCGAGCGCGACGATTTCGGGGGTGAGCCCGTAACCGAATTCGAAACGGTTGGGGACGATGTATTCGACCTGCGCGCCGAACGCGCGCAACGCGCGGACGCCGACCGCGCAGGCGGTGGCGCCGTCGCAATCGTAATCAGCGACAATCATGATGCGGCTCTCCGCCTCGATCGCATCCGCCAGCAGCATCGCCGCTTCTTCGCTGCGGCCAAGCTGCGCGGGCGGAATCAGATCGGCGAGGTCGGAAGCGAGGTCGGCCGGTCCCGTCACCCCGCGCGCGGCCAGCACGCGCGCCAGCACCGGATGCACGCCCGCGCGCTCCAGCGTGTCGCGCGCCGCAGCGGGAATGTCGCGTATTACCAGTTCCGCCATCAGGGCCCCAGGTCGGCGTAAGCCGCAAGCGGCCGCGCGCCGCGCCAGAATTTAACGAGGTCGCCGCGGATGATTTCGGCGGACAGGCTGCCGTGCTGCGCCAGCGCATGGATGGTCAGCATACCGATATCTTCGCGGCGCAGCGCGTGCAGCAGCGGGGCGAACCAGTCCCGCTCAAAGTCCTCGAGCCGGCTGCGCCAGGATTCGACGCCGGAATCGCGCACCGCCTCCCGCAGCCCGCCGAACACGATCAATTCGCGCTCGCGCCTGCCGTGATCGGCCTGCCGCCCGGCGAGCCATAGCTTTGCGCTTGCAGGCGGCGCGCCGGTCGCGACGTTGCCCAACATCGCGATGCCGAGTGCAACCGGGTCGTCACTCAGAATCCTGGAGTAACGCAAGTTGATCCTGGCAGGCAGCCTGCCCGCGCCCCACAACCACACGCCGTTGATCGGCAGTTCGCCGCGATCCTCGCGCGCAAGGTTTGCCGGATGCTCGTGCAGCAGCATCTGTGCCTCGTTGGCGATGCGCTGCCAGGCCATGGCGTCGCGGCCGGATGGCCGCAATGCATCCACGTTGTTGCCGGCGGCGACAAGCGCCGACACCGGCACCAGCGTCACTTCTGGAACCGTCGCGGTCTCGACGTACCATCTGCGGGCGCCGGGGGCGTGAAACTGCAGGCCATCGGCGGCAAAATGCTGATTGAGCGTCTTCACCAGGGCCGCGGCGTCGTCCGCATTGAGCGTCGCCGCCGGCGCCAGGTCCAGCAGCAGTTGGTCGCGCTCCGCGCGCAAATGCACCGGGTCCGCGCGCAGCCAGGCGCGAGCGCCGGGGCTGCCGCCGTCGCCCAGAAACGAAATTGCCGCGAGCGGCGCCGCGGCGCCATCCCCCAGTCCCGCTGCGTCGCATAACCAGTGTTCGACGCTCACCGCTTCGGTAATTTGCCTGCGCCCGCGCCCCAGCAGTTTTTGCAGCGCCGGCAAAGCGAGCCCCTGCATCGCTTCCGCTCGCGGCGCGATCAGGTCGGGAATCAGGAGTTCGAGATGCACGAAAGAAGGATTCAGTATTCAGGAGTCAGAATTCGGGATTCGGCAAGAGCGCGGAAGGTGCCGCCCTGACCATCCCCAGACGGGCGCATATGGGCTTTCAGTATACAATCGCTTTGGCTCAGGGCTTGGCTTTTCCCTGAATCCTTAATCCCGAATCCTGCTCTCCGATTCCCGAATCCGGCCCCACTGTGCCTTTCGAACTCTTCATCGGCCTGCGTTACACCCGCGCCAAGCGGCGCAACCGCTTCATTTCGATCATTTCGCTGATTTCGATGCTCGGCATCGCGCTCGGCGTCGCCGCCTTGATCGTGGTGCTGTCGGTAATGAACGGTTTTCAGAAAGAAGTTCGCGACCGCATGCTGTCGGTGGTCTCGCACGTGCAGATCATGGCGGCGGACAACGGTCTTGATGACTGGGAAGCGGTGGCGCGTAAAGCTTCGGAAAATGGCCAGGTCGTCGCCAGCGCGCCCTTTGTCGACGGCCAGGGTCTGCTGTCGTTCGGCGGCGGCGTGCGCGGAACCCTGGTGCGCGGCATCCTGCCCCAGCGCGAGGTCGGCGTAACCGATCTTGCCCGGCAGATCAAACAAGGCTCGCTGGAGGCGCTGAAGCCGGGCGAGTTCAACATCATCCTCGGCGTCGATCTCGCGCGCTATATCGGCGCCAGGATCGGCGACAAGGTGCTGCTGATTTCGCCGGAAGGGCAGATGACGCCCGCCGGCATGGTGCCGCGGCTCAAGCAGTTCACCGTGATTGCGCTGTTCGAGTCGGGGCACTTCGAATACGATTCGGGCCTGGCGCTGATCCACATCGAAGACGCGCAGAAGCTCTATCGCCTGGGCGACAAGGTGTCGGGGGTCAGGCTCAAGCTCAAGGACCTGTTCGCCGCGATCCAGGTGGCGCAGGAGCTGCAGACCGTGCTGGGGCCTGGCGTCTACGTCGCCGACTGGTCGCGGCAGAACCGCAACTGGTTCCTCGCGGTGCAGACCGAGAAGCGCATGATGTTCATCATTCTCGCGCTGATCATCGCGGTCGCCGCGTTCAACGTCGTGTCCACGCTGGTGATGGCGGTGACCGACAAGCAGGCCGACATCGCGATCCTGCGCACGCTCGGCGCGTCCCCCGCCAGCATCACCTGGATCTTCATCGTGCAGGGCGCGCTGATAGGCGTCATCGGCACCCTGCTCGGGGTATTCGGCGGCGTGCTGCTGACCGACAACCTCGACGCGGTGGTGGGGACGATCGAGCACGTGTTCGGCGTGCAGTTCCTGTCGAAAGACATCTATTTCATTAATACACTCCCGACCGACCTGCGCATGCCGGACGTGATTTTCATTGTCGTGGTGTCGTTGTTCCTCGGCCTCATCGCGACGCTCTATCCGAGTTGGCGCGCGTCCAAGGTCAACCCGGCGGAGGCGCTGCGCTATGA
>Ga0181537_10001496_pt1 | contig 21469 bp, 14 predicted proteins | sample PEATcosm2014_Bin_39_FD_119765 | JGI IMG/M metagenome (GOLD analysis project Ga0181537, IMG submission 119765) | Peatland microbial communities from MTU Mesocosm Facility, Houghton, MI, USA - PEATcosm2014_Bin23_10_metaG | ecosystem: Environmental > Terrestrial > Soil > Wetlands > Peat | place... | reverse complement strand
GATCTGGACGATGCGCTGGCCAGCTTGCTCCTCATTCTCGCTGTTCTGCACCAGCAACCTGGCCACGGCCGTGCTCAACGCCGCCTGCCGCTCCTGCAAGGAAAGCTGGATCTGTTCGCGCGCTTCCTTTTCCTTGCCATCGTGCGCGAGGGCGAAAATGCGGTCGACGGCATCCCAGAACTGATTAAAGCTTCCCCCGAGAAATGCGCTTTGCTCCGGAGTTCGGCTGGCGGCGGCGAATCCCGCCTCCAGGCGCATCGCATCATCCAAGTCGGTCCGAATTCGCTGGAACTGCGCCGACCATGCCGTTAGAGGGTACGGCTCATCACTGCTCACCATGTCGCGCATGGCCACGGCCAGCAGGTTGAGATCATTCTGGATTCGCAGCAACTGCAGCGAATCCTTGCGGTTGCGGTCCACCAGTTCGGCCTGCAACTGGCGCAGCCCGGCCACTTGCGTTGTGATGTAAGCCGAATAAGCCAGCACTGCGGACAGCGTGATGAGCAGGCCCAGCAACAGGCCCAGGGTCGGTGAACGGTCCGGCGAGGACGGGCGGGACACGCCCCGAGCATACAACGCCGGCCTGCCACCTGTCACAGACGGCCGATCGGCGAACGAGCCCCCGCCAGATGTGTGACAATGCATGAATAAATGAAGCCGATCCGGTCCAAATGGAGTCAAACAGTAAATTGAGTTCTCCAGTCAAAGAAGCCACGAAGCCCCCGAAGATCCAGCGCCTGAAGGCTGTATTGCCGGAAGTCTGGAAGCTGATGCGTCCCCGCCGCGGGCTGCTCGCTGTGGGCTTTGTTCTGATGGTGATTAATAAGGTCGCCGGATTCGTTCTGCCCTATTCTTCCAGGTATTTGATCGACAACGTCGTCACCAAAGGTCAAATCGGGCTGCTGCGGCCTTTGGTTGTGTCGGTTGTGTTGGCGACGCTTGTGCAGGGCGTCACGTCGTTTTCGTTGACCCAACTGCTCTCCAAGGCGGCGCAGCGCCTGATCGCCGAACTACGCGAGCAAGTGCAGAAACATATCTCGCGCCTGCCAGTTGCTTTCTACGACGCCAATAAATCCGGGGCCCTGGTGTCGCGCATCATGAGCGATGTGGAAGGCGTTCGAAATCTGCTGGGGACAGGGTTGGTTGATTTTGTCGGCGGCATTGTCGCCGCTGGCATTGCCCTGGTGCTGCTGCTCCGCACCAGCGTGCCGTTGACGCTGATTGCGGTCGGCTCTTTGAGTTGCTTTGCACTGGTGTTGGGCCGGGCGTTCAAAACGATCCGTCCAATCTTTCGCGAGAGAGGCAAGATCAATGCCGAGGTAACCGGGCGCTTGACGGAATCGCTGGGCGGGGTCCGCGTGGTCAAGGGATACCACGCAGAGGAGCGCGAAGAGAGTGTTTTTGCGATTGGCGTGCGGCGTCTGCTCGAGAACGTCATGCGCACTCTGACGGCAACTTCGCTGATGAGCCTCTCCGCCAGCGTCCTGCTAGGCGTGGTTGGAGCCGCGACCATGTACATCGGCGGCCGCCAGATGGTGAGACACACGCTCACTCCCGGCGGCTACATTTCCTACAATCTCTACCTCGTTTTCCTGGTAGCCCCCATCCTGCAGGTGGTTTCGATCGGAACCCAGATTACTGAGGCCATCGCCGGGTTGGAGCGCACCCAGGAGATCATGCGGGAGCGGCCGGAGGATCAGGATCCGAACCGTACCGTGCAACTGCACGATATCGTCGGCACGGTTGAGTTCGAGAACGTGACTTTCAGCTATGACGGCGCGCGCGATGTTTTGCGTAATATTTCTTTCCGCTCCGAGCCCGGAACGGTGACCGCTCTCGTCGGTTCCTCGGGATCGGGAAAGTCCACGACCATTGGATTGATCTCAGCTTTCTATGTGCCGTCAACGGGCACGGTTCGAGTGGATGGAACTGACTTAAGCACGGTGCGTCTCGATTCCTACCGCACCCGCCTGGGCGTCGTGTTGCAGGAATCGTTTCTGTTCGACGGGACGATCCGCGAAAATGTCGCTTTCTCGCGCCCGGACGCCAGTGAAGAAGAGGTGCTCCGCGCCTGCCGCATCGCCCGGGTCGACGAATTTGCCGAATCTTTTGCGGACAAGTACGACACTGTGGTCGGCGAACGTGGAGTGAAATTGTCTGGCGGACAGCGGCAACGGATCTCGATTGCCCGCGCCATTCTGGCGGAGCCGCGCATCTTAATTCTCGATGAGGCGACTTCCAGCCTCGACTCGGAATCGGAACAGATGATCCAGCAGGGCCTGTCTTACCTGATGCAAGGGCGCACCACTTTTGTGATCGCACACCGGCTTTCGACCATTCGACGGGCTGATCAGATCATGGTCATGGAGCAGGGAGAAATCGTGGAGCGGGGCACGCACGCGCAACTCTACGCCGCACGCGGCCGTTACTACGATCTGTATACGCGGCAGCATGGAGTCGAAGAAAATCTGTTCCTCGCGCCCGGAGAAGGCGATGCGGTCGCGGCGAATGGGAACGGCGCTTCCGCCAAAAATGGCGATGTCAAGTCCGGCGACGCGCTGCGCGTGCTGCGGGGGGAGATTCGCTAGCGCCTATGACGGCAGTCCCAGTAGTTCCGCCAGTCCGTGGTGCCGCCGCCATCGCCATTCACAGCGAGAATCTTTGTCGCCATTACCGCATGGGCGATACTCTGATTCGTGCCGTAGACGGGGTCTCGCTCGAAGTTCGCGCAGGAGAGTTTGTCGCGCTCCTCGGCAGTTCTGGTTCCGGCAAGTCTTCCGTGTTGAATCTGATTGCCGGGCTCGATCGCCCGACATCAGGAAGCGTCGTGGTTCAGTACCGTGATCTGGCAAAGCTCTCGCGCGAAGAACTGGCCAAGTACCGGCTCCACGTGGTCGGCATGGTGTTTCAATCGTTTAACCTGATCGCCAGCATGACGCTCACGGAAAATGTCGAACTGCCGCTGCGTTTTGCCGAGGTCGATCGCGGCCAGCGCCAGAGCATGGCTCGCGAGGCCTTGGAGCGTGTAGGACTGCGCGCCCGCATGCACCATCGTCCCAGTGAACTTTCCGGCGGCGAGCAGCAGAGAGCAGCCCTGGCGCGCGCCCTGATCAACCGTCCGCAGCTTCTACTGGCCGACGAACCCACGGGAAATCTCGATAGCCACACCGGAACGGAAATCATGGACATGCTCCGTCAATTCAACCGCGAACTGGGAATGACCATCGTGATGGTCACTCACGAGCGCGCCCTGGCGGAGCGTTATGCGCAACGCATGATTTTTCTGGCGGACGGGAAACTAGTCGATGATCCTACGAATACGCCTGCCGCTGGCAACGCAAACGCGCCCGGAGGACGCCCGTGAAGATTCCTGATCTGGCCGAACTCGCTCTGCGGAATCTGCGCGAGTCGCTGCTGCGAAATTCGTTGACCACGCTCGGCATTTCGGTAGGCGTGGCCTCGCTGGTGGCTATGCTCTCGCTTGGCATTGGGCTGCAACAGCTGTTCTCGAAACGTTTGGCGAAGTCCGGCTTGTTCGACACCGTGCTGGTCACATCACGACGCAACCTGGGCGGCATGGGTAGCGAACGCAACGACGGTGGACCCCCTCCCGGCGAAAGCCGCATCCTCGATGAACCCGCGCGGCAGGAGATCGAACGGTTGCCCAACGTGCTCGAAGCCTATCCTGATATTCGCTTTGTCAGTGAACTGCGCTACGACGACAAGCCGCACCGCACCATAATCTCCGCGCTGCCGCCTTCAGCGAAATCCAATGACGCCTTCGAAGGCATGCAAGGCAGCTTTTTTTCTTCGGACGCCGCTGCTGAAGTGATTCTGCAAAAGACCTTCGCGGAAGAGCTGGTGGGCAAGACTCCGGCTCGCGGAATAGACGAGACCAACGTTGCCGATCTAGCAAAACCTTTGCTGGGCAAGGAACTGACGATGCTCTACTCGCAACGTGTAGCCAGTGCGAGCGCGCCTTCCCCGCTTGCCCCCGATGCGGCGACTTCCGCGGACGGCGACATCGTCGGCGCCTCCTACTCCGTCGTTTCCCGGGAACAGAAACTCAAGATCGTGGGCATCTCCGATCAGGACCCCGAGAGCATGCGTGGTCCCACGCGCGCCAAAGTTTTTCTGCCGCTCAAGCTGGCGGAAAGCCTGCACGTGATGCAACCCGCCGACCTGCGTGAGCTCTCGCGAGCCGCGAGCGATCAGCCGGTTTATTCCTCAGTCAGTGTGCGCGTGAAAAATCCCGCACAGGTTCAACTGGTGGAGGACGCGATCAAGAAAATGGGATTCGGCACTTTTTCGATTCTCGATGCCAGCCGCGGTTTGCAACTGGTTTTCCGGGTGCTGTATGCGTTCCTCGGAGTCTTCGGCAGCCTGGCGCTGATCGTCGCCTCCATCGGCATCGTGAACACTCTGGTGATGGCAATTCTTGAGCGCCGCCGCGAGATCGGCATCATGAAAGCCATCGGCGCCAGTGACGCTGACGTGAAACGAATCTTTTTCGCCGAAGCGGGCGTGATGGGAATCTTCGGCGGCGTGGCCGGAGTCGTGCTGGGTTGGGCCATCGGCCAGGTCATCAACTTCGGCACCAATATCTACCTCAAGCGCGAGGGGTTTCCGCCGGAACATCTGTGGGCGGTTCCGCTGTGGCTGGTCGCCTTCGCCATCCTTTTCGCGTTCCTGGTGAGCCTGGTGTCCGGCCTGTATCCCGCGGGACGCGCTGCCCGCCTCGATCCTGTGCAGGCGCTGCGCTACGAGTAGACTGACCTGCATGATCCGCGCGCTTAAGCTTATTTGCTTCCTCGTGCTAACCGCAGCTGCCGCGGCCGCGCAGAGCCGCATCGACTGCAGTGCGCTGAACAGCCGCATCCTCGAACAAGTGGTCCACTATTGCGTTTACCTGCCCGCAGGCTACGATGCGGGTGCGGCGCAACATCCTCCACGGCGTTACCCCGTACTCTATTTTCTGCATGGACTGGGCGACAACGAGCAAACACTTTTCAACAGCGGCGGATGGACTTTGCTCGACGATCTGCGGAGCCAGCACAAGATGGGCGACTTTCTCATCGTCGCCCCAGAAGGCCGGCGCAGCTTCTACATCAACTCTGCCGATGGTTCGGTGCGCTACAACGATTTCTTTCTGCAGGAATTTCTTCCCCGCGTCGAACACAAGTACCGGATTCTGCCCGGCCGCGCGGGCCGCGCCATCAGCGGAATTTCCATGGGCGGCTTCGGGGCACTGCGCTTCGCGTTCGCGCATCCAGAACTGTTCTCAGCCGTGAGTGCGCAGAGTGCCGCTCTCATTACGCAGTCGCCACAAGCGCTCGACGCCGTGTCGCAGACCGGATCGCCGCTGACGGGAGTACTGGACGCGGTGTTCGGCAGGCCCATCAACGTGCCTCACTGGAATGAAACCAGTCCACTTCTTCTCGCGAAGAAAAATGCGGCCGCCCTGCGCCGCATGGCAATCTATTTCAACTGCGGCCAGGACGACAATTACGGCTTTGAAAAAGGAGCGGCGGCTCTGCACGACGAATTACAAAAAGAAAACGTGAAGCACGAATATCACGCTTATGCTGGCGACCACAGCCTCGCCTATTTTCTCTCACACTTCGCCGAGGTCATGGAATTCCATTCCCGAGCGTTCGGACTTCTGCCATAACTCTGCGATTCGTCGCTCCTGTTGTAAACTAAAGACGCGCCCAAATCGCGTTTGACACGGCCGTAATAGCCGGAGAGGTGGCCGAGTGGTTGATGGCTCCGGTCTTGAAAACCGGCGTACCCGAAAGGGTACCGGGGGTTCGAATCCCTCCCTCTCCGCCAGTTCTATCCTGCTGTAAACACTCCCTTTAGCTACGTCTGTTATTTTCGTGCGTCGTTTTCGTGTCATCATGTGGTACACCGCCCGGTGTATGCGGCAACCGAGGTTGGTGCATCGAGCACCGCGGCCTTCGATGCCACGGATCCGGTTGCCATCGAGCGGTTCTTTCGTGAGCTGCCAATGATTGACCACGTGATGGTGACAGCCGGTCGCCCTTACTACGGAAGCCTCGCCGATATAGACTTCGCAAAAATACGCAATCTTATCGGTGAGCACCTGTTACAAGCGCTTTACGTCGCCCGCAGCGCGGCTTACAAAGTGAGACCGGGAGGAACTCTGATCTTCATGGGCGGAACTGGTGGCCGACGCCCGGCCCTCGGCATGAGCATCGCGGGTGCAGTCACCGCTGCGCTCCCGTCGCTCACCGCAAACCTGGCACTTGAAATCGCGCCCGTGCGAGTCAACCTCATCGCGGCGGGATTCGTGGACACGCCTTTGTCCGCAGAACTGCTGGGCGATCAACTCGACACACGTCGCAACCACCTTCGCACGACACTTCCCATCGGACGCGTGGTCGGACCCGCGGATGTGGCCGCGCTCGCCGTACACATCATGACCAACACCGCCCTCACGGGCGCAACCTATGACATCGACGGGGGCCAGCAGTTCGTCGCTGCGTAGCTGAAGAAGCCACTGTGAGCAGTATCGACCGGAATACCTCATGAGGGAAAACGACATGACAGAGTGCATCGCTAACGCTGTGTTTCTACGCAGCAGAGCTGGAAAAGAAGAAGAGCTTGCGGGCCGGCTTGAGGAGCTTGTTCTGGCGTCTCGTTCCGACAGCGGAGTGATGATCTATGATCTGCACCGCTCTACCCCAGATCCTGCATCGTGGTTCATTTACGAGCGCTACGAGTCGCAAGAACATTTCAACCGACATCGGGAGAATCCAGTGCTCCGACGTTTCATTGCGGACGGCGCCACGCTTCTGGATCGGAAACTCGATGTCCGGGGGTTCAGGTTGATTACCGATTTACAGCATTGAAGGTCGCCTTCTCTCACGCCGCAGTTTTATCCGGACGACAGACTGGCAGTCCGGTTTCGCCGGTTTGCCCAGGGCGAATGCATTGCGATCGGAAACCGATGATGTGGCGAAGCCGGCTTGACTTTTTGCTGGAGCGGTCACAGGGCCGCGTTCGGCATTTCTCAGAAGCTCGTTTCTGGCCAACCGATAGTACGGGCAATGAGACCAGCGTACTCACCGACGCTGAACGGCTCCTTCTCTCAGAGTGGCTGTTGCGCCTGACGGAGCACGGCAACTAGTCTCCACAAATCGGCTTCCGGTCATTCCTGGGCATCCACGGTCAAGCGTCGCGCAGACGGTTGCCTAGATTACTTTAGAGAAGAGCGCGATCCCATAGGCCTCCGGATGATACATAAGCCTCCCTGGATTAAGTCCGCACTCAAAGACCTTAGGCCGCAGCTCGCTGGCGCGAGCGCCGGGGACTTCCTCGCGACCGGGCTGACGGCGCGACCGAACCGCCGGAGAATCCTGTTACTGAAGCGCTATCTCCGTGACCGAAGTTCCCGGGAGTGTAACGCTGATGCTGCTGCGGTAAGCCTGAGTGGTCACCCATTCACCCGAGTCCGTGATCGTTTTGATGATGATGCTCTTCGGCGTTTGCGCTAGATTCGAGACTTCGAGCGTCACCGTCTCCGCTTTGCTGACCACGCTGTGAATCAAAAGGATCGAGCCGATCAGAGTGCTGGGCGCGTTCGGAATCACAGCGAACGGCACCACCTTCTCGCTGTTCGTAGTGAAGGTCGAAACTTCGTTCCCGATAAAGTCGTGATTGAGCGCCGTGACCAGGTAGGCGGAGGGGAAGTAGGCGAAGCCTTCATCCAGCCAGGCGATCATTCCATAAAGGTCGTCGGAGCCATCCCATCTCGCCGTGCCGGTCGCTCCGGCATGCAGATACGAGACCAGCATGAGCGCGTCATATACCGTTTCCGCCGCGGTGTGAACCCGTGGATCCGGCGGATTCCAGGCCGATCCATTCATGGAATATTCGTCGACATACATGGGAATCAGATGCCCGAGATCCTGCTGCAAGTATCCCGCCATTAGCGTGACCAGTGGGCTGGGCTTTCCTTCATTTCCGTTCGCCCAGATCGAAGGAGTGGAATAGATCGGACTTTCTATGCAGTACTCGTGCCACGAGATGAAATCGAGCGGGTTCCCCGCCGCTTTGACGGCGAGCAGATAATCATCGAGTTCGGGATATCCCGCGTAGGAAAAAGCATCGCCCGCCACCTGGATGGTCGGGTCCACGGCTTTCATGGCGATCGCCGCCCTCGACACGATCTGCCCCAGCGTCGTGCCGTCTCCGCTGTTCATATACGAGCCTTCCATCTCGTTGAGCACCTCGAACATATCCACGTGCAGGCCACCGGGATTCTGCAGGTTGATGATTTGCACCAGTCGAGCGCAATAATTGGCGAAGGCGGCGTAGTAGGCGGGCAGGAGTTTGCCGGTGTTCGGATCCTCCATGTACGCGGGGTAACTCCCGATGGTGACGATCACATGCGGTCCGTAAGTGGGATATCCCTGAAACGTTTTCTTAATGGCGGCGGCGTCCCAAGTTTCGTTGGGCTGACCCAGGTTCGAAATCCAGCAACCCTGGTACTGGCTGGCGTCGCAGGATTGCCCGCCCCAGACTCGCAGGAACTGTGGCGCAATGTTGGCCATCTCGCCCTTGAAAGTTTGATTGCCGGGCGTGCTCACAATGTCCCAGGCTGTCACGTTGGCGTTGATGCCAAAGCTCGTGCTACTCGAAGAGATGCCAGTCAACGATCCGAAGTCTGCCGTTACTTCTATCTGCGCTAACACGGGCAGGCCAAGGCACCCTAGCGACAAGATCCCGAGCAGGATTCGAGTCCATCTCTTCGTAAGTTCCATGCCCACTCCCGATCCTTTTCAGACTGAGTCTGTTAAAGCGGAAGCCGCTTCATTTGCGGAGAGCCTCCCGCATCGCGCCTTTTCAGCCCGCGGCCTCTCTAGAACACAATCTTTCCCGCCACCTGTACAATGCGGGACTCGTTGGCTCCATTCACCATCCCAAAAGGAAATTGCGCGCTTCCGCTGGGATAGGTGGTAATCACACTATTCCAATTCGAATGGTTGAAGGCGTTGAAGGCATCCGCCCGAAACTCCAGGTGCAGGCTCTCACGGATCGGGAATGTCTTCGCCAAAGAAAGGTCCGATCGATTCTGGCCCGGACCTCTGATCGTTCCCAGGCCAGAGTTGCCGCGAACATTGGTTGCCGGCACCGAGAACACCGAGGTGTCGAATTGATGATAGAAGCTCTTATTGCCGTGACTTATGTTGGGGTTGCCGGAGACGTTCAGTTCATCGAAACCGGCGCCGTCCTGGGCGCTTGAGCCGTAGCCCGTAGGACAGACGGGCGTACCGGCGTCACTGCTGGGACAAGCCACTCCTGGCCCACCATTTACGGCAGTCAGCGCGTCGCCGGACTCGAGGGTCATGGTACCGGCCAGGCGCCAGCCGCTTAGAGGCAGTTTTGCCCACACCGGCCACGTCTTGCCATACTCCGGCGACCAGATGCCGCTGAAGACAAAACGATGCCGATGGGATTGAGTGCTTTCGCCGCGGTCATAGATGTTCGGATACTGGAATCCACTTCCGGCTCCCCCGAGCACTGTGCCTCCGACTACGTTGTTGGCGTAAGGATAATCCGACACAGTCTTTCCCCAGGTGTAGTTGCTCAGCGCCTGAAACCCACGGCTGAAATCGTGCCGGTATTGCACGATCATCGCGTTGTAGAAAGAGTTCAACCTGGGCCGAATCACGTAAATGTCGCCGAAATAGCCGGTGTTGTTGGGCCGCGCCGCGTTGTATGCGGGGTCGCCAGCGCCCCCGCCCGCAGGCCAACCCGTCTGATAGGGGGGCAAATTGATGTTGGTCTCTTGCGTTCCTTTGCGTCCCTGCACCCCCGCGTAGGACAAGATAAACACATCGTGAGCGGTCACCTGTCGTTGAACATCCAGGAGCATGCGCTGATAGTAGGGTAGCGGCGTCGATTTCTGATCGTAGTAGGTAAGACCGGCCAGTGCGCCCGGACCGTCGGTTCCTTGCCCCGGGGCGGTGGGGGCCGGGAAGGACCCTAACGTGGTGCTTACGGGTGCGGGGAAGATGCTGGAAAGGGTCAAGTACGGCGTATCGGCGGGCTGGCCCAGGGTCGCATTATCCACGTTGTAATTCACTGCGCTTGAGGTTCCATAAATTGCATTCCCCACATTGGTGGAGATCTGGGTGGCTCCCGCGTTATAGAAGATGCCGTATCCCGCGCGGACCACTGTCTTCTGATTGGGACTGTAGGCGATGGCGATGCGCGGCGCAAAATCCCGCTTGTCGGCGGATCGGTAGTGGGTGGGCAACCCAGCGGCGATGCCGGGATATTCGAGAATACCGCCGCTCGTAGTGCCCGGAGCGCTGCTGAATATCGCGCAACAGGGAGCGATGGAAGGGTTGGGGGTATAGTCCGGGATGCTCAAGTCCCAGCGCAGACCTGTCGAAATCGTCAGTTTCGGGCTGAGGTGGAATTTGTCGTTGACATAGAAACCCCAATAGGGAAACAAGATGTTGTAATTCGGCGAAGTCGCATTTCCACCATTGATGGTGTAGCGAACCCATAGAGCGGCTGGGATTCCCATCACCAGGTCCGCCATGGCATCGCCGCCCTGATAACCCGTAAGGTCTCCGCTGCTGCTGAAGGCATTGGTGCAGATTCCCGAGTAAGGATTGCAGTAGGAGCCAAACTGCACATTGCGCGCTACGTCCCAGTCAATCTCACTCTTGCGGAAATAGTTGAAACCCGCGGTCAGCGTGTGCCGGCCCCGCACCCAGGTCACATTGTCGGAAAACTGCCAGGACTCATTCTCCGCGCGAAAGAACTCGGCGATTCCCGGAGTCGGATAGTTGCCGGCGTAAATACCAAAAACGCCGTGGGTTATGCCCGCGCCGGTATTCTGAAACAGCTGATTGAGTGGATTGTTGCCGCCATTGAAATAGCTCAATTGGCTGCTGGAAGCGGTGACCACCGCGCCGTCGCCGTTGCCAAAGATAAACTCGTTGGTCAGGCGGGGAGTGAAGATGTGAGCATAGTTCACCGTAATCAGGTACGACCGGTCTTGCAAGGGATAGGTATAAAGTACGGTCGGCTGAATGCCGCCCTCAAAGTTGTTGCTTCCATTCGATTTCGACCAGGTTACGAAAACGTCGTCGTTGGCCGTGATTCTGGCGTCAAAGCGCGTGTCGATGTGATAGTTGGAGATTCCCGAACTCGCGTACGAAAAATAGTTAACCTCGTTGCTGGGAGTGTTTGGAATGTTGGGCAACGGAAAGAGAGCATTCATGATGGTCGCGGACGCGGGATTGACCAACCCCGGTACTTGATCCAGACGATTGCCCGCAACCGGCGGCCGTGTACTGACTAGGACGGAAGGGTTAGTGGCGGAAGGGACATAAGTTGTTAAGAATGCGTTATACAGCGGAACGGGATTTGGATTGACTCCTGGACCGCCATCGCAGGCTGGCGTTCCGCACAGCAGTTCGCTGAAGTCTCCCGTGCGCTCCGCGGCGGAGGGCACGGAAGCGGTCACTTCCGCATTGCCGTCGCGCTCGCGGAAGTCTTCGTAGTTGGCAAAAAAGAACAGTTTGTTCTTGAATCCCGGGATGGGTATGGGACCACCCAGGTTCCCTCCGAATTGATTTCGGATGAGAGCCGGCTTGATCGCGGGTGTGCCAATCGTAATGAGCGAGTACGCATTGGACCAGGGATTGACGGCATTCAGGTCCGTGTTCTCGAGGAAATCGTAGGCCTCACCGTGAAACTTGCTCCCGCCCCCTTTGGTTTGTATGTTCAACGCAGAAATATCATGGCCGATGGCCGCGGAGAAATCCGAAATCTGTATGGTTCCCGTGCCGATGGCCTCCGCAGAGGGGGCAAAGCTGATGCTGCTCTCGTAATTGTCGTTGGCGTTGACCCCGTTGATGTAAAAACCGTTATCGCGCGAACCTTGAAAAGAACCGCCGGTGGTAAAAGCTGTTCCGCCCACGGCAAACTGGGCGCCCGCGGAGAAAGTTCCGCCCGGGTTGATATTCGCTTGCGGATACGTGGCCACTCCGGGCGCCAGCGCCGCGATCGAGGTGAAGTTGCGTCCGTTCAGGGGAAGGTCCTCGAACTGACGGGCCGTAACGTTGGTGTCGACACTCACCGCCTCGGTTTCCAGTCCTTCCTGTTCGGCTGTCACAACCACCGTTTGCTTCACGGAGCCGGGGTGCAACTTAAAATCGTAGTTAGTGACCGTCCCGATATTGACGGTGATCGATTGGGACTTTTCCGATTCGAACCCCTCGAGAGACGCGCTTAGCCGATACTGCCCGGCCGTGAGGTTGTCAAACTCGAAATGCCCGGCTTTGTCGGCCGTGATTTGACGGCTTTGGTTTTGCGAGTCCACGAGAGTGACCTGGGCGCCAGGAACCACGGCGCCGGATGCATCGAAAACACTCCCGGCTATTCCGCCACGCTGGGCAAACTGGGCGCCGGCCGGCCGAGATGCCAGCAGCACCAGGAGAGCAAGACCGAGACCCCGAAGGCGCATCAAGGCGGCGAACGAAAACGGCTTCCGAGTCAGGCTGGATTGGTGGATCGCCGGGAACCAGGCCCCGGCAAGGGCGAAATCGAACGGCGGCAAAACCCTGAACCACGACACGGAGGTTCGCATACTGAGTCTCCTGGGACGGTGCAGGCTCCGCACTCCATGGTGAGATGCCTGTCAATTTGAAACCTTTCAAGAAAAAGAGACAAACGGGATATACTCTTACCCGCTTGCCCTTGTCAACCCAAAAACCGACTTGCCGAAAGAATCCCGGGCACGAGCTACTTGCCCCCGCGGCCACGTTTGCCTGCACTCGTGGTTCGCCCCAAGCCGTCCAGAACAGCGGCAGGTGGTCCCACAGAGTCACGCTTTTTCAGTTCTGTCGGGAGAAGGACTTTTTTCGGCGCGGACCGCAGCCCATCTATTCTCTGCAACAGAAGCCGGGCGGCGGTGGCTCCCAACTGATATCCCGGCTGGTAAACCGAGGTCAGAGAGGGATCTGTGAGCTTGGTGAACTCCAAACTATCGAACCCCGCGATCGACAAGTCTTCGGGACATCGAAGCCGAAGTTCACGCGCCGCCTGCAGCACCCCAAAAGCCATCAGATCGTTGCAGGCAAAAATAGCAGTCGGGCGGGGAAGCATCCGAAGGAGCCGTAAAGCTGCCTGGTAGCCGCTCGTTGTATCGAAGCGCGCTTCCTGCACAAATTCCGGTTCTATCTCGATCCCGGCTTCGTTTAACGCGCGCTTAAAACCTTTCAGCCGTTCCGCCGCGTTAGTCAACCCCAGCGGCCCAGCGATCACGGCTAAGCGTTGATGCCCCATCTGAATCAAATGGCGGGTTGCCAGGTAAGCGCCTTCCGCATTGGCCACCAAGACTGCGTCACCTCTCCATCCATCCGGTACCCGGTCCAGGCAAACCACGGGAACTGCCGCCGCCGCATAGGCTCGGAGGTGGCTCGCGATATCCGCACCAGCCGCCGGAATAATCAGTAGTCCGGCAATATGATAGGAGCGTAATTCGCGAACATACGATGCCTCCTTGGAGGGATCGTTGTCCGCGTTGCACAGGATCACGCGGAAGGATCGCTTGTAGGCTACGTCCTCCACGCCCCGAACCACGCCCGGAAAGAACGGGTTGGTGATGTCCGGAATCACCATTCCGAGCATATTGGTTCGATTCTTCCGGAGCCCCTGCGCCAGGGCGCTTGGCTGATAGCCCATGCTGCGAATGGCTTCGATCACACGGTCTCGCAGCTTCGGCCGAACTCTCGCGGTTTCATTAATGACGTGCGACACCGTGCCGATGGAGACACCGGCTCGCTCGGCAATTTGCCGCATTGTCACAGGTGCTGTCATGACCTGCCGCATTGAGCGGGATACCGATCTTCGCTTCCGATCAGTGCCGACCGGATCATTGCGAGTCAACTACGCAACGGAACCCGACTCCCCCGGAGCGGTCCATGCTGGGAGACATCAGCAACAGCTTTCCGTGCTCATTCAGCTTATAGGCCTGGGGGAAATACCAGATGGAGCCCTGGGGCTGATAGTAGCTTCCACCACGGAGAATTCCTCCACGGGTGTGATCGTCAACAAACTCCTCCGTCCACTGCCACACATTTCCTATCATGTCCATGACGCCCAACGGACTGGCTCCCTTCGGATGTTCGTCCACCGCATCTGGGCCTCGCATGGTGCGCGACTTGTCAGGTACCGGCACAGCGCCGACATCCCACTCGTTACCCCAAGGATAGAGACGGCCGTCCGTGCCTTGCGCAGCGTATTGCCACTCCCACTCATGGGGCAGGCGTTTTCCAGCCCAACTCGCGTATGCCCGAGCGTCTTCCTGCGAGACCCACGTAACCGGTTTGTTTTCCCATCCCGCGGGATAGCTTCCATCCTTCCAATCGCGGAGGAAATTCAGGTCGTCTTTGGGGTGATAGTGGATGGAGTCCAGAAACTTCTTGAATTCAGCGTTCGTAACTGGGTATTTATCGATGTAAAAAGAAGCGACGTGCATCGGGTGCTCGTGAAAACGCCGTGGAGAATCTTCCCACGGATACTGGACGTCGACACCGATATCGTTGAACCCTTCAATCTCGATTCCGGAAACCTTGAAAAGAAAATCCGCCTCAGGGATCTTGACCATGCCCGTGGGCGCACTGCTTGCAGTCTTCGTCGCTTGGATCGAGATGATCTGCTGGGGCAGGACTTTCCATTCGTGCGAGTAGTCAGCCAGTGGCGTTGCCGTCAGCTCTTTCATTTTGGACATCAGGGCCGTTGTCTTCGGGTCGGGTGCGCTGTTAGTCGCCAGGATAGCGCCATACCCTTTAGCTTCGATCGAGAAAGCAAGTATTGTTCTGCCGCCCGGCGTGGCTTGAGGCGTGAGTTCAACTCCGTGGTAAAGATCGAAGTAACGAAGTTTGTCTTTCGCGGCAACCTCGATCTGGTCGCCATCGACGGCGTATTCGTTACGGTTCACAATTGTCCAAACCGTTTCTCCGCCGAGCGGCCAGCGGCTGGCATACACCCCGTAGCGCAGCGTGGGTGACATCGGTTCCCAGTCCTTGCTGATGAGGAAACGTGAAATGCCACGTTCGATCGTGGCGACTCGTCGCGTGGCTTCTGCGTCGCGCGGCGTGATTCCATTCCAGATGCCCCAGATATTCTCCCAACTCTCCCAGCCAACTCCGTTGAAGAATGCGAACTGGAGATCGTCAGTCTTATCACGATTCCAGCGGTGCGAGATGTTTACCATGTGCCGCGTTTCAAGCCACTTATATTTGTCGACGAGAGGCGTGAAAGGAAATTGGTACTGGCCCCAGGTCATCACGTCCCACGCCAGGGCTTCGTCTGCAGGACTTCCCTCAGGCTCAAAAGCGAGTGGATGGCCAATTTTGTCCGCGGCTGACGAGAATGCCAAAGGAACGCCGTCCTGCGTATCACCGTTGATGCCGTCCGCACCAACCTCGGCCATCAGGCTGGCGATCGCGTCCGGCCATGACATCCCCGGGTCGCGCGTGCCCTGATCCCACATCATCATCGGAAATAAAACGCGGACGCCGCGGCGATGGAAGTCGGCAATCATTTGCCTCACCCCGGAAACACCTCCAGGCATGCTGCGAATCATGTCGTGCTGATTCCGATTGTCGATTCCCATGTTCGGGTAGGTTGGCCAGATCAGGACCGCATCAATACCGCCGTAGCGCTTCTCAAGGTCGTCAAGGTAACGGTCCACGGTGTACTTCCCGGCGACGGGATCATAAAAATACCGATCCTGAACCATCATCTGGGGCTGCATGAAACTCGAGTGCGTCCATTGCAATGCAGGCAAATCGTAGCGCGCGCCATCGTAGCCGATGCGTATGCGACGTTCCCTCCTCCAGTGTGTGATATCGGCAAGCCAGGCCTCGTGTTCCGTCTGGCTGCATGGTTTCGAGCCTCCCTCCCACAGCCCCTTCATCGTGAGGCAATCTGGTACGGGAATTTGCTGTCCCTCGGGTGAGAAATGCGAGTCCTGCGCATAACAAATCGTGGCGACGGCGAGTACAAGAAATCCGAGTTGCAGGAATGCGGGCTTCATGGAGTGTCCCCTCAGCCTCGATATCAAATCTTGCTCGCAATATAAAACGTTTCAAAGTCGTTGTCTACATCTAGATGTCGCGGATCCGGACCAGTTTGAGCGATAAGAGAGCGCTGACATAGTCCCGCTCCGCTACAGCGACGGTCTCTTGCGATTGCCCAAACTCCACTGAATTGGTAACGCCGGCGGCGAATCGGTCGAGCGACTGGGTGAGAATTTCGGCAGCCACTTTGCGATTCTCGATCGCGACCGCCATCTGCTCGGTAGTCACCTGCAAGTCGACGTAGCCGTGGCCAATTCAGGATTCGATAGCGGATCGGCCTTCACGAAATAAAGCAGTCCGCGAGCGTCGCGGACACGGAAACCGCTACTGACTAGCCCATAGTCAATTTCTTGATCGAAGAAGTGACCCAGCACGGAAACGTTCGTGGTCCTGAACTCCCGGTCGAAATCGGTCTTATTGCTCTGGCTGGAATCCGGTCTTTGGCCACTCGGTGCTTTCGAGAAATTATTTTTTTGTTTTTCTTATAGTTCAAGCCCAGATGCTCCAACTCGGAAACCGTAAGAATGTTGAGCACCTGCACGAGTCCAATGAAGCCAATCTTCAAAATCGTTTTAGCTCCATCGGCCCGAGATTCAGGTCCATCGGCCCGGGTTGCAGTAGAGGCGATTGAAATGTGGTCCGCAAGGCGAGCTTGCGCGCCGATTCCCACTCTTGACAAGATTCCATAGAGTGGAATATGTTTTCGCGCAATGGGATGTGATTCAGTATCACGCTGAAAGCAAATTTCAAGTCATAAAGCTGCCCGCCGTGAATCTGTAGATGGGGAAACACAAAAGCAGGGGTTGGTTTGGGCTGGCGTGTCGATGGAGGCTGCCGCCCCGGGAGATTGGCCATGAGAAGGAATTACGGCTTCTGCGTTCCGATTCTCACAGTCGTGTCGGTGCTATTGCTTCCCTCTATGCTGCTGGCTGATGTGACCGGGTCCATCCTTGGGGTCGTGCGCGATCCGTCGCAGGCCGTAGTAAAGGGGGCGCACGTCACAGTTACGAACACGCAGACCAACCTTTCCCAACAGACGGTTACGGCCGACGATGGCTCTTATCGCTTTCTGGCTTTGCCGGTTGGATCCTATAAGGTGAACGTTACCATTGCCGGATTCCAGCAATTCAACGCCACCGACATCGTGCTCAAGGTGAATGACGAACTTCGCGTCGACATCGCGCTGCGGGTCGGAAACATCAAGGAAGAAATGAGTGTCCAAGCCAACGCGGTCCAGGTGGAAACCGAGAATACCCAGCTGGGCGACGTGATCGATTCGAAAAAAATGCTGGCTTTGCCGCTCAACGGCCGCAGCTATCTGGATTTGCTGGGTCTTCAGGCCGGTGTGGCGCCGACAACGGCTGGGACAATTGGTGGCGACCGGCCGGTTTCGGGCTATATCTCAAACGCCGGCAATGTCTCAGTCAATGGCCAGCGTGAGACGGCCAACGCGTTCCTCGTCAATGGCGGCGATGTGAGCGAGGGACGAAATCTGGGGGCTGGGCTGGTTCCGAATCTTGATTCCGTCGAAGAATTCCGGCTGATCACTAACAGCTTTGACGCGGAATACGGAAAATTCAGCGGCGCAGTAATGAATGCCATCACCAAGTCGGGCACAAACGGGTTCCACGGCGATGCTTTCGAGTTCCTGCGCAATGACGCTCTGGATGCCCAGAACTACTTCTTCTCCGGCCAGCCTAAAACCGAACTGCGACGACATCAGTTCGGGTTTACAGCCGGAGGCCCATTCTGGAAAGACAAGCTGTTCTGGTTCACGGATTATCAAGGAACCAGACAGGTGCAAGGCGCGGAAGTCAGCGAAGTAGCAGTGCCGAGCGTGGCCGAACTTGGAGGCCAGTTTGATCCCTCAACTTTGACCGGCGTCGTCGATGGCGTTGCCGGCGGCGGACCGTGTCCGGCCTGCGGCTGGCCAACCGAGCTCTCGGCCCGCCTGGGCGGCCAACCTGTGACGGTAGGCGAGCCCTATAGTTTCGCAGGCTGTACTTCGACTGCGGACTGCGTCTTTCCAGGCGGCTTAATTCCTAAAACTGCGTGGGCACCACCGGCCGCTGGAATTCTCCCCTACATCCCGGCTCCCAACAACCCCGACGGCACCTATTCGAACAATAGTAAAAAGAATACGGTTAGGGACGATAAGATCGGAGAGCGGGTCGACTTTAACAATCAGAAGACGGGCAATTGGTCCTTCTATTATCACTTTGACGACTCGACAGTTTTAAGCGCCCTGCCCAGCGGCGGCGCAAGCGTGCCAGGCTTCCCGGCGGTAACGCCAACCCGCGCGCAAGAATTCGTCATCAGCAATACCAAGGCCATAGGACCCACCGCGGTGAACGAGGCGCGGGTTACTTTCTTCCGTACCTCCACCCACCTGGATAATCCGAGCGGTGGGCAGGCGTCGCTGTCTTCGCTCGGCTTCGTCACCGGTGTCGGTACTCTGGGCATCATTCCGGATGCTACTCCCGGATTTCCGGAGTATGTGCCCCAAGTCTATTTTAATAATTTTGCCATCGGCACCCCCTCTCTGATTACCTTCCAGCCCGATAACACCTACACGGCGTCGGACGGATTGTCCAAATCCATCGGCAAACATACGCTTAAGTTCGGTGGAGAAGCCCGCTATCTGCAAGTCAACGAACGTAACTTAGCCAGCCAGGACGGGGCTTTCGTTTTCGATGGCACGGCCACGGGCGTGGATTTCGCTGACTACCTGCTTGGAGAGCCAACGGGAGGCGGGGGCGGCTACACTCAGGCAGCGTTACAACTCCTGGATTCGCGCACGCGCTATGGCGGCGCTTATGTGCAGGACACATGGAAGGCAACTCCCAATCTGACGGTGAATTTGGGTCTGCGCTGGGAAGTGAGCATGCCCTGGTACGACACGCAGGGAAAGATCCAGACTTGGGTTAAGGGCGAGCAGTCAACGGTCTTTCCGCTTTCTCCCCAAGGCCTTGTATATCCCGGCGATCCGGGCATTCCCAAGACGCTGGCCCCGACCCGATACAACAACTTCGGACCGCGCATTGGTCTTGCTTACTCTCCGAGCTTTAGCGATGGAGTGTTGGGCAAGGTCTTTGGCGGGCCGGGAAAAAGCAGCATCCGTGCCTCGTTCGGCTTGTACTACACCTCGGTTGAGGATTTGAATCTTTTCTACGAAGTGGGAGACGCCCCCTTCGGCTTGTACTGGACGAGTCCGGGCCCAGTTGACTTCGCTGAGCCTTTCCGAAATCGGTTGGATGGAGGCACCGACGGCGAAGGACAGCGCTTTCCTTTCACCGAACCAATTCCGGGCAGCCCGGCAAATAAGACTCTCGATTTCTCGGTTTACGAGCCGCTGTCTTATTTCCCGGGATACAACATTCATAACAAGCTGCCCTACGCCGAGCACTTCAATTTCTCATTCCAACGTGAGTTGAGCAAATCCACCGTCTTGACTCTGTCTTATGTGGGTACCGAGGGGCATCGGCTGATTTCGCAGATCGAAGCCAACCCGGGCGACGCCGCATTGTGTGAACAACTTAACGCGCAAGGGTATACCGATGCATCCAGCGGCGCCCCCGGGTGTGGGCCGAACCTTGAGCAGGACACCTTCACTCTCGGCGCAAATACGGTTTACGGCACCAGGGATACTCTCTTAAATCCGAACTACTGCCCCGGAGCTCAGTCTCTCTGTTTTGGTTTTGGCAACACCTTCACGAATCTTGTGGCGAATTCCATCTATCACTCTGGGCAGTTGACGGTTCAGCGCCAAGCGGGTGATATAACCTTTTCGGCTTCGTATACGCTTGCGAAAGCCATCGATGACTCCTCTGCCTTCGGCGAACTGATCAACTTCTCAAATGCCAGACTTAGCCGTGGCTTGTCGTCCACGGATGTACATCAGAACTTTGTGGTGAGCTATGTCTGGGAGATGCCGTTCTACCGGATGTTTCACGGTTTGCCAAGGCTTACGAAAGGATGGCAACTGCAGGGCATTACCCGATTCGCGACAGGATTTCCGGTCCAGATGGGTCAAGCGAATCCCGTGCCTCAAGGGCCACTGTGTCCGTCGGGGCTGTGCGACGGGGATGCCTCTCTTTCTGGCAGTCCCTCCACCGATATGCCGAATCTCGTGGGACCGATTCACATCCACAACCCACGCGACTCCGCCAACAAGACATATTTTGACCAGAGCGCATTTACCGCTACCGCGTGCAGTCTAACGTCCCCAGGGGTTTTGAGCGGCCCGGACTGCGGACTTTTCGGAACGGCGAACCGTCGATTCTTCCACGGCCCGGGTTTCAACAATACCGATTTGGGGATGTCGAAGATGATTCAACTCAATGAAGCAATGCATTTCGAGATTCGAGGCGAATTCTTCAACATCTTCAATCATGCGCAATTTAACAATCCTGCGGGGGACATTAGCAGCGCAAACTTCGGGAACGTTACGAGTGCACGCGACCCGCGCATTGGGCAGGTCAGTGCGAAATTCGTCTGGTGATGCAGTGGAAAGTTCTTGAGCATGGGGACGGCGGGCTCACTCGCCGCCCCCTTCTTACTTTGAGATAAAGTGTATGTATGTTGCACGAGCCGAGGCTCGGGAAGAACCCCGTGATCCGAACTTGTTTGTTGGCAGCCTTCCTGGGGGGAATCCTTTTCGCCCCGCGGATCAGCGCGCAAACTGCAGAAAGCTACCGCCAGCGTGCGGCAGAACTATCGCACGCCAAGGCCTGGGACGAAGCCATCGCAAACTACCGCAAGGCGCTCGAGCTTGAACCCAACGACGCCGTCACCCATTACAACCTGGCCTTGGCGCTGCAGTACAAGGGAGATGCAAAGGAAGCCCTGAAAGAGTTTCAGTCCGCGTTAGACCTGCGGCCGAAATGGGCGAAGGCGCACTACGGATTGGGCTTGGCCTGGTACAACCTGCAAGAACAGGACTCAGCTACAAAGGAACTCCGCATCGCCGAGTCCCTCGACCCCGCCGATGCCGCAATTCATCGTTTGTTGGCCCGCATCCTTGCTCAGCAGAACAATCTTGCCGACGCCGAGCATGAACTGAAGTTGGCGCTTCGATTGAAGCCATCAGTCGATACTCACGTAGAACTTGGGGTCGTCGAGGGACAACTGGGCAATCTGAACGAAGCAGCGGCGCAGTTTCGTCGCGCGATTCAGCTGGATTCAAGGATTGCGGCCGCCCACCTGATGCTCGGCCTGGTTTTGCGGCGTCAGTCGGATCATAAGGGCGCGCTCGATCAGTTTCGCGCTGCCGTAACGCTCGATCCGGATAATGCCGACGCTCAGTACAACCTGGGCCGGGAGTTGAAGGCCGG
>Ga0181537_10001495_pt1 | contig 21501 bp, 22 predicted proteins | sample PEATcosm2014_Bin_39_FD_119765 | JGI IMG/M metagenome (GOLD analysis project Ga0181537, IMG submission 119765) | Peatland microbial communities from MTU Mesocosm Facility, Houghton, MI, USA - PEATcosm2014_Bin23_10_metaG | ecosystem: Environmental > Terrestrial > Soil > Wetlands > Peat | place... | reverse complement strand
CCTCCTGGCCGGTTCGATGCCCAGGAAGAGGACCACGATGATCAGCAGCGCGAGCAGCGCAAGCATCAGGGCCATGACGGAAGACACGCCGCCACTATTGAACAGAAGGACGACGGCAAAGGGCGTGACGATCGTTGCACCCCGGCCGAAGGTGTTGCAGATCCCGGAGGCACGGAGCCGGATCTCGGTGGGAAAGAGCTCCGGGATGTAGATTCCGAACAGAAGTCCGACGAGGACATAAATCGGAATCGTGAGTGCAAATCCCGCAATCGGAAGGAGGATCGGATCCTGGATCGACGGAAAGATCCAGCCGAGCACGATGGTCAGCAAGGCGGCGCAGACAATTGTTGGCTTGCGTCCCCATCGGTCGGCTGTCAGAGCGCCGATCAGCGTGCCTACAGGAGCCCCGAGTGCGATCAATAGGGAGTAGCCAAAGGATGTGGCAATGCTCAGCCCCTGTTTGACGAAGAAAGTGGGCAGCCACGTGATGAAACCGTAGAGCAAGGTATTGATCACGATCAGACAAACGCAGCCGACGACCACGCGGGTCAGCAACGGCGGCTTGAAGAGCATCGCGAGTTCGATCGGCACGGCCCGCACGGTGGGGAGTACGGGTTCGGGCAAAGGCGCCTTCGCCGATGCGGATTGTTCGATGGACCGGAGCAGCGCATCGGCTTCGTCATTGCGGCCAACGGACTCGAGCCAGCGGGGGGACTCCGGCAGACCCTTGCGCAAGTACCAGACGATCAAGGCGCCCAGCCCACCTACGACGAACATCACGCGCCAGCCGAGCGAGGGAATCAGGAGGTACCCGAGCAGCAACGCGCAAGGCAGGCCCGTAACGACAAAAACCGCCATCAAGCCGAGCCAGCGTCCGCGCGAACGGGCCGGCACGAATTCCGTCAGGGTCGAATACCCCACGACGTTCTCGGCGCCCAGTCCCAGGCCCATGACGAAGCGCAGGCCAATCAGCACGGTCATGTCCGGCGCGAAAGCGGCCACAAGCGACGCGAGACCAAACACCAGGAGATTCACCTGATAGGTAAAGCGCCTTCCATAGCGGTCACCAAGAAAGCCGGTCAGGAACGAACCGAGCATCATGCCCACGAAAGTCGCGGAAATGAAGCCAGCGTTCTGCCCCAGCGTCGAGAACCCCCCCTTCAACGTGGCCGCGAGTACGGCGCCGGCGACATAAATGTCGAATCCGTCGAAGAACATGCCGATCCCGATAAGCCACATGATGCGGTAGTGGAATGCGCCGATCGGCATGCGATCGAGGCGGGCACCGGCATTCGCAAAGGCTGTCATCGTTGTAGATCCTTGTGGAGCTGCATTGGCGCGCCGGTCGCGCGAGGTGCGGTGCGACCGTTCGAATCATTGCGCCCGAGAATCCTTAATTGAGGCGCTTTTGCGCTTCCGTGTCCCGGTACCAGTCGAATGGCTTTTCTTCGGTCGGCAACATGACGCTTTTTGTCTGGAAATGGTCGTTGAAGCTTTCGCTGCCGCACTCGCGCCCGATGCCGCTGTCGCCCACACCGCCCCAAGGCGATGCCGGATCCAGGCGGTGGTGGTCGTTGATCCAGACGATGCCCGCCTTCACTTTGGCGGCCACCCGATGCGCCCGCGCAACGTCGCGCGTTCGGACGGCCGCGGCCAGCCCGAACGGGGAATCGTTTGCAAGGCGCAGCGCCTGCGTCTCGTCCCGGAACGGCGTAACGGTCGTGAACGGACCGAAGACCTCCTCCTGGAAGATGCGCATCTCGGGCCGAACCTCGGAAAAAATCGTGGGCTCCACGAAAAACCCCCCCGGCAACCCCGGGACCTGCGCTGCCCTTCCACCGTTCACCAGGCGCGCACCCTCTTCACTCCCCCAGGACGCATAGCGAAGCACACGCTCCCGCTGCTTGGCGGAGATGGCAGGCCCGAGCTGGGTCGATGAATCGAACGGATCTCCGATGCGAATCCTCTTCGCCTTGCGCGCGAGCTTCTCGACGAACTCGTCATAGATGGTCTCCTGCACGATGTGCCGCGATGCACACACGCAAGTCTGCCCCGCGCCGATGAAAGCCCCGAATGCCGCATAGTTGACGGCCTGGTCGACATCGAAATCATCGAAGACCATCACCGGGGTCTTGCCGCCCAGCTCCATGGTCTGGTGCGCGAAGACGCGCGCCGCCGCACTGCCGGCGATGCGGCCCGCCTCCGTGCCTCCTGTAAGAACCAACTTGTTGATGCCTGGATTTTCCGCGAGAGCACGGCCGGTTGTTGCACCGTAGCCGAGCACGACGTTGAACACACCCTTGGGCAAGCCCGCTTCCGTGAAGATCTGCGCCAGCTTCAGGGTGGTCAACGGCGTGTATTCCGATGGCTTGACGACCGTCGTGCAGCCCGAGGCAAGAACCGCCGCGAGCGACTTGCACAGGATCATCAGCGGATGATTGAAAGGCGTGCAGTTCGCAACAACCCCGATCGGCGTGCGCAGCGTGTAATTCAGATACGGTCCTTCGACCGGGATGACGTCATCGCGCCTTGCCAGTGCCATGCCGGCGAAGTAGCGAAAGAAGTCGGGCAGGCGGCTGAGTTGCGCCCGCGTTTCGTTCACCGGTCGCCCGTTATTCATCGTCTCGAGACGGAACAGACTGTCGAGATTCGCCTCGAAGGCGTCCGCAAGCTTGTTGACCAGCCGCGCGCGCGTGCGAACCGGCATTGCGCCCCATTCCCGGCCTTCGAACGCTGTACGCGCGCTTTTGACTGCATTGTCCACGTCCGCGCTTGTCGAATCCGGAATGCGCGCAATCACGGCGCCCGTCGCCGGGTTGTGTACATCGATCCAGACCCCGTTGCCCGCCTCCACCTGGCCGCCATCGATGAAATTGGCCAGGCGTTCGACCGTGACAAACCTTGCATTCGTTGCCGTCTCCAAACCCGACTCCTTTTACGACACGATCGCACTCTGGCTCAAAGACGCGAGAATTCGCTTCCCCGCCCTTTGAACATGCTCCCGGACGATTCGCGCCGCCCGGCGGGCGTCGCGCTCCTGAATGGCATCGATGATCGCGACGTGCTCGGCGACCAGCTCGCTGGTGTCGCGCCCCTTGATGCTGTCGATCCTGACGCGAACCAGACGTTCCGATTGCTCGATCAGCTGGCACACCGTCTCGGCCATGCGCTGATTCCCGCCGGCGTGGGCGATCGCGGCATGGAATGCCCGGTTGTATTCGATGAAGTCGCGGCGCTTCGGCAGCCGTCGAAATGCATCCAGACCTCGTAAAATATCAGAGTCAGCCCGACTGGCCGCAGCGGATGCGCATGCCGGCTCCAGCACGCTTCTCATTTCAAAGAGATCGGCGGCATCCGACAATGAAATCCGATTGATGCGATAGCCCTGGCGCGGCGAAACGGTAACCAAGCGCTCTTTCTCCAGGCGCAGCAATGCCTCGCGCACGGGTGCCCGGCTGACCGCGTACCGGGCGGCGAGCACCTGCTCGCGCACCTCCTCGCCCGGTGCCAGACGACAGGCAAGAATGTCCGCCCGCACCGATTCGTAGATGTTGTCGCGCAGCAGCAAAACGTCCACCTCGCCGTTAGGTATCCGGGGCAGTTCATTTTGACTCTTCTGATATATCACGTCAAACTGCCTGCAGGTAGTTCCTTTTCAGCCAGGTGCGACTTGAAAGTCAAAATCGAGCAGGCGTTCATGAACGCCGAAATCTCCGGTTCCGGGCCTGCGTTGGTCCTGTTGCACTCGCTCCTGGCGGACAAGGGCAGTTTCGACCGGATCCTTGACCCGCTCGGCCGCGACTTCCAGGTGATCCTCCTGGACCTTCCCGGCTTCGGCGATTCGACTCCGATGACGGGTGGCCTGGCAGAAATTGCCGATCGCATTGCCGCGACGATTCCCGAACTGATTCCCGGCGAAAGACCGATCATCCTGGGAAACGGCTTTGGTGCTTTCATCACGCTCCAACTTGCGATTCGTCACCCAGGCATCGCGTCGCGATTGGTGCTTGCGGACTGCGGCGTGCGCTTCTCGGAAGCCGGGCGGCAGGCCTTCCTCACGATGGCGACCGTGGCGCGCGAGAAGGGCCTCGGTGCGATCGTGGAAACGGCAATGCGGCGCCTCTTTTCCGTGGAGTTCCAAGGGGAAAACCCACTGCTGATGGAAGAGCGCAGGTCGGCATTTCTGCGCACCGACATGGCGACCTTCCAGGCAGCGTGCCACGCACTGGCTCGCCTCGATCTGAGGAACGAAATCGGTCGCGTGAAAGCCCCGGTGCTGGTCCTTGTGGGTGAGAACGACGAGGCCACGCCTCCACCGATGGCGGTGGAATTGAACTCTTTGCTGCCCGATTCGCGCCTGACCATTCTTCCCCGGTGCGCGCACGTGCCACAACTCCAGGATCCTCGCGCCTTTCTCGACGCAATCGCGCCCTTCCTCGGCTAGACGTCCGCCGCGTCTACGACTCCTTTTTGACGGAATAGGAACCGAACCGCGGCAACTGCAAGCGCAGCTCCCAGCAACTGGGAAAGAATGAAGCCTAGGGCGTCCGAGGGGCGAATACCCGAAAAGGTATTGGTCAGGGAACGCGCGACGGTGACGGCGGGATTTGCAAACGAGGTCGACGCGGTGAACCAATAGGCGGAAGCGATATAGGCCGCCACCGCGTATGCGACGGATTCCGGTCGATGGCGGATAGTCGCAATTATTGTCAGCAGCAGGCCGAAGCTTGCAACTGCCTCGCTGAGCATCAACGCACCACCGGGGCGCAATTTCTCCGAGACCTGGAAAATGGACTCGCCGAACATTGCGTGGGCGATCCACACGCCGACGATCGCGCCGGCAAACTGCGCAATTACGTAACCGGAGACATCCCGCCACGGATGCTTTCGCGCAGCGGCAAGTGCCAGCGTCACCGCAGGATTGAAATGGGCGCCGGAAAGATCGCCGAATGCAAGTATCAATGCAATCAGGCCGCCGCCCGTTGCAACGGAATTGGCCAGTAGCGCAACGGCGATGTTGCCCCCAGCGAGACGCTCGCCCATGATTCCGGAACCGACGATGACCGCAAGTAGTAGCGCCGTGCCGACGAATTCGGCGGCGGCGCGCCGGGCCAAGGTCATTTCCCGCCGATCTCGGAAATTCGCTGCTTCATTGCCAGTTGGTCCAACTCCTGAAATGGCAGGCCGGCGAACAATTCGATACGACGTCGCAAAGCGACCAAGGTATCCAGGAAGGACTTTCGTACCGCATCGTCGCTGCCTCGCACCGCAGCCGGATCCGGCATGCCCCAATGGGCGGTCACGGGGTGGCCGGGCCAAAATGGGCACGCCTCGCCTGCGGCCTGGTCGCAGACCGTAAGTATGAAGTCGAGTTGCGGGGCCCCCGGGTTCGCGAACTCATTCCAACTTTTGCTGCGCAATCCCGCCGTCGAAATGCCGCTGCGTTCCAGGACGTCCAAGGTGAACGGATTCACCGCACCCTTCGGGTGACTGCCGGCACTAAAGCCCTTCAATTTGCCGCGGCTCACGCTCAGGTCGTTCGTGAGCGCTTCCGCAAGAATCGAACGCGCCGAGTTTCCCGTACACAGGAAGAGGACGTTCAGAATTTTGGGTTCGATGCTCTTCGTCGGAATCATTTGGCCCGAGACTCGAAGACAACCGGGATCTGCGGCGCACAACACGCGCGTGCCGTGGATGCGGACTGCTCGCCGGCGGAATCGACTTGAAAGCCGAGGTGATTCACGCCTGCCGTGGCACCGCGCTGCGAAATGGCAAAGTTCAGCCGCGGATCTTCCAACATCCATTTCGCGTAATCCGGCTTCACCACGCAAGGCTCGGCACCGAAAAGCGACGAGTAGAAGCGGATGCTCGCGCCGAGATCCTGCACGCCGACGTGTACATGGAAACGTTTCATGAGCTTGTCCGCTTTCGTTTTGGCGATGGCGCGCACGTGATGTCGCACGTCGTGCCCCCGCAACAGTTCCTGGTGAGATAGTCGATAAGATCGTTCATCGCACGGTAGTTCGCGCTATGGAAAATGAATCGCCCCGCCTGGCGGGCAGAGACAAGTTTTGCGTGCGTGAGCTCTTTCAGATGGAACGACAGCGTGGCCCCTGCCAAGTCCAGGCGCTCGCCGATTTCGCCGACAGCCATGCCTTCCGTCCCTTGTTGCACCAGCAGCCGAAAGATCGCCAAGCGCGTTTCCTGGGCGAGTGCGGAAAGCACCTGCACCGCACCATACCCATCGTCCACCAAGGCATTTGATGATTGCGCCGATCCTCGATCGCGCACGACTACGTTTGACTTTGCCATCTGTGGATCTTTACCCGTGGCCTTTGAGAGGCGAATGAAAGCGGACGCCTTGTTTCTACGTTTCCAGTTATATAGAAATGAAGCCGGCTCGTCAAGCGTGGCAATGCCCCAATTCCGCCGATCCTTCGCAGCCCATTTGTAGCCGGCCTCTTTCCGACCGCGTTACGCCAGTACGAATACGGCGTCGAGTTCGGGCAGGTACCGATAAAGTGCAACGTACCCCCGCGACCCCTTCCCAATGACCAGTTCGCGCATCTCCTCGCGCGTGGGTCTGCCGATTTGCGGGTTGATCGTCAGGACGTCGATGGCGGCCAAGATCTCTGCGACACGGCCAGGTGCCGCTTCCACGTCGTATTACAACAGGTGATCGAAAATCCGGTCCAGGTCGTTAAAGACCTCGGACAACAATTCAACCCGTTCCATCAACGACTTTTACGCGACATGGGTCGCGGCGATTTTTTGCCGCGCGCCTGTGCCTCGAGGTAGACCCTCGCCTCAGCCCATGGAATCGATTCACCCTTGACCAGCTAATTCGCCCAGCGCTCGGAGGCGATCTGTTGGAATTCCAAGGTCCGCTCGGCCTCCGCGGTAGCCTGGGCAATCGCTTCGACGATGAAACCATGCGGTGTCTTGCCCGCCCGTTCGGCTACCGCAGCGATACGCTCGTTCAAAGCGTCATCGATTCGAATCGTTTTGGTCGACATAAGCAAAATTCAGCACAAATGTGTTTTAACGCAGTGCCGCCTTCAAAGCGTCCGTCAAGGTATCCGGGTCCCAGCTGTCGTCAAAGCGAACGCCGTTAATAAAGAAGGTCGGGGTACCGTTCACCCCGCTGCGCACACCGCCGTTGAATTCCTCGCGCACACGGGCTCTGTGCGCATGTGCCCGCAACTCGGACTCGAACTTTGTCGGGTCCAGCTCCAGGCGCGACGCATACGCGACGAGATGGGAATCATCGAGTGCGCTTTGATGCTCGAACAAGGTGTCATGCATTTCCCAGAATCGCCCCTGGGCGGCAGCAGCCTGCGCGGCCTCCGCGGCGTGCTCGGCGTGAGGATGACTTTCGGCCAAAGGGAAATCCCGGAACACGATTCGCAGATTCGATCCCAGGCGCCTTTGCACTTCCTTGACGATTGGATACGCGCGCCCGCAATGCGGGCACTCGTAGTCGCCATACTCGACGAGCGTAACCGGTGCATCCGCCGGCCCCTGCGCATGATCGCGAGGTCCAACTGGCACCGTCAGGCGGGCAATGTCTTCCTCAGCCATGGGTCAGTCCTTTCTGTATCTTCTACTGGCAAACTGCGCATCCGCCCGCCATCGCACCCGCTATTTCTGCAGTAACGGGTGATCCGCCGGCAACTGATTTGCGTACCACATCGTCAGCTTGTGGCGCAGCGACTTTTCGGAGACTTGATCCGCGGCCAGCGGCTGAATGACCTTGTCGTAAACGAGGAGCCTGTAGATATACAGCAGCTTATCGCTTGCGGAATCGGTCGCTTCGAACTTCACGACGCCCCTGCCCTCGGCGTACTTGACGCCGGCAGCCATTGCCTCTTTGAAGAGTTCCGCCTCGTGTTTGAGTGGCTTCATGGATCGCATTCTGCCACCGATGCCCGGTGCGAATGCGAAATCGCCCACGCGCGGGGCACCGCGCTATTCGTCGAGTTCGGTCTCGAATACGCGAAAAGTGTTGCGTCCCGCCGCCTTGGCGCGATACATCGCCTTATCTGCACGGCGCAGGATCGTCGCGGAATCGCCCTCCAGAGCGCCGATTTGCGCGATGCCGATCGAAGCGGAAAACTGCAGACGCGTGCCAGCGAATTCGAACGGCACTGCCAGCTCAGCGAGAACCTTACGTGCAACTTTGCACGCACCTTCGCCGTCTGTCAGATCTGACAGGATCAGCAGGAACTCATCGCCGCCCTCGCGGCCGACGGTGTCGCGTTTGCGCACGCAATCGGACAATCTGCGCGCGACCTCGCGCAGGACTGCATCGCCTGCGGCATGGCCACAGGTGTCGTTGATCGCCTTGAAATTGTCCAGGTCCACGAATAGAACTGCGCCTGCACCCTCCTGCCTGCGCGCCGAGTCGATGACCCGTTGCAGTCGTTCCCTCGCGAGCAGGCGATTCGGAAGGCCGGTGAGCTGGTCGTGGCGTGCCGCGCTATCGGATCGTGCCTTGGACAGCCGGATGTCCTGGTTCTCCTGAGCGAGACGCGCAAGCGCGGAGCGCAAGTCGTTGGACATCATGTCGATGTAATAGGCCGTCACGCCAAGTATGGCCAATACATTCACGAGCGAAATACCGCTCAAGGGTCGCAAAGGATTCGTATGCCAACCCTGCAGGTCCCCGGTGACGATCGCGACCAACGCAGCGCAGAATACGACGAAGGTGATCCAGAACGCACGCCGCTTCGCAAACAAGCCGCTCAGCACGAAAACGCCCGGGATACCCAGAACAGCCTCGTCATGCAGTCCCTGCCCGATGGCAGCGAGACAAGCGAGCAAGCCAGTCAGGGTGCAGACGAGCAACGACGCCGCCCATTCGATCCGTCGCCGGCGGGCAAGCCATCCGGATGCCAAAGCCGGGGGGATGGCGCACAGCATCAATCCAACTGCATACCAATCCGACTCGCAGGCGCCATCGATGAGAACAATGGCCAGCGCCGCAAGGATCGCCCGCAGGACATGGCGAAACCTGCGCTCGCGCAATTCCACCTCGGCAATTGCGGCTGCCTCGCCACGCGCGCTTTGTATGGGGACTGGTGACAAATGACGCTCGAGAGGCATGGGTTGACTACGGGTCGGGTTGCGGTCGCAAAGGCGCCCGCGGGCCGGTACTTCCGGCTCAAGGGGATCGCGAGCAAAATCCTAGCGAAGTGCCGCACCAATTTCTTTCGGAAAAGAGGCACGAATGCCGCGCAACCCGGCGCCGACGGTGGTAGCTTTTTCAGCACTACCGGTCGAGTTTGATCTGAATCAAACTTATCGGGCACATCCGACGCCGCTGTCGCTGGACTCCATGAGGGAAATCATGCGCACTATTCGATTTGCTCGAGGTCTGTTCGCCATCGCATCGGCGAGCCTTGCACTTTGGAGTCTGGCCTACGCCGAGACCGCATTGCAGTCCGTACCCTCCTGGCTTGGTTGGCGGGAGGCTTGGGTCTACGCAACCGCCCTCGTTGTCCTCGCAGCCAGCGCCGGGCTTTGCTTCCCGCGCACCGCATTGCCAAGCTTGGTGACGATCGGTGCATACGAAGGGTTGTCGGCTGCGATTTCCCTTCCTGATTTCATGTCCAAGCCGCTTACGGTCGGCGACTGGTATCCCTTTTTCGAAGCACTGACGCCGTTCAGCGCTGCGTGGGTTCTGTACGCCATATTGCGACGTCAATCGCAAAAATCGCCGAGCCTAGTCGCGGGCGAGCGCGCCGTGCGCGCGGCACAAGCGCTGTTTGGCCTCACTTGTGTCTTTTACGGATGGTCGCACTTTGCCTACGCCGATTACACCGCGAGCATGGTCCCCGCGTGGCTGCCGGGTCATCTGGCACTCGCCTACTTCACGGGGCTCGGTCACTGCGCGGCCGGGCTTGCCTTGATAGCCGGGCTGCTTCCCCGACTGGCGGCGACGCTCGAAGCCACCATGATGAGTTTGTTTGGACTTTTGGTCTGGGTACCGAGTTTTTTCACGCAACCTCGGCCCCAATGGGCGACACCGCCGGAAAATCAATGGTTGGAACTCGCCACGAATCTGGTGTTGGCGGCTTCGGCCTGGGTTATCGCAATTTTCCTCGGGAATCGACCGTGGACGTTGCGCCCGACTGCGCGGCAACAATGACAAATTCGGCGGGAACTCGATAGCCTCGGTCGCACCGCCATTTCGTGATCGCCTCGATATAGCGCGCCCGGACCCGGTTGCGGGCGTCGACATCAAGTCGCGACCACGCCAAAGCGACTGGACCGCCGACAAAAGCTGCGTTGCAGGCTTCGTCGGCGTCCGCGTAGTCGAGTGTCGTCACCAAACGACGGCGCTCGACAACCACGAAGTTCGCTGCCCCGCAACGATTGGCAAGCGTGTCGCATTGTCCCAGGTGGAAGAAAAGTGGGCAAACCTCACTTGCGACCTCGGCATCGACGATCGAAAACAGCGCCGACCAGCCACATCGTGCGCGCTCGCCCCAAACCGCGGCGATCATGCGACCACCTGGCCGCAAGACCCTGTGCATTTCGCGCAAGGCCTGATCGGGGTCGGGAACGTACATAAGGCCAAGCGAACATAGAACCACGTCGAAACTTGCGTCGTCGAAATCGAGTGCCTGCGCATCCATCCGGGCAAAGCAAACGTTCCCTGGCCGCTGCCCGGCAGTCCGTCGCCTGGCCGCCTGGACCATGTTTGCGGACAAATCGATGCCAAAGACGGATCCGGAATTGCCAACCGCCATGGCAGATTCGAAGGTAATGAGCCCGGTGCCTGAGGCGACGTCCAGCACGCGCTCGCCCGGAGCCAGCGCCGCCGTATCCAGAACCGCCGCTTGCGCTTCGGCAAGCTGCGATCGCCAAAGTGGCTCGTAGTCCCAAGCGGCCAAATCCCAGCCGTAGCGCTGGATGCGCAATTGCAGCCTTGCGTCCATGTCCGATTGCCTGGATCGCGTTCAGCGTCGCGCGACCACGACCTCAAGGTATTCGCTAGGCACAACCAGTGACGCCGGCCCGGCCCGGTTCAAGCGGTTCAACAAATCCGTCAGATCGTGTTCCAGCGCCGCGGCGCCATCTGGTGGCAGGGCCGCAAACGCCTTGTGAAGCGGTCCGTACCAAGTACGAAAGACCTCGATAAAGTGAGCCGCCGAGCGGTACCGAAAGTTGAACACGCGCGGCGTCACGGTAATTGCTGCAGCGTCCTTCCCGAACAGCGAGCGCAGGTGATCCTCGACACCCCAGAGCGAAGGCGATTGCACTCCGGGTGGCGGCGGCAAAAAGCGCCCCAGGGTCTTGAACACTTGCCCGATGAAGCCGTCCGGCGTCCAGTTTGCAAGGCCAACGCGCCCCCCTGAACGACACACCCTGAGCAATTCGGACGCAGCCCGGGCCTGGTCGGGTGCGAACATCACCCCGAAAGTTGATAGCACGGCGTCGAAGTCCGCATCCTTGTAGGGGAGAGCCTCGGCGTCGGCAATCTCGAAATTCACGTCCAGGCGGTCGGCGTGGGCTCGCTCCTTTCCTCGTTCGAGCAAGGCTCCGACATAGTCGGTCGAAGTCACGCGACATCCGCGACGAGCGGCTGCCAAGGTGGCGTTTCCGTTGCCGGCAGCGACATCGAGGACGCGCTCATCGCACAATAGGTTGCACGCCTCCGCGAGCGTCTCGCCAACAACTTGCAAGGTCGTGCCGATGACGGCGTAGTCCCCGCTCGCCCATGCAGTCATCTGTCGGTTCTTCAGTGCGTTCAAGTCGGTAGGTGCATTCATTGCGATTTGCTCCTTGTTCGTCGAGTCTTGCTGATCGGATTTGCGCCCAATGCCGGCTCCAGGAACGCCACCGGCCGCACCGGGGAATGTCTCGCAGTCTGACGTCACTGTCCTGCCCGTTCGCCCGCAAGCTCTGCCCGATCGTCCGCGCGTCGTCGAACAGGACGTCGGAAACTTGCATAGCGTCCGGGATTTCTGCCCATTCATCCGGCCAAGCGCCCGACGAAGACGGGCGCACTAGCCACTTGCCGCCAAGGCGCCCAGAATGGAACAGTCCAAGCTCATCGGGAGAACTTCATGGCAACACAGCAAATCGCCGCGGCAATGGAAAGGGTCGAATCCGTGCTGCGACGGCGCCCTGAGGCGGGCATGCACGACGATGAACCGGCATCGGCGCGGTGGGACGGCGGTCTGAAGGTGATCGCAAGCCATGCGAACGGATTTCGCGTCGATACCGACATGCCCGAAGAACTGGGCGGGCGAGGTCGGGACGTGACGCCCGGTTGGCTCCTGCGAGCCGGGCTGGCGTCATGCGCCGCGACGCGAATCGCGATGGCCGCCGCCACCGAAGGAATCGCACTACTCGCGCTCGAACTGACCGCCAGCAGCCGTTCGGACGCGCGCGGATTGCTCGGCATGGCGGACGGTGACGGTGCGCCGATCTCCGCCGGGCCGCGCGAGATGCACTTGCACGTGCGGATCAGCGCACCCGGCGTCTCGCAGGAACGCCTGAAGCTCCTGGTTGAAAACAGTCACCGGTCTTCGCCGGTATCGTGTGCGATTCAGGACGCGACCCCGGTAGCGTTGCATATCGAGATCGAGAATCGGTGATGGACGCGTTGTCGGAAACATTGCGTGTCGTTCAGCTTGTCGGCGCCATTTTTATCAATGCGCGGTTTTCCGCGCCATGGTGCTATCAATCGCCGAGCGCGGATTCGGCGGCGCGGCTTCTGGAACCCGGCGCAGAGCGCGTGATCATTTTCCACATGATCATGGAAGGCGAGTGCTTCGTCGAGATGAGCGACCAAGCACCCGTGCGTCTCGTCGCCGGCGACGCCGTGATCTTTCCCGAGGGTGACGCACACCGCATGACCTCGGAGCCTGGCCTCGCGCCCGCATCGGGGGCACGTCTGGACCAGGTGCTGTCGCGGCGACCGCGGCAGCTCGCCTATGGAGGCGGCGGTCCCATCACGAAGCTGATCTGTGGCTATCTTGCCTGCGACGCGCGCCTTGCGCGCCTGCTACTGAACGGACTGCCTCCACTGGTCCGCGTCAACGTGCGTGGATCGAACGCCGGAATCTGGCTGGAAGCCTCTGTGCGCTATGCGCTGGCCGAGGCGCGCTCACCGCGGCCAGGGGGAGCAGGCGTCCTCGCGAAGCTGGCCGAGGTATTGTTCATCGAGGTCTTGCGGCTGTACATGAATGAACGCGGCGAGAACGGTAGTGGATGGCTCGCCGGTGTGCGGGATCGAATTGTCGGCGCCGCCTTGCAATGCCTGCACAGGAATCCGGCCCACCCTTGGACGCTGGAGGAATTGGCGCGCGAGGCTAATACCTCACGCTCCGTTCTGGCAGAGCGCTTTCAGGAAATGGTGGGCAATTCACCGATGCAGTACCTGACCCAGTGGCGCATGTTGCTGGCGGCAAACCTGCTTCGTCGAGGCAACGCGCCACTGGCCCGAGTGGCGGAAGAGGTGGGCTACCAGACGGATACGGCGTTCAGTCGCGCGTTCCGGCGCGAATTCGGTCTGCCTCCGGTTGCTTGGCGTCGAAATCAGGTAAGGCTTGCACAAGCGCGTCTCTAAGTCGTTTTGAACAACTCATTGTTAAATATCCGACCGTCGTGCAATATGGCGTCGGACAGAGGCTGGACCTGTCCGCTCAGCTCTGCTTCCCGCGCCGATTGAAAATGGGGTGATTACCTCTGTACCGCGCAGGCGGGCGCAGGGAAAAACAAGAAAGCACGAATCCCCGGCGCAGGAACGCATCTATGAACGACCTCCAGACCATGAATTTTCCCGGGACGCAAGCGCGCGACGGTACGGCGCTGCGCGCCGGCCTCGATGCCTACCGTCCCGGCTACGCGCTGCCGCAGATCTTCTACAGCGATCCCGACATTTTCCGCACCGACATGCGCCAATTCGTGATGGCGCACTGGCACTGTGTAGGTCACGTAAGCATGGTGCGCGAACCCGGCGATTTTTTCACGGTCGATATCGGCGGCGAATCGATCATCGTGGTGCGTGGCAAGGACCAGCAGGTCCGCGCACTGATCAACGTCTGCCGCCACCGCGGATCCCGGGTGTGCACCGAACGCCAGGGCACGGCCAAGGGCGGCCTTTTCGTGTGCCCGTACCACGCGTGGACCTACGACTGCAGCGGCGCGCTGCAGCGCGCACGCATCACGCCGGACACGTTTGCGAATGAGGACTACGCGCTGCGCGAGGTCGCGCTGCGCATTTGCGAGGGCGTGCTCTTCATCACATTCGCCGAGCGGCCCCTGGGCTTCGACCACGTCGCCGATTCCTTCGGCCGTTTCGCAAAGGTCTATGGATGGGCCGGGGCCAAGGTCGGCGCGACGCGCATGTACACGATCCAGGCCAACTGGAAGCTGGTCAACGAGAATTACTCCGAGTGCTACCACTGCGGGCCAGCGCACCAGGAATACTCCAAGCGGCACATCTTCGCGCGCCCGCAGGCTCAGCGTGTGGCGCCGGACCAGGCCCTGCATGCGCGCAGCGGCGCGCTCGGCATCGCGCTCGAGGATGCGTATTACTTGGGCTTTGACGCGCAGCCGGGGCAGGAAACCGCAAGCGCCTTTCGTTCCGCGCTTGCCGACGGCTGCCTGTCGGGCACCCGCGACGGGCAACCGATCGCTCCGCTCATGGGTGCATTCCAGGGCAAGCGCCCTGATGGCGGCCATTCGTTCCTTGATGTCGGCCCGACGTCCAACTTCATTGCCTATCCGGATTACGGACTGATCTACCGCACGATCCCGCTCACGCCCGCGACGACGGGCTTCGAGTTGATCTGGATGGTCGATGCAGATGCTGTCGCCGGCCGGGACTTTCGTGAAGAGGATCTCGTCTGGTTGTGGGACCATACCAGCGCGGAGGACAAGAAGATCGTCGAATGGAACCAGGCCGGTGTCAATTCGATCTTTTACGAGCCGGGGCCCTATACGCCCATGGAATTCGACACGGATCGCTACGTGCAGTGGTACGTAGAGGAAATGAGAAAGGCCTGAGGCGGCTGGCGCAACGCCGGCGCACGCATCAACACCGCCGCCGGCAATAACACTCGCTTAAGGCGAATCAATGGCACCTGGGAAATTCGAGAGCGTCGAACAACTTCTTGCAAGCAAAAATTCGGACGCGCCGGTGTTCTGCCACCACCCACGCGCCTACTGCACGATCGCGCGCCGCTTCGTCCAAGGGTTTCCCGGCAAAGTGCTGTACGCCGTCAAGGCCAATCCGGCGCCCGCCGTGCTGCGCGCGCTCGTGCAGGGCGGGATCGCCGCCTTCGATACGGCCTCGATCGCGGAGATTGCGCTGGCGCGCGATGTCTTGCCGGACGCCGACTGCTCGTTCAATCATCCAGTGAAGGCCCGTGCGGATATCGCGCAGGCCTATGCAAAATGGGGCATACGCGACTTCGTCGTCGACCACGCCGACGAGTTGCGCAAGCTCTTCGAGCAGACCGGTCCGGATATCGTGGTCCAGGTGCGCGTCGCGGCACCCAATCCCGACGCCACGATCAGTTTCAATGCGAAATTCGGCGCCGATCCGCAGGATGCGGTGCACTTGTTGCGCGCCGTCCGCAAACACGGCGCGAACGCCGCAATCTCGACCCACATCGGCTACCAGACGCTCGCCCCGCACGCCTATGCCAGCGCCGTCCGCCTGCTGACCGAGGTGGCATCGGCGTCGGGCGTTCGACCGGCCTACATCAACATGGGCGGCGGCTTTCCCAGCGTATTGATGCCGCAGGGCTTGACGCTGGAGGACTTCTTCCGCGCCATTGCACAGGTGCATGCGAGCTTGCCGGACGTGTCCGGCATCCCGTTGCGCTGCGAGCCCGGGAGCGCCCTCGCCGCGCCCGGCGGCTCCGTGCTCACCCAGGTCCTGCTGGTCAAGCGCGACGCGGTCTACCTCAACGATGGCATCTATGGTGCGCTTGCGGAGGTGCCGCATCTGCACAAACAGCCGCCAACGCGGGTGCTGACGCGCGACGGCGCGTGCCGTTGCGGAGCCGAACGCGCGTTCACGGTGTTCGGGCCGACCTGCGATTCGGTGGATACCCTGGGCGTTCCGTTTGCGCTTGCGGGCGATATCCGCGAGGGCGACTGGCTGCACATCCGGATGGTGGGTGCCTATTCGCAGACTCTGATCACGGACTTCAATGGACTGGGCCGGCACGAGTTTGCGCTAATCGAAGATGACGCCTGAGCCGGGACCGGCGCCGACAGCGGGGCGGCGCCGGCCGGTGCGCGTCCGGTGGTGGATCTTCTGGTTCACCTTCGCCTTCGCGATTCTCTGGTACATGCAGCGCACAAGCGTGGCGGTCGCTGCCGAGACGATCATGCCGGCGCTCCATTTGAGCCAAATGCAGATCGCCTGGCTCAATGCCGCGTTCACGGCCGCCTACACCCTTTCCCAGTTGCCCGGCGGCGTGATCGGGCAGCGCCTCGGGGCCCGCTGGACGTACGTTCTTGCCGGCGTTCTCGGGCTGGTTGCGAGCATCACCGTACCGCTGGCGCCGGTGGTTCTTGCCGGTACGGCCCTCTTCGTTGCTCTGCTCGTGGCGCAAGCTCTGCTCGGAGTCTCGCAGGGCCCGGTGTTTCCGATGTTCGCAGCCGTTGTCGAGCGCTGGTTTCCCGCCGGGCAATGGGCGATGGTCAACGGCTTGAGCGCTGCGGGCATGAATCTGGGTGGCGCCATCACGCCCGTCCTGATCGTTACTCTGACCCAGTCTTTTGGCTGGCAGGGCGCGCTGCTGTGGCTCGCCGTTCCGACTGCGCTCGTGACTCTGGGCTGGGGCTGGTACGGCCGCAACCGGCCCAGCGAACACGCGGCCGTCACGCAATCGGAACTGGCCGAGCTCGGATCCGATGCCGCTGCCACGGAACCACCGTTGACGCTGCGGCGCCTCGCCACCGTGCTGCTGGACCGCAACGTGCTGCTGCTGAGCTTCTCGTACCTGTGCATGAACTACGTGTTCTACCTGCTGAGCTTCTGGACTTTCCTGTACCTGGTTCAGGTGCGGCACTTCACCGGACTCGAAAGCGGCTTGGTCGGGGCGATCCCGTGGATCGGCGCCGGCATCGGCGCGGCTTGCGGCGGTTTCCTTTCGGATCGGCTCGGTGCGCGTCTCGGAGCCCGCTGGGGTTACCGCCTCGTTCCACTTGTGACGCTGCCGATCGCAGGTGCCTTGCTGCTGACGGCCATCCACGTTGCCACGCCCTACGCCGCGGTTGCCGCGCTTGCGATCGCCTTTTGCGCGATCGAGATCAACGAAGGCGCCTACTGGGCCGCAGCGATGCGCGTGGCACGAACCGACACCGCAGCGGCGACCGGCGTGCTCAACACCGGCGGTAACGTGGGCGGCATCGTGACCCAGCCCCTTGTGGGCGCCCTGTCGGCCATTGGCGCCTGGGACAGTGCGTTCGTCACCGGCGCGGTCTGCGCGTTGGTTGCCGCAGCTTGCTGGTTGCTGATCAATTCCGAACGCCAGGTTGGCAGCCGGGCTTGAACTTCGCCGACTTCACCATCCATCGTCGTTTCCGACCAAGGACAATATGACGTGCGCGTCGCAAAAGTACCGATCATCATGCAATGCTTTTCGTCCCCGCTGCCGCATGGAAATGCAGGGGATCCCTGAGGTTTTGCAACTCCCTGTAGTAGTAGAGCGCGGTCGGCCGCTTGCCTTGGAACCTCAGGCTGCGCAGGAATTCGATTTCCTCCGGCGACAGCTTTCCACTGATTGAGGCGTCTTGCAGAAATTGCGTCAATCCCGGTTCGTCCTGCGCGACAAGATCGCTTTCTCTTTCGACAAAAGCGAACCTCTTCGGGTACCCGGTAACCAGTCCGTGGTTGAGCACGAAGGTAATGGCGAAGCCCGCGAGGTCGATGTCCCAGGATTCGAGCAGGGGGTCGAGGAAGGAAACACAACCTTCCCCCGATAGATGGAGTACGTCCGTGTCCAGGAACTCCAGGATCATGACTCGCGTCTGCTTGTAGCCCCGTCCGCTGAGCTGCGCAACCGTGCGCAGCCAGCTTTCATTGTCCAGTTCCTTGCGGGCAACGCCTTTGATCACGTCCAGGAGCGTTTGCGCAACCAGGCGCTCGAGCTCGCCGAAGGATTGCCTTTCGAAGATTTCCCGAACCTGGTCGCGCTTGCCGGGCGCGCATTTGCGCAGAATGAGCGCCCGGACATCCTCGAACAGCGCTGCAGGCGGCTCCTCGAATACCCGCTTGAGCTCGGCCCTGCGCTGCGCTTCCGCGAGTCGGGCGAGCGTCTGCCTCGGAAGCTTGAGAAACGCGCTGATCTTCTCGTATATGTCCGTTCTCTCGGGCGCCGGAGGCAGTTTCTTGCGGGTCAAGAGCTGCGAAACATAGGATTCCGTAACCTGTGCTGCCGCCGCCAGGTCTTTTTGATCGAGACCGAGTTCTTCCAGCCGCTCCTTGATGACAAGGCAAACGTCCACAGAAATCCCTTTCAAATTAACCCGCTTGAGTCAATTATTGGGATCTTCCCAGAGTCAACTTGACAGTGCAAGTTACTTAACCTATAACGGTGAATGGACCGAGGTGGAATCGACATGATCTTAACTACAAGCGATTATCTAGACCACCACTTGGCCAGAGGAATCAAAAAGGAAATCGATATGTATGCACGGCGCGTGTCATTGAATTTGAAGCCCAACAGCAAAACCGAGTTCAGCAAGAAGCTCGAATCGGACATCATTCCGATGCTTCGCAAGCAAAAGGGCTTCCAGGATGAAATCATCTTCGTTGCCGCGAACAGCAACGAGGCGTTTGGACTGAGCCTTTGGGACAACAAGGAAAGCGCGGAATCCTATGGCCGCGACTCCTACGAAGAAGTGACGAAGGCCCTGTCCAAGTTCGTCGATGGAACTCCGCGGGTAGAAACCTACGAAGTCGCCAACTCGACTTGCCACAAGATCCATGCGGCTGCCGTCGCCGCCGTCTAATCCGGCCGAAGTAATGTGTTGGCGAGGAACGGGTCTAGCCCGGTCTTCGTTGAGGGCGGGCGAAGCTCGCCCTTTTTGCATCGATTGCTTTGCCCGACCATCCGGAACACGACATGGGAGAACGTCATGAATGTGCAGATCATCGAAGTCAGCACCGGAAACGTGGTGGCGGCAATTCCGATCGTCCCTCCGGGAAAGACTTGCATTCCGTCCGAACAGGACTTCTTCGCAACTGCATGGCAAGACGCCGTGGAGGCAAAAGGCCTTGACCCGGCCCAGCGCGAGAATTATTCATTCCACCTGTTGCGTTGAACCTGCGCCGTGCGCCGATCGCGCGCGTCACCGTGAAAGGCACATATCGTGAAACCATCGATCGTGAAGAAAAATGCGCGAAGCAGCGCGAGCATTCGAAGTGTTGCAAGAACAAGAGGCGCACAACACCTGCGACGGTCCGTGATCGATCTTGTCGCGGAAGGCGGTAAGGTACTCGCAGCGGACGATGCCCCAGCCCTGCCCGTCAAAGAATCGCGGGACACTTCTCGTTTGACGCGAAATCCCGCGACGGAACGCACAAAAGTGAAATCCGAGGACCTCGCTGCGCAGGTTTTAAGTGGCGTAGCCCACGGCATCTATCTACGGATTCCCGGCCAAGCCGGCGAACAGCGGGAATCATTCCCCCACCCGGAAATCCTTAAGACCTGACGCGGAGGTCCGTTCGCAACGGCGGCTTACCCCTACGGATTCAGCTGGTCGATGGCGGTCGCAAACTGAAAAATGTCGACCCATTGCGAGAATCGAAACGTGTCCGCTTTCGGGGGAATTTGCCAACTTTACTCAAGGCGGAAATTTCAAATCCCGCTCAATTGCTTGGAAACGCGGGTCCTGGCGCAGTGGATCCAAGAACGGATCCGTCTTGAGTTCCATGAGCCCCGATTGGCGCAACCGCATCGCGATCTCGAGCCATTTGAGCGCCTTGGGCGCATTCCCCCACTGCGCATACGTCTCAGCGTATTCAAGCGGGGCGTCACCACCAACAGATGTCCTGAACCTTTGAAATATGGCCTCGGCGTCGGTCAGCCTACCGAGTTTCCGGTAGACCACCGCCAGGCACAACTGCCCGAATTCATCACTGAGTGCGAGCTCGCACGATACGCGGGCGGACTCATAATCACCGAGCAAATACTGCACCCGACCGAGAAGTGCGTAATTTCGCACCCAGTCAGGTTGGAGGGAAATCGCCGTCCGGAAGGCGGAGAGGGCGTCAGGGTATTGACGGACTAGTTCGAGGGCGATGCCGGCCGTGCGGTACACATGGAAATTCAAAGGATCCAAGGAAACAGCTCGACGAGCAGCAGTGATCGCTGCGGCGGTATGACCCAATTCAGCCGCGTGGCGGCTATAGGCGCTCAACATCCGGGCGCTGCCCGGTGCACGCGCCAAGGCACGCTCGAATTCTTCATCTGCTTTCACAAAGTCCTGAGAGCCCTCTTGGAGAACCACAGCCAGCGCGTAATGCCCATCCGCAAGGTCGGGTGCCAAACTGACTGCGGTATGCGCATCTGCCAGAGCCTTGTCAAAGCTCGCACGAACTGCGGGGCCTCGAGCATTGAAGTCTGCAAAGTTGCTTAGCTCAAGGGAGCGCTCTGCGAACGCCAGCGCGAAGCGGGGATCGAGTCGGATGGCTTCCGTGTAGGCACCGACAGCGGCTTGCGTGTCTTCATCGCTTAGCGCCGTACGTCCCATCCTTTTGCCATGGAGGTAGGCGTCGAATGCAGCGGGCATACGTGTCCCGCCGAGCTCGACTTTGGCGGCAACATCACCCAGCAGCGTAACTTTCAAGGCACCAGCTACATCTGTGGCAACGTCGCTCTGAAGTTTCAATACATCGCCTAAGTCCCGGTCATACGTCTTCGACCAAAGGTGAAAACCCGTGATGGCATTAATCAACTGCGCGGTGATGCGGACCGTGTGATCCGAGCGCCGGACACTGCCTTCGAGGACTGCGCCCACGTTCAGTTTGCGCGCGATCGTGCCAATGTCGGTGTCCTTGCCCTTAAACGAGAACGCCGAGGTGCGTGCGGCAACCTTCATCTCGTTGATCCCGCTCAATGAGTTGAGCAGCTCCTCGGTGAGCCCGTCGGAGAAATACTCCTGCTCCTTGTCCCCGCTGATGTTTACGAATGGCAGCACCGCGATCGAGTGCGGCGGCGGGGCAAATGCGGCACCGGCAACAGCGTCCTGGCGCACGTAGGCATTGGCCAGGCCCAAAGCTGCCGCTGCCAACCCAACTGCCGCTCCCGCGGTGACCGCACGGTTACGCAGGAAGAATCTGCCCATCCGATAAGGGATCGTTGCAGGCCTTGCCAGCACGGGCCGGCGCTCCAGGTAGCGCTTGAGGTCCTCGGCCATCGCCTGGGCCGAGTCGTAGCGCTGTGCGGGTTCGGGGGCCAGGGCCTTGAGCACGATCGCGTCCAGGTCCCCCCGGAGTGTTCCGGCCAAGCGCTGTTGCGT
>Ga0181537_10001493_pt1 | contig 21518 bp, 20 predicted proteins | sample PEATcosm2014_Bin_39_FD_119765 | JGI IMG/M metagenome (GOLD analysis project Ga0181537, IMG submission 119765) | Peatland microbial communities from MTU Mesocosm Facility, Houghton, MI, USA - PEATcosm2014_Bin23_10_metaG | ecosystem: Environmental > Terrestrial > Soil > Wetlands > Peat | place... | reverse complement strand
TCGCCCTCGCTGGTCTCGGTGCCTCCTGCCGGGGCGTCTAGGAAGTGCTGGGCATCGACGACGGTGGGCGCAGCGTGGGATTCGCCTGATGTGAGGCTCTCAGCGGCATAAGAGCGGACCAGCTTGGTCCAATAACGGGAGAGCAGCGCCGTGTCTGCAAAGATATCTGCCCAGACAATTTCACCTCGGACGGCAACCACCACGCCGACTGCATGTTGCTCTCGAAGCTGAGCGAGGACCTGGTCGCGGGTCTTCATCACAGGCGCGGCGGCTTCGTCCACCTTCTGGCTGATTGCGCTGTTCTCCATGGCCTTGGCATAGCTGGTTGTGGGCAGGTTGCGAGGATAGACGGGTCCGTCGGAGACCGTGCCTGTCTGGATTCCGGTAGATGGTGAGGGCGATGCCGCGGCTATCATGCCGCCGATGGCTCCATGCACGGAATCCCATACCTTCTGCTGGCTCTTCGCGACCATGGCCTGCTCACGTACGGTAGGCTGCACCATGAAACTGTGAGCGGCAGACTTGTCCGCACCTCCGAAGGTGGCAGAGCTTTCGGTCCAGCGGCCCGGCTCGATGCAGAAAACGGAGAGATCCATGGGATCGCCACCGGCGGGAACGATGCGGTCTTTGGCGATGACCCGGTCCTGTTTGCCGCCGGTCACAATCTCGCCCGCCAGGAGCAAGAGGGGTTGTTTCGAGTTGTTGACCAGGACAAGCGTGTTGACCTGGTCGCCTTGAGATACGGTCGGGTTACGATAGGGTGGGACAGGTCCTCTGGGACGAACAAGGCCGCGAACCTTTCCTGCTTCGGTTACTTCAACTTCGCCGCTCCTGATGCCTTCGTCGAGGGTGAGAAATGGAGTCTCGCCTGTTGATTTGCTGCCTGTTCGGACAACCGGAAAGAGCAGCAGGTTTCCGCTCTCAATAGGGGCAAGCACGCGGTAAGCATCGATTGCAGATTCGTACGGCCCGCCGGCCGCCTTTACGATGTTGAGCCGCTCAACGGTTGCGAGCGCAAACAAGAACACCCCGGCAAGCGCTATTCCGCCCAGATTCTTCATAACTCTCCTTTGCCGGCGCAGAGGCGATCCGGCTTCTGAAACTGGAACGGCGCCTGGCGGGTTTCTTGCACGATTTTTTTGACGGGTGCTCATTGGCGTATCTTGAGGGCGTGGGAATTTCGCCATCCCAACCCGTCGAAGACATGCGCCCGGAGGGGTTTTCCGCCGCAGCGGGAGCCTTGGATCCGGCTCTGATTGAGGAGTTGTGGCGGGCGTGCGATGCGGCCGTGTACGGGCTGGAGCGGAATGAGTTTGCGGAGATTCTGCTGCGGGTAGGAACGGCACAGAATTATGGATTGGCGGTGGACACGGCCGCTTCGGGCCAGCAACAGGCGGAGTTCTTCAAAAACCTTCGGCTGGCCGATGTGGTGCTGGCGCGAGCCTGCGCGCGGGGACACGAGCGCGCATGGGAACGCTTTCTTGCGTTGTATCACCATCCATTGCAACGCGCGGCAATTGCGATTACCGGCAACGAAACCAGGGGGCGCGAGCTGGCCGATTCTCTGTACGGCGAACTTTATGGATTGAACCTGCGCGAGGGGGAAAGACGCAGTCCGCTGGATACATACAAGGGCCGGGGCTCGTTGATCGGCTGGCTGAGAACGACGCTTGCACAGCGCCACGTTGACCAGTACCGGCGCAGCCATCGTGAAGAACCACTTGAGGAACTTGATGCCCCTGCGCCGGAGCCTGAGCCGGTAAAGGGAACGGATGAATTGGCGCTGTTAAGCGAGGCGGTTGAAGAGGCACTGGCGCGGCAGGCCGCGGACGAGCGTTTTCTGCTGGTGGCCTATTATCTTGACGGACGAACGCTGATGCAGATTGGGAAATTCCTGGGAGTTCATGAAGCGACGATCAGCCGCAAGCTGAGGCGTGTGACGGGCGACCTGAGAAAACAGGTTCTAAGGAATCTTGAGGTTGCGGGGTTGAGCAGGCGCGCGGCTGAAGAGGCGCTGGGAGCCGATCCCAGAGATTTGGGCGATCTGGAATTGAATCTGAGGAAACTTCTGCAAAGTTCCCAAACGGATGCGTTCCAAGAGAAGGGCGCACAATGAAGACCACTCCCCAATTCGATCTTCATCCGGACGCTGAGAGCCTCAACGCCTTTGTGGAACAGGCGCTTCCGGAGCGCGAGCGCGGGCAAGTGACGGCTCACCTCGCGGAATGCGGGCGTTGCCGGCAGGTAGTGTACCTTGCGCAGGAACTGGCGGAGGGCGTGGAGACGGCGACAACAGCGAGCTTGGCGGGCCAGCCCGTGGCGGCTCAACCTGCTGGGAAACGAAGCCGCACGTGGTTCGGAGGCTGGCGCCTTGCGTGGATTCCGGCGACCGCGCTGGCAGCGGTTGCCGGAGTGGTGGTTGTCGTTCAGATGCGGCACGTTGTACCTGCGCCGGGATCTGGCCAGGAGGTGGCCAAAGTTGCGCCGCCGCCGGAGCTTAGAACGAAGAGAGACGGCGATGCGGGGAAGAGTCCGGAAGCTCCCACCGTTTCCTCTCCCGCCAAGATGCCTGTCGAAAAGAAGGCGCTTTCGATTACGGGCCGTAATGTTTCCAATTCGCAGCTAGATGAAGCTGTTCCCGCCGCTCCCCCTCCGGTTGCAACTGACGCGGCAGTGGCGGCGCATGACGAACCGAATGGAGCGTCGGGGCAGCCCGGAGCCATCGCGCAAGGATTTATAACCCAGGCGCCAACGGTGCACGGACCTTCCACGCAGTCGCAACAGGTATGGCATGGTTCCCAACAGGCGGTTCCGTATCCGCCGGCGCCCAGCGCTCCTGCTACTGGAACGATGAATTCGACGGGGGCCGATGCCGTTCAAGCCAAAGCGAATGGCACGGCGGATGCCAAATCCGCGGAGGCTGTTGCGAATGCAGTGACGGTAGTCGAGCAGAGCAGTGCGGCCTTGCCAGTGATCCACCAGGAACTGCGGCCTAACCCACCGGGAGCGTCTGCGGAGGATTTCCAAGGGGCAAGGAAGCAGGCGGCTCGGGCAGCGTTGGCAACGAAGGCGGTTCGATTGAAACTGCCGAGCGGACTGGCAACTGCGTCCCTTGCCATGGGAATGCACCGGACGCTGGCAATCGACTCAGGAGGCGCGGTTTTTCTGAGCGAAGATGGAGGGATGAACTGGAAGCCTGTCACACGGCCATGGACGGGACAGCCGGTCCTGGTCCGGTTCAGGGAGCTTCCACAGGCGAATAACGCGGGGCTGGCGAAACAAGCAATCGGTGGTCCGGTGAATAAAACGAATGCGCCGAATGGAATGAGCACGGGGGCTATTGCTGGTTCACTGACGCTGACCGGGACTTTCGAAATTGTGACCGACAGCGGCCAGGTGTGGATGAGCGCGGATGGAGATGACTGGAAGACGAAATAAACCTGTAAGGTAGGGACGACGAGCCGCATGGCGGCTTCCGCACTATCGAAATGGGTTGACTCTGGCGAAGTTGACTTTCCGGCCGGCGTGAAAGCGCTGGCCGAAGAGGTTGCCGACCGGATCAATGCAGTGGAGTCGGTTTGACATTGCTTATTTTCGGCGCCTTTTCTCGGCGCCTATTTGCGGCGATTAAAGCGCTCGATGATTTTCTCGGTGATGACCCGCTGCAGGACCGGCGAAGAGAGTACGGTCGCAGTGGAAGTGGTGCCGTAATGGCCCAGATTGTCGAGAAAGACCTCAAGGTGTTCAACCGAAACCACGCGGGCCTTGACGATAAAAGAGTCCGAGCCGGTGACGCGGTGACACTCGAGCACTTCGTCCCACGTTTTCGACTGCTGCTGGAAAGAGCGCACCAGGGACTCCGGGCCGGCCATGGAGAGGCGCACGAAAATAAGGATGGGCATGCCGAGACGTTCCAGGCTGATGTCGGCATGAAAACCGCGGATGACCCCGAGCTTCTCAAGCCGGTGAACGCGCTCTGCCACCGCTGGGGTGGTGAGTCCTACCCGGCGACCCAGTTCCGCCCAGGAAATTCGAGCGTTCTGCTGCAACTCCTCGACGATCCTCCATGCGATGTGATCCAGATTTGCGGGTTCATACGTTTGAATGGAACGGCTGGTGCCCATGGCCCAATCCTTTCGATTGCAAGGACATTTGCATTCCTTTCTTAACAAGATAAATCCGTACAACCTTTGCGGCTATCGAAATGGATTGTCATTTGCCGGAAGCCAGTGCGATACTGCCGGGCATAAGGAACGAATGGCACAACGGAGCGTCCCCCAATGCTTCAATATCAAAGCGGATTTGGAAACGAATTTGCCACAGAGGCTCACCCCGGCGCTCTGCCGCATGGCCAGAATGCTCCGCAGCATGCGCCGCTCGGGTTGTATACGGAGCAGATCAGCGGCACGCCGTTTACCGCGCCGCGCGCTGTGAACCGGCGGACATGGAGCTATCGGATCCGGCCATCGGTGATGCATGAACCCTATCGGGAGTTTCCGCAAAGCCAACGGCTGCGAAGCGGACCGTTTACCGAAGTGGCCACTGCGCCGAACCAGATGCGATGGAATCCGATTCCCATCCCGGAGGGGGACACAGACCTGGTCGACGGCATGGTGACCCTGGGCGGAAACGGCGACCCCGCGATGCAGGACGGGGTAGCCATTCATCTTTATGTGGCAAACGCAGGGATGCCGAAGCGCTTCTTTTACAACGCCGACGGCGAGATGCTGATTCTGCCACAGCAGGGCAGGCTGTTGCTGAAGACGGAACTGGGAATCCTTGAGCTGGGGCCGGGCGAACTGGGGGTGATTCCGCGGGGCATTAAGTTCCGTGCCGATCTGCCCGATGGATCGGGCCGCGGCTATATCTGCGAGAACTACGGGCAAAGCTTCCGATTGCCCGAATTGGGACCGATCGGGGCCAATGGACTGGCGAACTCGCGGGATTTCCAGACGCCCGTGGCGGCATTCGAGGACCGGGAGGGCGCGTTCGAAGTGATCGCGAAGTTCCTGGGACGGCTGTGGCGCGCGGAGATCGACCACTCGCCTCTGGATGTGGTTGCGTGGCACGGGAACTACGCGCCTTACAAATACAACATGGCGCTGTTCAACTGCATCAACACGGTGAGTTTCGACCATCCCGATCCATCCATCTTCACTGTGCTGACGGCGCCCTCGGGTTTGCCGGGTACGGCCAACGTGGACTTCGCGATCTTTCCGCCGCGCTGGATGGTTGCGCAACACACCTTCAGGCCGCCATGGTTCCATCGCAACATGATGAACGAGTTCATGGGGCTGATTGTGGGGCAATACGATGCGAAGGCGGAAGGGTTTTTGCCGGGCGGCGCCAGCCTGCACAACTGCATGTCGGGCCACGGACCGGACGCGGAGACTTTCGAGAAGGCGAGCAAGGCAGAATTGAAACCGCATTACATTGACGGCACGCTGGCCTTCATGTTCGAGACGCGGTTGCCCGTGCGCCTCACGCGCTTTGCCCTTGAAGAAAAGATACTGCAACACGAATACTACGAATGCTGGCAGGGACTAAAGAAAAACTTTACGGGCGCTGCATAATCGAAGCGGGAGATCCATTTGCCAGACATGAGTAAGAATTGATGGACCGCCTTTCGACTGCCGAGTGGAGCCGGCGGAGTTGGGTCGGCTCGGCCAACGATGCGACTTGCGGCTTTCCTCTGCAGAGTCTGCCCTATTGCGTTTTTGCCGGTGAAAATGGGCGGGTTCACGCGGGAGTAGGGATCGGCGCATTCGTGCTGGACCTCGAACACTGCAGCCGCTGTGGGATTCTTGAAGGATTGTCTGCCGAAATTCAAGCAGCAGCCCAAGCGCGCACGCTGAATCTGCTGATGGCTTGCGCGCGAGCAGGGCACGCGGCTTTGCGTAGAAGGTTGATGGATTTACTGGATGCGGAGGCCGATGAGGCTACGCGAGACGCGGTTAGCGCAGCGCTGACGCCGATGGAGGATGTGACGCTGCGAAAACCGGTGGAACCTGCCAATTTCACCGATTTTTATGCGTCGATCGATCACGCCACCCGCGTGGGCCGGCTCTTTCGTCCCGAACAACCCTTGCTGCCCAACTATAAATTCGTGCCCATCGGGTATCATGGCCGGGCGTCTTCGCTGGTGGTGAGTGGGACGGGCATTTGTCGACCGCATGGCCAGACCAAGCCGGTCGCAGGCGGCGTACCCGGATATGGGCCAACGCGATTCTTGGATTATGAGGTGGAAGTGGGGCTGTACGCGGGGAATGGCAACACTCTGGGCGAGGCGATTCCCATCCACGGGGCGAGCGATCACATCTTCGGAATATCTTTGGTCAACGACTGGTCAGCGCGCGATGTGCAGACGTGGGAATATCAGCCGCTGGGACCGTTCCTGGCCAAGAGCTTTGCAACCAGCGTCTCGCCCTGGGTTGTTCCGATGGATGCGTTGTTGCTGTTTCGAGTGCCGGTTGCCGCGCGGCCAGCGGAGGACCCCGCGCCGCTCAAATACTTGCACGATGAAGAGGATCAGAAGAGCGGCGCCATTGATCTGACTCTGGAGGCACTCCTGTTAACCGGGAGAATGCGCGCAACGGGCGACCCACCTTATCGATTGAGTTGTTCCAATTTGCGCAACCTTTATTGGACGCCGGCACAGTTGATTACGCACCACTCGAGCAACGGGTGCAACCTGTTGCCGGGCGACCTGATTGCCTCGGGTACCGTCTCGGGTCCGGAACAATTCGCGGCGGGCTGCCTGCTGGAACTCACACGCGGGGGCGCTGAACCCATTCAGCTGCCGAATGGGGAGAGGCGCACGGCGCTCGAAGACGGTGACGAGGTAATCCTGCGCGGATACTGCGTACGCGAGGGATTTCCGCTGGTCACGCTTGGAGAGTGCCGCGGGTTGGTATTGGCGGCGCTATAGAGCGACCTTCGTTTGTTAACCAAAGCTGTATCTATACCGCAGAAAAACCAAGCATTGTGTATAGTTTTTCTTTCAAATGCTATTCAAAGTTGTCTACTCGGCGGCCTATGCTCTTGGTCAGATGTGAGCCGGATCACCCCGTACTAAATCCGGTTTTCTGTTAGCCGGAGGTTCCCGATGGCAACTTTCGCTCCCCGCACCGCAATGGCCGGGCAGGATTTTCTGCCCCTCAAAGGCACGGATCACGTGGAGTTCTACGTGGGCAACGCGCGCCAGGCGGCCTACTACTATCGCACCGCGTTCGGTATGAGCCTTGTGGCCTACGCCGGCCCAGAAACGGGCCAGCGGGAGAAGGCGTCATACGTTGTGCAGCAAGGGAAAATACGATTTGTGCTAACCACCCCGCTTCGGCCATGCGGTCCGATCGCGGAGCATGTGGCACGACACGGCGACGGTGTTCGCTCCATTGCGCTGGAGGTTGAGGACGCGCGCCAGGCATGGGTGGAGACTACGGCGCGCGGGGCGCGATCGGTGTCCGAACCGGCGGAGACAAGCGACGAGTATGGACGCGTGATGACCTCGTCGATTGCCGCGTATGGCGAGACCATTCATACATTTGTTGAGCGGGGTCACTACAACGGCGCGTTCCTGCCGGGCTTTCGCGCCGTAGCCGCGGATGTGGTGGCACGGCCGACCGGTTTGAAGCATGTGGACCACATGGTGGGCAATGTTGGCTGGCATGCGATGGACGAATGGGTGGGATTCTATGCGCGCGTGATGGGATTTCAGCTCTATCAGCACTTCGACGAGAAGGATATTTCTACCGAGTACTCCGCATTGATGTCGAAGGTCATGGCCAACGGCAACGGCTACGTGAAATTCCCGATCAACGAACCTGCGGAGGGTCGCAGAAAATCGCAGATAGAAGAGTATCTCGAGTTCTACCAGGGGCCGGGTGTGCAGCACATCGCGCTGGCGACGGACGATATTCTTGCCACCGTTTCGCGAATGCAGGCGCAGGGAGTGGAGTTTCTGAGCGTGCCGCACACTTATTACACGGAACTGACGGAACGGGTGGGGCGGATCGAAGAGCCGATTGAAGAATTGGAAAGGCTGGGCATTCTTGCCGATCGTGACGATGAGGGCTACATGCTGCAGATCTTCACCAAGCCCGTTGAAGACCGGCCGACTCTTTTTTACGAAATTATCGAGCGCAAGGGAAGCCGGAGCTTTGGCAAAGGCAACTTCAAGGCGCTGTTTGAAGCGATCGAGCGCGAGCAGGCGCTGAGAGGCAACCTCTGATGGCCACAACAGTCGCATTACCGAAAGCGGCGCCGTTTCTCATTGAACAAGATTATGCGGCGTACACCACTGAGCAGCACGGAATTTGGGCTGAATTGGTGCGGCGCCGGATGCCGCAGATTGAACAGCACGCCGCGCACGAGTACCTGGATGGTTTCGAGGCTCTGTGCCTGCCATTCGACAGGCTGCCCAACCTGGCGGCGATCTCAGCGAAGCTGATTCGGCGAACCGGGTGGAGCACAACAGCGGTGAGCGGCTTCATGCCCGGGCCTGCTTTTTTTGAGATGCTGGCGGCACGCTGCTTTCCGACGACAACCTGGCTGCGCAGCCGCGACTCACTGGAATACACTCCGGAGCCGGACATTTTTCACGATGTGTACGGACATGTGCCGATGCATGCACACCCGGTGTTTGCGGATTTTCTGGCGCATTATGGACAGCTCTGCGCGCGTGTGAACGATGAGCGGGTTCTGGAGCGGATCGGGCGCGTCTTCTGGTACACAGTGGAGTTCGGGCTGATTCGCCAGGATGGTCAAGTGAAGATCTACGGCAGCGGGTTGATCAGCTCCAACGGCGAGTGTTCGAACGTGCTTGACCACGGTTGCGTGGTGCGGAATTTTGATCTCGATGAGGTGCTGCGCACACCGGTAAAGGTGGACGAGATGCACCACCTTCTGTTTGCCATTGAGAGCTTCGACCATATCTACGAGGCGATGCACGCGCTGGAGGTTCGCATCGATCGTGGATCGTTGCTGGACGATTGATGTGCGGTGAAAGCCGGTCGTTCACGAGTCAGGGCAAGGGTCAAGAATTAGATTGGTATCCCGGCTTGAGTTCACAGCGGTACCCGTAGCCGCTTGCGCGTCAGCGTCGTTTCTGGGTGTGCAGGCTGCCCAACTAAAGTAGAGCCCCTTTCCTAAAGGAAAAGAGCATTGCGATTCCATCGATTTCAGCTTCGATGCTGACTCCTTCCTAATTCGGCGGCAATGTGTCGCCACTGAACCGCAAGTGCGAAGGCGCACGAATCTGCGCGGAATCGAACCGAATGTATGAAGCTAAACTAGGATCTTAGCTCCGCCAATCTCTCACGTGTCAGGACCATCCCTTATCTCGTTGACATGCCCCAATCCATCTCGTATGCTGGCAGTCATTAAGACGAAAAGGGCTATAGGAGGAACAGATGGAAGCTGCTGCCGGGAATCCTGAGGAGTTGGGAGCGAAAGATTCCACCATGGGCTCTGTAGCGGATGCCATGCGGGATGCGGCAGCAACCGCTTCCGAACATGCCGCCAAGGTCAAGGAAGCATTCAGCATAGCGGGACCGGCGGCGATGAAGTCTCTCTCGAAGTTCTCTTATACCAGCGCTTACGTCGCCTCCTATGGTGTTACTTATGCGGCAGTGTTCCTTGCCAATGCCATTCCTTCGGATAACGCCATCGTGCGCGGATTTTCCGATGGTGCGCGTGCGGCGCTGGAAGCTCTAGAAACAAAATGACCCATCTGGTTTATGCGGCCTGAAGCAAAACGGTTGCCGCAAACTCCTTTCCCATACCGGGATAAACCCGGCAGGGAAGAAAGTTCCCGATGAATGAAGGTCGGATGGTCGCAGGGTCCGAGATGAAAATACTATTCCCTGATGCAGGGGTGATCCGGGTCGAAAGCGCGCCATTGTTCGCCACGCCAGACGACGAGGCGTGCAGGCGCTTTCTTCAGGCTGCGCTGCTGGTGTCGGCCATCGAGGCGGCAATCATCAATACGACGAACACGCCTTGCATCGATCTATATTTCGACGTGAGCCGCCACCAGCGCAAGAGCGTTTTGGAACGCCTGGCCTCGTTGATTGGCGGCGACGCCGCGGAGCGCCGCAAGCCTCTCGTGATCTCGCCGTCGGTCACCGCGCGCGATCGGGATGGCGTGGTGCGCTACAGGCGCTATGCAGGTCGAATCACCGGATGGCATGTGGAGCGTGAGCGCGTTGGCTCGATCCGGCTTAACAACCCGGTGCTCTATCGCAAGCGCGCACTTTGCGACGCAATCGAGCGCGAGTTGATGAGCGTGCTCGGGGTGAACCGGTATGACACCAACTCGGTCAAGTGCCGCGTCGACATCGAATACGATCCGCGCCAGCTTACCCCCTCGCAGCTTATCGAGATTATCGACTCTGCGCTGGCCGTAGCAGAACAACCGCAGGGGCTCGATAAGATCGATCGCAGCCTGACGATTTGCACCGTATCGGTGCCGTTTGCGGCAATTGCCCAGTTTGGGGCTCCGGCGCTTCTCCCGGTATCCGCTCTCCTGTTCGTCTATACCGCGATACCGACTTTCAAAAATGCATGGAAGGTCCTCACCAAGGAGCGGCGGCTCGGCGTCGATGTACTGGACGCCATCGTCGTCCTGGCCTGCCTGAGCACCGGACAGATACTTGCCGGCACCATTCTTACCTGGTGCCTCTCATTCGGACGCTTTCTGGTGCGCCACACCGAGGACAATTCGAAGAAGATGCTGCTGGGCGCCTTCGGCAAGCAGCCCCGGTACGTTTGGATGGTGAAGAACGGCGTGGAAATCCAGGTATCGCTCGACAAGTTGGAAAAGGGCGACATCGTCATGGTCCACACCGGCGAGGTGGTGCCCGTTGACGGCATCATTGTTGAGGGCATGGCGATGGTCGATCAGCAGGCCCTGACCGGCGAATCGACGCCCGCCGAAAAAGGGGTGGGCGACCAGGTGTTCGCCTCCACGATCATGGTGGCCGGCAAGGTACAGGTTGCAGTGGAGAGGTCTGGCGGCGAGACCGCGACGGCCAAGATTGCACAGATTCTCAACAACACCGCCGGCTACACGCTCGCTTCCCAGCACAAGGGCGAGCAGATGGCGGATAAAGCGGTTATTCCCACCCTTTGCGTTGGTGCGGTGGCGCTTGCAACCATGGGACCGCAGGGCGCCGCTGCCGTCCTCAACAGCGATATGGGCACAGGCATCCGCATGGCCGCACCGCTTGCCATGCTCTCCACCCTGGCGCTATGCGCGCAGAAAGGCGTGCTGGTGAAAGACGGCCGCGCGCTGGATCTGCTCTGCGAGGTGGACACCGTACTCTTCGACAAAACCGGCACGCTGACTCGCGAGCGACCGGAAATCGGACGGATTCTCGTCGCCAATGGGCTCTCTGAGCGGCAGATTCTGCGCTATGCCGCCGCCGCGGAACGCAAGTTTCATCATCCGATTGCGCTGGCCATTCTGGAGAAGGCGGAGCAGGAAGGGCTTGAACTTCCCCTCGGTGACTCCATGCAGTACAAGGTGGGCTATGGAATCAGCGTCGGTATCGACGGGCGCCAGATTCGCGTAGGCAGCCGCCGCTACATGGATATGGAGGGTGTCGTGCTCACACCCGAGATCGAGGAAGCGCTGGAAGAAGCTCATCGCGAAGGCCACACCATGGTGATGGTTGCGGTGGGTGACGCCATCGGCGGAGCGCTTGAGTTGCGCGCCTCTGTGCGGCCGGAGGTTCCGGAAATCATCAAGGGGCTGCGCGCACGCGGCATCAAACACATCGCCATTATCTCCGGAGATCACGAGGCTCCCACGCGCAAACTGGCCGAGCAGCTCGGCATGGACAGATACTTCGCCCAGGTGCTGCCAACCGACAAGGCCGACTATGTCGAGAAGTTGCAAAAAGAAGGCTGCAAAGTTTGTTTCGTCGGCGACGGCATCAACGATGCCATCGCGCTGAAGAAAGCTAATGTCTCCATCTCGCTGCGTGGCGCCACTTCGATCGCTACTGATACCGCTTCTGTGGTCTTCATGGAGCCAGGTCTCGGCAAGCTGTGCGAACTGCTTGAAATCGCCCGCGACCTCCAGAGCAATGTGCGCCGGAGTTGGGTATACATCCTGGTGCCGAACATCACCTGCATCGTGGGCGTATTTACCATGGGCTTCGGTATCGCCGTCTCCGTGCTGACCAATAATGTCGCGGCTTTGGCGGCACTGGCGAACGGCATCCTCCCTATGCGAAAAGTCGCTGCTTTGGAGGCGGAGCGCCGGCACATGATGGAGTTGCAGTTGCGAGCGAGCGGATTCCTCGAAGCCCCGCGGCATCAACTGACGGACGACCTCGAGGAAATCGTGGAAGACGAAATCGGGGAAGGCGAGGGGATGGAAATCCCTTCGGAAGCGGCATGAGGCCGAAATTAGTTGCGGCAGACACCGGGTTCTGATCGGGCCCGCAAATTCCGGGTTGACTGAGGTAAGACGATTTTAACGTTCTAAATGTAGACGGTTGGAATCGCTGTCTGTTACTAACACTAGGACCGAACGATAACTTGAGGGATTTGAAATGGCAGCTGCAACTGCGCGAAGCGCGACTCCCCGGAAACCAAAGCCTGCGCCTTCCGCGTCCTCAAATCCCCCCGCGAAGACCAGCGCCGCCGCAAAAACCGCCGCCCAACCCAAGCACATTTCCGAACAATCGGAGCTCGCCATCATGACGCAGAATACCGATGCACCCGAACCAACCACTGGTACGGCCTCGCTTGAAGCCGTTGCAGCGCCTGCCGATACGCGAGACGTGAATTCGCGATTCCGCATCTTTGTCGTCGACTCTGGCTGGAACCATCCTGCGAGCAAAGTCCTGGAAGAAAACATCGAGCTTATCCATGCCCTCACCCACGAAGATCCCATCTATATCCTTGACCGGGACAACTCGATCGCTCTGCTTCGAAAGAACAAGGATCTAATCGGCCACGATCCGATTATCGCTGTGCATGATGTGACTGCCAGCGTGAACGGCAAGCGTGTCGGCTTCCGCCTGCATCTCGGGCTGCAGGACGAAGAGGCGCAATGCCTGGCTTCGCTTAAAATGTTTGCGCGCTTCATCAATACGCACCGCAACGCAAAGGATCTGGAGGCGGATGTTCGACGCGAGTTGCACAGGGAAGGTTTGGCAGGAGCTATAGAGATCGTCGGCGGGGCGGCTCAATCGGTTCTATTGGAAGGGTAGCGCCCGAGTCGCCGCGGCGGCGACAAGTGAATATAATCCCCTTGGAGGTGAGTTCATGTTCGATAACTTCGGTGACATTCTGGGTGGTGTAGTGGCTGTTGTCGCCATCGCCTATCTCGGTTTCGAGATCGAGAAAAAGAGGAAGAAGCTCAGGTCCCTGTTTAACGTGATCGACGCCGATGATGCGGTGATGTTCGACCAACTTGAAGAAATGGTGATAACCGGGGGGCTCATCGCACACCATAAAACAGTTGCCGCCTGACTCCGCTCGTTGCCCGGCCTCCCGATTCACGCCAGGACCACATTGCCTTTTCGGCGCATCCAAAGAATCTTAGGAGCCGGGCATGAACATCGAATTCGAGAGTTCCGATCCTTCTCATCAACACGAGCAGCCGGTGCCCTCAAAGCGTGTGACTGTGATCAGCGGCGGTGCGGCGGAGCATCCCCGTCAGGAAGAGATCGCAGCAGAGACCATCTCGAAACATGTCGACCCGCCTCAGGAGTCGCGGTTCCGCATTTTTGTCATCGACACCTGCTGGAACTCAGTCGCAAGCAGAGTCTTGAGAGAGAACCTGGACCTGTTCTTCGATCTCAACCGCGAGGAGCCGACCTATCTTCTGGGCCGCGACGTATCGGTTGCCCTGTTGCGCCAGTACGAGTCGCTCATCGGCCGGGATCCGATCATCATCGTGCATGATATGCAGGTGATCCGCGATCGCGGCACCGACGGTGTGCACGGTCTCCGTCTGCATCTAGGCCTGATGCAGACCGAAACCCAGGCCCTTACCGGGCTGCAGATGTTTGCTCGTTTTCTGCGCACGAACCGGGCCACCAAGAACCTGGAGGCGGAGGTGCGCGGGAAACTGCTCCTGGAAGGTCTGGCGGGCGCAATTCAAATAGTGGGCGGAGCTCCGCAGAATATCCTGATCAGTGCCTGATGCGGCGGCTAGAACCATCTTATGGGGAGGCGATTTATGTTTGAGAACTGGATGGACGTAACCTCGGGAGTTGCGATGGCGGGAGCGGTAGCCTATACGATCTACGCAATCGACCAGCGGCAAAGAAAGCTGAAAGATATGATGAACGTGCTCGATGGCCAGGATGCGGCTTTATCGCGTCGTCTCGAAGAACTGATAGAACAGGGATTGCTTCCCTATAGCGGAGCCGCGACGGCTTGACCGAATCGGGGTCCCGCCTATCGGTTCAAAGCCGGCCTGGGTTGCTCACGGTCAAGGATCCTCGACTGTTTGCATCGGGACGTGAAACGTGCGCGGCGCGGTTCGCGGAGCGGATGTTTCTCATCCACGAAGTGCACTCCATCGAGATCGATCCCTCTCTGGCGACAGCGAAGGTGCGGTACCGCACTTCGCCAGACAATCAGGAGATTCTCGTATGCCGCCTAGCCGATGCCTTGACCAGCGATGACGGTTCGGAAGCTGATTCGATACCGGTCTGGCGCACTGGAGAGAGCGTCAAGATACGCCGCCATGGCAGCATCGTCACCACACTTGAAATCCTAACCCTTGACGAAAGTACCCTGGAGATCCGGCATCGGGCCATTGTGCGCGACCCATCGTCGGCTCGCCGCGTTACTGATCCGCTTCGGAAAATTCCAGGCGTGCTTGAGGCCACGATTGACACCGGCAAGCTGAGTTTGCAGTTTGATCCAGCCGTCACTTCCGCCGTCGAATTGGTGCGCCGCGTCGAAACCGAAATGATGGCGCCGTCCGATCCGCACGCCGTGCCGGGGGCCGAAAAGGTCGATTTCGATATGGCTAACGCCCAACTGGGTGTGAGCACGGTGAGTGAATTTGTTTTCCCGGCCATTATGCCTGTTGCGGCTACCCTGCTCGTGGTGAACAATCTCGACACCGTCCGCGGTGCTACCGGGCAACTTTCCGAAGGCAAGATTGGCCTGCCCCTGCTCTATACCAGCATTGCGGCGCTGACCCTTTTGAATGGCCAGTTTCTGACCGCGGCCGTAATGCTGTGGTGCTTTCGCAGCTGGGAACAGCAATACCGGCGCGACCTGGAGGTCGAAAACCGGGCCATGCTGGATGAGATCGTGGGTGTTCCCGGAAATGCGCTGGCGATTAGCCCCGAGGGCCTTGAGCAGTTCGTACCGCGATCGGAGATCGGCGCCGGCCAGCGCGTCCGGGTTCGCGCCGGTGATCGCATTCCAGTGGACGGCAAGGTCATCGCGGGCACCGCTCTCGTTGACGAGGTCAGACTGCTTGGGGATCCGTTGCCGGCAACCAGGATCGAGGGAGACGAAGTGCTGGCCGGCAGCAGGCTTCTTGCAGGCGAACTCGATCTCTCCGTATTGCGCAATGGGCCGGAGACGCGGGCGGCCTCGCTGGCGAGGGCACTCATCGGGACCACGGTTCCAGCGGCTGGCCAATGGGCACTGAACGAGCAGTCCGAAAAGTTCGCGGATCGCACGGTAGGACCCACGCTGATTGCGTCGGGATTAGGCCTGCTGGTTGGCGGATCGGCAATGGCGCTCGCGATCCAGCGTCCGGACTACGCCACCGCGGTGGGCGTAACGGCGCCCCTGGAGACCTTGCGTTCGGTCCGTATCGCTCTTCGCCATGGAGTGTTGATTCGGTCCGAAGAGGCATTAAGCCGTTTCGCTTCCAGTTCGTGGGTGATCCTGGACGACCATGAGGCATTGCAGCATGCCGAATGCGAACTGGCGGAGGTTCAGGTGCGTGGCATTGAGGAAGACCACTTGCTGCCGGCTCTCGCCGCGGCCGGCGCCTGGCTGGGCGATGCGCGCGGACCAGCGCTGGTGCGCGCTTGCCGGGCGCGCCATCTCATTGCCCGGCGGGCAGCCTTGCGAGAAATCGGCGCCACGTTTGTCACCATCGAGTACGGAAGCCACGCTGTGCGGCTATCCAGCAAAACAAACCGCAATCAATTAGCACCGCTCCGCGTGGAACTGGACGGTGTGGAGGTAGCGCGGCTGCGGTTTCAGCGCACGGTGGGCCTTGCCGCGGCGTCCACCGTGCGACAGTTACAGCGCGCCGGAATGCGAGTGTTGTTGATCTCGGAGCGAGAAACGCCGGCTGTCGTTTCACTCGCCCAACGGCTGGGTGTCGACCGCTTTGTAGCCGGCACTGACGCCGATTCCCGGCGGCGTCTCTTGCGGGATCTCAGCGAGCGGGGCGTGCGAGCGGTGCATGTCCACGTTGGTCCGCGACTGCGGGATCCGAGCGACGCGCACCTGTCAGTCGCTCTCGCCGGCGACGACGAGACCGGCTGGCGCGACGCGGACATGGTTCTGCTTGGGCAGTCGATTGCTTCACTGCCCGTCCTGATGCGACTGGCTCGGGACAGCAAATCCCGCATTGAGAACTTGCATCGGTGGGCGATCATGCCAAACCTCGCCAGTGTTGCCGGTGCTTTCACGTTAGGATTTTCCGGCATGACGGCGGTCTTTATCAGCAACTTTGGCACCAGCGTTATTTATAACCGCGCCCGCCGAGCGCTTCGCCTGGCCTCGCTTGACGACACTTCGCCGCCCGAAGCCGCCTGGTGCATGGAAGACGAGCTGCCCGCCGATCAGGCTGCGATTCCTTAAGATGATATTCTCCGATCAGGAGGGAGAGTGCGCATGACCGCTGTTGATATCGCAAACGATCTTGCTGCCGGTGCGCCCGAAGACGCTGCTGCCCTGGCTTTACCCTCAACCGAGGCGGACGCTGGGCCACTGACGCCGGAGGAACGGGCCGAAGTCGAGCAGGCCGTTCAACGCATCGAGCACTTCCCACGCGAATTCGGTTGGCTCATGGTCTATGTCGGCGTTCTGGGCGTCCTTCTTCCAGGCATCATCGGGTTTCCCTTCGTCATTGCCGGAGGTGCCGTGGTCATGCCCGGCGGGCGGAAGTGGCTGTCGCGCTGGGTGGCTCGTAATCCGGGGCGTTTAGTGCGCGCCAGCTTGAAGCAGATTGTCCGGATGGCGGACGATATCGAACGCCGCTATCCTGGTTTGCCGGGGGCCACGTCCTGATGCCGCCGAGTCGACCGACAGCTCCCACGTCTAATACGCACGTGTTCTCAGGGGTCACTCCCCAGGCGATTGCAAGCCTTCTAGACCAAGCAGGCAAACAGGGCCAGCCTGGGATGAGTCATGCGCTCGAACTCGATCCGGATGGTGCGGGCGGATTGATCACCACGCATTCACCCATGGGCGATGTGATCGTGCACTTCAGTTACAACGAAGAGCTTGCCGAGTTGACGCTCACGATTGTGAAGAAACCAATGCTGGTACCGGCCAGAATGATCGTGGAGGGGACCTCGCAGGTACTGCGCAAGGTGGCCGCTCAGGCAGCACCGCCCGCCCCCAGGCCAGCCGGCGGCAATTGAACGTGTGGAGTCCACGAAACCTCACATCCCGGATGCCGGGGAGAATTTGCTGAGATTGCCAGGTCGATAACATCGGGCACTGATCGTTCATTTACTTGAAATTGGGTGTGTGGTTGGATATTCACACTTCTGAAGTGACCGAATGCTACATTCCCATTTAACCCTGAGACTTAAGGACTCCCCAATTGGTGACTCAAGCTCCACTCAAAATGGATGTTAAGACACCCCTAAAGTGGATTGTTGTTGGGGGGCCCGGGCTCCTGGTGATGCTGTCCGATACGGACGCGGGCAATGTTGTGGTTGGAGCCCAGGCGGGTGCCCAATGGGGTTATCGGCTTCTGCCGCTGTTGCTGTTACTCATCCCGATGCTATACATGGTGCAGGAACTAACGGTACGGCTGGGTATCTACACCGGGCGCGGCTTCGGCGAATTGATTCGCGAACGCTTCGGTATGGGCTGGGCCTGGCCGGCGACGATAGCGCTGGCGGTAGCGGCAATTGGCACCTTGGTCACCCAATTAACCGGAATTGCCGGAATCGGGGAATTGTATGGCGTGCCTCGCAATGTCACCTTGCCACTTGCCGCTGCAGCCCTCCTGGCTATCGTTGCCACCGGCTCCTACCGGCGTGTGGAACGCATACTGGTGTTCGTCGGATTGTTTGAGCTCGCCTTCTTCTTTGTCGCCTGGTCCGCGCACCCGAACCTTGTCATCATGAGCAAGGATGTTGTCGACCTTCCTATCGCCAACCGCCAATTCACGTATCTTGTAGCGGCAATCGTGGGCGCGGTCTTCAGCCCATGGATGATCTTTTATCAGCAATCCGCATTTGCCGACAAGAATCTCTTGCCGGGCGACATCAAGGCCGCTCGCTGGGATACTGCCATCGGCGCTGTTCTCACGCAGTGCCTCACCGCAGCCATACTAATTGCGGCCGCGGCACTGGCTTCACGCGGTGCCTCGCAGGGTCTGCATAGTGTCGGCGAGATCAGCCGGGAATTGTCGACGTTTCTCGGAGAACGGATGGGGCGCATGGTCTTCAGTTTCGGCGTGCTCGGCGCTTCCATGGTAGCCGCAATCGTGTCCTCCCTCGCGCTCACATGGGGAGTGAGCGAGGTGACCGGCCACCGGCGGTCGCTGGAGCATCATCCGTTCGGGGCAAAGTGGTTTTATGCTATCTATTCCGTTAGCGTTATCGGCGCCGCTGCAATGGTTTGGTCCGCATCGGACCTGGTGTGGCTCACCATCGCTGCCCAGGTGGTGAATGTGTTCCTGTTGCCCCTGGTGATCGTCCTGCTCATTGCGCTGGCGGTGAAGGTACTTCCCAAGCCGCTCAGGCCCCGCGGGCTCTATCTTTGGTCCTTGATCGGTGTCTCGAGCATCGTCATCGCAGCGGGCCTGGTCGGCGCCGGGCTGGGACAGAATCTGACTTTGACGGCCCCGCCTCAGCTGGCCACGCATCTCAGGACGGCGCCATCGGCCTCGCAGCATTAGCTGCTGGACTACTTTGAATCTTCACTCCCGGAAGGGCGAGAGACGACCCCGACGGCGATGGCCCATGAGTTGCGGATGGCATTTGCAAGCAGGCATAGCATACCGACAGCTACCAGTGTAAGGCCATTCGTGGGGTCGTAATAGGTCAGAACCCCGCCCCAGATAACGGCCCCGTATGCCGCAAATGGAATGGCCGCGTAAGCAATAAAGTCATGCTGTTCAAAGTAGCTCTTCCAGACGCCAGGCCGAACAAGGAAGGACCCCGAATAAACCAAGCCGATGCCACCTACAACCCACATGGAAAGAGCGGCAGTGAATCGGGTGTGATTAGGGAAAATCAGAAGGGCGGCAAGAAACAGCACAGCGGAGTAGCCGATAAATGGGGGCGTAATGTAAATCGGAATCTTGGCTGAATGTTCCGGCCGTCGCTCAGCGGCCAGCGTGATCACTACAAACGATAATCCGATCAGGGTCGAGGATGCCGCCGCCATGAGGAGGAAAAAATTCACCCAACGCTCCAGTTCATTCATGAGCCCATTCTAGGTCATACTTTGTGCCGGATTCGGCGTCCGATTTGCCAATCATTACCCTTGGGAAGCGCATGATGAAGACATGATTAGCCATTCGACAGCCAATCCCGTCGCTGTAAACAAACGCCCATGGGCTTGTGCAGTGTCAGGCATGTCCCCGGTTCAATATGTCAGGTATCTGCCCGGTCCGTACCCCAAAAAACAGGTACCCCCACCCTCCCATTTTTTCAACAAGTACCTGAAAGCAAACAAGTTACGTAAAATGGAAGATCGTAACCAATAGAAAACAAACAACTTAAAAATACAGTCCGAAATTCAACCCCACCGAAACAAAGAACTTACGAAAAACATTCCGTGGGGATCAAGGGTTTCGAGTGCAAAACCAGCAGTTTTTGACCCCAGCCGAAGCCGTTCTATCAGTCAACGTCCTGTCGTTAGGCGTTCAAGCGATCACTTTGCTCCGCAGCCCGCCATTCGGAATCTCTGCTGATGACCGTCAACGTGCCTCTCAGTCACTGCCCAATCGGGGACGAGCTTGAATATTTGGAATATATTTGGACTGCGGGTCAGAATCCAATCGTGTCCGCTTGACTGCTCCCAACAGCCTGGGGATTTATTTTTCCATCATCGATAACGATTTCGGGCGGTATGCGGAAAACAGGAAACTGAGCTTTACCGGAGGGGAACCGATGAGCGAGAAGCGACCGATCCGCCGATTGCTGGAAGGTGTGCAGCGATTTCATGACAAAGAGTTTCCGCGCGAACACATCCTCTTCGAACATCTTGCGTCGGGTCAGCATCCGCACACGCTATTCATCACCTGTGCGGACAGCCGTATCGTTCCGGAGTTAATAACTCAGACCGCTCCGGGCGAACTGTTCGTGTGCCGCAACATCGGCAATATTGTGCCGCCCTATAGAGAAAGCCCGTGCGAGATTACGGCCGTGATGGAGTTTGCATGCACGCATCTGGGAGTGAGCGAGATCGTGGTTTGTGGTCATTCCGACTGCGGCGCCATGAAAGCCTTGCAGTCGCCGGCGGCGACGAAACATATGCCCGCCGTCGCCACCTGGCTGCGGAATGCGGCGACGGTTTGGGACGCGGTTGAATCGACCGCCCCGGATCTTGAAGGAGCAGAGGAGTGTCACGCCCTGGTCGCGCAGAACGTGCGCACTCAGCTTGCCAATCTGCGCACGCATCCCGCTGTTGCCGCCCGGATCGCCGATGGAACCATCGAGATACATGGGTGGGTTTACGACATCGGCGCAGGCAGTATTAGTGTCTTCGACGCGGACGAACGCGAACTGTTGCCCATGGAATCGGTGTTGGCGCAGCTCCAATAATTCCCGCTGGCGCGAGGGTTCGCAGACTCAATTCAAAGTTCAAATCATTCGTCAGAGCAAGCCGCGGTGTTGCTACGCCACGTTGCCAGGGGCACTAACGCCCTAAGAAGAAAAACGCCATTGCAAACAGGACATACACGCCAATCAGCATGAATCCTTCGTACCAGGTGGTCTCTCCGTCGGCGACAATAAACCGCACAATGAAGGCAGCGCTGACAATTGCGAAAAGGTCGAGCGGGCTGCCGAAGACGAGGGTCATCGGATGTCCAATAGCCAAGGACGCAATCACGAGCACCGGTGCGACAACCATCGCGATTTGGATGGCGGAGCCCAGACAAAGGCTGAGCACGACGTCCATTTTGCCGGCGCGGGCGAACGAAACCGCTACGAATAGATCCGCAATGGTGCCGATTAACGCCAGAACCACGACGCCCATGAAGACAGGGGAGAGGCCGATTTGAGACGCAGTCTCGGCCAACCGCGCCGAAACAAGTTCTGCTTCAAATGCAATCCCGACTGTGCCCAGCACCATCACTACCAGTCCAACTGCAAGACTCCACT
>Ga0181537_10001492_pt1 | contig 21548 bp, 21 predicted proteins | sample PEATcosm2014_Bin_39_FD_119765 | JGI IMG/M metagenome (GOLD analysis project Ga0181537, IMG submission 119765) | Peatland microbial communities from MTU Mesocosm Facility, Houghton, MI, USA - PEATcosm2014_Bin23_10_metaG | ecosystem: Environmental > Terrestrial > Soil > Wetlands > Peat | place... | reverse complement strand
GCAGTCGCCGGCGCCTTCCTGAAAACAGCCGGCGGGCAATTGCTGCACGTCGCCGAGCAATCCGCGTTGCGCCAGGGACTCGAAATATTGCAGGAACGCCTGCTCCTCGCCGCGCCGCTGCGGATGAAAAAAGCGCGCGATCATGGCGCGGCCGTCCAGCACAACCGCAGCGTTGGCCGGGAACACCATGTCTGGCAGCCCCGCCCGTCCGGGTGCGACCTCGACTTCGCAGCCAACGCGGTTAAGCGTGTTGCGAAGTTGATTGAACGCCTGCGCCGCGCTCCTGATGTTGCGCGAGAAATCGGCTTGCCAGCGGTCGGGCTGCATCCACGGGTTGATCACATAAGACACGCTGAAGTGCGACGGCTCGACCATGAGGAAGCGAGGGGTGCCAAGGTCAGCGTTATGCGGCGAGTTGGAATTTTTCATTTTTTTCATAAAGATGCGGTTGATGGGCGCTATTCTTTCTCAGTGGCGAGATAACATAAAGCCAGAATATGATAAAAATACTCATTTAATTAGCGTAATGACAAATTCTTCTACCATTATGCTAATATCTCCCGAGTACGTAGCTGGGTAAGCCACCGGAGTAGCTGTCATTGGACGATATCGACCGGCATCTTCTGGGGTTGTTGCGCGATAACGCGCGCACTTCGGTCGCCACCCTGGCAAAAAAATTGAGGGTGTCGCGCGGCACGGTTCAAAACCGCATCACGAAACTCGAAGAGGCCGGGGTCATCGTCGGCTACACCGTGCGGCTGAAGCCGGAAGCGGAGCTGCACCGCATCCGCGCCTGGATGAACATCGCGGTAGAAGGCAACAACAGCAGCGCGGTGCTCAAGCAGCTGCGCGGCGAACCCAGCGTGCATACGCTGCATACCACCAACGGGCGCTGGGACATCGTCGCCGAACTGCGCGCCGACAACCTGGAATTGTTCGACAGCGTATTGAGCCGGATCAGGCAAATCCGCGGGATTGCCAGCACCGAGACCAGCATCCTGCTATCCACCCACAAGCTTTGACTCTAGGCTGGCTCGCCGGCGCGCACTACGCCGTTCAAAGGATTGGCGCCAAAAGCGTAGACGAGCTCACCCGGCCCGCCGATCTGCCATAACGCGAAGTCGGCGCGCATGCCGGTTCGCAACATGCCGATGTCGCCACCGAGACCGAGGGCGCGGGCTGCGTTGCGCGTCACGCCCGCCAGCGCTTCGGCAGGCGTGAGGCCGAACAGGGTGCAAGCCATGTTCAGCATCAATAACAGCGAAGTACAGGGCGAGCTGCCGGGATTGCAGTCGGTCGACACCGCGATCGGCACCCGGTGTTGCCGCAATAAAGCAAGCGGCGGCTGCCTGGTTTCACGCAGGAAATAAAATGCGCCGGGCAGCAGCACAGCCACGGTACCCGCCTTGGCCATCGCGCGCACCGAGTCGGCAGACGCATACTCCAGATGGTCGGCCGACAGGGCATTGAACTTCGCGGCCAGCGCGCCGCCGCCGAGGTCGGACAATTGGTCGGCGTGCAATTTCACCGGCAGCCCATGGCGTTGCGCGGCTTCGAACACGCGCGCGGTTTGCGCAGGCGTGAACGCGATGCGCTCGCAAAATGCGTCCACCGCATCGGCAAGTTTTTGCGCCGCGATTGCGGGCAGCATGTCTTCGCAAACGAGTTCGATATATTGGTCCGCGCGGCCGGCGTATTCCGGCGGCAGGGCGTGCGCACCCAGCAAGGTCGTTTTCACGCCTACGCCGTGTAATTCACCGAGGCGGCGCGCAACGCGCAGCATTTTGGCTTCGCCGGGAGTATCGAGGCCGTAGCCCGACTTGATCTCGAGCGTCGTCACTCCCTCGGCCATCAGGTGCTCAAGCCGCGGCGCGCTTTGCCGGATCAGTTCTTCCTCACTTGCCGCGCGCGTGGCCATCACCGTCGAGACGATGCCGCCGCCCGCCTTCGCGATATCCTCATAGCTCGCGCCTTGCAAGCGCAATTCGAATTCGCCGGCGCGGTTGCCCGCGTGCACCAGGTGGGTATGGCAGTCGATTAGCCCCGGCGTGATCCAGGCGTCGTCGCAGTCGTATTCCGCGTCCGCCATCCATCCTGCGGGCAATTCGGCGCGCGCACCCAGCCAGGCGATGCGGCCGCCGGCGACCGCGAGCGCAGCGTCGGGTATCTCGCCGTAGCCCCCACCCAGCGCCGGGTCCATGGTCGCGAGCTGCGCATTCAGCCAGATCGCGTCCCATTTCGTTCCGGCTTTCATGCGAGCAGCCGCTTGAGGGTGCCGCGATAGCGCGCACCCATCTGCTCGCGCAGGCGGTGCCTGCCGTCGCGGACTTGCCACACACCGCCCACCATGACGTGGCGCACCGGGCTTCGCGCCGGACCGAAAATCGCCGCGTCGAGGAGACCGTCCCGCGCCTGTTCCACCAACGCGGGGTCGTCAACGTTCAGCACCACGAAATCGGCGCGGCGGCCGGCGGCGATTGCGCCGGTGGGCTGCGCCAGCGCCTGCGCGCCGCCCGCGCAGGCGGCGCGGTACAGGCTACCGCCCAGCGATGCGCCTGGTGCCAGACCGAGAACGTTGCGCCGCTCGTGCTTCAGGCGCTGCCCGTATTCGAACAGGCGTAGTTCAAGGAAAGGATCGACGCCGGCGTGGCTGTCGCCGCCGATGCCGAAGCGCCCATTGCTCGATAGAAATTGTGTGGCGTTGAACAGGCCATCGCCCAAGTCGCCCTCGGTGGTCGGGCACAGGCCGGCGACCGACGCTGACCGCGCGAGCGCGATAGTTTCCTCTTCGTCCATGTGGGTCGCGTGCACCACGCACCAGCGCTCATCGAGCCCGGCATGATCGAGTAGCCACTGCACCGGGCGCAAGCGCGACCAGGCGAGGCAGTCGTCGACCTCCTTTTGCTGCTCGGCGGCATGGATATGCAGCGCCGCGGTGGCGTCGAGCCGATCGATGCAGTCCACGATTTGGCTGAGTTCTTCGGGTGTGACCGCGCGCAGGGAATGCGGCGCGGCGCCCAGGCGCTGCATCGGGTTGTCATGGAGACTCGCAGAGAGTGTTTCGAGCATGCGCGAAAACTGCGCGATATCGCAGACGAAGCGCCGCTGGCCGGAGGTCGGCGCAAGGCCGCCGAAGTTGCCGTGGGCGTAGAACACCGGCAACAGCGTAAGCCCGATACCGGTGTCAGTGGCCGCCGCGCGGATGCGTTCCGCGGTCTCGACCGGATTGGCGTAAGGCTTGCCGGAAGGATCGTGGTGCAGATAGTGAAACTCCCCCACCGCCGTGTACCCCGCTTCCAGCATTTCGACGTAAAGCTGGCCGGCGATCGCCTCGATGTCGTCAGGGTCGAGGCGTTCGAGGAAGCGGTACATGAGCTCGCGCCAGGACCAGAAACTGTCGCTTTGCGGGCCGGCCTTCTGCGTCAACCCCGCCAGTGCGCGCTGAAACGCGTGCGAATGCAGGTTTGCCACGCCCGGGATCAGCGCTCCGTCGAGCCGTTCCGCACTCTTTGCGGTCGCGGCTGCATTCGCCACGACCTTGACGATGAATCCACCGCCGTCAACTTCGATCAGCACGTCGTCCGCCCAGCCTGCAGGCAACAGGGCGGAAGGTGCCAGGTAGATTGGCATCGGTCAGCTACGCGATGACGGCAATAGGCCGCGAAGCATGCCCGTCAATTCGCCGCTTCGCAGAAATTCCTCCGCCGCCGCGATATCCGGCGCGAAGTAACGGTCTTCGCCATAAGTGGCGACGCGCCGGCGCAGCGCGCCATGCACCTGCTGCAAGGGTGCCGACGTCTTGAGCGGCGCGTGAAAGTCGATGCCCTGTGCCGCCGCCAGCAATTCGATGGCGACGATGGTGCGCGTGTTTTGCGCCATTTCGCCGAGCCTTCGCGCCGCGAACGTCGCCATGCTCACGTGGTCTTCCTGGTTGGCGGAAGTGGGCAGGCTGTCGACGCTCGCCGGATGCGCCAGCGATTTGTTCTCCGACGCCAGCGCGGCGGCGGTGACGTGCGCCATCATGAAGCCCGAATTGAGCCCGGCGTCGCGCACCAGGAACGGCGGCAGGCCAGAGAGCGTCGAATCGATGAGGAGCGCGATGCGCCGCTCCGACAGTGCGCCGATTTCCGCGATGGCGAGCGCGAGCGTGTCCGCCGCCAGCGCCACCGGCTCGGCGTGAAAGTTGCCGCCCGAAACCACGTCGCCCTCGAACACCAGGGGATTATCGGTAACGGCGTTGGCTTCGATGATGAGCGTGGCCGCGGCGTTGCGCAGGAGATCGAGGCAGGCGCCCATCACCTGCGGCTGACAGCGCAGGCTGTAGGGATCCTGCACCCGGTCGTCGTTCACGAGATGCGACTGACGTATCGCACTGCCGGCGAGCAGCGCCCGATATTGCGCCGCGACTTCGATCTGGCCGGGCTGGCCGCGCACCTGGTGGATCCGCGGATCGAAGGGCGCGTCGCTCCCCTTGGCGGCGTCCACCGACATGGCGCCCGTCACTACGGCCGCGGCAAATACGTCCTCGGCGGCGAACAGTCCCTGCAACGCCAGCGCGGTCGACACCTGGGTGCCGTTCAGCAGCGCAAGCCCCTCCTTCGCCGCCAGGGTCATGGGCGCGAGGTGTGCGCGGGCAAGCCCTGCGCGCGCGGCGACGACTTCGCCGTTCAACCTCACCTCACCCTCGCCGAGTAATGCCATCGTCATATGCGCGAGAGGCGCGAGGTCGCCGGAAGCGCCCACCGAGCCCTTGGCCGGAATGCAGGGCGTGACGCCGGCGTTGGCCAGCGCGAGCAGCGCGTCGATGAGCTCGGGCCGCACGCCGGAGTAGCCGCGCGCCAGGCTCGCTGCCTTGAGCGCAAGGATCAGCCTGACCGTCGCGTCGTCGAGCAGCTCGCCGGTGCCCACCGCGTGCGAGCGCACCAGGTTGGTTTGCAGGCGTGTGAGCTGATCCTGCGGAATGTGCGTCTTGGCGAGTTTGCCGAAGCCCGTGTTAATGCCGTAAGCCGGCGCGCCGTGATCCACCGCTTTTTGCACGGCCGCACTGGAGGCGCGAATCGCCGGCAGCGCAGCCGGGTCGATGGCAAGCGTGTCAGCGCCCTCCGCAATGCGCCGGCACTCGGCGAGCGTAAGCCTGCCCGGACCAAGCGTGAGGGCGCCGGAACTCATCCCGGCCGCCTTTTGGCCTGGGGCTTAATCCCCGTTCACCATCGGCAGCTTGAGGCCGTGTTCCCCGGCGCAGGCGATCGCATCTTCGTAGCCCGCGTCGGCATGCCGCATCACGCCGCTCGCCGGGTCGTTGGTGAGCACGCGTTCGATGCGTTTTGCCGCCGCCGCGGTGCCGTCGCACACGATCACCATCCCCGCGTGCTGCGAGAACCCCATGCCGACGCCGCCGCCATGATGAAAACTCACCCAGGTGGCGCCGCTCGCGCAGTTAAGAAGCGCGTTGAGCAGCGGCCAATCCGACACCGCGTCCGAGCCGTCGCGCATGCCCTCGGTCTCGCGGTTGGGGCTCGCCACCGAGCCGGAATCCAGGTGGTCGCGACCGATCACGATCGGCGCCTTGAGTTCACCGCTGGCGACCATGTCGTTGAACGCGAGGCCGGCGCGCGCGCGATCGCCAAGCCCGATCCAGCAAATGCGCGCAGGCAGGCCCTGGAACTGGATGCGGCCTTTCGCCATGTCGAGCCAGTTGTGGAGATTGGCGTTGTCCGGAAACAGCTGCTTCATCCGGGCGTCGGTCTTGTAAATGTCTTCAGCCTCGCCCGACAACGCAACCCAGCGGAAAGGCCCGACGCCGCGACAGAACAGCGGGCGGATATAAGCTGGAACGAAGCCGGGAAAATCGAACGCGTTTTTCACGCCCGCTTCATAGGCCATCTGCCGGATGTTGTTGCCGTAATCGACGGTGGGAATGCCGGCTTCGTGAAACGCCAGCATCGCGCGCACCTGCACCGCCATCGAAGCCTTTGCCGCCTCCACCACGCCCACTGGGTCGCTCGCGCGCCGCGCCTCGGCTTCTTCCAGCGTCCAGCCGGCGGGCAGGTAGCCATTTTTCGGATCGTGCGCGCTGGTCTGGTCGGTGACGATGGCAGGGCGCGCGCGGGCGTCACCCGCCTGCATGCGGCGCGCAAGCTCAGGAAACACCTCGGCCGCGTTGCCGGTGAGCCCCACCGAAACCGCGCGGCCCGCGGCATGCGCGTCGTGAATCATGTCGAGCGCGGCGTCGAGCGTGCCGGCGCGTTTATCGAGGTAACGGTTGTCGAGCCGCATCTGGATGCGCCGCGGGTCGCATTCGACTGCCAGCATCGAGGCGCCGGCCATGGTCGCTGCCAGCGGTTGCGCGCCACCCATGCCGCCGAGGCCGCCGGTAAGAATCCACTTGCCCCTGAGGTCGCCGCCAAAGTGCTGGCGGCCGGCCTCGGCAAAAGTCTCGTAAGTCCCCTGCACGATGCCCTGGCTGCCGATGTAGATCCAGGAACCGGCGGTCATCTGGCCGAACATCATGAGCCCCTTGGCGTCGAGCTCGTTGAAACGCTCCCAGGTCGCCCAGTGCGGCACCAGGTTGGAATTCGCAATCAACACACGTGGCGCGTCAGCGTGCGTCTTGAACACACCCACTGGCTTGCCAGACTGCACCAGCAGGGTCTCGTCGGATTCGAGCTCCTTCAGCACTTCGACGATCTTGTCGAAGCAGTCCCAGTCGCGCGCGGCGCGGCCGATGCCGCCGTATACGATTAATTCCTGTGGCCGCTCGGCGACCTCGGGGTCGAGATTGTTCATAAGCATGCGCAGCGGCGCCTCGGTCAGCCAGGATTTCGCGCTGAGCGTCGTGCCGCGCGGGGCACGGATCACCCGGTCGGAACTGCGGTTGAGCGCCCCCAGCGGAGCTGACTTCGAGAGATCATTCATGACGACTTTCCTTGAAAAGACCGGCCGCAGCCGCTCGGAGCCGGCGTCCCCGCGCGGGAACCGCCGGCGCGACGGCTGGCGCAATCATGATTCTTCGGCCGGGCCCAGTCAATCGGCAGGCTAAACCGCGGATTGCGGGCCGAAACCGGCGTTTTTCGGGCGCTTGATCGGGGTGCCGGGGCGATACCCTTGCTGCAGGAAATCGCACCGTGAAGCCCAACCCTCCGAACCCGGCACCCGCCGCCGCGCCGCTGCGCCTCGAAACCGTTCACACCCGTCTAGCGCGCATCGTCCCCGGACAGCAACTGTTCGACGGCGGCGACTCGCTGATCGACGACGACGCGATGCGTTCGAACTGGGCGGTACCGTGGTCGGACCTGATGATGACGATGTTTGTGCTGTTCGCGGCGCTGCTCGCATCGCAGACACTGCAGCACCGCGGGCAGAAGGACAAGCACGCGCAGGCAGTGCATGAGCAACCGGTCCCGCAACCGGTGGCGCAGGAACTGCCGGTTCCGCAACCCGTTGAGCAGCCGGTTTCGCAGGAAAAGACCGTGGCCGAAGAGCTTCCGGTCCCTGTCGCTGCTCCCGAGACCGTACCCGCAGCCGAGCCCGCGCCGTCTGCCCAGATTAACGTGCTCGCGCAAAGCCAGGACGCGGTGCGCGATTCCGATTTGCAGAATGCCGAAGTTACGGTGCTCGAAGACCAATCGGTCAAAATCAACGTGCAGGGCCCGATGTTCTTCGCCCGCGGCAAGGCCGAGCTCAGGCCCGAGGTCAAAAAATTCCTGGGGCGCCTGGCGCGCGTCATCCGGCAGACTCCCTACGACATCCACGTAGTCGGCCACGCGGATGATCGCGCCATCAATACCAGCCTGTTCCCGAGCAACTGGGAACTGTCACTCGCGCGCGCCAGCCACGTCGCGCGTTACCTGATCGACGCCGGCGGCGTGGACCCGGCGCGCTTTACTGTCACCGGCCGCGGCGAATACCAGCCCGTCGTCGCCGGCGAAGACCCCAACTCGCAGGCGCTCAATCGCCGCGTCGAAATCATCATCACCCGCAACGTCAGCAAAGCCGAGGGAGCAAACCGACAATGAACAAGCATAGTTGGACCGCAGCGGGCCTGTTCACCACCATTTTTTTCGCGAGCTTTTTTCTCGACGGCCACGGCGCGTTGTTCCTCAACGGCACCGCGCTCCTCATCGTGACCTGCGGCACGCTGGGCGCGATGTTCCTGTGCTACCCGGCGGCCGACATTCGCGCTTCGCTCACCGTGGTGCGCAACGTATACCGGCACCCGCCGCCCACTTCCGCCGAAATCATCGCGACCCTGCTCGAAGTCGCGGTGCATACGCGCGGCACGCCGAGCGGCGGCAGCGACATCCAGGCTTTGGAGAACATGAGCGAGCAGGCGACCGTCGGCTTCCTCAAGCGGGCGTTGGGCCTGTTGCTCGACCGCATCAAGGACGAGGAGCTGGCCGAGATCCTGCACAACGAGATGTTCCATTTCAAGCAGCGCCGCGCGCAGATCGAGCGCATTTTCCGGCAAGGCGCGCTGTTCGCGCCTGCCTTCGGCGTCGCCGGCAGCGTGATCGGGCTCATCAACATGCTGGCGGGAATCGCCGACCCGGGCGTGATCCTGCAGTCGATCCCGGTCGCGCTGACGTCGCCCCTGTACGGCATCGTGCTCGCCAACGCCGTGTTCTTTCCGCTGGCCGAAGGCATCCACGCCAAAACGCAAAAGGAATTGCTGGTGCAGATGCTGATCACCGACGGCGTGATCATCGTGCGGCGCGAGGCCAATCCGCGGCGCCTAGCGCTCAAGCTGGAATCCTTCCTGACCCCGTCGGCGCGCGCCTACGAGAACCGTTCGCTGAGGGAAATCGGCGAAAGCCTGCGCAAACTGCAAGTGGAAATCGGCGCAGTGGCGCCGGTGGCAGTTCGGACGGATTCGCGGACGGATTCGCGGACGGACTCGCGGACGGATTCGCGCGCGGACGCGAAACGCGCCGCCGCGTAAAACACCGCCGGCTCAGGACGCCGGGGCCAGCAGCTTGGGCATTGCCGTGCTGAGGGGATCGGTGACGAGATCCTGGATGAAATCGGCTTTCTGCCGGTCGGTGAGCTTCTCCCAGGTTTGATCCTCCGGGTGCTCGCTGGTGCGCGGCAGCGCACGGTAAGTGGTGAGCGGAATTTCGCGTATCACGTTCATGGTCTTGGCGTCGACCAGGCGCAGGGTCATGAAGGCATAGGCGCCGATCACGCCGAATCCCACGTTGCCGCTCGCGTTGCGCAGGCGCACCGTATTGTCGACGTAGAAACCCAGCCCCTCGAGCACGCCGACCCCGGCCGCGCCCGATGCCAGCGGCAGTTCGACCTCGTCGCGATGCTTGGTGAGCAGGATCAGCTGTGTCGCTTTCTGGTCGGCGAGCAGCGTCTTTAACGAATTGCGCACCTTTTGCGCGGCGTCGCTGCCGGCGTCAAAAATGCGGTCCTGCATCCTGAGCAGCGTGGTGTTTCGCGTCTGCAATACGTCCGTCGCGGCATCGGGCCGCAATTTGCGAACGCCTTCCGCCATCACGTTGAGCGTCATCGCGTCGAAGATATTGCTCTTGATCGGATTGTCGAAGTAGCCCTTCTGCTGCACTTTGATTCCCGGCCCGGTATCGGTACCGGTATAAATGATGAGCGGAAGATTGTCGCCGACCAGCGACATGACTGCGTAAGTCGGCGCCGCCCGCGTTTGTGCATCAGCCGTCCCCAGCCAGCACAGGCACAGCAGGAATGCCAGCGGCAGCCGCCATCCGGTTCGTTTCATCCTTGTCTCCGCATTTCAGTCCCGAAATTCCCAGTTCGCCCGCCAAAGCAGCGGGGATGGCGATTATAAGGGAATACGCGGCGCGAGCCCCGGCGCCGGAGGCCGCGCAAAGCGTCGCTCAGGGAGCGGGGGCCAGCAGCCTGGGCACGACGGCATTCACCGTCCGCTCGATCATGACCTTGATGAGCCTGATCCGCCGCGCATCGTCGAGCCGGTCCCAGGAAGTCGGTTCGGCGTCGCGCGACCCCATTTTCTCGAGCGTAATCGCTTCGGTAGCGGGAAGTTCGCGCAGCACCTCCATGGTTTTCGCATCGACCAGCCAGAAAGTAACGTACATGTACGGCGCAATCAGGCCGAACCCCCCTTGCAGGGTTGCGGTGTTTATCAAAGTGATGCGGCCGTCGACGTAGAAGCCCAAACCTTCGAGCGTGCCGCTGCCGACGCTCTCGTGGGCGAGCTGGATGCGCGCCTCCGCCTTGTGCTTGGTGACCAGGATCAACCGGGTGGCATTGCGGTCCTTGAGCAGGCTCTTCAGCGATTCGCGAATCGCCTTGGCCGAATCCGTGGATTCGAAAATCCGGTCCTGCAACTTGAACATGGTGGCGTTGCGCGTTTCCAGCACGTCCTGCGCGGCGTCCGGATCGATGGTGCGGACCTGCTTCGCGATCGCGTTGAGCGCCGTGGCGTCGAAGGTATTTTCCTTGATCGGAATGTCGTAGTTCCGGTTCTTGTTCAGCCGGGAACCGGTGTCGCTGCCTTCGAAATTGACAATGGAAAGGTTGTCACCGATCAGCGACATGACCACAAAGTTGCGCGGCGCCGCGGCCGGCGCCTGGGTTTGCGCGTGCGGCGCGCCCGGCAACAACACCCCGCATATCAACAACCCGGCAATGCTTGCTCGCCTCATCGCTCCCCTCCCTGGTTCGCTCAGCGGATTATAACGGCGAAACCGCGGCACGCCCTGATTCATGCGACTCGCGCAGCGCCTGCACCGCTTCCGCGCTCAACCACATGACCGCGTCAATCTGGGTTTCGATGAGTTCGACGATGGCTTCGCGCGGCCCCTCGCGCCAGGCCGCGCTGGAATAAAACGCCTCCTGGGAGGCGTGCAGGTGTTGCCGGCTGTCGAACGCGCGGATCAGGAAATATTCGTCGGCGTTATGCAGCGAGGGGCCGTAGGCGACCACGTCCATTCCCCATTGCACGGCCATCGGGATGCTTCGGGTGTCGACCAGCTGGTGAAACCTGGCGCCCGCGCCCGGCTTCAAACGGTAGCTGCGGATTTCCACCAGGCGATTCATCGCCGCTCATCCAGCCGTGCGTTGAGCCTGGCTTTGACCGCGGGCCATTCGCTGTCGAGTATCGAGAAATACACCGTGTCGCGCACCCGCCCGGAGGCGGTGATGATATGCCGGCGGAAAATACCTTCCTGGGTGGCGCCGATGCGCAGGATGGCATTGCGCGATTTCTCGTTCAGCGCATCGGTCTTGAGCTCGACCCGGTGCGCGCCCAGCGCATCGAACGCGTGGCCAAGCAGCAACAGCTTGGCTTCGGTATTCGCTGCCGTCCGCTGATACGCCGTGGCGTACCAGGTCCAGCCGATTTCGAGCCGCCGGTGCGCGCGCTCGATGTTGCCGTAACGCGTGCTGCCGATCGGCCGGCCGCTGGCCTGGTCGACGATCGCAAACGGCAGCGACACCCCGCGGCGCTGCTCGTCGAGCGCGGTCTCGACATAAGCGCGCATTTCAGCAACGGTCGTGACCTGGTTGGGAATCCAGCGCCAAAGTTCCGGGTCGAGGCCGACCGCGGCGAGGGGCTCCACGTGCTCGAGCGTCAGCGGCTCTAGCCTCACCACTCGGCCGTTCAAAGTCACCGGTTCGGGATTCATTTGCTGCCGCTGCATCGCGCCCTCCCAAAGCGATCCGGGCGCGTGATTGCGGCCTCGATCTTCCGCGCAATTGGAGCAGGTTCGCGCCAGGCGCGCAAACCGGGAGCGGCTAACGGCGATCCGTGCTGTCGAACAGCTTCACGCAATCGCGGAACGCGGCCGCGATCTGTTCCTTGCTGCCCGTCAGATTGCATTCCATTGCGTTGGCCTTAACGGCGCCCGGTTTGGAAGAACCCACTGGCCCAGCCGCCTGCGCCGCGGCTGCCACCTGCGTCGGGGCAGGGGTTTGGGAAGGCGCCGCCTCCCCTTTTTCCCCGTTCACGCCGGCGACTTCATGCGCGCTGGACGGGAGGGCCGCGGGGACCGGGCCGGGGACGGCGGCACTCCCTGCGGTTGGCCCGACGGCCCCCCGCCTGGCGGTGTCGATGCCCTCGATATGACCCTGTCCGGGGGCGCGAGCGCCATCGGTTACAGGCGCCGTTGCCGCAGCCGCGGGCGGCACCGGTTCAAACAGGCCGCGCAAGCCAAAACCAGCCGCCAATCCCACCGCCAGCATGGCGGCAGCCGCCATCCAGCCGATGGGCGGCAATAGCCTAAGCGGCTGTTTTTCCATCATTATCCGCCACCACCTGGGCTGGGCGGGCTGAGGGGTCTCGCCGCCGGCGGGGGCGTCTTCACCCAGTTCAGCGGACGCGGACTCGGCCTGTATTTCTTCGTCCCCTGACGGGGATTGGGAGGTCATTTGGGTTCTGCTCCGGGCCAAAGGGACAGCTCTGCTACGGCAAATCCGCCAATTTCTTTAGAAACACTTCCTCACGAGTCGTCAACCGTCAATGCCATCAAGACGTTAGAGGGGTTATGGCTGCAAAGCGGCCATATTTCGAACCATTTTAAAAACCCTCTCAGACAGGAACCAAACAATGAGCAAATTTATTGCATTACTCGTGGCCGGCGTCTTCGGCCTGGTTTCGGTTGCCGCAGTTGCAGCCGATGCCCCCGCAGCCAAAGCCGACGCCACCAAGGCCGCGGCCGATACCAAGGCTGACACCACGAAGAACGCGGCGGATGCCAAGGCCGACAAGGCGACGGCCGCAGCTGACGCCAAAGCAGCCAAGGCCAAAGCCAAAGCCGATGCCAAGGCCGCGAAAGCCAAAGCTGCAGCCGACAAGAAACAGGCAGCGGCAGATGCCAAAGCAGCCAAGGCCAAGGCAGCGGCCGATGCCAAAGCAGCCAAAGCGGCGCCGGCCCCGGCACCTGCAGCGGCACCTGCACCCGCACCCGCACCTGCCAAGAAGTAAGTCTCAAGTAGTAAGTAAAAAAAGGGGCCGACTGGCCCCTTTTTCATGCCGGTCGCGCCTGTTAAGAGGCGGCCCCGCGTTACTCACAGTGGGACGACGTCGTGGAACCGCGAAAAATCCATCCGGTTCTCACCGTTTTCGTTCACCTGGAGCAGGTCGAGATAGGCGTGATTCCAGCGAATCTGGTCCGCGGTGAACATGAAGCGCGCCTGCATGGTCTGGGTGGTGGTTTCGTCGACACCCTCGATACTGAGCACGAACCCGGTGTCTTCGGCGCCGAGAACCTCCGGTGGAATCCCGTACAGCGGGCTGGTCTCGTCGATCACGTGCATGATGCTCCAGCTCAGTAGCAGCATCGGGTGATGCTCGCGCGTGAGCTTGAGATCGTACAGGCGGCGCAGCGGCATGCCTTCAGCGGTCGGCTCGGAGCGGATCATGCGCAGCCGGGCGGACGCTTCCAGGATCACGTTCTGCCGCGCGTTGGCCGCGCGGATCAGCAGGGTCGGCGTGCCGTCGATCGGCCGCACCACCGGGTACCGGGAACAGATGATGCGCGAGCGCGGACGCGAAAACCTGGCGAAGATGACGCCGGTCACCACGGCAAGGCTGATCGAGCCGACAAAAATCTCGATGGTGGCGACGACGTGCCCGTATACGCTTTGCGGATACATGTTGCCGTAGCCGACCGTGCCGAGCGTCTCCACGCTGAAGAAAAAAGCGCCGAGAAAACCGTCGGGCGCGAGATTGGCGACCGGCCGGTCGCCCAGCAAATAAACGCCGGCGAATAGCGCGTTCAGCAGCAGAAAAATGCTGGCGATGCAGGCGAAAAATACCGGCCAGCTCGCCGTCATGCTCAAGTGATAAATGTCCGCCCAGAAATTTCGCGGCAGGCCGTGCGTGACGATTTCGCGATTGCCGACCCGGATGCGGTGCGGCTTGTTGCGTCCCATGCTGGTTATTCCTCCCCTGGCGCTTGCGGCCCGCGCGATGCGGCCAGCCGTATTATTCCCGAAGTCGCGGCTGGCCGTTATCGAAAACGCCGGGCCCCGAGCAGGGTCAAGGCCGGGTCACGGTGTTCGCAACCAAAGTGAGCTGACCCGTGGTGGTCATGAGCCGGCCGGCCACGGTCGAACCGGTGCCGACCGAGATCGCGCCGATAGCCAGCACATTGCCGGAAAAGTTGACGCTGTTGCCGATGGTAGCCGCGCCGCCCACCTGCCAAAATATGTTGCCGGGCCTGGCGCCGTTGATCAATACAATCTGCACGCCGGAATTCACCGTAAGCGCAGTCCCCGCCTGGATGATCCAGACCGCGTTGGCGTCGCCTTTCGCATCGAAGGTCACGGTGCCGCCCGCTGCCACGCTAACCGTGGACCGAGACGAATACACGCCGGGCGTCAAGGTCATGCCGGTGATGTCGCTAACCGACACCCCGCTCTGGCGCGCCGAAGCATCGCCGATGGCGGAAACGAGGTCGGTCTGCGCCGCGAACGCGACGCCCCCCGAGTCGTTGGCGTACAGCGTGCCGTTGATCACCGGGTCGATGGCGGAACATGACACCCCGTCGCCGGTGCAGGTCACCGCCGGGCTCAGTGCCACGTTGCCGTTGATCGTGGTCTGGCTGGGGAGATTGGAACTAACCAGACCCGCGCCCGCGACCGCCGCAAAGGTCGCCAGCGAGCGCAGGTTGACGGGCACGGTGCTGGTCGCCGCACCGGTCGTAAAGCTGGCGGTCTGCGCAACCGGCAGCACCGTGCCCGTCAGGTCGGTCACCGCGGTGCTGACGTTAAACGTATAAATGGAATTCGGCTGGAGATTGCCCGAAGGCACGAACGTTGCAATGCCGGAGACCGGCGAATAATTGACGATCCCGGCAACCGCGCTGCCGCCGGGCGCGGCCAACGTGACCGTCAAATTATTGATCGTCAGCGGATTCATCGGTTCGTTGAAGGTCGCGTTAATGGTCTGGTTGAGCGCGACGCCGGTCGCGCCGCTTGCAGGCGTGGTCGAGAGCACGGCCGGCAGGATGGTCGACACCGAAGTTCCGGTGGTGAAGCTCCAGACGAAACTGGCGGCCAGCGCGTTGCCGGTCAGGTCCTTGACCGCTGGCGTGATGGTAGCGACGTAGTTGGTGTTCGCGGTGAGGCTGGCCGCAGGCGTGAACACCGCGGCGTTGCCGGCGGCGGCGACCGTGCCCGGCACTGCGGCGCCGCCGGCCTGCACCAGCGTGAAGCTCGCGGTCGTAATGGTGGAAGCATCCATCGGCCCGCTGAAACTGGCCGCGACCGCCTGGTTAAGCACTACGCCGATAGTCTGGTTGGCAGGAAAGCTCACCGTCACCGCGGGCGTCGTGGCATTGCTGGCGCCGCCGGCGGTGAAACTCCAGCTGTAGGCGCCGTTCGCAAGAGCGTTACCCGCGAGGTCGGCGAGCGCACCCGTAACCGTCACGGTATAGGTCGTGCCGGCAGTGAGACTGGATGACGGCGTGAAGGTCGCGGTGGTGCCGGAATAGGTCAGGTTGCCGGCAACCGTGGCGAATCCCGCAGCCACCGTGAAGTTGCTCGCCGTTACGGTGGAAGCGTCCAGCGTTTTGCTGAACACCGCCGTGATTTTGCTGTTGACCGGCACGCCGACACTCGCGTTGGCAGGCGCGGTCGAAATAATCTGCGGCGCGCTGGTATCCGGCCCGCTGCCGGTGGTGAAGCTCCATGCATAGCTGGCGGCAAGCGCGTTGCCGGTCTGGTCCGTGACACCGGTAGTGAGAGTCGCGGTGTAGAGAGTGTTGGCGCCCAGCGGGACGCTCGGCACGAAGGTCGCGATGTTGTTGACGGCGTCGTAGCTGATCGTTCCGGCAACCGCGGCGCTTCCCGATGGGGTCAGCGTGAAGTTTGCGGGGATGAGCGTCGCCGCAGCGATCGGCGTGCTGAAATTCACAGTGATCTTGGAACTGGTGCCGGCGCCTATCGTGCCGTTGGCGGGGCTGGTCGAGCTCACCGCGGTCGAAGCCAGCGTGCCGGTGGTGGTCGGCGGCGTAACGGGCAAATTGCTTTCGTGGCCGTTGCACGCGGCGAGCACGAGCGTCGCGAACGCGGCGGCCAAGGTTAGAGATTTGCACCAATTGACTTCGGTCTTCATCGCGATTCTCGTTCCATCCTTACAATTTGTATCAAGTAGCGCCTGTCATGGGAAGTCTCTCATATTTTTCCGTGACGCTCCCGCCGCGTTTCCGGCATTGGAAAAAAAACGGACTGCAGCCTTTACGACGGAGCACAGTTTGAAAGGTGTCGTATGGGCTGCCCCGTATAACTGCCGCGCAAAAAAAACCGGGCACGCGGCCCGGTCCGTTAAAGAAACAACTGCTATTCGTGTGCGCACTGGACTGTCATCTGCCGGCAGGTGCTGCGAGGGGCGTTGGACGGCCCATCGAAGGTCGAGCGCGAGGGCCAGAGGCGGGGATGTTTGTCGACGTAGTAGTCCGGCGCCGTCGTAGTGACGGTATCGTTGATGATCGCCCCTTCACTCGGCTCCTCGGCGAGAATGGGCAGCGCGGTACCGGCCACGATCACGGCTGCCAATGCCGCGCTCATCAGATGTCCCCGCATTCGCACGGTGTTTCCGTTCGGCTGCATGATGTCTCCTTTCAGTAACCCTGGGAAATGGCGCAACCATATCGATGGCGGCGTCCATGAATGATGGAGCGCATTGCCACGGCAAAGTTTGTGCGACTGTTTCGCGTCGGCGTGTAGGAAGCGGCTTACGCCGCCGGCTTGTATGCCTGCAATCGCTCGATCGCTTCCGTCCCGCACACCATGTACGCCGCAGCCGAGGTTACGGGTTCAGGCTCGGGATCGACGGCTTCCACAAAACCGAGACGGCGATACAGAGCCAGCGCCGGCAAATTGTCGCGCATCACGTACAGCGAGCACTCGTTGAACTCGCGCTCGCCGCGCGACGCGCCGAATATTTCGCGAATCAGGATCGCGCCCAGGCCGCGGCCGCGGTGCGCGGGCGAGACGGCAAGGCGCGCGAAATGGAAACGCCCCGCGCGTAAGCGATATTGGCCGAAACCCAGAAGCTCGACGTCCTCGCCGAGCAATACGAATGAAGGGATGTTTCCGAACTTCATGTCGTCCCGAAACGTGTCGGCGTTAAACGGAAAGCGATACCCCGGCCCGCCCCAGGATAGGCAGCTACGCTGGTCGGGAAACCAGGCCATCAATTCGGCTAGCCGCGATTCCGGCGCGGGAACCAGCGTCACGCCGGCGCTGCCGCCCGGGCGCCCGCCGCTGCGATCAGTTTCGGTCTTTATAGTCCTTGCTTCCGAGCAGGTAATCCAGCGAAATCCTGCCCGGCCCGGCGATCGCGAGCCACAGGAAAATCGCAAGATAGAGCGTCTCGTCGAATCCGACCAGGGTTTCGAACCGGAGGTAGAGAGCCTGGGTTGGGTCGAACTGGTCGAGCTTCGCCGACATGATGGCGACGATCATCACCACGACCAGGGGCGCCGCCGCGATCCGGGTAAACAGCCCGACGAGCAGCAGCACGCCGCCGAAGAACTCGACCCCGGAGACGAACGGCGTCATGATTTCCGGGAAGGGAATGCCCAGGTCGCGGAAGGTTTCGACGATTTTCGGCAGGTTGCTGAGCTTGCCCCAGCCGGTGAGCATGAACTCGTAACCCACCACGATGCGCGCGACCAGCGGACCGATCGGTGCCAGGTGGAGCTGGCGCACCGCGCGCGCCGGCCATTCGATGAGCCATTCGACAAGAAAACTCATTACTTACCCCTTTCAATCAGAATTTTTCCGAGCGACACGCATGAGTCGCCGCCGGCCGAAAAACCTTACGGCAGCCTTATTGGTTCGGCTGCAGCCTTTCATCGAGGAACTGCTGGACCGCCTGGAATAGCTGCATGCGGTTCTTTTCCATGATGACGGTGTGCGTCCCCTCGCCGATTTGCACGTAGCGCTTGTACGGCGCGTTGGTGAGCTTCGCGAAGTAGGCATAGAGCATCGGGCTTGGCAGGTCGGCGTCCCACTCGGCGTGCGCGAGGAAGGTGGGCACGCAGATGTCGGCAGGGTCGTAGAGCGGCTTGCCCGCGCCCCAGAATTCGCGCGAATCGGCCACCGTGCCATTGGGCGCGCGCAATACCGGCGGCGTCTGGCTCGCGCCCACCGGATCGGTGGCGAAGGTCGCATCCGCCCAGGCTTCGAACCAGCCGGCGGGAATCAGGGCGGCTTTCTTGTCTTCCGGCACGCCGGTCAGCCAGCGTGCCTTTGCCGCGTCGCGCGAAACCGCGCGGTAGGCGCCGAGCTTGCCGCCGGAATCGGTGAGCGAAGGCTTGTCGCGGATCCAGCCCGGTGCGTAGAGCACCAGCCGGTTTACCTTGTCGTTATGTTGCGCGGTATACCAGCCCATGATGCTGGTGCCCCACGACCAGCCCAGCAGGTTGATTTTCTCCACGTGACGGCGTTGCCGGATGAAATCCACCGCCGCGCCTACGTCCTTGACTGCGGTCGCGGTGTGCACGATGGGTTCGTTGTCGCTCGCAGGGCGGTCCATTTCCGGCGGCCGCGTCGACCTGCCGTAGCCGCGCACATCCACCAGGTAGACGTCGTAGCCATGCTGCGCAATGTATTCCATCCACGACAGGCCATTGAGCTCGAGGTCGAAAGCGGTCTCCGCCGGGTAAGTCGAGCCGTGAACGTAGAGCACGATCTTGTCCCCGGGATACGCGCTGACGCCCGCCGGATGCTTGTTGCGCACGTAGAGCTCGATGCCCGGGTCTCCCGAGGGCACCATGAATTCTTCCATTGCGATTTTCGGCGTGTCCATGGCGTGGGCACCCGGGCTAATTGCCAGCAGCCACGCCGCCGACAGGATTCCGGCTATTGTTCTCATTTTCTTCCTCCATTTTTTCATTGTAATGGCTTGGCGCAAGAAAATCCCGCGAGCGCGATTTCTGTTAGCTTCGCGCAATGCAGTTTGACGTCATCGTAATCGGCGCCGGGGCGGCCGGCATGATGTGCGCCGCGCAGGCCGGCCAGCGCGGCCGGCGGGTGTTGCTCATCGATCACGTGGCGAAGGTCGGCGAGCGCATCCGGATTTCGGGCGGCGGCCGCTGCAATTTCACCAACCGCAACGTGAGCGCGGAAAACTTCCTGTCGCAGAACCCGCATTTCTGCCGCTCCGCCCTCGCGCGCTTCGCCGCGCGCGACTTTGTCGCCATGGTCGAGCGCCGCGGCATCCGTTATGAAGAACGCGATCACGGCCAGTTGTTCTGCCTCGATACCGCGCAGGACATCATCGACTTGATGCAGGCCGAATGCGCCGCAGGCAAGGTGCAGTGGGCCGCGCCCTGCAGCGTGCAAAGCGTGAGACAGGCCGCCGGCGAAAACAATTCACGTTATATCGTCACCACCGATGACGGCAACCACACTAGTTCGTCGTTGGTGATTGCGACGGGCGGCCTCGCCGCGCCGAAAATCGGCGCCACGCCATTTGGCTATCGCGTCGCCGAGCAGTTCGGTTTGCGGGTGATCCCGCCGAAGCCGGCGCTGGTTCCGTTGGCGCTGGCGCCCGAAACTTTCGCCCATCTCAAGCCGCTGGCGGGGGTCGCTTTTGCCGCTGCAACCGCATGCGCTGGCGACCGGGTTGAAGCGCGTTTCACCGAAAGCATTTTGATCACGCATCGCGGCCTGTCCGGCCCGGCCATATTGCAGATTTCAAGTTACTGGCAAGCACAGGAATATCAGGCTGAAGACAAAAAGCGCCCGCTCAGCATCAACCTGCTGCCGGGGCTCGATGCCGCCGAGTGGCTGCGCGCGCACCGGCACCACAAGGCGCATATGCAGAATCTGCTATCCGAACGGCTGCCGCGTCGATTCGCGCAGGAGTGGTGCGCACTATACGGCTGGGACCGGCCGCTCAATGAGCTCTCCAATCGCGAGATCGACGAAGCGGCGGCGGCGCTCAGGGAATGGACGCTGATGCCCTCCGGCACGCTGGGCTACAACAAGGCTGAAGTGACCCTTGGCGGCGTCGATACCGGCGGCCTGTCGTCGAAGACCATGGAGGCGGCAGCAACGCCCGGACTGTTTTTCATCGGCGAATGCGTGGACGTTACGGGCTGGCTCGGCGGCTACAACTTTCAGTGGGCCTGGTCGTCAGGTTGGGTCGCCGGGCAGTTTGTATGAGGCAGGTCTGGCGAAAACGATTTCGGAGGCCGATCCAATTGATTTCCTGTCACATTTCTTGGTGAACGGAGCGCAACGTGCCAACATTACAGTTATATGACAAGCGGAGTCTTCACCTGGTGGGCGTTCCTGTGCGCAGTTGCCGCACTGAACGTCATCGCCTGGTCGCTCTCCGCTGCCGCGCTGGGCCGGCGCCAGGCTGCGCTGTCCGCCGAGGTCTATGCGGCGCGCCGCCTGCAGCTTCTGTTGTCCGCCGGTTATGTGTTTGGCTGCGCTTTCCGTTCGGTGGTGCCGGTGTTCGACGTGCCGCGCGTGTGCCTGTTCGATTCCTGGCTGTGCACCGTCATCGTCGGCCGCACCATCGCCACCATCGCCGAGCTGTGCTTCGTCACGCAGCTCGCGCTCATGCTGCATGAAATTTCGCGCAATGCCCGCAGCGTGACCGGCCGCGTGGTCTCAATGGCGGTGGTCCCGCTCATCGTCGTCGCTGAATGCTGTTCCTGGTACTCGGTGCTCACCACTTCGAACCTCGGTCACGTGTTCGAGGAATCGATCTGGGGCGTATCCGCCGCGCTGATGGTCGCGAGCGCCATCGCGATCTGGCCACGCTCGGACGCGGCGCTGCGCCGGCTGCTTGCGGTCGCGTGCGTGGGCGGCATCGCCTACGTCGCTTACATGTTCGCGGTCGACGTGCCGATGTACTGGGCGCGCTGGAGCGCGGACCAGGCCAACGGCCGCGCTTATCTCAGCGTCGCGCAAGGGCTGCTGGACGTTTCCGATCACTGGGTCGTGTCGCGCCGCTGGGACGTCTGGCACAACGAAATCGCGTGGATGTCGCTCTACTTCAGCGTTGCGGTCTGGTTCAGCATCGGGCTCATCCACATGCCCTTCATGAAAATGCGCCGCGGCTGGGCCACCCGGCCCCGGGGCGCACCTGCCGTTCTCGCGAGGCTTCCCTGGCGCGCGGTGCGCGGCAGCCTGGGCTATTACCGCAAAGTCCGGAGCGGCTGATCGACCGCGGCGGCAGCCGCTAGTTGGCGCAGCCGGCTTACGCTGTCCGCTTCAGGCAAAGCACGTTCTGGCCGAGCACGTCGCCGTAACGCCGTTCGAGCGTGAGCCCGTTTTGCGACGCCATGCGAATGAAATAATCTTCGTCGTATTCCATGTGGGTTTCGTTGCCGGAAAAACTCATGCCCGCCGGCGCCGGGAGAATACTGAGAAATACGCGGCCGTCGCCGGGCTTCAGCACGCGGCAGGTTTCGCGCAGGTAATGGCGGGCGTCGCGCTCGAGCAAATGCGTAAACACCGATGCGGCAACTACGATATCCGCCTCCGAGTCTCCCAGTGGAAATACCAGTTTCTCCGGGTCGATCCTGCCCGAGGGATTGTATTCGGCCGAGCGCACGTCGAAATGTTGGAATTGACATTTT
>Ga0181537_10001490_pt1 | contig 21570 bp, 10 predicted proteins | sample PEATcosm2014_Bin_39_FD_119765 | JGI IMG/M metagenome (GOLD analysis project Ga0181537, IMG submission 119765) | Peatland microbial communities from MTU Mesocosm Facility, Houghton, MI, USA - PEATcosm2014_Bin23_10_metaG | ecosystem: Environmental > Terrestrial > Soil > Wetlands > Peat | place... | reverse complement strand
CTCGTAGGTGGTATTCAGCCGCTGCAAGAGACGCGTCACAGTGGTCTTGCCAGAGCCGCTGCGTCCCATGATGCCAAGCATCGTGCCCGCCGGCACAGTGAAGGAGACTTCGTCGAGCGCAAAAGGTGCACCATCCAGGTAGCGGAACCGCACATCCTTGAACGTCACCTCTCCCTTGATCGGAAGGCAAAGCCCGTTCACCCCGGCGTCCTCGGGCGCGACGTTCACGACCGTTGCCACCTCCACAATGGCGCCTCGCACCTCAGCCAGTTCCCGCTGCAGATTCGCGATCTTGATAAGAGGGGCGGCGAGTCTCATGGACAGCATGGCAAAGGCCACCAACGCGCCAGGATTCATGGTGCCTGGACTTATAAGCGCCATATAGGCGCCGACTGCAAAACAGCCGGAGTAGATCAAGCGCTCGAATGGCAGCGACAACGTCTGCGGGTAATTCGCCATCAGCCCCAACGCATGTTGGGCGGTGATCGACTCGGCGACGCGCCGATCCCACTCGCGGCGCCGCCGCCCTTCCAGGGCCAGCGACTTTACAGTCCGGATGCCGTAGATCGTCTCGATCAGATGTGCGCTCTTGGCCTGCTCCGCGGCGATCACCCGGCCGTACAGTCTCGAGATCGGCTTTAGGTACACCAGCACTATCAGGAAGATGATGCCGGCCAGAGAGAACGCCATCAGGCCCAGGCGCCAGTCGAGAATCAGCATCGCCGGGATTAATCCGATGAGCGGCACCGCATCCAAAAATGCGCCGAACAGCTGGCCAGTGAGAAAGTTTCTGATCCGCCAGATGGCGCCGATCTTCGCCAGTATGCGCCCGGTCGGTGTGCGCTCGAAGTAGTCCATTGGCAACTTGAGCAGCTTTTCAAGAATATACAGATTGATGCGGCCATCGATCCGCGTGGTCGCCACCTGGGTCAACTTACGCCGTAGAAAGGCCAGAATGGTTTCAAACAGCAACACGATCAGAATCGTGCCGACCAACACATTGAGAGTGGCAAAGGAGTGATTTACCAGCACGCGATCCAGTACGATCATAAAAATGAAGGGTGGAGCAAGAGCGAACAGCGTGCTTACGAGCGCCCCCACAGCAATGTCTCCGAACAGCTTGCGCTCCCTGAGCACCTGGGCTGCGAGCCAGGCCATGCCGAAGGGCTGCTGCTCGTCGCCGGTGGCGTAGAGGCGCTTGATAAGAATAGCCTCGCCCTCCCACACCTCCGCGAGGTGCAATTCATCGACGGCGAGCACCCCGTCAGCGCTACCGCTCGGGTCCCGAATGATCGCGACGGTACCTTTTGCCGGGTCCGATCGCGCATCTTCCAGAATCAGAGCCCCGCCGTCCTTGGCCCGCAGAATCGCGGGCAGCGCGCGGGCGAGCTTCGGCAGCTCCTCGAATGTAAGCCGTACGGCCCGAGCCTCCAGGCCCAGCTCGCGTGCCAAAGCAATAAACGTTGGCGTGTCGGGCTCGCCCGCCTGCAATGCGAAGCGGCGTCGCAGCTGGTCCACGCCCACGTCGACGCCGAGCCGCGCAGCCACGGTGGCCAGCGCGCGAATCGACGTAGGTACGGATTCGACGGTCGGTTGCTGCATCACGCCCATGTCTCGGGAAACACAATGCACCGACTATATGAGGAGATGGCCAAAGACGTACTCGAAAGGGTACAACTCTAGATACCGGTCACACATTTAACAGAATTTGCCCCCCGTCGGGCGAAACAACGGTCGGCTGCCTTGCTTTAGGCATGACGCTTCCGTAAATCTTCACCCCGAGATGTCCAACTACCTGTCACATTTTCTTGACGGCGAGGCCAAGTCCGCTGTCACCGCCGAGGCCGGTGTAGGCGGCGGCAGCGCGCGTGCGCCGCCTGATCGATTCGACGGCGTGACCATGGCCGGAGACATGGCCGCACGGCAGAGATCTTATGACCTCGCTTTCATGGCCAAGTGCGGCCTATTCGACAACGCTTACTACCTGTCACAGTACCCTGATATCGCCCAGGCGGGCGTAAGTGGGCTGGAGCACTTCTTCGATTTCGGCTACCAGGAGGGCCGGCGCCCCAACCTCTACTTCGACCCGAAATGGTATCTGGCCCAGAATCCGGATGTGCAGGTGGCTGCTCTACATCCGCTGACTCACTACGCCTCTTACGGCGACATCGAGGGTCGAAGATGCAGCCTGATGTTCGATCCATCGTGGTACCGCAAACAGTACAACCTGGGTGAAGCAGAGGGTGCCCTCAAGCATTATCTGGAGAACCGTACCAGCTGTCGATTCTCCCCAATTCCGGAGTTCGACGTTCAGCATTACGCCGATTCATACCCGGATGTCGTTGCCGCGGGCATCGATCCATTCGAGCACTTTGTCATGTACGGTTTCCGCGAGGGTCGCTCTCCTTCCGCGAACTTCGATGCGAAGTTTTACGCAATGCGCTACCTGGCAGACGACGCCGAGCAGAATCCGTTCCTGCATTTTCTGGCTCATAAGCATGAACCCGGCGTATTCGGCCGCATGCCTCAGGATGAGGTCTCGATTCCGCGCGAAGTGAAGCGGTTTACCAAACCAGGGCCGGATTTTGAGGAACTGATGCCGTTGCCGGCGTCGGCACCGTTGCGCGCCAAGCTGCTTGCGTACTACCTGCCCCAGTTCCACTCCTTTCCGGAGAACGACGCGTGGTGGGGCAACGGCTTCACCGAGTGGACCAATCTCGCGCGCGGGTTACCGCGCTTTAAAGGGCACTATCAGCCGCGTGTGCCACGCGATCTTGGGTTCTATTCCTTGAACGACACCGACACCATACGTCGCCAGGCGGCAATGGCGAAGGCCGGTGGCGTCTATGGATTCGTGTTTTATTACTACTGGTTTAACGGCAAACGACTATTGGACCGGCCGGTCGATGGCTTTCTGGGTGATGCCTCGATTCCGATGCCATTTTGCCTGATGTGGGCAAATGAGAACTGGACGCGACGTTGGGACGGAGCTGACGCCGAAGTGCTGATCTCTCAGGACTACAGAGTCGAAGATGAGCCGGAGCTGGTAGCGAGCTTCGCACAGCATTTTGCCGATCCACGCTACATCCGCGTCCAAGGCCGTCCGCTGCTCATGATTTACCGCCCCGGACTCATCAAAGACGCTACGAATACGCTTGCCAGGCTACGCCGGTTGTTCAAGGAAGTATCTAACGAAAACCCACTGCTGGTCATGGGGCAGACCTTTAAGGCCACCGACCCGGTGGTGTTTGGCATGGACGGCGCTATCGAGTTTCCGCCTCACAAGCTGACCCAGGATCTTGCTGCGATCAATGGCTCACTGCAACACCTCGACATCGAGTTCGAAGGTAAGGCGTACCGCTACGATGACGTAGTCCGCGTATCGCTGGACGAACCCAGTCCCCCCTACCCTCTGATCAAGACGGCAGTGCCCAGCTGGGACAACGACGCACGGCGCCAGGGAAACGGCATTGTGCTCACCGAATCGTCGCCCCAGAAATACCAGGCGTGGCTGAGCGAACTTGTCGATCGGGCGGTGAAGAACCCGTTTTTCGGCGAGCCTCTGGTCTGTGTCAACGCCTGGAACGAATGGTGTGAGGCCGCATATCTGGAGCCTGATCTCCATTACGGCTCGGCCTACCTGAACGCGACCGGACGCGCCCTCGTCGGCCGGGCGCAGGCAAGCAGCGATGGCCGCGTGCTGCTCGTGGGGCACGATGCCTTCCCCAGCGGCGCCCAGCACTTGTTGCTAAACATCGGCCGCACCTTGCGCAGCCATTTTGGCGTCGAGACCACCGTCATTCTGCTGGAGGGCGGCAAGCTGGAAGAGGCCTACCGCGAACTGGGACCCCTGAAAATCGCCGGCAATGCCCAGGCGCTGGAGAGTCTCCTTTGGTCGTTGACGGAACACGGCTATCGGAGCGCCATCGTTAACACCAGTGCGAGCGCCTCCGCCGTCCCAGGCTTGAGCAAGGCGGGCATCGAAACCACGCTGCTGGTGCACGAATTGCCAAGATTGCTACGGGAGAAGAACTTGGCGGGCAATGCCCGAATCGCGGCACTTGAAGCGCGCAATATAGTTTTCCCGGCACCTTTCGTCAGGGACCAGTTTTGTGCTGAGCTGAAGCTGCGTCGCGACACGGGGTTGCTGATCATTCCGCAGGGCATGTATCACAAGATTACTGCCTCACGAGTCGCCGGCGATGAGCTCCGCCAGCAGTTGGGAGTCGGCAGCGACCAGCGGCTGGTCATCGGCATGGGGTATGCCGACCTTCGAAAGGGCTACGACCTGTTCCTGCAGCTGTGGCGCCTGGTCCGGTCATCCAGCGACGTCGTCACGCACTTCTGCTGGGTGGGCGACATCGACCCGTCCCTCAAGGACTGGATGCGCAAGGAGATGGATGACGCCGGACTTACCGGCACATTCCACATGCCCGGGTATCGGCAAGACGTGTCCGCGTTCCTCTCGGCCGCCGACGGCTTCGTTCTCACCTCTCGCGAAGATCCCTTTCCATCCGTGGTGCTCGAAGCGCTCTACGTCGGGCTGCCGGTCATGGCTTTCGACGGTTCGGGTGGGATTCCCGATCTGCTGCGAGGTCACCCGCTCGGACACATCGTGCCATTCGCGGATACGGTGGCCATGGCCGCTGCGGTGGTCGCGGCCGTGCGGGAACATCCGAGCGATGCGGCGCAGGCTCGTGGGCGCGACCTCATCACCAGCAATTTCAACTTCCCTGCGTATGTCTGGCGACTCCTGCAGACCGCCCGTCCCGATCTGCCGGTCATTTCCGTGGTGGTACCAAATTTCAACTACGCGTCGCACATGCCGCAACGGCTGAGCAGCATTTTCTTGCAAACGCAGCCTGTTAAAGAAATCCTGGTGCTGGATGACTGCTCGACTGACAACAGCCTGGATGTCATCTTTGCCGTTGCTGCCGAATGGCATCGGCACGTTCGGCTGCTTCCCAGTCAGGCCAACAGCGGCTCCGTGTTCAAGCAATGGCGCAAAGCCGCCGAATCCACCAACAGCGAATTCCTGTGGATCGCCGAGGCCGATGACCTGTGCTCACCGCGGTTCCTGGCCGAGGTGGTCGCGCTAATGCGGCATGACCCCCTGGTTCAATTCGCATTCAGCGACAGCGCCGCCATCGATGCCAAAGGAGCCATGTTGTACCCGAGCTATAAGCCCTATTACGCCACTGTCGCCCCGGGAGCATTGTCGCGAACCTGTGTCTTTGAGGCGAAGGAATTCGTGCAACAGTTTCTTTCAATCAAGAATCTCATCCTCAATGCCAGCGCAGTCGTGTGGCGGCGCCAGGCGCTGCTGTCGGCGATGGATGCTTGCGACAAGGAACTGGGGACCCTGAAGATGGCCGGTGACTGGCGCCTCTATCTTCAGATGCTGACCGGCCCGGGTGCGCGGGTGGGGTATTGCTCGGAACCGCTCAATACGCATCGCAGACACGCCGCAAGCGTTACACACGCACTCAACGCGGGCACTCATGTCGCGGAAATTGCGGCCTGCCAGGCGTTCGCACGCTCGGCTTTCAACCTGGTTCCAGAGACCAATCAATTACAAGGCATTTATCTGAAGGAAGTGACGGCGCAACTCGGCGCGCGAGCCGAAACAGTCCCCCCAATCAGCGTCGTCACCGCGACTGCCCCTGAAGCCTCGATGACGCCACTCAAGCTAGCCAGCTAATTAATCTTCCTCACTTCATTCTAGAGCAGCACACAACTATGTACGTTCCGCATTACGACGCGATTTTGCACGGTATCGGCACCACCCGCGAGGCATTGGACGCGAAGACGGAAGTTAAGATTCCCGTTACCCTGTTCAAATTCCTGCTGAAAATCGCCGTGAGTCACGGCGAATTCAATCTGCCCGGATACCTCGGGGCTAATCGCGATATTCAGGACGCCGCAAAAAAAGGTCAGGTTCCGGACCCCAGTGTTCACTACGTCAACTTCGGTTTTTTCGAGGGACGGCGCGGCGCAACTCCGGCGGTCGATGAGTCCTGGTATCGCCGCAACTATCTCGACATCGCCGCCGCCGTTCGTCGCGGGGATATCAGCTCTGGTGGTGAGCATTTCAATATGATCGGCGCTGAGGAATTCCGCGCGCCATCGCCTGCGCACCTGGATGAGGCACTCGACTGGGAGAAGGCCTGCCGCAACGGCAGCGCCTGAGGCCTCGGATGATCACAATGCAGCAGTTCAGCGCTAGAGGCCTCGTATGAGTTTGGTCACACACCCCGGACATGTCGAGAGATGTTCTGGTCAGATTGTCAGTGGCTGGGCGTGGGCGCCCGAGGATCCGCTGCGCCGCCTCATGATCGACATCTTCGTGAACGACGAGTGCGTCGCCACGGTGGCGGCCGAAAGCTTCCGCAAGGATCTGTCGGACGCTGGCATAGGCGACGGGAGATACGGCTTTTTCTTCCAGAATTCAACCAGCCTGGACGGCAAGCAGGTCAACGTCAGTCTTGCGGAAAACAGTCAGCAATTAAGAATCTTTGATAACTCCTACGCACCGATAGCTAAACTGCTGGCTGCCCCTGGCGAGCAGAAATCACCGCAGGCGGCAGATAGTTCTCCGGCTGTTGCGGCCGACGCGCGGCACCCGACAGTATCAGAAACAGTTTTTGACCCGGCGGCTCTTGCCACGATGGATCTGGCCAGCCGCAAGGCGGATATAGCGAAACTATTCGATGCCGAATGGTATGGGAAGAGATTCCCAGATGTCGCGCAGAGTACGTTGGATCCGCTGCAGCACTACATGGAAGTGGGGATGAAACAAGGACGGGACCCCAACCCCCTCTTCATGAGTGAGTGGTACTTTAATCGCTACCTAGCCTCCGCCGCGGAGCCGCCGCCACCAATTCTCCACTATATCGACTCGGGGGCGAGCGCCGGATTGGCACCGCATCCGCTCTTTCATACCAGCTGGTACAGTAATAGAAACGCAAATATTGCCAACTTCGGCGGTACGCTGCTGGAACACTATCTAACGGTTGGTTTGAAGTCCGGCATGAGCGCGACGCCGCTTATTGACCCGGAGTGGTATCTCAAGACGCATCCTGAGGCGAAGAACACTGGTCAGAACGCCTTCTGGCATTATCTTACTGTCGGTGCAAGCGCAGGCAACAACCCCAATGCTTTCTTTGACGCCGCCTCGTACGGAAACCAGTTTCCGGAGCTCAAGGCCGGCGGCCAAAACCCTCTGAGTCACTATCTTGAAGTCGGTGCAGCTAAAGGCTGCGACCCGTCAGCAGAATTTAGCACGCTGGGATACTTGAAGACCTACCCCGACGTTAGTCGGGCGAAGATAAACCCACTTGAGCATTTTATGCGCTCGGGCCGCAACGAAGGACGCAGCCCGCTCGGAAAGGAAGACTCGCGGGCCGCCGTCAGGAATCGCACACCGGTATTCTCTCGCTTCGGCGCGGCCGAATATGGACCGATCGGCAAGGTGCTCTCGTACTCATCGCACGCGGTGTTGCCTGCAAAGCTGCCGAGCATCTGCGTCCATATTCATCTTTTCTACGGTGATCTTGCCGATGAATTCGTGCGCTATCTGTCCAATATTCCGTGCGACTTTACGCTTCTCCTGTCCGTCAAGGCTGGCGACGATACTCCGTGGCGCCAGACATTCATGTCCAAGCTGCCACGTGTGAAGGAGTGCGTCGTCAAACAGGTACCGAATATCGGCCGCGACGTCGCTTCCTGGGTTGTGCATTTTGCCGCCGAGATCTTGACGCACGATATCTTCTACCATGCACACACCAAGCGATCCGAGTACAACCCGAAGTATGTCGACTGGCGCAGATACCTCGCGCACAACACCATGGGATCCGCGAGCGTGGTTACGGAGATATTATCGCTGTTCGATGCAGACCCCAAGCTGGGCCTGCTGTTTCCGGCGTATTTTCCTCTGCTGCGTGCTCAGCCCGCATGGGGTGGAAGCCGTGACAAGGCCACAGTCCTCGCCAAGCGCATGGGCGCACAAGCACCGCCTGAGCGCTGTCCCGACTACCCCGCCGGATCTTTCTTCTGGGCGAGCGTGGACTATCTGCGGCCACTCCTGACCTGCGGGCTCGCGCTCAAGGATTTCGACGACGAAGCGGCACAAATCGACGGCACGGTCGCACATGCCATCGAGCGCATGCTGGGCGATCTAACGCGCACCACGGGCCTGAAGAAACTATGTGTCAGCGTGGATGTCGCCTACAACCTCATTGATTTCTGGGATACGGCGCGTGCCAGCAAAATGGCTCGGACGCAGGTCCACCCGCCGCAGTACACGACGCAGGTCGAGCCTCTTAATGATCGCCGCAGGATTGCCGTCTATACCTGTGTGACGGGAGGCTTCGACGAGATCACAAAGCCGATGTTCGTTCATCCCGATGTCGACTACTTTATGTTCTCGGACACGAAGTCGCCCGATGCCTTTCCATATAAGAACCGCCTGTGCCATTACCGAGATCTTGACGCTCGACGCACCGCGCGTTTCGTCAAAACGCATCCAGACATTCTTTTGCGCGACTACGATCTGGCGATCTGGGTGGACGCCAACATCATGTTCAGATCAAGCTTGGCGCCGTTCATCGCGGTCGTGGATCGGGCGGAAGCAGACGTCGGCGTGATATTTCACGCGACAAGAACAAGCTTTGCAGACGAGGCAGAGGAATGCGCGCTCATCGGCGCGGACGATCGCGACATCCTGGAAGAACAGGTGAGCAAATACCGTGCGTCTGGCACCTCGGAGACGTCGCTGATTGAGACGAACTTCATCATCGCCAATCTGCGTGAGCCCAGGGTTCGTAAATTCTTCAATGCATGGTGGACCGAGATCGCCGGGCACAGCCTTAGAGATCAGGTCAGCGTGAACTACGCTGCCGAGTCCGCGAAATTGAAGATGGTCTCGCTTCTCGAGTCCGGACGCACTGTTCGCGACGACGGGCGTTTCATCATTTTCGAGCACAAGCTGAAAGAGCGCACCGCGGTCGTTGATATGGTCCTGAGCAGTTGATAGAGAATCCAATGACAGCCACGAATAGCGACCACAGCATCATCATCTGTGTACACAATGCGCTTGCAGACGTTACCGCTTGCATAGAATCGTTGCAGCGCAGCTCTCACGGCTTCCTGGAAATCATCGTCGTCGATGATGCCTCTGACGAGCCCACGCAACGATATATTGAGGGTCTGGCCGCTCAACATGTGGTGCGAAACATTCGACTCGATACAAATCATGGCTATTCAAAGGCCGCGAACATCGGATTGCGCACGGCCCAGGGGTCGGTCATGACGCTGCTCAATTCCGACACCATTGTCCCCGCGCATTGGTCGAACAAGATCATGAGCGCTTTCTCCCGGCAACCGGAGTTCGGAATCCTCGGCCCATTATCGAATGCTGCCAGCTACCAGTCCGTGCCATCGACCGTCGGCACCACCGGACAGACGGCGATCAATCGCATGCCCCATGGCATGACGATCGACGAGATGGATCAATTCTGTGAACAGGCCGGTGCGGGCAAGCCGATCCCGTACGTACCTCTCGTGCACGGCTTCTGTCAATCGATCTCACGGCAATGCGCCAGCAAAGTAGGCGAGTTTGACGAAGAGTCCTTTCCGCGCGGATACGGGGAGGAGAATGATTTTTGCATTCGTGCCACCGACGCCGGATTCGCACTTGGAGTCCTGATAACCACCTATGTGTTCCACGCCAAGTCAAAAAGCTACGCGGCCGCCGAGCGCGGCCAGTTAATGCAGGCTGGCTGGGATGCGCTGGTGGCGAAGCACGGCAAGCGGCGCCTCACACGCTCCGTAAAGATCATGGAGCAGCAGCCGGTGCTGGTTGAGATGCGTCATGTAGTAGGCGAGAGCTTTTCGTGGACGGCGCCGTCGGAATCGGACGGCAAGTCTAGTTCCACCACTCTGACCACTGAGTCCACGGACATCAAGGTGATCGCCTTCTATCTGCCCCAGTTTCACCCAATTCCGTTTAATGATAAGGCTTGGGGCGAAGGTTTTACCGAGTGGCGGAACGTATTGCGGGCCAGACCGCGCTTCCCCGAACATTCTCAGCCGAAATTGCCCGGCAAACTCGGCTGTTATGATTTGCGTCAGGACGGCATTATGCGGCAGCAGGCCAGTCTAGCCCAAGCACACGGCGTTCACGGCGTCTGTATGTACTATTACCGTCTGTCGGGCCGGCGCCTGATGGAGATGCCGACGCAGAAGCTGCTGCTCGATCTGTCCATACCGCTTCAATTCTGCTTCTGCTGGGCGAATGAGAGTTGGACTCGTGCATGGGACGGTAAGTCATCAGACGTGTTGCTTGCCCAGAACTACGATGATGCAACCTTCTGGGGCATCGTCAATGATGTGGCGACGGCCTCTGACGACCCGCGGTACATCACTCTCAAGGGTCGCCCGCTGTTCCTGATCTATCAGGTCGCTGAGATTCCCTCCGCGGAGGAGTGGGTAAACCGCCTGCGCAGGGAACTACATAACATCACCGGCAAGAACTTCCTCATCGGCAGCGTGTTTTCAGTCAATTTCAAGCCAGAGATGCTCAAATTCGTGGACTTAGTCGTCCAATTTCCACCGCATCGCATCCCCCGCAGCGGAAAGCGAGTTACCGTTCCGGCAGCGACCATGAACCCGTTTGAACCTGAGCGCGGCGATTATTACGAGGCCTACGACGACGTCGTTGAAGCGAGCCTGAACGCTGCCAACATGCTTGAAAGACAGGTGCTAGGCGTCTGCCCCGACTGGGATAATACCTGCCGTAGGCCCACTCAGGCGCACACGCTAGTTGGTAGCACGCCGGACAAATTTCGCGATTGGGTACGGCGCGCGGCGAAGATCACGCGCATCGCGTACGACGAGGGTCGTCTGCTGGATAAGGTCATGTTCGTGAACGCTTGGAACGAGTGGGCAGAGGGTGCGGCTCTCGAGCCCTCGGAGAAACACGGCGTTGCCTATCTCGAGGCTCTCCGAGATGGTCTCCAGAGGGGCTAGCCGTGTCCCTGAAATCCATTTACAAGAAAATCGATCCGCTCACGATTGACAAGTGGGAGCACTACCTTGACATCTATACCGCGCGCCTGCCGAAGGGTCGGAAAAAGCCGCTGACCATCCTCGAGATTGGAGTTCAGGGCGGCGGCTCACTGAAGATGTGGAGACAGTACTTCGGCAGCAACTGCAAAATTGTTGGAGTCGACATCGATGAGCAATGTCTCAAATTGGCGTCGAAGGACATATCCATCGTCATCGGCAATCAGGGAGACGTCGGCTTCCTGGATCGCCTCATTGTGGAGTTTGGTCCCTTTGACATCGTGATCGACGATGGCAGCCATGTCGGGCACGATCAGATTACTTCCTTCAAGCGGCTGATACGCCATACCAGACATCTTTACATCGTAGAGGATACTCACACCTCATACTGGGGCCAGTGGCAGCCCATTTCGGAAAGCTTCATAAGCTTCGCCAAGGGTCTGGTGGACGATCTGCACATGTATTTCATCCTCGCCAACTCGTCGGAAGTCTATGGCGAGGAAGCCTGGAGCAAAATCGTCGGCAAGCGCAGCTTAGGCGGGCGCAGCTACCTTCGCTCGATCAGCTTCCACGACAGCATGGCAGTATTCGAGACCGGGGCCACGGGGCCGCCGCTGCGCCGCCGGCGCGGCTCCGCACCGAAATAGATGAGCCCATGGACTTAACCGACATTCTTGAGGGCCGGTGCGAGAATGTGCTCGTCCGGCAGGAAGCGGGGGCCGACCGGCTGATCTTTGTCTTTTCGCACGTAGGATACCCGGCCGGGAAGTTCGCAATGACGAACGTCTTCAGTGACTCCACGCTGCGCGCCAATTTTGTGTTCGTCAACTGCAAGGGCAACGCCTGGTATCAACTTGGCATCAACGATGAGTTTGACAGTATCGATAAATGCACACAGTTGTTCAGGCGCCTGATAGATCACTTCACGCCGCGGCAATCACTCGCAGTTGGTATGTCGATGGGGGGCTATGCGGCGACTGTCTTTGGGTTGCTGCTGCAACTGGACTACGTTACTGCCTTCACGCCCGAGGTGATATTGGATCTACCCCACTGCCGAAGCGTAACACTCAATAATGTCCGTCGCTTCGACTTCAAATACATCTCTCTGCAGCACCTGCTCGCTGCCAACAGTCACACCATCGTCAATGCTATTTACGGTGCATATGATCTGATTGATCTTTCGCTGCTGTGGCCGCTCTCGCACATTTTGGAACGTGCCGAGGGCAAGTTACGGGTCACTTTCTGCAATGATGGCCATCAGGTCCCACTTTCCCTGGACGTCCGCAATCTAGTGAAAAGCACCTTCTCAGTTGGATGCCTGGAGCCGCGCGACATACGCGCGGCCATAGTCCTCCGGACTGCCCATCCCGCTGTCGAACTCTATGCCCTGGCACGCGCTAGGCACTTTAAGAACGTAGGCGATTTCAACGCTGTTCATGATGTCTTGACTGGCGAACCGAGCTTCAGCAAAGTCAGCTGGATCAACTTCTTTCTCGCAGAGAATTTTGACAAGGCAGGTGAGTTTGATCGCGCAGCCGCCCAGTTTGACTTGGCGGCGACGCAGGATCCCGGATCTTTTTACGTGTGGTTTAGATCCGCGCAGTTCGCGGAAAGAACGCGCCGATTCGACATGCTTTCCTACACGTGCGAACGGGCTCTCGCGATCAAGCCAGGTGACGTCCATGCCTCCAAACTGTTCGCGAAGGCGCTTGCTGCCTGATGAAGAGGCGACGGTTCCTGATTGGCGCGGGCGTGGCGGCGCTTTTTACCAGGATTCCAAACGTAGTCGCGCAATCAAATCACAGAAAGGTATCTGTTGCCGACTTTCTGGATCGCTTTGGAGAAACGGATGCGGCGATTCAGGGCGCTATCGACCAGGCGATCAGGTCAGGCGCCTCGGTGGTCCTGCTGCCGGCGTTGCACGGTGGACGTGCCTACGAGGTGCGCAGGACCATTCAAAATAACGGCGTCCAGTTGGTGGGCGACGGTCCTGGCTCAATTGTGCGCAAAATCGGGCGCGGTAGCTGCTTCGTCTCCGGCTACGTACCGAGCACAAATATTGCGCGCATTACCACGGAGATTGCGGCGGGAACGGACCGGATTAAGGACAGCGCATGTGCCGGAATCGAATTGCGAGCCGGCGCCGTTTACGTTCTCACGAGTGAGGGGCGATGTCATCCAAACACGCCTGCTCACTGCGGCGAATTCGTCGTCGTGAAGGCCGCGTCGAATGGCATTGCCTTGCTTGAGAGGCCGCTGCTTTACTCCTATCGGCCCACGGAGGACGCCTGCGTTCGCGACGCTGGCCTGGTCGGCGGAGTGGGCTACCGGGAATTGCGAATCGAGATGGACCCCGCGGTGGTGCCGACGAGCGCCTTGACGCGCTTCGACAATTACGGCATCCAGCTCGATTTCTGTCGGTCACCGCTCGTCAGGGGCGTCTCGATAAGCGACGGCGTGGCGGCCGGCGTCAGGCTTCTTGGTTGCATCGACGCGCGCATCGTGGACTACCGAGCGTCTGATCTTGGTTCGGCAGAGGACGACCAGAACGGGAGCAGCACGATTGGTCCAGGCGGATATGGATACGGGATTGCGGAAAGAGGCCTAAACCGCGGATTGGTTGTGGAGCGCGCGGTGACCGATCAGGTCAGGCACCTTTACACATCCGGTGCGGAGTGGCCTGACGTCTTCAAATACGGGATGCCGATCGACAGTCTCATAACCAACTCAACCAGCAAGAACGCCAAGGGTGCTTGTTTCGACACCCATGAGACCGGCATTAACATTACCTTCGAGAACTGCCACGCTGAGGGCGGACGAGCAGTCGGGTTCCAGCTCCGTTCCAAGAACGCAAAGGTCGTTTCGTGCACGGCCCGCAATCTCGCTGGAGCTGCCGTCTGGGTCTATGGCGCAGACGTCCACAGCAACGCAGCCGGAGATGGCTGCCTGGTATCGGGCCTGCAGTGCGACAATGTGAACGGAGCTCCGCCGACGGTCTATAGCGCCGACGTCGACTGGAGGGACACCGGCGCAATTCTCGACCAAGGATTCGGCAACGAGTTCAGGTCAGTGCGCGTAGAGGATTGCGCGGGGCCGGCACTGACCGTTGCGGCGGCGGCGCGGGGCGGAATTTACAGGGATTTCGACGTGTCAAAAGTGTGCCAATCAACTCTGGCGAAATGCTGCGTCATCGACGTCGAGCAGATCAGCGCAGAGGCCGCACCGAGGATCAGCGGAATCCATGTGTCGGATAGCCCAAGGGTCAAAGCAGTAATGAGCATCTCAAATGAAAATTGTCGGCCGGAAGTTTCCGACATCGTTCTGAGCTGAGTCAGCTAACTTGAGCGAATGGCATCCAGAACATCGGCATAAATCCCTCCGTCGCGGCGCCTTTCAAGGAGCTGGCCAGGCAGGTTATAGATAAAATACTGCGCGTCCGCATCTGGTTCGAGGGCCGTTTTCGTCATGCAAACCGTGTTGGCGAAGGTCGAACGAGTGGTCCCGATGAAGATCTTCGAACGCAGCGCCAGTTCGAAGTCAATCGTCGTCCTGAGGCAGAGCTCGTCGGCAGGGATGGCGCTCCCCACGACCTGAGATTTCCACACCAGTAACAGGTTCAGAACCTCGCTGGCGTAGCGGTTAACCTCCTCGATTGGTACCTGCGTTTCGTCGCACGTGACATAGAGCGGGCTGACCGAGCCGCCGAACGTATTGGCTACCTTCGTCAGGATCGCTTGGTACGATGTGGTCGTATCCTCGCCTTCGGCCGCTCTCATGCCAGTGTTTACGTAACTCTGCCAGTCCGGCTCGATCCGCAGCTGCACTACGGCCTGGACCGCCTTGCTCTCGAAGGTCGTTCGCGCGAACTCGCGGATGCGCCCTTCGAGCGGCGCAGCGGGTCGCAAATTCCTCCAGAACAACCGCGACAGCGCTTGACTCGCGTCCGAGCATTCTCGCGATACCCGGCTGCCGATCTGGAACATGTCGTGAAAGTTGACGTTCTCCACCGGCTCGCCGGTCCTAACCGCGACGCCCAGCTGCCCGGCCATGCTCATGAAGCGCTGAATATCGAATATATCCTCGAACCGGATCTCCGATAGCGCTCCTCGACCATCCGTGGCGAAGTTCGCCAGCAACGGGAGCGTAATGTCGGCGGACGTTTCGACGGCATGGGCCAACAACCCCAGTAGACAATGCTTCTGGTTGTTCAACCCAGACCGGCAGCGCTTGTAGCCGACAACTTTGCTCACGGCGCCGATCCCGCCCGTGGGCGGTAAATTCGTCGCGACGCTGATATTGAGGGCATCTACGTGTGGGTCAGCTGATCAGGGCCAAGCCTTCGACTCGTTGGAGCCAAGAGGTCCGGGGCTCCTTGCGCACGGCAAGTATGCCCAGTTGGAATATTCTCCCCACGCGCAATAGCCGTGCTTCAGTGAGCATATCCGTGGGTCGCGCGCCTCAGAACAAATCCAGGAAGCGCTCCGGAACACGCAAGAGCTCGTTAAATTCCAAGCTATTCTTGTAGTAGAAAAGATGCCGCTTGTCGGGATTCTCCCTGACAAATCTGCTGATCCATTCGGTGAGTCGCGTGATATGCGGATCGTCCGATTCGAACGTCGCATCCACGACCTTTGGCAACCTGGAAATTGCGAGGATCATGTCCCGATATTTTTGATCTGACCAGCGCTGATGACTCTCCGGGGTCCCGTCGTCCCATTCCATCGCGCGGGTTTTCGATAGTCGCTGCAGGACGGTATCGAGATCGAAGTTATGCAGGTGGAATAGGAACAGACGATCAAACACGGTTGGCTGATCCGAGGAATGAAACCCCGGCGTCCATTTGATGGGCACCCTCGTCAGCAAAGGCTTACACATTGCCAAGCTGAACCGCACCCAACGCCGCTGGCGCAAGACCGGAATCTGCGCCGCCAGCGGACCCTCGAGGTCAGGAACATGCTGTACATCCAGTCCAATCGCCGTGGTGACCGGCCTTGTCACCTTATCGCAATAGTCATTAAGCGAAGCGTAACCGGCGGGGTCCGGAATTAAGAACTCATCGACGTCCGTATAAATGACGCTGTCGTACCATTCCAGTAGGGATGAGCAGAAGCTCGACAGGAACTCAGCCCGCTTCGTGTCGTTCATGGGAGAGCGGGGAATACGCAAAACGTTCAGATCGAGGTTTGCCGTGGAGTTGTCGCTGGAACCATGGTCCACGACATAACACGCTGCCGCACCAAAATTCTTGGAGTAATAGCGGGCCCATATCGGCAGCATCACCGGCTCGTTATAGACCATCGTTATGGCAGCTGTTTTATTCGGCATCAAAACGGACCCCTGGAGCCGGCCGAAATCTACGCGCGCGCCCCGTACCTTACCTTGCTTCCGATAGTGACAGAAAACATCAACGATTTGATGGCTCAATCCCTCAAATCGACCGGCGCTTCGCCCACGAGCGCACCTCCTGCCGTCCGGATGAGCCGCCCGGCCAGGTGCGTTGGTAGGCGGTCGACCGGGTAGCGGGCAAGACGCTGGGGAGGGAGCGCACGCGTGTCATTGATGGCCAGGAGGGAAGATACGAACCGGTTTGGGGTGTATTCCTCGTGAGGCACCGGTCTCCGACCCAACAACCTAGTCCCGGCCAAGATCATTAGTGACAGTTGTCTCGTTAAAGGTACCAACGAATAGCGCCAAAACCGCCTTGCACGGGCTATTTGTCATAGTTCGCGAGTCATCCGTGATAGTTGTCTCAAAATGGAGACTACACATCGCAGTGGCGGAAAGTAACTGCTATGTTTCTTCGCATGGCCACAAACTCAGTTCTTGACCCGCGCTGATTTAAGGAAGGATTCATCCCGTGCCTACAACTACCAGCATTTCCGGCGGCGGGGATCACAACGTGAACGTCTATGGCGACGGCACCGTTGTCGCTGGCAATGGCAATGATGCCCTCAGCATTGCCGGAATTGGCAACGTTACTATCGGCGACGGTCGCGACACGATTAACGTCGGGGGCAACGGCACCATATCGGCTGGCTCTGGCGACGATCGGATCTCCATCAACGGATCGGGCAGTATCTCGGTCGGCGGCGGCGACGACACGCTCACCTTGCGCGGTTCTGGCCAGATCATGCAGGCGGGCGGCTCGGGTAACGACACAATTAATCTGGGTGCCGGCAACGACACGATAGTCGTGCAGGGAAACGCCACCGTAAGCAGTGGCACATACTACCCGGGTGTCCTGACGCAACGTGGCAATGGTCGGGGTACCATGGGCAACGCTGGCGGCGCGACGATTTCCGGCGGTTCACTTGTCGTCAATCACGTGAACGGCGTAACGCAAGATATTGCCGTGGCGGGTAAAATGACGCTGCTCGGTGGCTATTCGGCGACCGAATTCGTTGGCGGCACGGGTTCGACGGTCATGACGGGTCGGTCCGGGCACGACACCTTCGTAGGCGGCTCGGGCAGTGACACCATGACCGGTGTCGGCAACCATAATGTGTTCGACTTCGTTGCTTCGCAGCAAGGGGGCCAGCATGTCATTACGAACTTTGTCGCTGGCGATCAGCTGAATGTCGAAGGCCATTCGCTGACCTATCTGATGTCGCAGAACGAGGTCAGCACACATGATGGCAACACCTATATAAGCGTCGACGGCGGAAAGACCACGATCGAACTTGAGGGGTATGTTGCCAAGACTACCGGTGGCATTGCTGACTTGGGCCACCAGGACCTGCATCGGTTTTTTGCTGATCCAAGCAAGCTCTAAGGATGGTCCATCAATTGAACGGAGATAGTCCGGCATATTGAATTGACCAGGGCTTGAGTATGGGTATAACGGCCGTTGCTCGCGACTTCTCGCACGAGACATTCTTTCCGGCTGCCCTGCGAGTCTCCCTGCTTGAAGTCCTGGAGCGCAGCGTTCGAGGCGCCCAGAGCCTCGAGGCTTTGCGCAGCCTGCGGGCGGTGCAGCAGGCCATGTGCACCAACAACCTCCCGGCAGCATTACGCAGCCTGGATCGGGCCTGGCGGTGCCTGCCTGACGATGTAGCGACTCTGGCACCAATTTACGGCCGCCTTCTCATGACTGAAGCACGCGACTACGAGGCCGCGCTGCGCCTTCTACAACGCGCGCTGGAACTGGCGCCCGATCCGGACGTGGCGGCCCTGATCGCGGTGGCATTCTTGCGTCTGCGACGCCCAGAGGATGCGCGCCATCAGCTGGCAGAAGCCCTGGCCGCCTACTGCGTGACACCTGACGGCTTGTTGCTCCATGCTGCCAGCGAAGTCATACGGCATCCTGAAGTGCAGGAGCCGGGATGGATAGGCCGGGGACCCAATCTCGAATTCATTTGCGAATTGTCACCGCGCGCTCCGTCGAACGTGCTGGATATCCAGTTCGATGCGCGTGGCGCGCTGGCACGACAAGTGAAAATCACCCCGCAAGACGCTCGCCGTATCTTCAACTTCAAGTCGCCGGCGCGGGACGTGCTCGCGGGCTGCGTGGTGCACAATCGTGGTGTGCCGCTGGTGGGGGGCGCTGCGCGCATCCCAGCCGACTTCGTCCTTGACGGTCGCGCCGATTGCAGCGGCCCGCGCCTCGCGGGGTGGGCACGGTTGGGCTGGCTACCCAGGCAGCCGGTGCGGCTGCGGGTCGAAGACGAGCATGGCAACTTCACAGCCGGCGGCGAGCAGCCGCCGGCCGGCCCGAACTGGCGCTGGCCGTTCGAGATCGAATTACACACCGCCGGTTTGGCCGGCAGCCGGTTCGCGATCTCGGTAGAGCTGCCCGATGGACGCTGGCAGCCTGTACCGGACTCACCGTTGCTGCTGGAGGCCGCCGTGCGCAGCACGGATGCCGAATCGCCAGCCCTGCTCGGCTGGTGTTCAAGTCCGCCACGACCGCTGCATGGAGAGTCTGCCGTCAAACGAGCAGGGCTAACTGACGTGATCATCCCGGTATACCGGGGTCGCGAGGAAACGCTCGCCTGTATCGACTCGGCACTGGCAACAACAGATGGTTCGGCGCAAGTCATCGTTGTGGATGACGCGAGCGATGACACGGCGCTCATAGAGGCGCTTGACGCGTTGGCGGCCGGCCACCGCATCACACTGTTGCGTAACCCCGTTAATCAAGGCTTCGTGGCCTCGGTAAACCTGGCGTTGGCACTGCACCCCACGCATGATGCGGTGCTGCTCAATTCCGATACGCGGGTATTTGACGACTGGCTGGTGCGTCTGCGCGAGGCCGCATACAGCGGCCCCTTCGTCGGTACGGCTACGCCCTTGAGCAACAACGGATCGATTGCGAGCTATCCGCGATCGCTCGGGTGCGCAATGGCGCCCGAGCAGGCCGCCGCACTTCATGCGCTCGCGGCGTCCGCGAATTCAGAGCTGCGCGTCGAGATTCCGGTCGGCGTCGGCTTCTGTCTGTACCTGCGTCGTGACTGCTTGCGCGATGTGGGTCAGTTCGATGCGGATCTGTTCGGCAAAGGCTATGGCGAAGAGGTGGATTATTGTCTACGCGCACGCCGTCACGGCTGGTCGCATCAGCTCGCGGCCGATGTCTTCGTCTATCACGCGGGTGCCAGATCGTTTGGCAGGCGGCGTGAAGCGCTGCTGGATCGCAGTCAACGCCTGCTCAATTTGCGCCACCCGGGCTATGACAGTTTCGTGGCCGATTTTCAGGCGCAAGCTCCGCTGCACGTTGCGCGCCGGCGCCTCGATGAGCGCAGGCTGCAGGCGTTCGGGGGACGATTCGTGCTGCTGGTATCGCTGGCGTTGACGGGCGGCGTCGCGCGCTTTGTCACGGAGCGCTGCGCCAGCGTGCGCGCGGAGGGCCGCTTCCCGCTGATACTCAGGGCTGCCGGGGCCGGCAACTCACGCCGCTGCGAACTGTGGACCGATGCCCTGGAGGCACCGAACCTTTGTTACGACATCCCTGCGGACCTGTCCGGCCTGGTCACTCTGTTGCGCGCGCTGCCGATCGACCGTATCGAGATCCAGCACTTTCTGCACCTCGACGCCCAGGTCATCGAAGCCGCACTCTCGCTGCCCGTCCCTTATGACGTCTTCGTACATGACTACGCCTGGATCTGCCCGCGCGTCACGCTGATTGACGGTGCCGGTCGTTATTGTGGTGAACCCGCGGTCTCTGTCTGCGAGAGCTGCGTGCAGCGCAATGGTTCGAGCCTCGGCGAGGAGATTTCGGTGGCTGGGTTGCGCTCGCGCAGTGCCGGATGGCTCGGCGGCGCACGCCAGGTCTTCGCGCCTTCGGCCGACACGGCGGAAAGATTGCGCCGGCACTTCACGGATCTCACGGTTACCGTGCGGCCTCATCGCACGCACCTTGTGAGCAGCCCGCTGCCGCCTCGCGACCTTGCCAGAGCTTCGGTCCGCGTCGCCCTGATCGGCGCTATCGGCGAACACAAGGGCTACAAGGTGCTGCTCGACTGCGCGCGGGACGCGCGCGACCGTGGGCTGCCCCTTGAATTCGTCGTGATCGGCTATACCGAAGACGACGCACCGCTCCTCGATACCGGCAGGGTGTTCGTCACAGGACGTTACAGCGATGGTGAAGCGCCGCATTTGCTGCAGCGCGAGCAACCCGACATCGCATGGTTGCCCTCGGTGTGGCCCGAAACATGGTGCTACACGCTGGACTACGCGCTGGCCGCCGGGTTGCCGATCGTCGCCTTCGATGTAGGCGCCATTGCGGAACGCCTGCGTGCGGTCGGCCAGGGCGAGTTGCTGAGACTGGGGTTGGAGCCGGCGCATATCAACGATCGCCTGTTGAGCGCTGCTGCAGCGGGTACGCCAGCTGCTTTTGCGACAGCGTCACGTTCCGAGCAAACATCGCTGTCGCGCGCGGGTCTTGCCCCCAATAATGCAACAACGTCATCCGTTGAGACACACATGACTGACTCCGCCGTCGGAAAGTCCGCGCACGGTCTACCAATCCCCAATATCACGGGAGAGGAAGGCTTGAGCGCGTCGGTCCAGGTATTGCCCCTGCCGGCAGGGCTTTACTTGTTTTCAGTCACATCCTCGGACTCGCCCGCAACTGACAACGGGAGCGAACTCACACTGCCCGCAGTGCATGTGGGCCTGGGCCCGGGTATGAAGTCGAAACAGGTGCAGTTCATGGAGGGACCTTCCACCCAGGGCGCGTGGCTGTTCGCGGTACCCGACCAGCTGGTCGCTCAGATCGGCGAGGGCGGTGCCACGCTGATCTTGACGTCGGTCCGCGCGCCGGGCGGAGAAGTGTTGTCGATCAAGGTCGAGCGCCTGAGCTCTCGAACCGTTGCGGTCCCGGCACTGTCGCTGCCTGCCGCAGGTTCAGGGGTTGTGGCAGTCGGTGACCGAGCCCCGGTCGATGCGCCGGAGGAGTCGGTGTTTGGATCAGACGCCGCAGATCCTGCTCTCTCAATCCAGATTGGGGCTCATATCCGCACGCGCGGCGACATGATTTTTACCGATATGCCCTGGGCCGGGCGAATCGCT
>Ga0181537_10001489_pt1 | contig 21571 bp, 20 predicted proteins | sample PEATcosm2014_Bin_39_FD_119765 | JGI IMG/M metagenome (GOLD analysis project Ga0181537, IMG submission 119765) | Peatland microbial communities from MTU Mesocosm Facility, Houghton, MI, USA - PEATcosm2014_Bin23_10_metaG | ecosystem: Environmental > Terrestrial > Soil > Wetlands > Peat | place... | reverse complement strand
GCCGCGCGCTTGGCCAACCGGTCGAGGGCGGCCGCCAGTTTCGCGGGGTCGGTCACCGGCAGGGAGCAGCGGGTGCCCGAGCAGGCGTAGCCGGCCACCGCGGGCTCGCCGGGATAGTCGACATCGGCATTCGGCAGCGGCCCTTCGCTCCGGTCCCACCAATCGACGCGCTTGTAAGACGACGGGTAAGCCAAAGCCGCCGCCATCAGTTGCGCGGCCAGCGGATCGGTCTTGGCGCCCACCACCGTGACATGAATCGGTTCGCGTTCGAGTTCGCGGTCGAGCAGCAGCGCGCCCGGCAGCAAATCGAGTCGGCCCGGCACCTGGCCCGAGACCAGATAGCCGAAGATGCGCTCGGCGGTCACGCGATAGCGCGCCTCGCCGGTGTTGGCGGCGAGCAGGTTGAACAGCCGCGCCGCCGCGATGTTCGATCCCACCGGCCGGATCGAAGCTTGGCCGCCGCGCGCCGCGCTTTCCAGCAGCGCGCCGCTGCGCTGATCGACGAAGCTCGCCAGCATGAAATCGGCCGCGCGACGCGTCTCGGCCAGCCAGCGCCGATCCCCCGAGGAGCGGTAGAGCGCGAGCATGCCTTCCGCCATCGCCAGGGAGTCGCCTAGAAAGGGGCCGTAGGCATCGGCCCGGTCATGGCGGAACCCGCCGTCCGGTATAGCGCGTTCGCGCAGCGCCCAGTCGGCCGCGGCTTCTGCCATTGCCAGCGCCTCGCGCTCGCCGGTGGCGTCGGAGTAGGCCGCGAGCGCCGCCACCGCCATCGCCGTCTCGCGCGCATAGGAATGACGATCGATCGGCGGCAATCCGGCTTTGCGGCGCTCGCCGTCGCCCAGCGCATAGTACTGGTGCCCGTCGAACCCGGCGGCGAGGTCGGCGTCCTGGCTGACATAGAACGAGCCATCCGGCGCGCGCAGGAAGTCGCGCAGGTAGCGATAGATGGCATCGGCCGCCTGGCGATAGGCGGGCTCGCGCCAGAGACTCCAGGCTTCGGCGTAGGCGCGCAGATAGGTCGCCTGGATCGGCATGATCTTTTCGAAGTGCGGCGAATGCCAATCGGCCTCGTCGGAATACTGGTAGGCGCCGCCCCAGACCGGGTCGATCAGCGACCGTGCCCGATCGAGCGTCGCGCGCGCCCGGCGCGCCGCCTCGGTATCGCCGGCGAAGGCGAGGTCGAGCGAGAGATCCATCGACGGGCCGTCGATGAATTTGTAGCCCCGGCCCCAGCCCGCGTTGGTCTGGTCGTAACTGGCGTCGAAATCGTGCTGAAACGCCGCCCGCTTCGCGTCGGGAATGCGGCTTGCCGCGGCGGTTTCGGTGGGGATCGCTACCGGGTTCTTGGCGGGCGTCTCGAGCGCGCCGCGCAGCACGCCGGCGAACAGTTGCGCGCCGTAATAGCCGGCCAGCTTGACCCGCTCGCCGCCGTCGGGCGCGAACAGGATCGTGGCAGGCCATCCGTAATCCTTATAGCGCTCGGCCAGATCGGGGCGGTTGTCCTGATCGACCTTAACCGCGATGAAGGACGCGGCCACGATGGCGCGCACGGCAGGGTCGGCGTAGGTGCGCTGGTCCATCACGTGGCACCAGTGGCACCACACGGCTTCGAGGTCGAGCAGGACGAAACGATGGTCGCGCGCGGCGCGGTCGAACAGATCGTCGCTCCACGCCTGCCAGGCGATCGGCGGCGGCTCGGCGGCGCGGCCCGGACCGGCCGCGCAAACCAGCAAGGCCACCGTCAGCCCGGCGACGCCGCGGATGACGCTGGCGATCCGGCCGCACACTTCGCCGTCAGTATTTGGTGGTGAGATCGGTCAGCCAGTCGGGAGAGGCGTCGGTCAGGAACCCCTCCAGTTCCTTGTCGAGGTAGATCGGCGGATCCATGAAGATGCCGGTGACCCCGCCCGAGCCCATCATCACGCCGAGCACGATGGCGACCGCGCCCAGCGCCCGCTTGCCGGACGTGCCGGCCCGCATGGCCCGGCCGCGCCACAGCACGAACAGTTCGCGCGACAAGGTGCCGAGCAAAAGCAGGGGCAGGGCGGCGCCGATCCCGAACGCGGTCATCACCTCGGCGACACCCATGAGTTGCTGGTGTTTCTCCGCCAGGCCGACCGCGGCGCCCAGCGTCGGACCGGCGCACGGGCTCCACGCCGCCCCCAACAACAGGCCCAGGATCAACTGACCAAACAAGCCGCCTGGCGTGATACGCCCGATCAGACTATGGCCGGCATTGCCGACCCTGGCGGTCGAGGTCGCGAACGCATGCTGCAGTTTCGTGCTGATCAGGATCACGCCGACCACCACCAGCAAGATCGCCGCGATGGTCTCGAACACATCGTTGCCGATGCCGATCGCGGCACCGATCGTATGCACGAAGATGCCGATGCTGACGTAGGAAATCACCAGGCCGATCGCCAACGCCACCAGGCCGAAGGGGTGCGCCGCCCGCGCTCCCATCACCAGCAATGGGACGAGCGGCAGCACGCACGGCGACAATATCGTCAATCCCCCGGCGACGAAGCTCAGCCCAAGGTCTACCCCGCCTGACCCCATGGCCGTTCAGCTCTTCGCGACGGCTTTCATGAGCAGGGATTTGATGTCGTCGGGGTTAGTCATGCCCACCGCACGACCCACTTCGGTGCCGCCGCGGAACACGATCAACGTACTCTGCTCGGTTACGCCGAACGATCGCCAGGCGTCGCGCTGGACGTCGAAATCGATATAGAGGCAATCCATGCCGACCAGGGCGGGATCGCCTTCGAACTGCTTGCCGCCGACACTCGCCCCGATCAAGCGCGCCACGATCGGACGCTCTTTGGCGCAGATCGGACACCAATTGGCGTTGACGAACACCAGGATCGGTTTGTCCGAGTTGGACTGAAGCTTGTCCAACCGTTCCTTCGTGTAGGGTACGAAATCGCCCGCCATCGCCGCCCGGCTCCCAGCCAGCGCGATCATTCCGGCAATCAGCACCCCGCAAATCCAAGATTTAGCTGAACCAGTCATTGCCCCACCGCTCCTTCATAAACCGACCGCAACTCCCGCCTCCTTGGACGCCATTGCCCCGGCGCCCGGCCGCGCGCCCCCGCAGCGCGACCGTTATCAATGAGTCATAATAAGGTTGGCCGTCGGGATTTCAAAGGTTACCTTTGCGTCCAACTTGCATCCGGCGTTGCTGCATTGCACTGCGGCGAGCGTTTCCGCCGGCAATCATGGTCGATCGCGCCGCCCCGAAAAAGCCGTGACGACCGTCACAGTCCGGTATTTCCCGGGAGCCGCCGCCGCGCTAGAGTGACCCGCCCGTGAGACCAGGGGGGCACCCGCATCCAACTGGAACGCGGTAGCGTAACCTTTGGTGCGGTCAAACATAACTTTCTTGCGTGACCTTCGAAAAAAGGCACAATAGGAAGGGGTTAAACCTTATAGGTGGGAGTATTTCTCATGAATCGTAGCTTTGTCGCCCTAGCCCTCTCCTCCGCGATCGGCCTCGCCATGGCCATCCCGGCCAGTGCGGCGCCGCAGGGCGATCCGAACACCATCGCCAAGACCAAGGCCCGGATGGAAGCCAACCACATGGAAATGTGTTTCGGCATCGCCTCCAATGGCAAGAACGACTGCGCGTCGTCGAGCCATGCTTGCGCCGGCCAACAGACGGTCGATCGCGATCCCGACTCCTTCGTGCTGGTCGCCGAAGGCACTTGCGGCAATATCTCCGGTGGCAGCCTCCAGCCGGCCCACAAGTGAGCCGACTGAAGCTTCGCAGTCCGTAAAGGTCTGATCGATTGAGCCCGATTCCGGCCAAGGCGGGAATCGGGCTCCGGTTCCAGCACCACCGTGCGGTCCTCGAAGACCGACCGCCGGTGGGTTGGCTGGAAGTTCACACAGAGAACTATATGGGCGGCGGCGTGCCGCTCGACTTTCTCGAACGCATCCGGCGCGACTATCCGATCTCGATGCATGGGGTCGGGCTTTCGCTCGGCAGCGCCGATGGACTCGACGACGCTCATCTCGGGCGCGTGGCCGCCGCGGTGGCTCGGATCGAACCTGGGCTGGTCTCCGAACATCTGTCCTGGAGTACCGCGGCCGGCCATTATCTCGCCGACCTGCTGCCGTTGCCGTTGACCGAGGAAGCGCTCGACATCGTCTGCGCCAATGTCGCGCGGTTTCAGGAAAGACTCGGGCGGCGGGTGCTGGTCGAGAATCCCTCCAGCTATCTGCGCTTCGCCCATTCCACCATCCCCGAATGGGAGTTCATCGCCGCGGTGGCGCGGCGCACCGGTTGCGGCATCCTGTGCGACGTCAACAATATCTTCGTCAGCGCCTGCAACCACGGCTGGGATCCGCTGGTCTATCTCGATGCGCTCGATCCCGCGACGATCGGCGAGATCCATCTGGCCGGCCACTCGTTCAAGACTCTCGCCAATGGGGCGACCATCCGCATCGACGATCATGGTTCCGCGGTCATCGACGAGGTCTGGAACCTGTACGTCGAGGCGATCGCCCGGCTGGGCGCGGTGCCCACCTTGATCGAGCGCGACAACAACGTTCCACCGCTCGCTGAACTGGTCGCCGAGGCGGATCACGCCGCCGGCCTGCTGGCCCGCGCGCACGGATTGCACGATGCCCACGCTGCGTGAAGTCCAAAGCGCGTTCGCCCGCGGCCTGATTGCGCGCGATACCGGACTTGCCGCGCCCTTCGTCGTGGAGGACGAATCGATCGCCGCGGCCGAACGGCTGGGCATCTACCGCAACACCTTCGTCGGCACGCTGATCCAGGCGCTGCGCAACACCTATCCCGCGATCGAGCGGCTGGTTGGCGCCCCGTTCTTCGAGGGTGCGGCGACCGTGTTCGTCGGCCAGCATCCACCGCTGGGCGCCTACCTCAACGAATATGGCGGCGAATTCGGCGATTTTCTCGCCGGCTTCGCGCCGGCCGCTTCGCTCGCCTATCTGCCCGACGTGGCGCGCCTCGAATGGGTGCTGAGTTCGATCGCCAATGCGCCCGATGCGCCGGTCCTCGAACCCGCGGCCCTGGGAAGCCTGAGCGAGGCAGAACAGGGGCTGGTCCGGTTCGAGCCCCACCCGGCGGTGCGGCTGGTCCGACTGGCCTTCGACGCCGACGTGATTCGCCAAACGGTGATCCGTCACGACGAAGATTCTTTCAAAGGCTTCGCGCCCGATCCTCAACCATTTTGGCTGCTGGCGCAGCGCGAAGGTCTCGAGCCGGTGATGCGTCGGATGACCGACGCGGAGGCAGATACCACGCGGGCGCTGTTCGCCGGCCAGACGCTGGCCGAAATCCTGACTCCTGAAAGCATGGAAGCGCAGGTTTCGGTATTGGCCGATCACCTGGCCCACGGCCGCTTCGCGGGATTCGCGGTCGCGGGCGCCGCCTGATCGCGCGAACTCTCGAGCGCCCGCCGTTTGGCCTGCTTACGTCCGCGTTGGAGTTGCCTGCCGCCGCCAGTTGGCGCGAGTGTCACTTCGGGAACGGGCCATTTCCGGACTTCTGTCACAGTCATTTGATGCATTTAAATCGGAGCGAGCCTTAAGAGGGCACGACGAGGTGAGCGGGCGAACTACGCTGCGCGCCGCCCGCGCCTAACTATCAAATAGATTGTGACCAAGACCGCGAACCAGATCGCAGCCGCGTAGAACGCGATGCGTGTGTCGAAGTGCAGTGCCATCAGCGCCACAACGGCGGCAAGGAAGACCAGGACGATCCAGTTGGTGACCGGCGACCCCGGCATGCGAAAAGCGACGCTTGGTTTGGTGCCGGCACGAACGGCCCGACGATATCCGAGATGGGAAACGACGATGACGCTCCAGGTCCAGATCAGGAACGCCAGCACGCCGGATATGGCGTAGGTGAATGCCTGAGCGGGCACGAGATAGTTGAGCAAAACGCCAGCGAGCATCATCGCAACCGACACGGCCAGGCACCGACTGGGCACTTTTCGCGCATTGACGCGCGTTAGGAACTGCGGCGCTTGTTTGGCGCATGCCATTGAATAGAGCATCCGGCTGGTTCCGAACATACCGCTATTGCAAGCCGACGCCGCCGCCGAGATGACCACGAAATTGATGATGGCCGCCGCGGCGGGCACACCGGTTCGAGCGAACACCAAGACGAACGGGCTGGTCTTGGGGTCGAGCTGATTCCAAGGGTAGAGGGCCATGATCACCGTCAGCGCGCCGATGTAGAAAATGAAAATGCGATAGACGATGCCGTTGAAAGCTTTGGGCAACGATTGATCGGGGTCTTTGGTTTCGCCGGCAGTCAGGCCCAGAATTTCCATACCGCCGAATGAGAACACGGCCACTGGCAAAGCCAGCAATAGGCCGGTTGTGCCGTTGGGGAAAAACCCGCCATGCGACCACAGATTGGAGAAATCCCCGGCGCCGTGAAGGCCTTCGCCGCCGGAAAATATGATCACCAGACCCAGCCCGATCATGCCGAGAATCGTGGTGACCTTGATCATCGACAGCCAGAACTCGATTTCGCCATACACGCGAACCGCGATCATGTTGGCGCCATAGAGAAGGCCCACGGCGCACAGCGCCGGAATCCATTGCGGAAGATCGGGGAACCAATAGTGGAAGTAGATGCCGATCGCACTGATCTCGGCGATGCCCGCTAGGACCAGGTTGAGCCAGTAGGTCCACCCTGTAACGAAGCCCGCCCAGGGACCGATGAATTCGTCGGCGTAGGATGCGAAGGAACCGGAGACGGGACGATAGATCGCCAGCTCCCCCAACGCCCGCGCGATCAGAAAAACGGCGACTCCGCAGATCGCATAGGCGAGGAGCAGGCTCGGTCCAGCTTGGTGAATCGCCTGGGCCGACCCGAGGAACAAGCCCGAGCCGATCGCTCCGCCGATCGCGATAAATTGCACATGGCGATCGCGCAAGCCGCGTGAAAGGGCGCCGGTTTTAGGCCTCGCTGCTGGGGCGGCGGGTTGGCCCGAAGGCTCCAGTACCCGCCCTGGAAGCACGCGACTGCTCAATTGGCGACGATCTTCCCAACCTCGGCCTTCATGATCTCAAGAAAGGTTTGCCAAGCTTCCGGGTAGGCGGCGACCTTCACAATCCAGGGGTGAAGCACGCAGCATCGCAGAATGTATACACTGTGCACCTTATCCCACTCGGCGGCGGGAATGCCGAGCCGGCCCACGAAGGCTTTCGGCGCGTCGCCATATGATTCATGTTCGAGTTCGGTGTGCGAGGTGATCCAATCGTCGCCGTACAGCGGGCCGCTTTCGTAAGATGAGGCGTGATAGATCTTCGCGTTCAGTTCGTTCATCACGGCAAGGTCGGTGTTGCCCTTGAAATTGAACGCCATGCACACGACGTTGAAATCCTGCTCGTCGAGCAGGGATTCGCAGACGATCGTCCGTCCGGCCACCGAGAATTCGCGAACGGTTTGGAGCGCTTTGCCGAAATGCGCCGCGCCCGCGACGCTGCGACCGATCAACTGCCCATAGCCCGCGATATTGAGCGGCAGCAGGCGGTGAGCTGCCCATACGCCCGCAGCGGCCACGCCCGACTTCGAACCTTCGAGAATCACGCTTCCGAGATTCATCGCGAGATTCTGCTTGTTCTCGAAGACATAGGCCGCGGAATAGGACACCAATCCCAGGATGCGCCGGTCCTTGAGCGCGATGCCGCCGGCGGAATAGGGGATATAGCCCATCTTGTGGGGATCGATCGTGATCGAATCAGCCTGGGGCATCGAGCGGTACGCATTCCACACCGTTTCCGACGGGAACATCGATTCCGAGACCGGAATGCCCATCGCGCCGATGCGCTCGTGCACTTCGGCGCGGGCCATGAAGCGGTTGTTCTCGTCGAGAAACACGGCGCGGCCATATCCGCCATATGCCGCATCGATGTGGAAATAGAAGTTGACGCCCTGCGCGGCGAACTCCGCGCGGAGTTTCACCACCGCGGCGATATCGTCGACTGCGCCTTCCTCGGTCGTCGCGATGACGGCGACCAATGACAGGATCGGAATCCGCTTGTTGACGCAGTCGGTGATAATCTCGCGTAGCGCGTCGATGTCCATGCGATATCGATCAGTGACGGGCACGTGAATCAGATTGTTGACGCCGATGCCGAGGACGTCGGCCGCCTTGTCCCACGAATAATGCCTGGTTTGCGGCACGATGATCTTGCCGAGCGTGCCTCCGCCCGCGCCGCGCGCGCGCGCCGATGCCTTGAGCGCGCTGCCGAAGGTCTTGTTGGCTTTCGTCAGGTCGACCAGATCGAGGATCGCCTCGGTCGACAGATTCAGCAGCTGCCAATCATCGAGGCCTTTGACGAGGTTGGGGCTGACTTCCTTGACCGCCAGTGGAAACGATTTGAGGTTCCGCGCCAGCCAGACGGATTCGTCATTGGCGACGGTGCCGTCCGTGGTGATATGTCCCCAGGCGCGATCGACGTCGTATCCGAGCATCTTGGCGAAATCCATCCCGCACTCGAGTTCCATCGGGGCGGTCGCCATCGACGATTCATAGGCGACATTGTTGGGGTTGTAGAGGACGGTCGCCATCTCCGCCAAATTCGCGATCATCAGCGTGTCGGAATTCATGTGGCCGAGATATCGTGTGGAGAACCAGGGCGTCGAGGTGCTTTTGAGCCGGGCCGAGAGCTGGTTCAGTACGGTGGTCGTGCGATCGAGCGTATTCAGGAACGGGGCCCGCCGCATCTCACCCGCGCTGATGACGACCTCGTCCATTGGGTGGAAATCCCGCCGCCAATGGACATGCTCGTCCATCAAGAAGTCGAGGGTCGACTTGAAGAAGGCCTGATTCTCTGACCGCGGCCCGAGAAACAGCGCTTCGACCGCGATGGATTCGTCGTTCTTGGATTTGACGATCGGAGTCATGATTTCAGAGGTCATGGAGGTACCCTTTTTCTGAATGCACGCGGGGGCGGAATCGGCGGAAAAGCTCGACGCTTACTCCGCCAAATTGAGGACCGGAGCGACAACGGCGGGCGGAACCGCGATCGGTTTCCACGTCGCCTTACGTGAGGCATAGATCGCCAAGGGAATCGCGCACACCACGATCGTCCCGATGATCATGAATAATTCGAACGGCACCGGGTTTTCCGCGACCTGCGTCGGTGGCAGAAGCGAGATGATGAAAATGAACAATGCCGACGCCAATCCCCAGCCCGCCATCAGCCACATCCCCAGCTTGCCGCCGGGTATCTTGAATTTCCGAACCTTGTCCGGTTGGGAATAGCGCAGCTTGATTGCCGCCGCGTACATCAGAAAATACATGACGATGTAGACCGAAGTGGTGAGCGCGAACAGGGCCCAGAAGCCCGCGTTGACGCCGCCCGGCAATAGGACAAATACCGCGCCCCAGATCGTCACGAAGATCGCCTGGACGATCATCAGATGGACCGGCACGCCCTGCTTGTTTTCCCGCTGGAAATATCGCGGCAGGCAGCCGTCGCGAGCCGCGACGCCCAGACCGCGCACGGGTCCGAGCACCCAGGCGATGACTTCGCCGACCGCGCCGACTATGATAAGGAAGCCCATCAAGGGCGCGATCCAGCCGAGACTCGATCCGAACAGAAGCCGGAAGGTCTGCATGATGCCGGCAATCAGACTGAGATTCTTCACGGGAATGATCATCGCGACGATGATGCCCCCGACGATGCTGGAGACTGCCATGATCACGCCCACCACCAGGATCGCGATCGGATAATCGCGATTCGGGTTTTTCATGTTCTTAGCGTGAACCGCCGAGACCTCGATGCCGATGAAGAAGAATACGAAAGTGATCAGAAGGACGAGATCGTTGGCGCTCGTGAACTTCGGGATCAGGTCGGCAAACTTCGGGACGACCGGTATCAGAGGCGCGTGGCCGCTGGTCAGGTAAAGCGTTCCGCCGATGATCAGGGCGACCATCGGGACGAATGCCCCGAGGATGACGAACAGGGTAGTCCACCGCGCATAGGTCTTCAGCCCTCTGAGATTGAGAAGTGTGGCGCCCCACCACACAACGACGATGACGGCGAAAATGAAAATCTTACTGTCGGCCAACGTCGCGTCGTACAGATAGGCGGCGGTGCCCGCAATGAAGGTGAGAATGCCGATGAAGCCGATGGTCATCTGGAACCATTGCAACCAGATGGCCATGAACCCTAGGCGTTCGCCGAATGCCTGCTTGACCCACACATAGACGCCACCTTCCTCCGGCCAACCCGTGGCCAGTTCGGCGGAGACCAAGGAGGCGGGAATCAGGTACAACAGAATCGCGATCGCATTGAAAGCAATGGTCTGCCAGCCGACCAGAGCCTGGAGAGGGAATGTCCTGATGCTGATCAAGACCGCCGAGGTGATCAGGATGAAGGTGGACAAGGAGAGAGTGTAATTGGCCGCTTTTGCCGGGCTCTTCATGGCTGGCTCCTCAGTTCCGCGTGCTTGGCGAAGCACAACCGCGCGCGATTTCGCCCGCCCACTCGATCGTTCGACCGCGTGATTGGCGTTACGGTCGGACCTTAGTCATCAATCGAGTGGAAGCAGTAGGATCGGGAATTACTCAGACGTGCGCGCCAACGAACTGAGCCAGGATCTGGGCGGGCTCAGTGGCGCGCCGATGTCCGCTTCGGTTCTGAAGCCACGTTCGCGCGATGTCCGTGATCGGTCCGCACATCCTGCGATCGCACGCGCGCCGTTCGCTTTCCGACCAATGCGTCAATGCCCTAAGTTCCTTCGGGAAGCTCCAAGGCCACTTTGGCGACGCATAGCGGGCAATCCTCGGGCGCCCAGATGTGGCTGGGCAGATGCGCCATCGATTCGAGCGCCATGCCGGCCGATGCGGCAAACTTGGGGGCGGCGTAGCCCAGCACCAGAAGCGCGCCGAGCGCAACCGGCTTGGCCCCGCATTCGACGAGATCGGCATGCGTGGCCCGAACCGCCGAGCCGGCGTTGATCACGTCATCGACGATGGCGACGCGCTTGCCGCCCAGCCAGGCCCGCGTGCGGGTGGGAACGCGGTAGCGCGCGCTGAAAAGCGTTCCGCGCTCGGGAGCGACCGTGCGTTCGGCGTGGAAGAATTCGAGATCGAGCTCGAGCGCGATCATCTGCGCGACGAACGCGCCGCCCACTACCGGCCCGCACACCGCTTCGACATCGTGCACCGCCAGCTGGAGCGCCAGCGCCTGGGCGATCGGCCGCAGCCGCACCGGATGGGCGAACAGGGTATCGAGATCGAGCCACATGTCGGCATGCAGGCCCGATTCCAGCAGGTAGTGGCCGCGGCGCGCGGAAAGCAACGAATTGAGATCCTCCTGCATCGGTCCCCCTAAGCGGCGATCAGTTGGAAGTTGTCGACGTCGACCAGGCCGAGGTCGGTGATCTTGAGGTGCGGAATCACCGGCAGCGGCAGGAAGGCCAATTGCAGGAATGGCTCGGGCAAGGTGCAGCCGAGCTGCCGCACCAGATCGCGCAGCTCGTGCAGCTGCTCGGCCACGCGCTCGAACGGATCGAGGCTGACCAGCCCCGCCAGCGGCAACGACAATTCGCCGATCGTCTCGCCGCCCTTGGCCGCGACGAAGCCGCCGCCGATTCGGATCAGGCGATTGACCGCGACCGCCATGTCGCGATCGTTGTCGCCGACCACGCACACATTATGGCTGTCGTGCCCAATCGACGAGGCCAGCGCCGCGCCCCTGAGCCCGAATCCCTTGACGAAACCGCGGCCGATGTTGCGGTTCTTGCCGTGGCGCGCGATCACACAGACCTTCAGCGCGTCGTTGGTGGGGTCGGCTTCGCGACACCCGTTGCGATAGGGCAGCGTCATGGTCAGATGCTCGGTTACCACCGTGCCGGGATGAACGCCGATCACCGGGCCGGTGGGACCCGCGGCGGGGGCGGCCAGATCGGCGATGGCAATCGGCGCCAGCTTCATGCTAGCGAGGCCGACCGGTGGCGGCGAGCGGCGCCCCTCGAACAATGCCTCGCCAACCAGGCGCCCGGCGGAGATCACCTGGGCGACGCGGCATTCCTCGAGGTTTTCAAGCAGCACGATGTCGGCGCGCTGGCCGGGCGCGATCAATCCGCGGTCGACCAGCCCGAAGCCTCGCGCCGCCGACCAGGTGGCCGCTCGATAGGCGTGCGCCATCGGTGCGCCATAGGCGATGGCCAGACGGATCAGATGGTCGAGATGACCTTCCTCGGCGATGTCGAGGGGGTTGCGATCGTCGGTGCAGAAGCCGCAGAAGCTCGATGTTTCGGCGGTCAGCACCGGCGCCAGGGTGGCGGCATCCTTGCACACCGTACCCTCGCGGATCAGCACCTGCATTCCTTTGCGCAGCTTTTCCCAGGCGGCATCCAGCGTGGTGGTCTCGTGGCAGTTGCGGATGCCGCACGAGAGGTAGGCGTTCAGCTCGTAGCCGCTGGCCGCAGGGGCGTGGCCGTCGATATGGCCGTCGGAAAAAGCGGCAAGCTTGTCGAGCACGGCGGATTCCTTGGCCAGCAGGCCGGGAATGTTCATGAACTCGGCCAGGCCGATGACCTTGGCGTGCCCGCGATAGGGTGCGAGGTCGGCCGCGTCGAGCCGGGCGCCCGAGGTCTCGAGCGCGGTGGCCGGCACGCAGGACGGCAGCTGCACGCGCAAATCCATCGCCAACCCCTCGGCGGCGGCCAGCACATAGTCGATGCCGGCGGTGCCGAGGACATTGGCGATCTCGTGGGGATCGCAAATGGCGGTGGTGGTGCCGCGCGGCAGAACGCAGCGGTCGAATTCGTGGGGCGTCACCAGCGTCGATTCCACGTGCACATGGGTATCGACGAATCCCGGTACGCAGATCAGCTTCCGCCCGTCGATTTCGCGCTTCCCGCGATAACCGGCATAAGTGCCCACGATGGTGTCGCCGGCAATCGCGATGTCGCTCGCGGCGATCTCGCCGGTGACGACATTGAGCAAGCGCGTGTTCTTGATCACCAGGTCGGCGGGAACGCGGCCCATGGCCTGGTCGATGAAGGCGGCGAGCGTGGCCTTATCGCGGTGGGGACGAGAGGGCGCCATCGCCCATTGTGCCACGGCCCAAGGAGCATGCAAAGCCGAGTGCGATGGAACGAAAGGCAGGCGCTATTTCAGGCCCAGCAGGACGAAGCTCAGCAGGCCTTGCAGGTCTTCTTCGGTGCCGGGATTGGTCGTGACCGACACGCTGGCGTCGCGGTCGCCGTGAAGCTGCAGCAGGAATTCGGTCGTCTCTTCGGTGCCGCCGGGCGCCTTGCGTTCCGAATGATGCTCGAGTTGGTAGCGGATCGCCGTGCCCTTGGCGATCGCGTCGAGCGTCCCGGTGGCTCCGTCCTGCAGGGTCGTGGCATCCGCGCGGCGCACCATCACGTTGCAGGCGATCGGCGGAACCAGGGTCAGCACCAGTTGCGCGCCGGCGGGCGAGTCGACGCGCCAGGCCTGGCCGCCCGGTTTCGACGCGGTCAGCTTCGCGGCCTCGGCATCGTCGAGCTTGGTAGCCTTGAACTGCGTCATCTTGGCGGGCACGCGCCTGGGATCGGCGAGCGTCTCGATACACCCTTCGGCGAACAGCGTCAGCGCATCGTGCGCCATTTGCACGGGCACCGGCGTGGTTTGCGCGCGCGCCGGCCCGACGGATAGCGCCAGAAGGGAAGCAAGCGCGGCGGTCGCGCGCGATACCGGACGGCGATTGACGATCATGCGACGCACCTCCACCCGCCGGCCTTCAGGCCCAGTGCCATGCGATTGCGACGATCACCGCGCCAAACATCGCGACCACCGGCACGGCGCCGACGATGAAGCCGGTTTCGCGCTTGGCGGCTTCGGCATAGTAGCCGCGGGCATAGATGATCCGTCCCACCGACCAGACCAGACCCCCCAGCGCGGCCCAGGGATCGCCGACCGTGACGGCACACAGCCACATCAGGGGCAGGATCAGCGGCATCTGCTCGAGCGTGTTTACCTGCACGCGGTAGCGGCGCTCGAAATCCGGATTGCCGGTCACCGCGGGCGCGGTGACGCCGTACTTCCCCCGCGCCCGGCTGACGGCCGCGCTCAGGGCCGCGTAGACGAGCAGGACGAGCAGCGTGGCGAGCGCGGTCAGGGGATATCCGGTCATCGGAAACTCCAAAGGAGGCAACGGCGAGAAGAGTGTATAAACCTGTCGCCGCCCCGGCCCAATAGCCATCGGGTTTCGCATGATTTCGACCGGAATTGCAGCGTGGCTCGGCCCGATCGCGGTGGCGATCCTGGTTTTGGCCGCCGCCGTCCACCTCTACTGGGGCTTGGGCGGCGAGCTGGGCAAAGCCTATGCGGTGCCCGAGAAGCCGAAGGGTGGAGGCCCTTCCATGCGCCCCGGAGCGGCCGGGACCCTGGCGGTGGCGGCCGCCCTGGCGCTCGCCGCGGCCCTGGTCGCCCTGCGCATCGGCCTGGTCGAGTCCCCGCTCCCGCGGTGGCTGCCCCAGGCGGCCTGCGCGGCGCTGGCGCTGGTGTTCCTCGCGCGCGCCATCGGCGAGCGACGCTATGTGGGCTTTTTCAAGCGCGTCACCGGCACACGGTTCGCGCGGCTCGACACGCTGTTCTATTCGCCGCTCTGCCTGTTCATGGCGGTGGCGATCGGCGCCAACGCCTGGTAGCGGCGCAAAACCGCCCCAAGAAAAACCCCCGCCGGTTGCCCGGCGGGGGTGTCTGTACCGGCCCTGACGCGGGACGTTACACCGAATAGTACATCGCGAATTCGATCGGGTGCGGGGTGTGCTCGAACTTGTACACCTCTTCCCAGCGCAGCTCGGCATAGGCCTCGATGAAGTCCTTGGTGAACACGTCGCCCTTGAGCAGGAAGGCGTGGTCCTTCTCGAGGTTCTGCAGCGCTTCGCGCAGGCTGCCGCACACGGTGGGAACCTTCTTCAGTTCGTCGGGCGGCAGGTCATAGAGGTTCTTGTCGATCGGCTTGCCGGGATCGATCTTGTTGGCGATGCCGTCGAGACCGGCCATCAGCATCACGGCGAAGCCGAGATAGGGGTTGGTGGCGGGATCGGGGAAGCGCACTTCGACGCGCTTGGCCTTGGGGCCGGAACCCAGCGGGATGCGGCACGAGGCCGAGCGGTTGCGGGCCGAATAGGCCAGCAGCACGGGCGCTTCGAAGCCCGGGATCAGGCGCTTGTAGCTGTTGGTGGTCGGGTTGGTGAAGGCGTTGATGGCCTTGGCGTGCTTGATGATGCCGCCGATGTAATGCAGCGCCGTCTGGCTGAGGTCGGCGTAGCCGGTGCCGGCGAACAGGGGCTTGCCGCCCTTCCAGATCGACTGGTGGACGTGCATGCCCGAGCCGTTGTCGCCGAAGATGGGCTTCGGCATGAAGGTGGCCGTCTTGCCGTAGCTGTGGGCGACCATGTGCACGCAGTACTTATAGATCTGCATGAAGTCGGCCGAACGCAGCAGCGTGTTGAAGGTCGCGCCCAGTTCGCTTTGCGAGCTCGCCACCTCGTGGTGGTGCTTCTCGACCGGCATGCCCATGTCGTACATGGTGGTCAGCATCTCGGCGCGGATATCGGTGTGCCAATCGACCGGCGGCACCGGGAAGTAGCCGCCCTTGATCGGCGGGCGATGGCCGGAATTGCCTTCGGGATATTCCTTGCCCGAGACGTACGGGCCTTCCTCGGAGTCGATCTTGTAGAACACCGAGTTCATCTTCACTTCGTAGCGCACGTCGTCGAAGATGAAGAATTCGGCCTCGGGGCCGAAATAGGCGGTGTCGCCGATGCCGGTCGAGGCGAGATAGGCCTCGGCCTTCTTGGCGATGCCGCGCGGATCGCGGTCATAGGGTTTGCCGGTCAGCGGCTCGTAAGTGTCGCACACCAGGATCAGCTGGGTCTGCGCCGCGAACGGGTCGAGCACCGCGGTGGCGAGATCGGGCCGGAGGTTCATGTCCGACTCGTTGATGCTTTTCCAGCCCGCGATCGAGGAACCATCGAACATGATGCCCTCGGTCAGCATGGTCTCGTCGACCGTGGTGAAGTGCTGCGCCGTGTGCTGCCACTTGCCGCGCGGATCGGTGAAGCGGAAGTCGACGTACTTGACGTCGTGCTCCTTGATCATATCAAGGACCTTCTTCACGTCGGACTTGCCGGAGCTTTTCTTCGCATCGGACATCGGTGTGGTTCCCCTATTTGGATGGAATTCGAGTCGGCTCCCCGCCGCTCATATGGCGTCGTTGCCGCGTTCGCCGGTGCGGATACGAACCGCCTCCTCGACCGGAGTGACGAATATCTTGCCGTCGCCGATGCGACCGGTATGCGCGGCCTGCTGTATCGCCTCGATGGCGCGCTCGACCAGCGTATCCTCGATCACGAGTTCGATTTTCACCTTGGGCAGGAAATCGACGACGTATTCGGCTCCGCGATAGAGTTCGGTGTGACCCTTCTGTCGCCCGAAGCCCTTGGCCTCGGTTACGGTGAGGCCTTGGAGGCCGATCTCGTTGAGGGCTTCCTTAACCTCATCCAGCTTGAAGGGCTTGATGATCGCTTCAATTTTTTTCATGGATCGTTCGTGTTGTGATTGTGTGTTTTGCGGATTCGGTCCGTTCCCCGGCAGGGTTCCTTTAGCATGCTCCATGCCATCCTTGCCATGTCCATTTCGCAGTCGCGAAATCGGGTGCAAAGCCTAGGTTTCCGGGACTTTTCGGGCAATGACCATGGTCGGCCTGCCCAAAAGTTGGGCAGAGTTGCATTCGATCGGGGCACCGATGGCCCGGCCCGGAAATCCATGCTAGGTCGTGACCCCGGCGCCCGGCGATCGCGCCCAACCAGGAGGAGTCCTTGAAGCCCGGCAACAGCGTCCTGATGAGCTATGGCACAACCATCTTCGAGGTGATGAGCCGCCTGGCCGTCGAACATGGCGCGATCAACCTCGGCCAGGGTTTTCCCGAAGGGCTGGAGCCGCCGAACCTGCTGGCCGCGGCCGCGCGCGCGGTGGTTGCGGGACCGCACCAGTATCCGTCGATGATGGGGATACCGGCGCTGCGCCAGGCGGTAGCCGACCACGCCAAGCGCTTCTACGGACTCGAGATCGACGCGATGCGCGAGGTGATGGTGACATCGGGCGCGACCGAGGCCATCACCGATTGCCTGTTCGGCCTGATCGAGCCGGGCGACGAGGTGGTGCTGATCGAGCCGCTTTACGACAGCTACCTGCCGATCGTGCGCCGCGCCGGCGGCATCCCCCGGCTGGTGCGGCTCGAACCGCCGCACTGGTCGCTGCCGCGCGAGGCGCTGGCCGCTGCGTTCGGGCCGAAGACCAAGCTTTTGGTAATGAACTCGCCGATGAATCCGACCGGCAAGGTGTTCAGCGCCGACGAACTTGCCTTCATCGCTGGACTACTAATCCGCCACGACGCCTACGCGGTCTGCGACGAGGTCTACGAGCATCTGGTCTACGACGGCGCCAGGCACATTCCGCTGATCTCGCTGCCCGGCATGCGCGACCGGGCCATTCGCATCGGCTCGGCCGGCAAGACATTCTCGCTCACCAGCTGGAAGATCGGCTATGTCACCGCCGCGCCCGAACTGCTGCAGCCGGTGGTCAAGGCTCACCAGTACGTGACCTTCACGACGCCCACTAGCCTGCAGCAGGCGGTGGCCGAGGGGCTGGCCAGCCCCGACTCCTATTATGACGGCCTGTCGAGCGGTCTCGCCGCCCGGCGCGACCGCCTTGCCGCCGGTCTCGAACGGATCGGCTTCAAGGTCCTGCCCTGCCACGGCAGTTACTTCCTCAATGCCGACATCCGCTCGATCGGGTTCAATGGCGATGACGCCGATTTCTGCCGCATGCTGACCACCGAGGCCAAGGTGGCCGCGGTGCCGGTGAGCGCCTTCTACGCGGGGGAGGGGATGCGCCATTTCGCACGCTTCTGCTTCGCCAAAAAGGACGACGCGCTCGACCAGGCGGTCGACCGGATGGCGCGGTATTTCAGGCACGCGTGACCGGGTTGCGCGCCTTGACGCGCGCCGCGCCAATGGGCTACCACCTTGCCTCCTGGTGGCGGGTGTAGCTCAGTTGGTTAGAGCGCCAGATTGTGATTCTGGATGTCGCCGGTTCGAGCCCGGTCACTCGCCCCAGTTATTTCGCGGATCCTTCCTTTCCGGTCGAGGCGCGACGGCCGGTATCGATTTCTGGTAACTGTCCCGGCGCATGGTCGGTCCCGTCCGCGGTCGGTCAGGTCCGCGAAGGACCATGGCCCGCGGCGACAGGAAACGAAAGGCACGTACCGGATTGGCCAACGGCCCACCCTTCGAACGGTCCTATCGGTCCTATCTGATCTGGCATGTCGTGGTGTCCCTGCTGTTGATCCTGCTGGTCGCGGGGATCCAGGTTCAGGGATTGTGGCAGGGCCACCGCCAGGTCGAGGAACGGACTCGATTGACCGCCCGCGACGTCGGCAACGTTCTCGGCGGCAGCATCGCCGCGGCGTTCCAGAATGTCGACCTGGTTCTGCTCGCGGCGATCGATCAGGTCCGCCAGCATCCATCGGCAATCGACGCTCCCGACCGGTCGCTGATCGACGCGCTGGACAAAATTCGCCTGCGCGTGCCCGGCCTGATTGGGCTGCATGTGACCGATGCGACGGGACGGGTGGCGTACGGCACCGGTCGGGCCGTCGCCAACAATCTGAGCGTCGCCGACCGCGACTATTTCGAGCGGCTCAAGGCCAATGCCGATTCCGGGATGGTGGTGTCCCGCCCGGTTCTGGGCAAGATCGACAAGAAGTGGGTGCTCGTTTTTGCCCGCCGGATCGACCTGCCCGACGGGCAATTCGGCGGAATCATCTATGGCTCGATCGAGATCGAGGGCATGGCCGAGCGCATCATCGGCAAGCCGCTGCAACTCGGCGCCCATGACATCGTCGCCGTGAGCGAGAACGATATGACGCTGGTCTTGCGGTACCTCGACAAGCGCCAGGATATGCAGTTCGTTGGGCAACAGGGATCGGTGCCCGCGGTCGACGAGTTGCTGCATGCCAACGCCGAGGACGGCTTCTTCGCCGCGCAGTCGCCATTCGATCATATCGCCCGCATCTTCTATTTTCAGCGCATCGCGGGTCAGCCGATGAACCTGATCGTCGGCCTGGCGACCGAGGACGCCCTGTCGAGCTGGCGCCGCGAAACCGCCTATGCCGCCGTCACCACCTTGATTTTCGCCCTGATCACCTCGTTCGCGTCGCATCTGATCTATCAGGGGCAGGTCCGGAGGCTGCGGTTGGTCGACGAGCTCGCGCAGTCGAATGAACGATTGTCGAGCCTGAGCACCACCGACGCCTTGACCGGCATTTCCAACCGCCGACGGTTCGACGAATTGCTGGAGGAGGAATGGCGCCGCGGTGTGCGCAACCGCCAATCGCTGGCGCTGGCCATGGTCGACATCGATTTTTTCAAGAACTACAACGACCGCTACGGCCACCTGAGCGGCGACGAATGCCTGCGCCAGGTGGCCGGGATTTTCAGCCACCACGTCCGCCGCGCCGGCGACTTCGTCGCGCGCTACGGCGGCGAGGAATTCGTCATCGGCTGCGTGGCCACCGACGGCGAGCATTTGCGAAATCTGGCCGAAGCCATCCGGGGGTCGTTGGAGAAGCTGGCGCTGCCGCACGAAACGTCGCCCTTCGGCCACGTGACGGTGAGCATCGGCGTGGCGGCGGTGGTTCCGCAGGAGGGACTCAGCCGCGAGATGCTGGTTCGCAAGGCCGACGAGGCGCTGTACCTGGCCAAGGGGCAGGGGCGCAACCGGGTGGTGTTGGCCGGCTGAGTCCGGTCCGGCCCTGGTTCTTTTCGGCGTCTCGGCCCGATGCCATGATGGGTCCATGTCACGTTCGGCGCGGCTGCTCGACCTGATCCAAAGCCTGCGGCGGCGCAAACGCCCGGTGACGGCGGCGGCGCTGGCCGACGAACTGGGCGTGTCGCCGCGCACGCTCTATCGCGATATCGCCACGCTCCAGGCGCAGGGCGCCTCGATCGAGGGCGAGGCCGGCGTCGGCTATGTGTTGCGCCCCGGCTATCTGCTGCCGCCGCTGATGTTCGGCGACGACGAGCTGGAGGCCATCGTCCTCGGCCTGGGCTGGGTGACGCAGCGGGGCGACGGTCCGCTGGCCGCCGCCGCGCGCGACGCCTTCGCCAAAATCGCTTCGGTACTGCCGCCCGATTTGCGCGACGCCGCCGAGACCAGCGGCGTGTTGCCCGGGCCGGGGGCGAAGCTGCCGTCGGTCGGCATCGACCTCGCGCCCTTGCGCCGCGCCATCCGGATGGAGCAGAAGCTGCGCCTCGATTACGCCGACGCCGCCGGCCGCGCCAGCAGGCGCGTGGTCTGGCCGTTCGCGCTCGGCTTCTTCGACCAGACCCGCGTGCTGGTGGCCTGGTGCGAGACGCGCCAGGACATCCGTCATTTCCGGGCCGACCGCATCGCCGCGGCCGAGCCGACCGGGCAGCGCTATCCCAAACGCCGCCGCGCGCTGCTCAAGGAGTGGCGCGACCGCGAAGGCATTCCCGAACGGTCGTGAAGCAGGAAGCATAGATCGTCATTGCGAGCGTCCTTCGACCGGCACCTCATCTTGAGGTGCGAGCGTCATGCGAATGCATGCAAAGCATGAAGCGAGCCTCGAAGGATAGGTGCCGGCTCGGGATGAGGGCGAAGCAATCCAGGATTTGCGTTTCTGGATCGCTTCGTCGCATGCTCCTCGCGATGACGAAGACTTCTGCCGGAGGATAGGATGCTGGCGCTGCGACCCAATTGCGAATGTTGCGACAAGGATCTGCCGCCCGCGGCTGAGGATGCGATGATCTGCACCTTCGAATGCACCTTCTGCCGCGACTGCGCCACGACCCGGTTGGGCGGTATCTGCCCCAACTGCGGCGGCAATCTCGTGGCGCGCCCGATCCGGCCCACGGCCAAGCTGGCCAAAAATCCGCCCTCGGCCGAGCGCATCTTCAAGCCGCGTGGCTGCGGGCAGGCGGCCTAGCGAAGCCGAGGCCCGCCGTGAATTCCGCCGCGGGCCGTTTCTGGCACCTGGTTGTGTGGCACCAGATCGCCGATCTGATGCGCATCATCGGCCTGCGCGACCGGCTGCGCTGCCCCGAATGCGCCGCGGTCGGTACCTGGAAGCCGCATGGCGGCTGGCTCGACGGGCGCGAAAGCCGCTTCGCGCGGCGCTGGATGTGCAAATGGTGCGGTCACTATCGCGGACCGCAGGGCATCCAGCGCGTGTTCCCGAGCCCCGAGCGGGGCTGCTGGATGCTGGAAAGTGCTGTTGGACCCGACCTGCCGCTGCGCCCGACACCGCGCGCGGTCCTCGAGGCCAGCGCGATCCCCAAGGTGCGGCCCTGGTTCGGCTGACGGCGGCGAACATCGCCACTGCCGGAATCTGACAGGAGGGGCGCGTAGGGTCGGGCATCTTCATCAGGAGGTACCCCATGCTCAGCCCCGATCTCACGCTGCTTTACGTCAAGTCGCCGTCCGTCAGCCAGGATTTCTACGCCGGGCTACTGGGCCGGCCTCCGGTCGAATCCTCGCCCAACTTCGCG
>Ga0181537_10001488_pt1 | contig 21574 bp, 22 predicted proteins | sample PEATcosm2014_Bin_39_FD_119765 | JGI IMG/M metagenome (GOLD analysis project Ga0181537, IMG submission 119765) | Peatland microbial communities from MTU Mesocosm Facility, Houghton, MI, USA - PEATcosm2014_Bin23_10_metaG | ecosystem: Environmental > Terrestrial > Soil > Wetlands > Peat | place... | reverse complement strand
CATGGCCACGCGGGGCGAATTCGAAATCACGCTTGGCGGCTGGAGCGGGCGCACCGACCCCGACGGGAACCTCTACAATTTCGTCAGCTGCAAAGCGCCGCCGGCGCTCAATACCGGGCATTACTGCAACCCGGATGTCGATGCCGAGCTCGACGCCGCGCGCACCGCCGCGACGCCCGATGAACGCATGACGCATTACGCCAAGATCGCCGCGATCACGCTCGCCGACCGCCCGCATATCTACCTGTGGCACCCGAAATGGCTCTACGCGATGACGACAAGGCTCGCGGGCTTTGAGCCATACCCCGACGGGCTGATCCGGCCCCAAGGCATGAAGCTGCAATAGTCTTGGTTTCCGGTACTGGGTTGCCTGGTGCCCGGCGTGAGACGAAAGCACGCATCGAACCCCACAAATCCGTGACCGCGCGATTATCGGTACGATTGCTGCAATGGGTTGGAGCATGCTGGCCAAAACCGCATGACCGCTTTCTTGCTCCGCCGCATCGCGCTGATCGTGCCGACCTTGTTTTTCGTGTCGGTGCTGATTTTTGGCCTTCAGCAATTGCTGCCGGGCGACCCCGCGTTGGCAATGGCGGGGGAGGATGCCGATCCGTCGGTGATCGCGTTCCTGCGTCAGAAATACCACCTCGATCAGCCCCTGCCGGTGCGTTACGCGTTGTGGGTCGAGGGTGTCGCGCGCGGCGATTTTGGCGAGTCGATCCGCATCAAGCGGCCGGTCAGGGATCTGATCCTCGAAAAATTGCCGGTGACCGGCGAGTTGGCGGGTCTGGCGATGCTGGTCGCGATCGTCATCGGCGTGCCGATGGGTATCCTCGCCGCGGTCAAGCAGGACACATCCGTCGATTACGGCGCGACGATGGTCGCGCTCTGGGGCATTTCGATGCCTAATTTCTGGCTTGGCATCCTGCTGATCATGCTGTTTTCGGTGACGTTAGGGTGGTTGCCGGCCTCGGGTTTCGTCATGCCTTCCGAGAGCCTCAAGCAGAATTTGTTGACGCTGATCATGCCGGCCTTTGTGCTCGGCAACGCGATCGCCGCGGTGATGATGCGGCACACGCGCAGCGCGATGATCCAGGTGATGAGCGCCGATTACGTGCGCACCGCGCGCGCCAAGGGTCTGAGCCAGGTCAGCGTCATCCTGCGCCATGCGCTGCGCAACGCGCTGATCCCGGTGGTGACGTTGGGCGCGCTCGAATTTGGCGCGTTGCTGTCGGGTGCCGTGCTGACCGAGCAAGTGTTCACCATCCCCGGATTTGGCAAGCTGATCGTCGATGCGGTCTTCAACCGCGATTACGCCGTCGTGCAGGGCGTCGTGCTTTGCACCGCCTTCGCCTACATCATGCTCAACCTCTTCGCCGACATCGCTTATGTGCTGATCAATCCGAGGCTCCGCGCATGACCGCCGAGATACTTGGCCCCGACAGCGTCGCCGCGCTGATCGAGGACGATGTTGGCGAGCGGCCGTGGCAGCGCACCTTGCGGCTGCTGGCGCAGCGGCGCTTGGCGGTGGTCGGCCTCGCGGTCGTGCTGTTCTTTATCGCCGTCGCGGTCTTCGCGCCGCTGATCTCGCCCTACGACCCGCTGGCGACGAGTTGGCTGGCGGTACGCAAGCCGCCATCGGCGCTGCATTGGTTCGGTACCGACGAGATCGGCCGCGACGTGCTCGCGCGGGTGATTTGGGGTGCGCGCGCCTCATTGCTGGCTGGTCTTGTTTCGGTATCGCTGGCGCTGGCAGCCGGCGTGCCGATCGGCCTCGTCTCGGGCTATCTCGGCGGCGCGGTCGACGGCGTCTTGATGCGCCTGATCGACGCGATGCTGGCGATCCCGTTCCTGATCTTGGCGATCGCGCTGGCCGCGTTTCTCGGCCCCAGCCTCGCCAACGCGATGGTCGCGATCGGCGTGTCGCAAACACCGATCTTTGCCCGTCTGACGCGCGGCCAGGTGCTATCCGTCAAGCACGAGGAGTACATCGAGGCGGCGCGCGCGGTCGGCAACCCGCATCATCGCATCGTCCTGCGCCATATCTTGCCGAACATCATTCCGCCGCTTCTCGTCCAGGCGACGCTCGCCGCCGCCGCCGCGATCATCGCGGAGGCGAGCCTGTCGTTTCTCGGGCTCGGCGAACAGCCGCCCGATCCGAGCTGGGGCAGCATGCTCAACACTGCAAAGAACTTCATCTCGCAGGCGCCGTGGATGGCGCTGTGGCCCGGGCTGGCGATTTTTACGCTGGTGCTGTCGCTAAACCTGTTTGGCGACGGGTTGCGCGACGCCCTCGACCCGCGCCGCGGCTGAGGCTCTGATCGCCGACCACCTACGGAAGGGTCGATTGTCGTGCTAATAGAAAAGCTGGACCGGCGAATTGAGAAGCTGATCCGGCGATCATCACGCATATTGTCACCGCCCTGTCATTGCGGCGGGCGACCATGACGGTGCAGGCATAAAAAGCCGCGACCGTCGCCGAACCGCGGAGGGCAAGTCATGACCATGCCGACCGGTCCGATCGACGAAATCTGCGTCAACACTATTCGCACGCTGAGCATCGACGCCGTGCAAAAGGCCAATTCGGGCCACCCCGGCACGCCGATGGCGATGGCGCCGCTGGTCTATACGCTGTGGCAGGATTTTCTGCGCTTCGATCCCGAGGACCCGATCTGGCCGAACCGCGACCGGTTTGTTCTGTCGTCGGGTCATGCGTCGATGCTGCTCTATTCGATGCTGCATTTGACCGGGGTCAAGGCGGTCAATCCGGACTATGAGCGGCTCGGCACGCCCGCCGTATCGCTCAATGACATCGAGCATTTTCGTCAGCTCGACAGCAAATGCCCCGGCCACCCCGAATACCACTGGACCTCGGGTGTCGAGACGACGACCGGCCCGCTCGGCCAAGGCATCGCAACAAGCGTCGGCATGGCGATCGCCGCCGATTGGCTCGCCGGTCATTTCAACAAACCGGACTTCAAATTGTTCGATTACCACGTCTTCGCGTTGTGCGGCGATGGCTGCATGATGGAAGGCGTGGGCAGCGAAGCGGCTTCGCTCGCCGGTCATCTGAAGCTCGGGAATTTGTGCTGGGTCTACGACAGCAACCACATCACGATCGAAGGCAACACCGCGCTCGCCTTTTCCGAGGATGTCGCGGCCCGGTTCCTCGGTTATGGCTGGCAGGTGCAGCGGGTCAGCGACGCTAATGATCGCGAGCGCATCGCCGCCGCGATCGCGGACGCCAAGCGCACGACGGACCGCCCGACCCTGATCATCGTCGAAAGCCATATCGGCTATGGCGCGCCGCATAAACAGGACACCTCGGGCGCGCACGGCGAAGCCCTTGGCGTGGAAGAGGTCAAGCTCACGAAACGCGCCTACGGCTGGCCGGAAGACGCGCAATTTCTCGTGCCCGACGGCGTCTACGAGCATTTTGCCGCCGGCATCGGCGCGCGCGGCGCCAAATTGCGCGCCGAGTGGGAGGCGCTCTTCGCCCGCTACAAAACGGCTTATCCCGAGCTCGCGCTGCACTGCGAACAAATGCAGCAGCGAGAGCTGCCGGAAGGCTGGGACAAGGACATCCCGGTTTTTCCGGCTGATCCGAAGGGCATCGCCAGCCGCGATTCCTCGGGCCAGGTGCTGAACAAGATCGCCCAAAACCTGCCATGGCTGCTTGGCGGCGCGGCCGATCTCGCGCCATCGACCAAGACACGGCTTACCTTTGAGGGTGCCGGCGATCAGGAGGCTGACAACCGGCTCGGTCGCAATTTCCATTTTGGTATCCGCGAGCACGCCATGGGGGCGATCTGCAACGGGCTCGCGCTGTCAAAACTGCGCCCGTTTGGCTCGGGCTTTATGATCTTTTCCGACTACATGAAACCGCCGATTCGCCTCAGCGCGCTGATGGAGCTCCCGGTCACCTATGTGTTCACCCACGATTCGATCGGCGTCGGCGAAGATGGCCCGACCCACCAGCCGGTCGAGCAACTGGTCGGGTTGCGCGCTATCCCGGGCCTGACCGTGCTACGACCATGCGACGCCAACGAGGTGGCCGAGGCCTGGCGCGTCGTCATTGAGGCCAAGCATGAGCCGCATTGCCTGATCCTGAGCCGGCAGAACCTGCCGACCCTCGACCGCAGCAAATACGCGTCGGCGAGCGGCGTTGCCAAAGGCGCCTACATCCTCGCCGACGCCAAGCCCGGCACGCCCGAGATCATCCTGATGGGCACTGGCAGCGAGATTTCGCTGTGCGTCGAGGTTTATGAGAAGCTTGCCGCGGAAGGCGTCGCCGCTCGCGTCGTCAGCATGCCGTCCTGGGAATTGTTCGAAAAGCAGGACGATGCGTATAAGGATATGGTGTTGCCGGCAAGCTGCACCCGTCGCATTGCGGTCGAGCAGGCCTCGGCCTTGGGTTGGGAGCGGTTTACCGGGCTGCGTGGCACGATCATCGCGATGAAGACGTTTGGCGCTTCGGCGCCGCTAAAGGAACTCTTGGTCAGATTCGGGTTCACCGAAGAGCACGTCTATTCGGCTGCCAAGGCGCAGCTTGCGCGCAAGGAGTAGGACGACATGGCCAATCCGCTCAGGGAATTGAATGAATTCGGGCAATCGGTGTGGCTCGATTTTGTCAGCCGCGACCTGTTGAAAAGCGGCGGGCTCAAGCGGCTGGTCGCCGAGGATGGGTTGCGCGGGGTCACCTCGAACCCGTCGATCTTCGAAAAGGCGATCGGCCACGGCAACGATTATGACGAGATGATCCGCACCGCCGATGCCAGCGGTAATCTCGACGCCGCCGGGATCTTCGAGGTTCTCGCGGTGCACGAAATCCGCGAAGGTGCCGACCAGCTCGTCGGGGTCTATGAACAGACCAAGGGGCGCGACGGATACATCAGCCTCGAGGTGTCGCCCTATCTGGCGATGGATACGCACGGCACGATCGAGGAGGCGCGGCGGCTGTGGCATCGGGTTGACCGGCCCAATCTGATGGTCAAGGTGCCCGGCACCTCCGCCGGTATCCCGGCGATCCGCACGCTGATTGGCGAGGGCATCAACATCAATGTGACGTTGCTGTTCTCGCAGCAGGTCTATGCCGAGGTCGCCAACGCCTATATCGCCGGGATCGAGGATTTTGTCGCCAAAGGCGGCGATCCCAAAAAAATCGCGAGTGTCGCCAGCTTTTTTGTCAGCCGCATCGACACGCTGGTCGATGAGGCGCTCGACAAGAAGATTGCCGTCGTCGATCCGGCGACCGCCGCGCAGCTGAAGGCGCTCAAGGGCAAGATCGCGATCGCCAACGCCAAGCTCGCCTATCGGCACAGCAAGGAGCTCTATGGCAGCGAGCGCTGGCAGCGCCTGGCGCAAGGCGGCGCGCAGAGCCAGCGGCTCCTCTGGGCCAGCACCGGCACCAAGAACCCCGCCTATAGCGACGTGCTTTATGTCGATGAACTGGTCGGCTCCGACACGGTCAATACCGTGCCGCCGGCGACGATGGATGCCTATCGCGATCACGGTAAGCCGCGCGCCAGCCTCGAAGAGGATGTCGACGGCGCCGCCGCGGCGATGAAGGCGCTTGCCGCCTCCGGCATCTCGATCGACGAGATCACCGAACGCCTGGTCCACGATGGCGTCAAACAATTCGCCGATGCCGCCGACCAGCTTTACGCCGCAGTACAGAAAAAGCGCCAGACGGTGCTCGCCGCTAAATAAGCGTCGAGCGCGCCTGGACCACATCTATGCCGAGAAAATCCTGTCGGCGATGCGCAAGCAGTTTGGCGGCCACCACGAGCCGCGCTGACCGATGGCAAAATACAACGGGCGACCAATCGAGAGGCCGAGCGATGGCGGACGTAAACGGGTCTGAGAAGCGCGGCGGCAAAGCGCCGCCCTGCACGATGGTGATTTTCGGCACGAGCGGCGATCTGACCCGCCGTTTGCTGATGCCGGCGATCTACAATTTGGCCAAAGACGGCCGGCTCTCGGAGAATTTTGCGCTCATCGGGGTGGACCGTTCAAAGCGGACGATGAAGCAATTTCACGACGATCTCGGCGAGGGTATCCGCAAGTTCGTCTCCGACACGGGAGGCGATAGCGAAGCCAGCGGCGGTCAGCCCTTCGATAAAGACGCCTGGGAATTCTTGACCGCGCGCACCGCCTTGGTGGATGGCGACGTTACGAAACCGGAAACCTACAAGAAGCTCGCTGAGGATCTCGACCGAGCGGCGAAGGAACACAGCACCGGCGGTAACGCCATTTTCTATCTCGCCGTCGCGAGCGCGCTGTTTGGACCGATTGTCGAAAGCCTCGCCGGCGCGGGGCTCATGGAAGAGAAAGACGGTTATTGGCGGCGCGTTATCATCGAAAAGCCGTTTGGCAATGATCTGGCTTCGGCAAAGGCGCTGAACGCCCGCATTCTCAAAGTCGTCGACGAATCCCAGGTCTATCGGATGGACCATTTCCTCGGGAAGGAAACCGTCCAGAACATCATGGCGCTGCGGTTTGCCAACGGCATCTTCGAGCCATTATGGAACCGCGACCACATCGACCACGTCCAGATCACCGTCGCCGAGACGGTGGGCGTCGAACGGCGTGCCGCGTTCTACGAGCAGACCGGCGCGATGCGCGACATGGTGCCAAACCATGTCTTCCAGCTTGTCAGCCTGACCGCGATGGAACCGCCCAATTCCTTTGATCCTGATGCGGTGCGCACCGAAAAGACCAAGGCGCTACAAGCGATCGTGCCGTTCGACCACGGCGATGTGATACGCAATGCCGTGCGCGGGCAATATACCGCCGGCACCGTTCGGGATCAGCCGGTTGCCGCCTATCGCAATTCCGACGGTGTCGCACCGGATAGCACGACGGAAACCTTTGTCGCGATGCGGCTTAACATCGACACCTGGCGCTGGGCCGGCGTGCCGTTCTACTTGCGTACCGGGAAGTCGATGACGCGGCGCACGACCGAAATCGCAATCCAGTTCAAGGGCGCGCCATTCTCGCTGTTCCGGGACACCGCGGTCGACACGATCTCGCCCAATGTTTTGGCCTTGCAGATCCAGCCTGACGAGGGCGCGTCGCTGCAATTCAGCGCTAAAAAGCCCGGCCCCGAAATTCAGCTCGGCGGGGTGCGGATGGAATTTCGCTATAGCGACTATTTCGCCGCAGCGCCCGCGACCGGTTACGAGACGCTGGTCTATGACTGCATGATCGGCGACCCGACCCTGTTCCAGCGTGCCGACTCGGTCGAGGCGGGGTGGAGCGTCGTCCAGCCGATCTTTGACGTGTGGAAAAACGACCACAGCGCACCGCTCGAATTTTATCCCGCCGGCAGCGCCGGACCGGAAGGCGCCGATCAGTTGTTATGGCGCAGCGGCCGGGCTTGGCGGCCGATCGCTTGAGGCATCCGGGCATGACCCGTCCGGTCATCGTCGCCCCGTCGATCCTGTCGGCCGATTTCGCGCGGCTTGGCGACGAAGTGCGGGCCGCCGATATGGCGGGTGGCGACTGGATCCATGTCGACGTGATGGACGGCCGCTTTGTGCCGAACCTGACGATTGGGCCGGTTGTCGTCTCCTGTCTGCGCAAGGCGACGCAAAAACCGCTCGACGTGCATCTGATGATCGTCGAGCCCGAGCGCTATCTCGACGATTTCGCTGAGGCCGGCGCCGACCACCTGCTCGTCCATTGCGAGTCGAGCGCGACGATCCACCTGCATCGCACGCTGTCGCATATCCGTACGCTCGGCAAGGTGCCGGGCGTCGTGCTGAACCCCGGGACGTCGCTCAGCCAGATCGAATACGTCCTCGACCTTGTCGACATCGTCTTGATCATGACGGTCAACCCTGGGTTTGGCGGGCAGAAATTCATCCCGACGATGCTGCCAAAGATCGCCGCGCTTCGCGAAATCAGCGACAAGCGTGGGCTCGACATCACGATCGAGGTCGATGGCGGGCTGAGCGGCGACAACGCCTGGGAAGTCATCGAAGCCGGGGCGAATGCCATCGTCGCGGGCTCCGCGGTCTTCCATTCGCCGGATTATGCCAAGGCAATCGCCGCCATCCGGAATTCGACGGTGCCGGGACGCTAGGAGAAAGGGCAGGGACGGGGAGATATGGCCAGCCGACCGCGTATCGATATTTCACCCGATCCCGAGGCGCTGGCGCATCGCGTCGCGCAATGGGTCACCGACCTCGCCTGCGCGACCTTGGGAAATTTCGCGATCGCGTTGTCGGGCGGCTCGACGCCGAAGCGGCTCTACCAGCTCCTTGCCGCTTCGCCGTTCCGCGAGGCGATGCCATGGGAACGCGTACATTTGTTTTGGGGCGACGATCGGTTTGTGGCGTGGGACGATCCCAACAGCAATTACGGCATGGCGCGCGATGCGATGATCGCCCATGTGCCGATCCCGCCGGAGAACGTTCACGGCATCCCGTTTGCCGGCAGCGCCGCCGAGGCCGCGCAGGAATATGAGCGCACGCTAAAAGCCTATCACGGCGGCGCAGTACTCGACCCGACACGCCCGCTCTTCGACATCGTGCTGCTGGGCATGGGGCCGGACGGGCACACCGCCTCGCTGTTTCCCGGCAAACCGGCTTTGGGCGAGAAGCAGCGCTGGGTCGTCGACGTGCCCGAGCCTGGGCTCAATCCGCTTGTTCCGCGCATCAGCTTGACCTTTCCGGCACTGAACAGCGCGAAGTCGCTGGCGTTTGTCGCGGCCGGCGCCGACAAGACGGCGATGATGCGCCGCGTCCTTGCCGGCGAGCAAGAATTGCCCTCCGCACATATTTCGCCGGTCGGCGAGCTGATCTGGTTTGTCGATCGTGCCGCGCGCGGCGAAGCCTGAGGGTGGATCGTCCGATGGAACATCACATGGATCGCGATGAACTAAAGCGCGCCGCTGCCTATCGCGCCCTCGATTTTGTCAAAGATGGCATGATCCTCGGTCTCGGCACCGGTTCAACCGCGTATTTTGTCGTCGAGGGGCTCGGCAAGCGGGTCGCGCAGGGGCTTCGGGTCGTCGGCATCCCGACATCGGAGCGCACCGCCGCTCAGGCGCGCGGGCTCAACATCCCGCTATCGAGCTTTGGCGCGCATTCGAGCATCGATCTGACGATCGATGGCGCGGATGAGGTCGAACGGGCAACGCTTTTTCTGATCAAGGGTCTGGGTGGCGCATTGCTGCGCGAGAAGATCGTGGCCGCGGCAAGCCGGCAACTCGTCATTGTCGTCGATCAGGAAAAGTTGGTCAGCCGGCTTGGCGACCATACGCCAGTGCCGGTCGAGGTCGCGCAATTTGGCTGGCAGGCGACGGCGGCGGCGCTGACCCGGCTCGGGTCCGACCCGGTGCTGCGCTACGCCACCGAGGACCATCCGTTTATCACCGATGGCGGCAACTATATTCTCGATTGCCGCTTTGGCCGCATCGATGATGCCCGGCATCTGGAACAGCAGATCAACATGACGGTCGGCGTCGTCGAGAACGGGCTGTTTATCGACCGCGCATCCGCCGTCATCGCCGCGACCGAAAGCGGTGTCCAGATTTTGAATCGAGGAAATTTATGAGCAAGATCAAGCTCGTCATCAGCGACGTCGACGGCACGCTGGTCACCACCGAAAAATCGCTGCGTCCTTCGGCCGTCGCTGCGGTCAACAAACTGCGCGAGCGCGGCATCGGCTTTACGATCTGCAGCAGCCGGCCGCCCTTTGGGCTGACAACGATGCGCGATGCGCTGCAACTCACCCTGCCGTTTGGCGGCTACAATGGCGGGTCGATCGTCGAGCTGGATTTGACGGTCATCGAACAGGTTTGCATCCCACCGGCGGTCGCGCGCCAGGCGGTCGATATCTTTCACGCCAATGGCGTCAGCACCTGGGTCTTCGTCGGCAATGAATGGGTGATCCTCGATCGCCAAGGTGACCACGTCGACCACGAGATCCACACGATCGACGTGCCGCCGGCGGTCGTCGATCATTACGAGGACAAGCATTTCAGCGCGGTCGGCAAGATCGTCGGCGCCAGCAACAACCATGATCTGATCGCCAAGGTCGAACAGATCATGCAGCAGACGCTCGGCCATTCGGCGCATGCCGCGCGCTCGCAGGCGTATTATTGCGACGTGATCGCGCCGGGCATCAACAAGGGCCGCATCGTCGCGGTGATGGGCGAACGGCTCGGCCTGGCAAGCGACGAGATCGCCGTGCTCGGCGACATGCCCAACGATCTCGAGATGTTCGCCGCCGCCGGGTTCCCGATTGCGATGGGCAATGCGCCCGACAACGTCAAGGCAGCGGCGAAGGCCGTCGCGCCTGGCACCAATGACGAGGACGGCTGGGCCGGCGCGGTCGAGCAGTACATTCTCGCCGACTAAGGCGCGAAGGCCGCCACTCCGGCGGCCTTCTCACCATTCCCAATCAGCTCAGCGTTAGCGTCACTGATTGAATGACGCGACGCATTGTTGATGAAGATCCGGCTCATTGATCGAGCCGCATTCTTTGCGGATGCGCGCCTGGCGGAACGCCGGGTTGCCATGCACCATCCGCTCATAACGATTGCTCTCGACCACGTTCTGCCGGGCCGACCAGTTCGCCGGATTGTCGCCGGGCGTGGCCTGCGGCCCGTTTGTATAGACATCAACGTGGCCTGGCGGCGGCATGGGCGTCATCTGCGCTTGCGCCGCCGGCATCGCGCCAGCCAGCGCGACAAACGCGCTCGCGGCCAATAAGCCCCCGGATTTCCTATTCATCATGACCCGTTCCTCCTTTGTGGAAGGTCACCGGGTCAACAGATCAACCGCGCGCTTGGTTCCGCCTAAATCAGATCGGGGTCGGCGAGGCCGCGTCGCCGACAAGCGGCGATCACCGTGTTCTGCAACAGGCAGGCGATCGTCATTGGGCCGACGCCGCCCGGCACCGGAGTGATCGCGCCGGCAACATTCTTAGCAGCGGCGAAATCGACATCGCCAGCAAGCCGAGGAGAGCCGTCCGGCCCGGCGACCCGACTGGTGCCGACATCGATGACCGTGGCGCCCGGCTTGATCCAATCCGCTTTGACCAGAGTCGGCTGGCCCGACGCGGCGATCAGGATGTCGGCGCGCCGGCAGATCGCCGCGACCTCGCGGCTCTTCGAATGCGTCACGGTGACGGTGCAATCCGCCGCCAGCAGCAATGCCGCCAGCGGCCGGCCGACGATGTGCGAACGGCCGAGCACGAGGGCTTCGGCGCCCGCGATATCGGCGTGCACGGTTTTGATCAGGATCATGCAGCCCTGCGGAGTGCAGGGCACCAGGCCCGGCTGGCGGCTCCACAGCCGCCCGACATTCAATGGATGAAACCCATCGACATCCTTGTTCGGGTCGACCGCGATCAGCACACGCTGCGGATCGATTGCGGCGGGCAGGGGGAGCTGCACCAGAATGCCGTCGACCCGTTCATCGCCGTTGAGGTGATCGACAAGGGCGACGATGTCGGTCTCGGCGGTGTCGGCCGGCAAGCGATGCTCGAACGAGGCGAGCCCGACCGCGGCGCAGGCCCGTGCTTTGCTGCGCACATAGACATGACTTGCCGGATCGTCGCCGACGATGACCGCGGCGAGCCCCGGCGTGACGCCGTGCGCGGCCTGCAATTGCGCCACGGCCGCGGCGACCGCTTGGCGCAGCCGCGCGGCGACGGCCTGGCCGTCAATAACGATCGCTTCCGCCATGCCCCCAATTCCAATCGCGATTACTGCGTCGCCTGCTTAACTGTGCCAGCAAGTCGTGCAGCACCGCATCGTCCTTGATGCCCGGAAAGGACATCCTGTTCCCCGGCAGCGACTCTTTCGGGTCGCGCAGGAATTTGGCAAGCGTTTCGTCGTCCCAGACGATGCCGCTCTGTTTCATCGAATCGGAATACTTGAACCCGGCGACGCTTCCCGCCTTTCGCCCAAACACGCCGAACAGGTCGGGCCCGACCCGGTTGGGACCGTTTTGGACTAGCGCGTGACAGATTTTGCATTTCTGCAGTTCGGCGGCACCGGGCTCATCCGCACTCGCGCCTGCCGTGACGAGCAGCGCGACGATCGCAAGCATGATCAGTCGCGTAATCACCATAAGAAGCGGCCGAAATAGGCCATGTCTTCCGCCGGTTGCACGCCGGCAAAGGTCAGCGCCAGCTCGTCGACGCCGACGGCGCGAAAACGCGCTGCCTGTTGCCGGCATTCTTCCGCGGTGCCAGCGAGCGCAAACGCGGCGACAAAGCGTTCGTCGAGCACGCCGGCAGCGTCTTCGCCATGACGCAACCGTTCGAGCGCGGCGGCGAAATCGCCCCGCGGAATACCGCTTTCGGCGACGATCATCGCTCTCGCGGCCGGCCAATCGTCGCCGACCGGCCAAAAGCCGATCATCATCTCGCCGATAACGGCCTTGACCAAGGCGTGCGCCTCCGCGCCATCGGCCCGGGCGACACAGGGCACGTATTGCACGATCCGAGGCTTGGGCCGGCCGCTTCGCGCCGCCGCCTCGCCGACAATCCGAACCATGCGTTCCGTCGAGGATAACGGGGTCAGGTTCGAGATCACGAGACCATCGGCAATCTCACCGCAGACCTTGAGACCGCGTTCGCCCGCGGCGGCCATGTAGATGGGCAGATCGGGGCGCCGCGGCCGAAAGCCGAGCCGTGCGCCATCGGCGCGGAACACTTGGCCGCTGACCGTCGCGCCGTCACCGGACAGCATCGCGCGAATGATCGCGATCGCCTCGCGCATCGCGGTGACCGGCCTGTTATCGGTAAACCCCATGCACCGCACCGCCGCCGGGATGCCCGAGCCCATGCCGAGTATCGCGCGGCCCTCGGACAATTCGTCGAGCGCCGCAAACTCCATCGCGATCAGTGTCGGGTGGCGGCCGTAGGGATTGATGACGCCGACGCCGATCCGCACCCGCCGCGTCGCCGCGGCGCAGGCCCCGACGGTCGCCATCACGGCGCGCTGAAACGGGTTTTCCGCAAACCAGACCGAGGCGAAGCCGGCATTTTCCGCCGCCCGTGCCAGCTCGACACAGCGGCCGGGGTCGAGCGCACCGGACAGGCGGATACCGATTTCGGGCAGCGCGACTGGGCTCAAACGCCACCCATCAGACGCCGCCAGGCCGCGGCGCTTCGCTGGCCGGTGAGAAATGCACGTGCACGACCCGCCAATCGCCGTCTTCCTTGCGGAACACCATCGTCGAGCGCGAGACGAAATCCTTGCCGTAAGGGCGCGACGGGACTGGATCGCTGCTCTGCCAGTCCGAGCGGGTCTGGCGCTCGCACCAGATCACCGCGAGGTCGTCATTGATCACCCCGCCAATATCAAACGGCGCCCAATAACCACTCGCGACATTGTCGCGATAGTACTGCCACAGCCGCGTCCAATGTTCGCGCCCCTTGTAGGTATGGCCATTGAGGTTGAAGAACACGGCTTCGGGCGACCCGCTCCAGATGTCCTGCAACTGCTCCCAATCAAAGCGCGCATTGACGTCGAGGTACTGGTCCATGCGTTCGAGCAGGCGCTGACGGTCTTCGGGCGTGCCGCCGATGAGTTTTGCCTCGTCCATTGCGCGATCCCCGCTCATACTCCAGCGATCCTAGCGCAACCCGGCGCACGGCGATAAGGTCGCGCGATGACACAGGCGCGCTATCTCTGTCCCGCTTGCGGCGCGGCGATAGCCGCCGACCGGCCGCTTTGGCGCTGTGCGTGCGGCAGCCATTTGAATCTGGCGCCGGGGCAGGGGATGGCCCGCGGCGAGATTGAGACCGGCGAGGCGTCGCTGTGGCGCTACCGCGCGGCGCTGGCCTTGGCCGGCCCGCCGCGCGTCTCGCTTGGCGAAGGCTGGACGCCGCTGGTGACGCGGCTTTGGGACGGCGTGGCGATCCGTTTCAAGCTCGAAAGCCAGATGCCGACCGGCTCGTTCAAGGATCGCGGCACGGCGGTGATGCTGAACCATCTGCTGGAGGTTGGGGTCGGGACGATCCATGAAGATTCCTCGGGCAATGCCGGCTCGTCGATCGCGACCTACGCGGCCGCTTCCAGCATTCCGTGCCGCATCTTCGTCCCGGCCAGCGCGCCGCGCGGCAAGGTGGTGCAGATCGCCGCATCGGGCGCCGCTGTCGAGGCGATTCCCGGCACGCGGCAGGCCGTCACCGAGGCAGCTCTTGCCGCGACCGGCGCCAGCTTTTACGCCAGCCATAATTGGCAGCCTTTCTTTATCGAGGGCACCAAGACCCTGGCCTACGAGCTGTGGGAACAGCTCGGCTTCGCGGTGCCGGACAACATCCTGGTGCCGACCGGTTACGGTTCGAACATCCTCGGATTGGAACGCGGGTTTGACGAATTGATCCGGCGCGGCGAGGTGGCGCGAATGCCACGGCTTTTCGCCGTTCAAGCCGCAAACTGCGCTGCCTTCGCGGCTGAATGGAACGGCGATGCCGCGTTCGCGCCGCTGCCGACGGTCGCCGATGGTATCGCGACGGTGAAGCCGGTGCGAACCGCAGAGGTGCTTGCCGCGTTGCGCCGTTCGAAAGGCGGTGTCGTCGCCATACCCGAAGACGAGATCGCGCCGGCGCTCATCCGTTTCGGCCGGCTCGGGCTTTATGTCGAACCGACCTCCGCGACGGTTGGCGCGGCGCTGAGCCGGCTGCTGACCGACGGCACGGTCGCGCCGGGCCAGACGACGATCGCCGTCATCACCGGCCACGGCCTCAAAGCCGCCGACAAGATCGGCGAACTGCTCGAAAGCGCCGTGCCGTGAAAATCCTGCTCGATCTGACAAAGCTGGTAAACGAAGGCAAGCTCACCCTGGCGCAGGCCGAGGAGCTGAAGCAGCTCGCCGCGCGCGACACCAGCCTTCTGGCGATCAACATCCTGATGGCGTTCGGGACCATAGCCGTAGCCGGCGGCGTGTTGTTTCTGGTGCCGTCTCTGCTGACGGCGGCCGCGATTGCATTGTTGCTGATCGCCGGCGGTCTCGTCTTGTCCTACCGCGCCGGTCCGCAATGGACGATCCTCGGCACCGCGACCGTCATCGTCGGCGTGTTGTGGCTGTGCGGCACCGGCCTCGCCTTCGCCGATGGAAATTGGCCGGGATATGCTTTTGCCACGATCATTTGCCTTGCCTGCGCCGCAGCCATCCGCAGCGGCCTGCTGAGCGCGCTGGCGGCGCTCGCCTTGGCCGCGACGCTCGGGAGCAGCACTGAATACGAGACCGCCAGCTACATTCTGATCATTCGCGAACCGACGATCACGATCGTCTGCTTTGGCGTCCTCGCCTGGGGCGCTTACCTGTTGGCCAACCGCGTGCCTGCGGATTACGAATCACCCGCGCTGATGTTCGCGCGAATGTCGCTCGTCCTGGTCAATTTCGGCTTCTGGGTCGGCTCGCTGTGGGGTGACGATCCGGCCAGGAAATGGCTAGAGCGCGCGGGTATCGCGCCGCTTCATTTGCCCGATATCGGTTTCGCGGTCGCGTGGGCGGCAGGGCTGATCGCGGTCGGCGTCTGGGCAACGCGCGCCAACCGGCGGTTTGTCGTCAACACCGCGGCGACATTTCTCGCGATCGATTTCTACACGCAGTATTTCGAACGCCTCGGCGCCGATCCGCTGAGCATCATGCTCGGCGGCCTGCTGGTCATCGCGATCGCGGTCGCGTTGTGGCGCTACAACGCCGCGACGCGACCCGCCAAGGCGGCGGCTTAGCTACTTCTTCGCCGCCAGCAGATCCTTGAGCCCGCGCAGCGCCAGCGCATAGCCGGCGATGCCAAACCCGGCGACGACGCCCTGGCTGACCGCTGCCGTCTGCGAGGCCGGACCACGGCGGATCGGGTTCGAGATATGCACCTCGATGGTCGGAAACTTGACCTGCGACAGCGCGGCGACGAGCGCGGGATACCCGCTGCCAAACGCGGCCGGGTTGAAGATCGCCGCATCGACGCCGGCATCGGCCGCCGCGTAGATCTTGTTGACGATCTCGCCCTCGATATTCGAGTGGAAAATCTCGACTTCGACGCCAAGCTCGGCCGCGTAACCGCGAATGCGCTCGTCATATTCGGGCAGCAGCATCGGCCCGAAGATTTCGACCTGAACCTTGCCGCGCATGTTCATCCCGGCGCCGTGGATCACGAGAATTTTTGCCATGACCATCCCCTCTATGATTTGTCGGCGGCGATGCTAGCGCATTTCCGGTCCGCCGGGCGAGGCGGGCATAGCAGCCCGGATTTTGGGCGACATGACACGTCGGTGACGACGGCGTATCGTTCTGCATCATTTGAGCTTTAGGGCGCGGCCGATGGGTATTTCGATCCGCCAGATCCATCCGGTGTTTGTCGGCGAAGTCAGCGGGATCGATCTCCGGCAGAAGCTGACGCCGGACGACGTCGCGGCGATCGAAGAGGGGATGGACCGTTACGCGGTGCTCGTCTTCCACGATCAGCATATCACCGACGAACAGCAGATCGCCTTTAGCCGCAATTTTGGCGAGATCGAAAATTCGGCTGGCGGCACCGTCACCAAGCCGCACGAAAAGCGCCTCAGCCATCTGATGAACGACGTGTCCAATCTGGGTCAGGACCATCGGCCCTTGGCACGCGACGACCGACGGCGTCTTTTTAATCTCGGCAACCAGCTCTGGCACTCCGACAGTTCGTTTCGTGCGGTCCCGGCGAAATATTCGCTGCTGTCCGGTCGGATCGTGGTCGATAAGGGCGGCAACACTGAATTCGCCGATATGCGCGCCGCCTATAATGCGCTCGACGACAAGACGAAGGCGATCGTCGAGCCGCTGGTCTGCGAACATTCGCTCATGTACTCGCGCGGCGCGCTCGGATTTCCCGATTTTACCGACGAGGAGCGGGCCATGTTCCGCCCGGTGCGCCAGTCGCTGGTGCGCACCCATCCCAGGACCGGGCGCAAATCGCTCTATCTCGCTTCGCATGCCGGCACGATCATCGGCTGGCCGATGCCGGAAGCCCGCGCTTTCCTGCGCGACCTCAACGAGGAAGCGACGCGGCCGGAGAATGTCTATGTCCACAAATGGCGACAGTTCGACCTGGTGATGTGGGACAACCGCCAGACGATGCACCGGGTGCGCCGGTTTGATGAGACGCTGGTGCGCGATATGCGCCGCACCACGGTCGCCGGCGACGCGCCCACCGCCGAACAGGTCGCCGCTTAACATTTTGTGCCGACTGAAAAATAAGATTGCCGGGCATCAGGCCCGGCTTGCCGGGGTAGGGAATTGCGCGGGGAAACGGCGGGCACGACGCTCAATCGAGGAATGATCACCGCGACGGTGATCAGCGCCTGCGTGCTGCAAGGCATCGACACGACGATCGCCAATGTCGCCCTGCCGCATATCCAGGGCAGCATGTCGGCGGCGCAGGACCAGATCTCCTGGGTACTGACCTCGTATATCGTCGCGTCAGCGATCATGATGCCGCTGACCGGGTGGCTCGCCGGCCGCTTTGGCATCAAGTTCATTTTTCTCGCATCGGTGATCGGGTTCACGATCGCCTCGGCCTTGTGCGGTCTGGCGGAGAACCTGCCGCAACTCGTGATTTATCGGCTGTTGCAAGGCGTTTTCGGCGCCGGTCTGGTACCGCTCGGCCAGGCGACACTGCTGACGATCTATCCGCAGGAACGCCACGGCTACGCAATGGCGATCTTTAGCACCGGCGCGATGATGGGGCCGATCCTCGGCCCGACGATGGGCGGTTGGCTGACCGACAACCTCAATTGGCGCTGGTGCTTTTATGTCAACCTGCCGGTCGGCGTGCTGTGCGCGGTCGGCATCCTCGTCTTTATTCGCCAGACCCGCGCCGTGCGACGCGAGGCATTCGATGTCTTTGGCTTTGGCGCGTTGAGCCTCGCGATCGGCGCGCTTCAATTGATGCTCGACCGCGGGCAGATCAAGGATTGGTTTCACTCGACCGAAATCTGGGTCGAGGCGATCATCGCCGGGCTTTGCTTCTATCTGTTCGTGGTCCATACCGCGACGGCGGGCGAGCGCTCGTTTGTCAGCCGCGATCTACTCAAGAGCGGGAATTTTATCGCCGGCAGCCTCTTGATGTTCGCCGTTGGCTGGATTCTCAGCGGCACCTTGGCGCTGATGCCGTCGATGATGCAGAATTTGATGAATTATCCGGTATTTACCAGCGGTTGGATGATGGCGCCGCGCGGCATCGGCACGATGCTCGCGATGGTCATTGTCGGCCGCATGATCAATCGAATTGACGGCCGCTTGTTCATCGTAACCGGGTTTCTGCTGACCGCCGCCTCGCTATGGCAGATGACTGGGTACTCGCTTTACATGGGCTCAGGGCCGATCCTGTTCGCCGGGTTTGCCCAGGGTTTCGGGCTTGGCCTTACCTTTGTGCCGCTCAACATCCTCGCTTTGTCGGATCTGCCGCGCCACATCCTGACCCAGGGTACTGCGCTGCGCAGCCTGATGCGTATGCTGGGCGGCAGCATCGGCATCGCGATCCTTGAATCGCAGCTGACCCAGAACACCCAGATCGTCCACTCGCAGCTGATCGAGGGGTTGCGCCCCGATAATCCGCTGGCCCAGGGACATTTTCTCGCGCCGAATTTCAGCCTGACCGCGCCCTCCGGTGTGGCCGCGCTCAATGCCGAGGTCACGCGCCAGGCGGCGATGATCGGCTATATCGACGATTTCAAGCTAATGATGCTGGTGATTTTATTCTCGCTGCCGCTCGTGCTGCTGATCCGGGTGGCGCGGCGCGAGCCGGCGATCGTCGCATCGACCGCCGCGGCTCCGGCCGGCGAGGATTAGTCACCGCGTTAGCGGCGGCCCCGCCAAAGCCGTGGCCTCGGCAGCCAGCCGGCGATAGCGCGCCTGGCTGTTCGCCAGATGCCGCCGCATCGCCTCGCGCGCCGCGTCGGCATCACGCGCCACGATCGCGGTGGCGATCGCCGCATGTTCGCGCTGAAACGTTTCGAGATAAGCGCGCTGCCCCTCCGGCCGATGCGCGGCGACGCGGATGCTTTGTCGTGGGATGATAAAGCGGCCGAGATATTCGAGAAAATGCGCAAATTGCGGATTGCCGGTTGCCGCCGCGATTGTCCGGTGAAACGCGAAATCCTCGGCGATCGCGCCTTCGCCACGGTCGAGCGCCGCATCGATCGCTTTAAGTGCCGCACCGACCCGCTTGCGCGCCGCCGGCGAGCCGCGCTCAGCCGCCAAGCCCGCCGCTTCGACCTCGACGCTGGCGCGCAGTTCCATGACATCGAGCACCTCGGCGATCGACGGCAAACCGTCGAACGCGAGCTGGAACGGCCGGCGGTCGGCTTCGGCGGCGACAAACGCGCCGGCGCCCTGCCGCGTGACGATGAGGCCCTGCGCCCGCAACGCCGCGACCGCTTCGCGCACAACGGTGCGGCTGACCCCCATCGCCGCGACCATTTCCTGTTCGGTCGGCAATTTCGCACCCGGCGGCAGCCGAGCCGTCGCGATCTCATCGGCGATGCGCACGGCAATCTCTCGCGTCAGGCGCGTCGGCGGCGTCACCGGACGAAGCATCGCTTGCGGGGCGCCACGTCTTGCCAAGCTCGGTCTCGACACTTATCGGGTTATCATATAAATCGGCTAGCACGCGGCGGCGGCAAGGTCAATTCAGCCGGCTCGCGGTGATGATAGGGGAGGAAAGCATGTTGAGACGGGAACTGCTGGCCGGCGCCGGAGCGGTGGCGATTGGCGCCTCGTTGACCGGGCGGCGCGCGCTTGCCGACGACAAGACCGTGCTCAAGGCTTCCGATGTCCACCCGGAGGGTTATCCGACCGTCGAAGCGGTCGAAAATCTCGGCAAGAAGCTCGAAGCGGCGACGAACGGCCGGCTTTCCGTCCAGATGTATGCCTCGATGCAGCTCGGTGGCGAAAAGGAAGCCATCGAACAGGCCCAGCTCGGGGCGATCCAATTCGCCCGCGTCAGCGTCGGTACGCTTGGGCCGGTGATCGACGACATCAACGTCTTCAACCTGCCGTTCCTGTTCCGCGATATCCCGCACATGAACAAGGTCGTCGACGGCGAGATCGGCCAGGAACTGCTCGACAAGGTGACCGGCAACCCGACCGCCAATCTCGTCGGGCTGTGCTGGATGGATGCCGGCGCGCGCAGCTTTTACGACACCAAGCACCCGATCAAATCGATCGATGACCTCAAGGGCCTGAAGATCCGGGTCATCGGCAATCCGATGTTTGTCGACATGGGCAACGCGCTCGGCGCCAATGCGGTCGCGATGGGCTACGACCAGGTATTCAGCGCGTTGCAGACCGGGGTCATCGACGGCGCCGAAAACAACCCGCCGAGCTTTGTCTTCGACAACCACTACCAGGTCGCCAAATTCTACAGCCTCAGCCAGCATTTGATCGTGCCGGAGATGCTGGTTTTCTCGAAGCGCAGCTTCAGCCAGTTGTCGCCCAGTGATCAGGAGCTGCTCAAGAAGCTCGCCCGCGAGGCGCAAGCGGATGCGCGCGTGCTGTGGAACAAGAAGGAAGCCGACGCCTTCGACCGCATGAAAGCGGCCGGGATCGAGGTCGATCCCATCGCCGACAAAAAGCCGTTCCAGGACGCGGTCAAGCCCGTCTGGGACAAATACGGCAGCAAATACGCCGACATGATCAAGCGCATCAGCGCGGTGACGTGAGTTTCAGGCGCATGTGTGGTCCCGGTGAAAGCCGGGATCCAACTTTCGGCCGCCGGTGGCACGGACGAGTGGGTACTGGCTTGCGCCGGTACGACAGGGGAGGGGAAACCAAATCTCCGCGATAAAGCCTGAAACGGCCCCGATTCGGGGACTGCGCCGCGCGATGGATGCGCTCTATTGGCTCTGCGCGTGGGTCGCCGGGACGGCGCTGGTGGCGATCGTCATCGTCGTGCCGTGGGGCGTCTTTACCCGTTATGTGCTGCACAGCGCCGCGTCGTGGCCCGAGCCGATGGCGATATTGCTTTCGGTCGTACTGACCTTTTTTGGCGCGGCGATGGGGGTGCGCTCGGGCCAGCATATGCGGGTGACGGTCGTGCGCGACCTGCTGCCGCGCGGTCCGCAACTGGCTATCGATCTTCTGGCGGAAACGCTGCTCGCCGCGGTCGCGTTGTTCATGGTGGTGTGGGGCGCGCGTCTCGTCGCGGCGACCTGGCATCAGGTCATCGCCGAGTTCCCGGCCTTGTCGGTCGGGATCACCTATTTGCCGATCCCGCTCGGCGGCGCGGTGACACTGCTCTTTATCGCCGAGCGGCTGGCGATCGGCCGCCCGCCGCAAGAAGGCGATTGGCGCGAAGCGGCGCCGGACTGATCGGACATGGATATTTTTGTCGTTCTCGGAACCCTGTTTCTCGGCATCGCGCTCGGCTTGCCAATCGCTTACGCGCTGGCGATGGCGGCGCTGGCCGGCGCGTTATGGATCGGCATCCCGGTCGAGGCGGTGATGCTGCAGATTTCGAGCGGGGTCAGCAAATTCGCGATGCTGACGATCCCGTTTTTCGTTCTCGCCGGCGCGATCATGGCCGAAGGCGGGATGGCGCGCCGCCTTGTCGCGCTCGCCAATGTGAT
>Ga0181537_10001486_pt1 | contig 21578 bp, 12 predicted proteins | sample PEATcosm2014_Bin_39_FD_119765 | JGI IMG/M metagenome (GOLD analysis project Ga0181537, IMG submission 119765) | Peatland microbial communities from MTU Mesocosm Facility, Houghton, MI, USA - PEATcosm2014_Bin23_10_metaG | ecosystem: Environmental > Terrestrial > Soil > Wetlands > Peat | place... | reverse complement strand
GTCTTCTCCGCGCGCTGTTGGCTTGTTGTCAACCAGGAGCTGCAACCTAATACAGGTTAGACAATCTTTATGGACAACACTCCGTGAGCGGCGAATTCTTGGGCGTTTCTGCGACTGAAGTTCTAATTGTCGTAGTGCCTGCGACGATGCTGAGCGCGGTGGCTTACGCTTCGTCGCGTCGCCGCTCACTCCGCGCGTATATCTATGCAGTCGCAGGCCTCTGGCTAATCTTGGGGGTTCCATTCGGGCGGGAAAACTACAGGCTTGGCCAGCCGCGTCCGCTGATGCCAAACTTGCCGCATTTTCTTGATTACCTCGTCGCAACAGCACCCATTGTGCTGATACCAGGCGCATTGCTTCTGTTTTGTGTATCCGGACGGCTCCGACCACTCTACATACCAGTCATTGCGATCCTTGGCGCCTTGGTTTCTATACCGTTTGTTTTTGTGTTTGCTCTGTATTCTAGTTGCTACCTGTTGCACGAATGCCCGTAGAGAATTGGATTGTCTAACCACCCGTTGGAGCGGACGCGATCATGAATAAAGTGCTATTCGAGTTGGATCCCCGGCGCGCCGCTCAACGGATCAGTTAGGCACTAAGCAGCATGGCTAAGGCGTCGTTACGAATTGCGTCAATCTGCTGCCTTGCACTTTGGGTGGCGATCTGGCTTCTGTTTCTATTGATGCGCCTCTCGTCACTCGACATCAGGGGCATACCCGGTATCGGCATGATCACGCTTTTTGCGCTCGCGGCTTCCCTGATGGCTCCCGTGCTGGCTATGGTGCTAGCGGGCGCAGCCTTAATTCGTCAGCCCACAGTCCGAATGGATTTGCTGATATTTGGATGCGCGATCGCAGCACTCTCTTGCGAGGTACTTGTATTCCTCATCTCAAGATGGCTGTGACGCAAAGACGACCGAGAGGGGTTGTACCGAGCTTCGAGAGCAAATCCCAACCGCGGCACTCACAGCTATTTGCGATGCGACGGCAGCAGACTGGAGGAGGGCCGTCCCACGCAGTGATTCAAGTGCCTTTTCTGGCGCAGTAAGCCATACCGCCCAATTTGCAGCAGCGTCGATGCTCTATTCAAGCGGCTACATCGAACTGTGACGTCAAGGCGCACTTGCGGTCAAACGCAGTGTAAGCGTGTCAGGAGACCTCAACTCGAGGCCCGCGCCGATTCTGGTACTGAAGCCGTACCCGATTCAGGCGCCAGCTGGCTTTCCAGCACTCTGCTTGGCCAGCAGCAACCAGGTTTCAACCACGGTGTCGGGATTGAGAGAGATCGATTCGATCCCCTGGCTCACGAGCCACTGCGCCAGATCGGGATGATCTGAGGGGCCCTGGCCGCAGATGCCAATGTATTTGCCCGCCTTGCGGCAGGCGCTGATGGCCATCGCCAGCATCGCCTTGACTGCCGGATCGCGCTCATCGAACAGGTGCGCCACAACGCCTGAATCCCGATCGAGCCCGAGCGTCAGCTGCGTCATGTCATTCGAGCCGATCGACATGCCATCGAAGTACTCGAGGTAGCGATCCGCCAGCAACGCATTCGTCGGCAGTTCGCACATCATGATCAGCTTCACGCCACCCGGCCCACGCTTGAGACCGTTGGCGGCCAGCAGCTCGACGACCTGGCGCGCTTCTTCCAGGGTGCGCACGAAGGGCACCATGATCTCCACGTTGGTGAGTCCCATGTCCTCGCGGACGCGTCGCAGGGCGCGGCACTCGAGCTCGAAGCACGGCCGGAACGTGGGGTCAATAAAGCGTGAAGCACCGCGAAAGCCGATCATCGGGTTCTCTTCGTGCGGCTCGTATTTCTGCCCGCCGATCATATTGGCGTATTCGTTGGACTTGAAGTCGGACAGACGCACGATCACCGGCTGCGGCGCAAACGCGCAGGCGATCGTCGCCACGCCTTCGGCCAGGCGGTGGACGAAGAAATCGACCGGATCCATATCGGGACCAATGTGCTGGCGGATCTGGGCCTTGAGCGTTGAGTCAAGGCTCTTGAATTCCAGCAGTGCGCGCGGATGCACTCCGATCATGCGGTTGATGATGAATTCCAGCCGTGCCAGGCCCACGCCACTGTTGGGGATCCCGGCGAAATCAAAGGCGCGTTCCGGATTGCCGACGTTCATCATCAGCTTGACCGGCGAAGGCGGCATGGCATCGAGCTGTATCGACTGGTGCTCGAACTCCAGGCGCCCGTCGTATACCGAGCCGGTATCACCCTCGGCACAGGAGACCGTCACCAGCGCTCCATCGGGGACCTTTTCGGTGGCATCGGCGCAGCCGACCACCGCCGGAATCCCCAGCTCACGCGCGATGATCGCAGCGTGGCAGGTGCGGCCGCCGCGATTGGTCACGATCGCCGAGGCACGCTTCATGATCGGCTCCCAGTCCGGGTCCGTCATGTCGGCGACCAGCACGTCGCCCGCCTGCACCTTCGACATCTCGCTGATCGAGCTGATCACGCGCGCGGGTCCGCCACCGATGCGGGCGCCGATCGAGCGGCCAGTGGCCAGGACCTTCGAGTGGCTCTTGAGGCTGTAGCGCTGTATCTCGCGCCCGCTGCGGCTCTGCACGGTCTCGGGCCGCGCCTGCAGGATGTAGAGCTCGCCGGTGTTGCCATCCTTGCCCCACTCGATGTCCATCGGGCGGCCGTAGTGTTCCTCGATGATCAGCGCCTGGCGCGCGAGCGCCATCACATCCTCATCGGCGAGGCAGTAGCGGGCGCGCTCGCCCGGCGATACGTTTTCGGTCTTCACGCGGTGCGCGGCATCGCCGGCGGCGGCGTAGGTCATCTTGATCGCCTTGCTGCCCAGCTGCCGGCGCACGATCGCCAGCTTGCCGGCGCGGAGTGCGGGCTTGTAGACATAGAACTCATCGGGATTGACGGCGCCCTGGACGACGGTTTCGCCCAGACCGTAGGAGGCCGTGACAAACACGACCTCGCGGAATCCTGACTCGGTATCGAGCGTGAACAGCACGCCACTGGCGCCGACATCGCTGCGCACCATCAGCTGGATGCCGGCCGAGAGCGCGACGCGCGAGTGCTCAAAGCCCTGGTGAACGCGGTAGGAGATCGCCCGATCGTTGAACAGCGAGGCGAATACCTGGTGCGTGGTACGCAGCAGATCCTCCTTGCCTCGTACGTTCAGGTAGGTTTCCTGCTGGCCGGCGAATGAGGCATCGGGCAGATCCTCGGCGGTGGCCGAGGAGCGCACCGCGACCGCGATGTTGGGGCCGTTCATCGCCTCCCACGAAGCGACCAGCGCCTGCTCGAGCGCGGCCGGGAACGGCGTCTCGAGCACCCAGCTGCGGATGCGCTCGCCGCTGCGGGCGAGGGCCTCGACATCATCGACGTTCAGGCTCGAGAGCTCCCCGGCGATGCGCGCATCGAGCTCACCGTGGGCGATAAACTCACGAAATGCATCGGCGGTGGTCGCAAAGCCCGGGGGCACTTTGACCCCTAAGCGGCTCAAATGGCTGATCATCTCGCCCAGGGAGGCGTTCTTGCCGCCGACGCGCTCGACATCGTGCATGCCGAGTTCGGTAAACGGGATCACATAGGCGCTCAAGGTCACTCTCCTGGACAGGCAACCCTTGCCGCGGCGCAAGGTCAGTGAAAGACTGTCAATGATCGGTGGTCATGGCGGGTGGAGGCAAGACGTGACAAGTCAGGAACCGGGCGTACGGACGGTTTTTTTCGTTTCCGACCACTCCGGCGTCACGGCCGAGACCATGGGCCACAGTATGTTAACGCAGTTCGAGGGCCTGGCCTTCCAGGCCGTGACGCTGCCGTTCGTCAACTCGGTCGAGAAGGCCGGGGAGGCCCGGGTCGTGATCAACGCCACGGCCGCCAACGACGGCGTGCGCCCGGTCATCTTCAGCACGCTGGTGCGCGATGCCGAGCGCGAGATCGTCAAGGGCTCGGACGGACTGTTCCTCGATTTCTTCGATGCGTTCCTCGGTCCGCTGGAGGCCGAACTCAGGCTGAAGAGTTCCCATGCCCTGGGACGCGCCCACGGCATGTTCGATGCTGCCGCCTACATGACGCGCATCGATGCCACCAATTTCGCGCTCGCCAATGATGATGGCGGGACCAGCCGTGACTACGATCGGGCCGATGTGATCCTGCTCGGGGTCTCGCGCACCGGCAAGACCCCGACGTGCCTGTATCTGGCCCTGCAATACGGGATCTATGCGGCCAACTACCCGCTGACCGATGATGATCTGGAAAGCCGCCACGTGCCGGTGGCCGTGCGTGGCCACCAGCAAAAACTCTTCGGGCTGACCATCGGCCCGGAGCGCCTGCAGCAGATCCGCCAGGTGCGCCGCCCCGACAGCCGCTATGCCTCGGCCCAGCAGGTGCAGTTTGAGCTGCGCGCGGCCGAGCAGCTGTTCCAGCGCTACGGGGTGCCCTTCATCGATACCACCCAGTGCTCGGTCGAGGAGATCTCGAGCCGGATCCTGCAATCCACCGGTATTCCGCGGCGGTTGCGACCCTGATGGGGCGCCCGCGGGCGCCGCTGTGACTTATATATAGGTCAGCGGCAGCTGGCAGCCGGGATAATGCAGCGCAGGAGGGCCTCGAGGCCATTCGTGGCACAAAATTTTCGCATTGGTAGAAATTCTCTTGCGCCGGGCGCGCTGCGCCATGCGAGGCTCTACGGTGGCTCGCAGTACATTTGATCCGGGAGTCTGCACGTGGATGAGATTCTGAAGGCTGGTCGGCGTCCCTCGGGGCGCCTTGCGCGCCGCGCCCTGCGCGATGGCGGCCTGCCCGCCAACCTGCGCCCGGTCCGCTCCGGCATGGAAAGTGGACGCTACCGTCCCTTGAGCGAGTCCGATATCCAGCAGGTGCACCAGACGGCGCTGCGGCTGCTGGCCGAAGTCGGTCTCGCGGATGCACCGGACACCGGGGTCGAGATCCTGACGCGGGCCGGCTGCACCTTAAGCGATCACAACCGCCTGCTGTTTCCGCGCGCGCTGGTCGAGGACACGCTCGCCAAGGCCGCGCGCCACTTTGTGCTCCATGGCCAGGATCCGCGCCACGATCTTGAACCGTGGGGCAAGAAGGTCTACTTCGGCACCGCCGGGGCGGCGGTCAACATCGTGGATCCGGAGGTCGGCTACCGCGACTCGCTGATCAAGGATCTGTATGACATCGGCCGCATCGTCGATGTCATGGACAACATTCATTTCTTCCAGCGCGCGGTCGTGCCGCGCGACATTCCCGATCCGTTCGAGATGGACTTCAACACCTGCTACGCCTCGGTGATGAGCACCACCAAGCATGTCGGCAGCAGCTGGGTGCAGCCGCATCATGTCGAGGCCTCACTGCAGATGCTGCATGCGATCGCCGGGGGCGAGGACAAGTGGCGCGAGCGCCCGTTTGTCAGCCAGTCGAACTGTTTCGTCGTGCCGCCAATGAAGTTCGCGACCGATGCCTGCCGCTGCATGGAAGTGGCGGTGGCCGGTGGCATGCCGATCCTGCTGCTCTCGGCAGGGCAGGCCGGTGCCACGGCACCTGCGGCACTGGCCGGTGCGCTCGCGCAGGAAGTGGCCGAGGTGCTGGCCGGTCTGGTCTACGTCAATGCGATGAAGCCGGGTCATCCGGCGATCTTCGGTACCTGGTGCTTTGTATCGGACCTGCGCACCGGCGCGATGTCCGGCGGCAGTCCCGAGCAGGCACTGCTGTCATCCGCAGCCGCGCAGATGGCGCACTTCTACGACCTGACCGGCGGCACCGCCTCGGGCATGACCGACTCGAAACTGCCCGATGGCCAGGCCGGTGCCGAGAAGGCCCTGAATCACGCGCTCGTCGGCAACGCCGGCGCCAATCTGATCTACGAGTCGGCCGGCATGCACGCCAGCCTGCTGGGCTTTTCGCTCGAGAGCCTGCTGATCGATAACGACATCATCGGTGCCGCCCAGCGCACCATCAAGGGCATCGAGGTCAGCGAGGAGCGCCTGTCCTTCGAGATCATCCGCGATGTGTGCCTGAATGGTCCGGGCCACTACCTCGGTTCCGCGCAGACGCTGCAACTGATGCACACCGAGTATCTGTATCCCGAAGTGGGGGATCGCAAGAGCCCGAACGAATGGGCCGAGCAGGGCGCACTGGCGATCCAGCAACGCGCGGCGCTCAGGGTGCGCGAGATTCTTGCCAGCCACTACCCAAGCCACGTGTCGGCGGCCATCGATGCCGAGATCCGCGCCAGGTTCCCGATCAGGCTGCCGCGCTCGGCGATGGAGCCGGCGGTGAGCGCCGACACGATCAGCGCGATCCAGCGCGTTGCCGGGTAGCAGGATCCCGGTACGCGTCCGCGTACCGGCATGGCAATATCCGCTCAGGACAGTTCGGTGCAATGAAGGCCGCTGCAGTGGCCGATAGTGGAAGGATTGGGGTTCGATGGCAGTTCCGGCGCAGGCAAGTGTAGTCATAGTGGGGGGTGGCATTGCCGGCTGCTCGATCGCCTACCACCTGACCAAGATCGGCGTGACCGACGTGGTGCTGCTCGAGCGACGCCAGCTGACCTGCGGTACCACCTGGCACGCCGCCGGCCTCGTGGGCCAGCTGCGCGCGACGCGCAACCTGACGGAGCTGGCCAAGTACACCGCGGGCTTGTATCGCTCGCTCGAAGCCGAGACCGGGCAGGCCACCGGCTTCAAGCAGAACGGCTCGATCAGCACCGCCAAGACGCCGGCGCGCTTCGAGGAACTCAAGCGCGGCGCCTCGATGGGCAAGACCTTCGGGCTCGAGGTCGAGGTGCTGAGCCCTGCCGAGATCGGCGAGCGCTGGCCACTGCTGTATGTCGAGGATCTGGTCGGCGGGATCTTCCTGCCGGCGGACGGCCAGACCAACCCGATCGACACCACGCAGGCACTGGCCAAGGGCGCCAGGAGCCGCGGCGCAAAATTTTTCGAGAACACTCCGGTCACCGGGATTCGCATCGAGCACGGGCGCGCCACCGGTGTCATGACCGCTCAGGGGGATATACGCGCCGATACCGTGGTGCTGTGCGCCGGCATGTGGTCGCACCAGCTGGCCGCGACGTGCGGCGTGACGGTCCCGCTGCATGCGGCCGAGCATTTCTACATCGTGACCGAACCGATCCCGAATCTGCCCCCGGGCCTGCCGGTGCTGCGCGTCCAGGATGAGTGCGCCTACTACAAGGAAGATGCCGGCAAGCTGCTGCTGGGGTGCTTCGAGCCGGTGGCCAAGCCCTGGGGCATGAATGGCATTCCGGAGAGCTTCTGCTTCGACACCCTGCCGGAGGATATCGGGCACTTCGAACCGATCCTCAATGCAGCCGTGCGCCGCGTGCCGGTGCTGGCCGAAGCCGGTATCCAGCTGTTCTTCAACGGTCCCGAGAGTTTCACGCCGGATGATCGCTACTACATCGGCGAGACGCCGGAGGTAAAGGATCTGTTCGTCGCGACCGGGTTCAACTCGGTCGGCATCGCCGCCAACGGCGGTGTCGGCAAAGTGGTGGCGCAGTGGATCCTGGATCGGCGGCCGCCGATGGATCTGGCCGACGTCGATATTCGCCGCGCATTGCCGTTCCAGGCCAATCGCCGCTACCTGCACGATCGCACGGTCGAAACGCTCGGGCTGCTGTATGCGATGCACTGGCCCTACTACCAGTACCGCACCGCGCGTGGCGCGCGGCGCACGCCGCTTCACGACCGGCTCATCGCCGCCGGTGCCTGCATGGGCGAGACCGCGGGCTGGGAGCGTCCGAACTGGTACGCCGCAGCGGGCAGCAGGCCCGTCTATGAATATTCCTACGGCCGCCAGAACTGGTTCGAGGCCTGCCGCGCCGAGTGCCTGGCGGTGCGCGATCAGGTGGCGCTGTTTGATCAGACCTGCTTTGCGAAATTCCTGGTGCAGGGGCCCGGTGCCTGCGCGCTGCTCAACCGGCTCTCGACCGCCGAGATGGATGTGGTGGTTGGGAAAATTGTCTATACGCAGTGGCTCAACGAGCGCGGCGGCATCGAGGCGGACCTGACTATCACGCGGCTCGCGAGGGATGAATATTTGGTGGTGACAGCGGCAATCTGCCAGACGCGCGATCTGGCGTGGCTGCGAGAGGCGATTGCCGCGAATCCCGCCTTGCCCTGCTATGCAACCGACGTGACCGCTGGCATCGCGATGCTGGGGCTCATGGGGCCGGCCAGCCGCGCGCTGCTCGGCGCGGTCTCGGGTGCTGATCTGTCCAGCGCCAGACACCCCTTTGGCACCTCGCGCGAGATCGAGATCGGCTATGCGCGGGTGCGCGCGAGCCGCATCACCTTTGTCGGCGAGCTCGGGTGGGAGCTGTATCTGAGCGCTGAATCCTGCCTCGATGTGTACGAGCGGCTGATCGAGGCCGGTGCGGCGCACGGACTGAAGCTCGCCGGTTACCACGCCATGGCCGCCTGCCGGGTCGAGAAGGGCTATCGCAGCTGGAGTCATGATATTGGCGATGAAGACACACCGCTCGCTGCCGGGCTGGGCTTCACGGTGGCCTGGGACAAGTCCGGCGGATTCGTCGGCCGCGAGGCGCTGCTCAAGCAACGCTCTGCCGCAACCTTACCCAGGCGCCTGGTGCAGGTGATGCTCGAGGATGATTCGGCTACGGCCCCGCTGCTGTATCACGAAGAACCGATCGTGCGCGATGGCGTGATTGTCGGCTCGGTGAAATCCGGGGCCTGGGGATTTCGGCTCGGCAAGTCCATCGGCATGGGCTATGTCGAGGCGCCTGCGGGCGTGAGTCGCGAATGGCTTGATGCGGGTCACTGGCAGGTCGAGGTGGCCTGTGAGCGCCACGCTGCGCGCGTGCAGCTGCAGCCGTGGTACGACCCGAAGGGTGAGCGGATCAAATGCTGAGTGCTGGAGCGGAGAGCAGCGGATCATGAAGAGTCATGCGCGCGTGGTCATCATCGGCGGCGGCGCCGTCGGCTGCAGTGCGCTCTACCACCTGACGCGGCTGGGGATCAGCGATGCCGTGCTGCTCGAGCGCGATGAGCTGACCGCGGGCTCGACCTGGCATGCAGCAGGTAACTGCCCCAACTTTTCCACGTCGTGGAATCTGATCAAGCTGCAGCATCACAGCACCAGGCTGTATGCGCGCCTCGCAGCCGAGGTCGGGTACGACATCAACTATCACATTACCGGCAGCATCCGTCTCGCGCACACCCGCGATCGCGTCGATGAATTCCGCCATGTGATTTCCCAGGCCCACGCGCAGGGCCTGGCCTTTGAACTGCTCGAGCCCCAGCAGATCCGGGAGCGCCACCCCTTCCTCAGCACCGAGGGGCTGCTTGCCGGGCTCTACGATCCCACCGACGGTGACATCGATCCGGCGCAGCTCACGCAGGCGCTGGCCAAGGGCGCGCGCGATGCCGGCGCGCAGATTCACCGCGGCGCCCGGGTACGGGCACTGCAGCGCACGCCCTCGGGCGAGTGGCTCGTGGTGAGCGACAAAGGCACGATCCGTGCCGAGTCCGTGATCAACGCGGCCGGCTACCGCGGCGGCGAAGTGGCCGCACTGGTCGGGGAGTACCTGCCGATCGTCACGCTCTCGCACCAGTACCTGGTGACCGAGGACATCCCGGAACTCGTCGCGCGCGGCAGCGCCCGCCTGCCGCTGGTGCGGGATCCGGATGTCAGCTATTACCTCAGGCAGGAGCGCCAGGGGCTGATCCTCGGTCCCTACGAGTGGCAGGCGACTGCCCACTGGCTCGAGGGGATTCCGGCGGAGTTTGCCAACCAGCTTTTCAGCGATGATCTGGGGCGCCTAGAAAAGTACATTGAAGCGGCTTGCGAGCGCGTACCGATCCTGGGATCGGTCGGCATCAAGACCGTGATCAATGGACCGATCCCGTACGCGCCCGATGGCAACCCGCTGATCGGGCCGGCGCCCGGGCATCCGGGTCTGTATCACTGCTGCGCGTTTACCTTTGGCATCACGCAGGCCGGTGGCGCCGGCCGCGTGATCGCCGAGTGGGTGGCGCACGGCCAGCCGGACTGGGACATGTGGCCGCTCGATGCGCGCCGCTATCTGGAGTTTGCCAATCACAAATTCACGCTCGCCAAGGCGATCGAGACATATCAGAACGAATATGGGATCGCGTATCCGGCCGAGGAGCGCCCAGCCGGGCGGCCCGCCAAGGTCTCGCCTGCCTATCAGCGCCTGAAGGATAAAGGCGCACGCTTCGGTGCCCGCGGTGGCTGGGAGCGCGCGGTGTATTTTCCGGCCAGCGGCGATGAGGCGAGCGGGCCCGCGCTCTCGTTCCGACGTCCCGGCTGGCATCGCGCCGTGGCCCGCGAGTGTGCCGCGGTGCAGGAGCGCGTGGCGGTGCTCGACCTGCCGGGGTTCACCAAGTTCGAGGTCACGGGGCGCGAGGCTGCGGCCTGGATCAATCACATGGTCACGGGTATCGTGCCGAAGCCGGGCCGCACGGCTCTGAATTATTTCTGCAATCCGAATGGCGGCATCGTGACCGAGATGACTGTAACCAGCCTTGCCCCGGAGCGCTACTGGCTGATCAGCGCGGCCGCCGGCGAGCGGCACGATGAGGATTGGCTGCGCGCGCACCTGCCCGCGGACGGGCGCGGAGTACAGCTTGAAAATCTCTCGGCGCGCTACGGCACGCTGATCGTCGTCGGCCCGCGCTCACGGGAATTGCTCGCGCTGCTGACGGGTGCGAATCTGGGCAATGAGGCTTTTCCGTGGCTGGCACTGCGGACGATCGAGATTGGGTACACCAAGGCGTACGCGCTGCGCGTGAATTACGTCGGCGAGCTCGGCTGGGAATTGCACCTGCCCGTCGAACACCTGTTGTCCGTCTACGATCTGCTGTGGGAGGCGGGCGAGCGCTTCGGCATCGGCGATTTTGGGCTGTACGCGATGGACAGCCTGCGGCTCGAGAAATGCTATCGCGCCTGGAAGGTCGATCTGACGACCGAGTACACCCCGTTCATGGCCTCGCTCGATCGCTTCGTAAAGCTGGGGAAACCCGGCGGCTTCATCGGCCAGGAAGCGCTGCAACGCGAAGCGCTCCAGGGTCCGCGCGAGCGCTTCGTGCCGCTGCTGGTCGATGCTGAAGATGCGGATGCCGCGGCGGTGTCGATTGTCTATCGTGGTGATGAAGTCGTGGGGCTCGTCACTTCCGGCGGCTACGGTTACCGATTGCAACAAAGTATTGCTCTCGCCTACGTGCGTACTGATCTGGCCGTTGCCGGCACCGAACTGCAGGTGGAAATCCTGGGTGAGCGCCGGCGCGCGGTCGTGGGGCGCGAGCCGCTGTATGATCCCGAGAATCTGCGCCTGCGTTCTTGAAGCGCGAGCCGGGGCTCAGCGGATCTCCACCTGCATCAGCAGGTCGGAGCGGATGCGGTAGTTGATGCGCGCCTCGATCTGCAGCGGCTCGTCATCGACACGGCTTAAGCGGAACCGGCGCGTCATCGTCGCAAAGTGGGAGGCGAGCTCGTGCATCGCGAGCGCCTCGCCGATGCAGCGGCGGTGGCCACCGCCGAAGGGCAGGTAGGCAAAGCGGTGGCGCGCGGCGTTCGCCGCGGCATTGAAACGGGCCGGGTCAAACTCCTCGGCATGATCCCAGTGGGCCGGGTGCCGGTGGGTAAAGTAGGGGCTGACAAACAGATCCGAGCCGGCGGCCACGGGCACGCCATCGAGCACGTCCTCACCGATCGCGCGTCGCGACATCGTCCACACCGGCGGATACATCCGCAGTACTTCCTGCACCACCTGCTGTCCCGGTTCCCAGGCCTCGGTCTCATCCATGCGCAGCGCGCGAGCCGTGGGCAGCGCGCTGGCCGTGGTGCTCAGGGTCTCCTGCCAGTCCGGATGCCGATCGAGCTCAAACCAGGTCCAGGACATCGTGGCGGCACTCGTTTCATGCCCCGCGACGATCAGCGTCAGCACTTCATCGACCAGCTGCTTGTCAGTCATGCCTTCACCGGAGGCCTTGTCGCGCGCCTCCATGATCATGCTGAGGAAATCGAAGCGATCCTCGGCCGGATGCGCCCGTCGCCACGCGATCAGCTCGAGCACGACCTTGCCGAACATGCGCACGCGATAGGCAAACTTCAGGTCGCGATCGGCCTGCGGATGGACCATCGAGAAGGGCGTTTCGCCGCTGCGTTCATGGATGAAGGCCAGGTCCTGGCCGAAGATCGTGCGCAGCATGATCTCAAGCGTGAGTTCGCTGGCCACCTCGCCGAGATTGAGCGGCACGCCGCGGCGCGCCAGATCGCTCCAGCGCTCGGAGTATTCGTCATTGACCGCAGCGATCAGGTCGCTGAATCGATCGAGGACGCGGCGCTGGAAGGAGGGCTGCAGCATGCGTCGCTGGCGCCGCCAGCCTTCGCCCTCGCTGGTCATCACCCCGTGCCCGAGCAGCACAGCGATCTGGCCGGTGCCGACGCCCTTGGTGTAGTTATCGCTGTTGGTGAGCAGAATGCGCTTAGCCACTTCGGGATTGCTGATCAGGTAGGTATAGCTCTTGCGCTCGGGCGAATAAACCCGAAAGAGATCGCCGTACTCGGCGAAGTAGCGGCGCAGCAGCTCGAAGGATTCCTCGGAAGCGCCCAGATTGAAGTGTTCTTCGGGGCCTGGGGCAACGCTTGCGGGAGTGGCGGACATGCGCGAAGTGTCGCAAGGGCACCGGAGGCTGTAAAGCCGGACTCCTGCAGAGGCAGGAATCTGCAGACACTTGCGCTATGCGCCGCGACGCAGCCCGTCGATGAAATCGAGCAGTTCTGGTGCCGTGCAGTGGGCGACGTTGAAACGCCAGTATGGCGTGGCGCGCCCATCCGGACGAAACAGCTCGCCCGGCGCCAGCAGCACGCCCATGGCACTGGCCGCACGCCACAGCTTGCTGACTGACTCGGTTGATGGCAGTCGCGCCCACAGGAACATGCCGGCTGCCGGGCGATGCGCCAGAGCGACGCCGCGTGCCTCGAACAGCTGTTGCACCTGCTGTTGCGCGCTGCCGAGCCGGCGGCGCAGGGATTCGAGATGACGGCGATAGTGGCCGCGCGTCAGGACGTGCAGCACGAGTGCCTCGGCCAGCTCGCTCGAGGCCAGCGCCAGGGCAGTTTTCGCACGCGCCAGCCGGCCAATGACGGCCGGCGCGGCAGCGATGTAGCCCACGCGTAAGTCCGGGGCGATGGTCTTGGAAATGCTGGAAATCAGAATGACGCGCCGGCACTGATCGAGTGCCGCCAGACTGGCCTCGGCTCGCGGGGCCAGTTCGGCAAACAGATCATCCTCGATGATCGTGAAGTCATGACGCTCGGCGAGCTCCAGGAGCTGGTGCGCGACGGGGAGCGAGGTGCTGGTCCCGGTCGGATTGTGGAGCGCCGTGTTGGTGAAGAGAAAGCGCGGCCGCTGGCGGCGCAGCAGCTGGCGCAGCTGCGCAAGATCCGGTCCCTCCGAGGTGCGCGCGATGGCCGCGAGCCTGACGCCGCGCGCGCGCAACAGGCCGAGCAACGGCGGATAGCTGGGATCCTCGACGATCACCCGATCGCCACTGTGGATTAATTCCTGGATCACCAGGTGCAGTCCCTGGGTAGCGCCTTGTGTGGTCAGCAGCTGTTCCTCCTGAACCTGCACGCCACGGGCACGCAACAGGGTCGCAAACTGCGTGCGCAGCGCGAGCAATCCAAAGGGATTGCCGTAACTGAGTGTCAGCAGCGAACTGCGGGCATGCGCGCGCAGCGCGGCACGCACCGCTTCGGCATGCAGCCATGCGGCCGGCAGCCAGCCGCAACCGGCATCGGCGCGGATCAGCCCGGGTTCGGACTCGTGCCGTCGTTCCCAGACCGAGTCGGCGCGAAACTCGCGCAGCCGCGCCACGCGCCGCGCCAGTGGCCGGCCGGCCACGAAGTAGCCACTGCCGCGTCGCGCCTCGGCGATGCCTGAGGCCACCAGCAGATCGAAGACCGCTGCTGCCGTAAACGCGGAGACGCCACGCGAACGGGCCAGCGCGCGCACCGAGGGCAGGGCGCTCCCAGGCGGCAATCCGCGGTTGGCGATGTCCTGGCGCAGCTCCTCGGCCAGGCGTTCCTGGACCGAGCCTCGCGCACGGGGCTTGCTGGCCTTCTGTACTGGCATATAGACCAGTACACTATAGCCTAAAGTTGGCATTGCCGTGACTGGTAGTGGAGGCCCGCACCGCGCAGGGTAGGCGTCCCAGAGTACGCCCGCGCGGCGCCGGAGAGCCTATGAATGCTGCCACCCCCCTGCACCCGGACAGCCAGGCGCAGGATCTGGACTCCTGGTGGATGCCATTCACCCACAACCGCTATTTCAAGACTCACCCGCGGCTGATCACTGGCGGCAAGGGCGCCTACTACACGCTGGCCGATGGGCGGCGCGTGTTCGATTGCCTCTCGGGGCTGTGGTGCTCGCCGCTCGGGCACAGTCATCCGGCAATCGTCGCGGCGGTACAGCGCCAGGTGGCGACGCTCGATTTCAGCCCGAGTTTCCAGATGGGACACCCGGAGGCCTTCACGCTCGCCAAGCGCATCGCCACGCTGGCCGGAAGGCCGCAGGATCGGGTGTTCTTCGTCAATTCCGGTTCCGAGGCCGTCGATACGTCGCTGAAGATCGCAATCGCCTATCAGCGCCTGCGCGGTGAAGCCTCGCGTAGCCGCATCATCGGGCGAGAACGTGGCTACCACGGCGTGGGCCTGGGCGGTATATCGGTGGGCGGTATCGCACCCAATCGCAAGATGTTCGCGCCGCTGATGATCCCCGGCGTCGATCACCTGCCCCACACCTACAACCCGGAGCACATGCGCTACAGCCGCGGGCAACCGGGCTGGGGCCTGCACCTGGCCGAGGAGCTGGAGCGGCTGGTGGCGCTGCACGATGCATCGACAATTGCGGCAGTCATCCTCGAGCCGATGCAGGGATCGACCGGTGTCGTGGTGCCGCCGCAGGGTTATCTGCAGCGCATCCGCGAGATCTGCACCAAGCACGGCATCGTGCTGATATTTGATGAAGTGATCACGGGCTTTGGCCGGCTTGGAACGCCCTTCGGTGCCGACTTCTTTGGCGTGCAGCCGGACCTGACGACCTTTGCCAAGGCCGTGAACAACGCCACCGTCCCGCTGGGTGGCGTCATCGCACGGGAGCAGATCTACCAGGCGTTCATGAACGGTCCGGACTACGCCATCGAATTCTTCCATGGCTACACGTATTCGGGGCATCCACTGGCCGTGGCCGCCGCGCACGCGACGCTGGATGTGCTGGCCGGGGAGCAACTGATCGAGCGGGCCGCCATGCTGGCCCCGATCCTCGAGGAGGCGGTGCACTCCCTGCAGGGCGAGGCGCACGTCATCGACGTGCGCAACATCGGCCTGGCGGCGGCCATCGACCTGGCGCCGCTTCCCGGGCAGCCCGGCCTCAGGGGCGTGAAGGTATTCGAGAAGGCCCTCGATGAAGGCTTACTGGTGCGCTTCAGTGGCGATACGCTCGCGCTGGCGCCACCCTTTATCTCCACCGAAACCGAGGTGCGCGATATGGTCGGACGCCTGCGCCGGGCACTGCGGGCCATCCCGGTCAGCTGAACGTTCCGTACTCCAAACCCAGTGAGCCTCATCTCATGAATGCATCCACCGTTTCTGCCGCGCAGTCCCAGCCGAACGCTCTGGTGGGCCACTGGATCGGCGGGCGCGCCATCGTGCCGACCGGCCCGCGCGCCCCGGTCTTCAATCCTTCGCTTGGCCGACAGGTTCGCGAGGTTGGCCTGGCGACGGTTGCCGAGGTGGACCAGGCGGTGCGCTCGGCACACGAGGCGGCACCTGCCTGGGCGCGACTGCCGGCGCTGCGTCGCGCGCGCGTTTTGTTTCGCTTCAAGGAACTGCTGGACCAGAATGCCAAGGTGCTGGCGCGGCTGGTCTCCGCCGAGCACGGCAAGACCTTGAGCGATGCCGAGGGCGAAGTCATGCGTGGCATCGAGGTGGTGGAATTCGCCTGTGGCGCTCCGCAGCTGCTCAAGGGCGAATACAGCGACACGATCGGCACCGGTGTCGACAGTTTCAGCATGCGCCAGCCGCTCGGCGTGTGCGTGGGCATCACACCGTTTAACTTTCCGGCGATGGTGCCCATGTGGATGTTTCCGGTCGCGCTCGCCTGCGGCAACAGCTTCGTGCTCAAGCCCTCGGAGCGTGATCCCTCGGCCGCGCTGCTGATGGCAGCGTTGCTCAAGGAAGCAGGTCTCCCGGATGGCGTCTTCAATGTCGTGCAGGGCGACAAGGTCGCGGTCGATGCACTGCTTGAGCATCCGCTGGTGGCTGCAGTGAGCTTCGTCGGTTCGACGCCCATTGCGCGCTACATTCATGCCCACGGGAGTGCTCACGGCAAGCGCGTGCAGGCGCTGGGCGGTGCTAAGAATCACCTGGTGATCATGCCGGATGCCGATCTCGATGCGGTGACTGAAGCGCTGATCGGCGCCGCCTATGGCTCGGCCGGCGAACGCTGCATGGCGATCTCGGTCGCGATTGCCGTCGGGGAGCCGACCGCCGATGCGATCGTGGAACGGTTGCAGAAACGCGTGCAGACACTCAAGGTCGGACCGTCTGATGGCGCCGAAGTCGAGATGGGTCCGCTGGTGACCCAGGCGCATCTCGAGAAGGTCCGAGGTTATATCGAGAGCGGCATCCAGCAGGGCGCGCGGCTGGCGATTGACGGGCGCAATCTCAAGGTGCCGGGCTACGAGCAGGGCTACTTCATGGGCGCGACGCTGTTCGATGCCGTGCGTCCCGATATGCGTATCTATCGGGAGGAGATCTTCGGGCCGGTGCTCAGCCTGGTGCGCGTGGCCGATTACGCCAGTGCGGTGCGGCTGATCAATGCACACGAGTTTGCCAACGGCACTGCGGTCTTCACGCGCAGCGGCGAAGTCGCCCGCAGCTTTGCCCACGATATCGAGGTGGGCATGGTCGGCATCAATGTGCCGATCCCGGTGCCGATGGCGTTTCACAGCTTCGGGGGCTGGCGCTCATCGCTGTTTGGCGATCATCACGCCTACGGTGCCGAGGGCGTGCGCTTCTACACGCGCCTGAAGACCGTTACGCAGCGCTGGCCCGAGCCGCAGTCCGTGCGCGCCGACTTCGCCATGCCAACGATGAAGTAGCCTAAGGCTGCGAGCCCGTCGGCTCTCAGCGCGGCGTTGCCGCAACGGAGCGCGCGATGTAGTCGATGAATGCACGCACCCGTGGCGTATCACGCTTTTCCTGGCGGCAGATCAGTCCCCAGCTGCCCTGGCAGCGCAGCTGATGGGCGACCGGCCGCACCAGCCGGCCGCTGCGCAGATCCTCGTCGGCAAACGGACCGTTCACCAGCGCGACGGCCTCGCCCTGCAGAGCGATCTCCAGGGCCACGGCGAGCGTATCGGCCACCGTGCGTGGCCGCGACGTGCAGGTCACCTGCGCTGATTCGAACCATATGTCCCAGCTGCGCGCCTCCGTGTACACACCGACCAGTGGCAATGCCAGCAGGTCCTGTGGCTTCGGGTTGGCAGCCAGCCGGGCGCGCAGTGCCGGCGTGCAAACCGGAAACAGCGTGTAGTCAAACAGTGGGACCCAGCAGAAATCATCGCCCGGCGGGTTTTCGCAGTACACCAGACCGACATCGCCCATCGACTCGTCGAAATCCCATTCGAACGCACAGGTATTGAGCTGTACATCGAGCCCGGGGTGCTCATGGACGAAGCCCGGTATGCGCTGCGCGAGCCAGCGCACCGAGGCGGTCACGTAGGTCTGCACCCGCAAGGGTTGCTCGCTCGAGACCTGGCGCACCAGGTCGGCCCCTTCGATAAGCGATTCGAGCGCCCGGCGCACATAGGGATAGAGCAACTCACCGGCTGACGTAGGAGTAATCTTGCGGCCTTCGCGCGAAAACAGCGGCACGCCTAGGTCAGCCTCGATCAGCTGGATCTGGTGGCTGATCGCCGGGTGTGTCAGGCACAGCTCATCGGCCGCATCGCGTACGCTGAGCCGACGCATCGTGGCTTCGAAGCCCTTCAGGGCTTTGAGTGGTGGCAGTTTGCGAAGATCGATCTTGGCCATGGTGACGGTGCCTCGCGGGCGGGCAGGGCTTGGCATTGGCCTCGGATTCTACTGGACTGGCACGCGCCGCACCTGATCGGGCCGGAGACACACTGGGATCGACTCAGCTGCGCGGCGCCTGCGTACGCAGGAGCAGTAGCAGGGAGACGGTCTTGGGGTGCGCCTGGTCTCGTCACAAGCCGAGCCGGGTATCCGGCTCAGTCGGCGTTCTTCTCTTTGAAAATCTTGAGCTCGGCATTGAACTTGGCGGCGACCACCCTGAGCCGATCCACCTCGACGGTCTCCAGCCGGTCGCTACCCGCAATCCCTTGGCGCTGCAGGCAACCGGAGTAGTCCTTGACGGCGTTGTCGTACGCTTTGACAGCCTTCTGCGCGGCGACCATATCGTCCCGGGACGCAGTTGCGCCACTCGGAATCTGGATCTGCGCAATGGGCGCCTGGCATTCCGCGGCTGCGGTCTCGATCCCGATGGCCGCGACGATGATCAGATGGGCCCAAATCTTCATCTCGAGTCTCCGCACGGTTTCCCCTCTCTGGAGGCGTATCGGCTGATCCCGGATCGGCTAAAGGCCCGTGCTGTGCGCACGGGCGGCAGTGAGGTGTAAGTCACGCTGGCCCGCACTTATGTCAAGCGCGGCGGGAGCGCGCAGCTCCGGGAACGGCACCCGACGGTCAGGGAGTAAGTCGGCGGCCAGGTCGGGCTCGCTCTTATATAGAGAGTGAAGACTCGGGCTGCAGCAGCTGCTCCCACCGGCAGCGGGGTGCTGCTGTGACTTCGAGCACATCGTACTGAAAGGAACGGCGCACACCGGTCAAGTCTTTGGCATTCGGGCCGATCTCCAATTTATCGCAGCTAATGCCTTGAATCCTTAGCCTGAGATGCCCGACCTGGCTGCGCTTGATCGAAGTGCGAGGGGCCGGGCGAGCGCACAGGATCCGCCGCACTTGAGTCGGGCGCGTCCAAACAAGGGAAGACTGCCAAATGACTACGGCCTACGGGAGCTAGAGCGATGATGTCTTGGATCGGAAACATCGGCTTTAAGCCCAAACTGATCGCGATCGTGGTCGCAGGCCTGGTCCCCACCGTCCTGGTATCGGTGGTGTGCTTCCGGGGCGAGCGGGCGCAAATCCGCGCCTACGCGGATGAAATATCCGGCCTGTCCGCTTTCGTCACGATGGAATCGTTGCTGGCGCCACTGGCCGAGCACGAGGTGTGGGCTGCGGCCGGTGCCGCCGGTGACCCCTCCGGCAGGGCCAAGGTCGCTCAGGCCACCTCAGCATTCGAGCAGGCCATGGCGGGGCACGGCGAGCGCGCCGCCGACTACGGCGCGCCGAGCGGCGAAGACGAGCGGCGCTGGCAGAATGTCAAAGAAGCCTGGCAGCGCCTGGCCGAAGAGCGTCCCAACAGCGTCAGGGCAGCCCAGAGTCAGCACAATGAACTGCGGGATCTGATATTCACTTACCGGGACTACCTGGTTTCCACCTCTGGCCTGATTTTCGACTCGAACCCGGCCAATTATTTTGTGCTGCACGCCTCGACTGTCGATATCCCGGACTTCAACCGCTACTCGGCCGAACTGCGCACCGCCGCAGCCGCCATCGGTGCCAACGGCTCGGCAACCAGTGCACTGACTGCCGATGTGGTGCGCGCCGAAGTGCTGGCCGAAAGCGCGCTGGATGCCGTTGCCGCTGACCTGAGCAATGCCGCGCAGCATGGCGAAAAGCAGGGATCACTGCAGCGCGAGGGCGGCGCGGCGCTGCAGGAGCTGCGCGTGGCCTTCATGGGCTTTCGAAAGTATATCGACGAGAATGTGACCTCCGGCTCGATCAGCTCCCCGGTCGATGAGATCCTGGAGAAGTCCGCGCAGGTTGCCCCGGCGGCCGATCGGCTGCACGGTGTGATGCTCAGCGCCGCCCGCTCGGGACTTGATGCCGTCTATGCCGATGCGCGCGCGACGCGCCTGCAGCTGATCCTCGTAGTACTCATCGCCTTGGCGATCTGCCTCACCTTCACAGTGCTGGTGGCGACGCACACCATTGGCGGGCTCAAGGACGCCGTCAGCATCGTGCATGGGCTGGCCGAGGGCGACTACACGCGCACCCTCGATGTCCAGGGTCGTGACGAACATGCGCAGATGCTGGTATCGCTGCTTTCGATGCAGGATAAGGTTGCCGGAGTGCTGCGCGAGGTGCAGGAGAACGCCGGCGCTGTTTCGACGGCGGCGGATGAAATCCTCAGTGGCACCCAGGATCTGAGTCGCCGCACCGAACAGCAGGCCGCAAGCCTCGAGGAGACTTCCTCAACGATGGAGGAGATGGCGGCGACCGTGCGCCAGAACGCCAACAACGCGCAGCTTGCGAGCCAGCTGGCAGCGGGTGCGCGCGATGAAGCGGTGCTGGGCGGCCAGGTGGCCAAGCAGGCTATCGAGGCAATGAGCACAATCAACGCCTCGAGCAACAAGATTGCCGAGATCATCTCCGTGATCGATGCGATTGCGTTCCAGACCAACCTGCTGTCGCTGAACGCTGCGGTCGAAGCGGCACGGGCGGGCGAGCAGGGCCGAGGTTTCGCCGTCGTTGCGAGCGAGGTACGCAGCCTCGCTCATCGCAGCAGCACCGCGGCCAGGGAAATCAAGGATCTGATCCAGGCGAGCGTCATGAGTGTCGGTCAGGGCAGCAAGCTGGTCAGCGACACGGGCCGCCATCTCGAGGATATCGTCTCATCGGTCAGAAAGGTCAGCGACCTGGTCGGCGAGATTGCCACCGCCACCCAGGAGCAGGCGGTCAGCGCAGTGCAGATCAATCGCTCCGTGACCCAGATGGATGAAGGCACGCAGCAGAATGCCGCGATGGTGGAGCAGGCGAGCGCCTCGGCCTCCCGCTTGAATGGGCTGGCCAAGAAGCTCAACCAGCTTACGACCTACTTCAAGCTCGACGAGAGCTCGGAGCCAGCCGCAGAGGTTGCCGCATACCAGGCTGCGCTCACGACACCGGCCAGCAAGCGAGCGCCCGCGCCGACACACAATGCACCGCTCCGGCAACCCGCGGGTCGGATGCGGAGCGCCTGATAACGCAGTCATCGGAGCTTACATGGAGGTAAGCGACCCATCCGGCGTAAGTCAGCGCGCAGCGGGAGGGCCGGATGCCCTTTAGCGCGTTATGAGCGGCGTGATTCCCAGGTGCCAGGCAGCACGGTGTTTATGCACAAACAGCTCAATTATTGAGGCTGGAGCGTGCGATGCGGGCAGCGTAGGCTCGACCCGCAGATGAGACCGAGTGAACGGAGGGCATGTTAGGAGCCATCGGAGAGGTCATAGACTTGCCGATGAATGAATGCAAACAGGATCGGGAAGAGAAAATGGTCCCGAGACTGCTTGTGCCAGGCCGGGGAACGGCCGAAGTGACGCGCAGGGACTGGCGAGATCAGGGTCGGCATGGGCTTACCCGGTGCGCCAGGAGGAACTGCGAATCGACGCAACTGACCG
>Ga0181537_10001484_pt1 | contig 21594 bp, 17 predicted proteins | sample PEATcosm2014_Bin_39_FD_119765 | JGI IMG/M metagenome (GOLD analysis project Ga0181537, IMG submission 119765) | Peatland microbial communities from MTU Mesocosm Facility, Houghton, MI, USA - PEATcosm2014_Bin23_10_metaG | ecosystem: Environmental > Terrestrial > Soil > Wetlands > Peat | place... | reverse complement strand
GCTGCCCCCGTTGAAGGCGGCTTCAGATCCCGTCTACACCTTCAAGCGGGGCGTCAACATCTCTCATTGGCTCTCCCAGAACGGCGCCCGGCAGGTCTACGGCGCGCCTTGGTTTGGCGAAGCGGATGTCGAGTGGATCTCGAAGCAGGGTTTCGACCACATCCGCCTTCCCGTGGACTTTCGGCTCTGCATCGCGCCCGAGGGTTCGCTGGACGAGGCAAAGCTCGTGCCGATTGCCGAAACGATCAAGTGGGCCCGGGCTCGCGGCCTCGGCGTCGTGCTGGACGCCCATTTCCTGCCGGGCGCCGATTTCAACTCCGTGGGCGGCGACAGCCGCGCCTACACGGACACGGCGCTCCAGGCTAAGGCTGCGAATGCCTGGCGGTTGATGGCGAAGCATTTCTCTGGGGAGGGTCCCTACCTTCGCTTCGAGATCCTGAACGAGCCCGTCGCGCCGGAGAACACGCTGCTGAATCCCTTCATGCAGGCAATGCTGGGGGCCATCCGCGAGAGCAATCCCACGCGGATCGTCTACGTGACGTCGAACAAATGGAGCAGCTTCCACACGGTCGGGGACGTCGTGCTCCCGGATGATCCGAACATCGCGCTCACCATACACTACTACGAGCCCATGATCTTCACCCACCAGCGCGCGTCGTGGGCAGGATTCAAGGACACGCTGCCGCCGGTGACATTTCCCGGAACGGTGCCCGACGTCACAGGCTACACGCTTCCGAGCTTCCACACGAAGCTGCACCCGGGGGACAAGCTCACGGAGGCTGACATAGAGGCGACGTTTGCCCACGTGTCGGAGTGGCTCGCGGCGCACTCCCCCAAGATCGAGGTGTATGTCGGCGAATTCGGCGTATATGCGCCTGCCGATGCCGCCTCGAAGCGCCGGTGGATCGCCGCGGTGCGCTCCGATGCGGAGAGCCGCGGCTGGGGCTGGGCCGTGTGGGACTACAACGACAGCTTCGGAGTCCGCGGACGCGACGGGGCCGGCACCCCGGTCCTCGAGGGCCTGTTCCCGAAATAGCCCCCGATTGGGAGCAAGCCGGGCCTAGGAGGCCACCGCGACACGGTCGCGCTCCGAGAGCAGCTGCGCTGCTATGCTCAGGGCGATCTCGTGGGGATGGTTGGTGCCGAAGCCGAGGCCGACCGGGCAGTGGAACCGCATCGCCAGCTCCGGGGCGACGCCGTCGGCGATAAGCTCGCGGCGCAGCACCTCGGCCTTCGCGCCGCTCCCGATGACGCCGATGAACGGGAAATCCCTCTCCATCAGCGCCCGGCGCAGGATGGGACGGTCGGTCGCGTGACCCATTGTCATGACGAGGAGGAATGTCCCCTCCGGCAGCGTGGGGACCAGGCTCTCCGGAGATTCGGAATGGATCGCGTTGAGGTTGGGCGCCTGGGGCAGCCGCCCCAGCCACTCGGCGCGCGAGTCCGCGCAGGTGATCTTGCAGGGGAGGGGGACGAGGACGGGGATCAGCGCCTGGGCGATGTGGCCCGCGCCGAAGACCGCGATGTTCCACGACCCGGCGCCGAAGTGTGGCTCGAAGTAGAACTTGACCGACCCGCCGCACGTCATGCCGACATCGCCCTTGAGCGTCCACGACACGAAGCGCGGCTTGGCTTCGCCCTTTCCCAGGATCTCGGCGGCAAGCTTCAGGGCCGCGGCCTCCACCTTGCCGCCGCCCACCGTGCCGCTGTGGATGCCTTTCGCGGTGACCAGCATCTTGGCCGCGGCGTCCTGGGGCGTGCTGCCGAGGGCCTCGACCAGCGTCACGAGGACGAAGGGGACGCCCTCGCCCTCGAGGCCCACAAGCTGCTCGTAAAAGGTCACACCAGTCCGAGCTTCATCTTGCCCTCTTCGCTGATCATCGACTGGTTCCACGGCGGGTCCCATGTGATCCGGACATCGGCGTCCGAGACGCCCGGCACGAGGAGTATCTTCCCCTTCGCGTCCTCGGCGATGGCCGGTCCCATCCCGCAACCGGGCGCCGTGAGGGTCATGGCGACGTTAACTTTGAAGGCGTTCTCCGGCTGCTTCTCGACCTCCATCGAATACACGAGGCCCAGGTCCACGATGTTGACCGGGATCTCGGGATCGAAAACCTTGCGAAGCTGGTCCCAGACCGCATCCGGGTCCGGCGCGCCGTCGGCGAGCGTCGCCGCGTCGATCTTGTGGTCCGCCGCCTGCTCGCCGAGCGCGTCCCCGTCCTTTCCGTCGATCCTGAAGAGCCCATGGTCGGTCTGGACGGTGTAGCTTCCGCCGAGCGTCTGGTGGATCTGGATCCTCGTTCCGGCCGGCAGCACGTGATGCTCCCCGGACGGTATCTGGGCCACGGAAACCTCGCGGGCGAGCGTGCGTTCGCGCAACATCGGAGTCACCTGTGGATGTGCGCCCGGATGAGCGACCTAAGCGCCGCATGGAGCTCCTCGCTCTCGAGGCGGTTCAGGACCTCCTCGAAGAACCCGAAGATCAGCAGCTCGTTCGCGGCCTTCGGCGGGATCCCGCGGGACTTGAGGTAGAACTCCTGCTCGGGATCGATCCTGGAGCTCGTGGCGCCATGGGTGCACCGGACGTCGTTCGCCTGGATCTCGAGGCCGGGCAGCGAATTTGACTCGGCGTCGTCGCTCAGCATGAGGTTCCGGTTGCTTTGGTAGGCGTCGGTCTTCTGGGCGTCGGGGTCGACGATGATGAGCCCGGAGAAGATGGTCCGCGACTGGTCGAGCAGGGCATTCTTGTAGAGCAGGTCCGACTTCGTGTTCGGCGCCTGGTGGATCTGGAGGGTCCTCTGGTCGTACTCCCGTGCCCCGGTCGCGATCGTGATGGCGAGCATCTCCGAAAACCCTCCGGGAGCCTGGAGCTGGCTCAGCGACTCGTGCCGCGCCTGCCTGCCTCCCAGGTGGACGTTGAGCGACTGCACGCGGGCGTCCCTGCGCACAACCGTCGAGTTGAACTGGAGGGAGAGGGCCTCCTGGGACCAGGCCTGCGCCGCCGCATAGGCGATCCTCGCGCCGTGCCCCGCATAGAGGTCGTTCGCGCCGCACGCGAACTGGCGCGATGTGTCTGCCGAGACGAAGTGGTCGACGACCGCCACGCGGGAATTCTCCTCCGCGATGACGAGCGTGTGGGGAAAAACGGCCGCGCCGGCTCCCGAGACCTCGTGGACGACCACGATGGGACTCCCCGCCTCGACCCCGCGGGGGACGTGTATGAACGCGCCGTCCTCGATGAAGGCCTCGTGGAGCGCGGCGAACTTGGCCGATCCCAGCTTCTGGGGCTGGGCCATGAAATGCTCGCGTAGGAGATCCGGGTGCCTCGCCAGGGCATCGGAAAGCGTCGAGGCGATGACGCCCTTCGCTGTGAGGCTCGCCGAGAGCGGGGCGCTGCCGGCAAGCCGTCCGTTGCGGAACGTGAGCGTCGCGGCCGTCGGGATGGCGAGCGCCGCCGCGGCCGGGGGCGTCGCGTCACCCTGCGCCGGGAGAAACCCGCCGAGGTTGATCCCGGCGATGTTGCTGAACCGCCAGCCCTCGTCGGTGCGGCTGGGCATCGGAAGCGATTCGAAGCGGGCATAGGCCGAGCGCTTGCGCTCGAGCCACCAGGCGGGATGCGCCGCCTGGGAGGCGAGGTGGCGCGCGAACACCTCGGGCGTGAATCCGCCGAGGATGTCCGCGGCGGCGGGCTTAGCGGGCGCGGCGCCGGCCATGTCTCAACCCACGCTCCCTTCCATCTCGAGGTCGATCAGCCGCTTGAGCTCGACCGAGTACTCCATGGGGAACTGCCGGGCCAGGTCGTTGATGAAGCCGTTCACGGAGAGGCTCATCGCCTGCCCCTCCGTGAGCCCGCGCTGCTGCATGTAGAATATCTGCTCGGCGCTCACCTTGGAGACGCTCGCCTCGTGCTGGACGGCGTGCCGGTCGCCCCGGACGGTGATCGCGGGGTAGGTGTCGGTCCGGCTGTTCGTGCTGATGAGGAGCGCGTCGCACTCCGTGTTGTTCTTGCAGCCCTTGAGGTGCCTCGGGATGTGGACGACCCCCCGGTAGGTGGCGCGCCCCTGGCCGACCGAGATCGACTTCGAGACGACGGTCGATGTCGTCTCGTCCGCGGCATGGATCATCTTGGCGCCCGTGTCCTGGTGCTGGCCGTCGTTCGCGAGCGCGATCGAGATCACCTCTCCGCGGGACTTGCGTCCCTTGAGGACCACGCCCGGGTACTTCATCGTGAGGCGGCTGCCGATGTTGCAGTCGATCCACTTGATCTCGGCCTCCTCGTGCGCGAGCCCCCGCTTGGTCACGAGGTTGAACACGTTGGACGACCAGTTCTGGACGGTGATGTACTGGATCTTCGCGCCCTTCAGCGCCACGAGCTCGACGACCGCGCTGTGGAGCGTGGCGGTCGAGAACTTGGGCGCGGTGCAGCCCTCCATGTAGGTGAGCTCGCTTCCCTCGTCGCAGATGATCAGCGTGCGCTCGAACTGCCCGAAGTTCTCGGCGTTGATCCGGAAGTAGGCCTGGAGGGGGTGGGAGACCTTGACGCCGGGCGGGACGTAGATGAACGAGCCGCCGGAGAACACGGCGCTGTTGAGCGCCGAGAACTTGTTGTCGCCGGTCGGGATGACCTTGCCGAAGAACTTCCGGAAGATTTCCGGGTGCTCCCGCAGGCCCTCCGTCGAGTTCATGAAGATGACGCCCTGCTTGGAGACGGCCTCCTTGATGTTCGAGTAGGCCGCCTCCGAGTCGAACTGCGCCTCGACGCCGGCGAGGAACTTGCGCTCCTGCTCCGGGATCCCGAGGCGCTCGAAGGTCCTCTTGATGTCCTCGGGCACCTCGGCCCACGTCCGCTTGGGCTTGAGCCCCTGCGAGAGATAGTACCGGATCTTGTCGAAGTTGATGTTTTCCAGGTCCTTGGAGGCCCAGTGGGTCGGCAGGGGCTTGGCGAAGAACTGCTTCAGGGCCGACTGCCGGAAATCGCGGATCCACGGCGCCTCCTTCTTCACCGAGGAGATGTAGTCGACCGTGCGCTCGTTCAGGCCCGTGCCCGCGTCGAAGTCGTACGTCATGTCGTACTTGAAGTTGCCCGAGGACTGGTCGATCCCGGAAACCGGGTTCTCGATCGTCGTCGCCATCGTGTCGGTGATTTCAGGCATGGTGTTCCTCCGGTTCAGGCGGTGGCCAGTTCCTGCTTCACCCAGTCATAGCCGCGGGACTCGAGCTCGAGGGCGAGCGACTTGTCGCCGCTCTTCACGATGCGACCGTCGATCATGACGTGCACGTGGTCAGGGACAATGTAGCCAAGCAGGCGCTGGTAGTGGGTGATGAGGAGGATGCCGAGGTTCGGGCCGCGCAGGTGGTTGACCCCGTCCGCCACGATCTTGAGGGCGTCGATGTCCAGCCCCGAGTCCGTCTCGTCCATGAGCGCGAACCGGGGCTCGAGCATCGCCATCTGGAGGATCTCGCTGCGCTTCTTCTCGCCGCCGGAGAAACCCTCGTTGACCGAGCGGGAGGTGAACTTCCGGTCGATCTTGAGCAGGTCCATCTTCTGGTAGAGGCGCTTGTAGTAGCCGGAGGCGTCGATTTCCTCGCCCTCGGACATGCGGGCCTGGAGCGCGGCGCGCAGGAAGTTCGCTATGCTGACTCCCGGGATCTCGCTCGGGTACTGGAACGCGAGGAAGATGCCCTCGCGCGCCCTCTCGTCGGTCTCCTTCTCGAGTATGGACTTCCCGTCGATGAGGACATCCCCCTGCGTGATGACGTAATCCGGGTGTCCGGCGATCGCCTTGGCGAGCGTCGACTTGCCCGTCCCGTTCGGGCCCATGATGGCGTGGATCTCGCCGGTGTTGATCGTGAGCGTGACGCCTTGACGATTTCCTTGTCCCCGGTGGAGACGTGCAGGTTCTTGATTTCGAGTGAGGACATGCGCGGGTTAAGGGGGTGTTCAGCTCCTGGAGGGCGCCTTGCCGCGGAAGATGATCTCCACCGAGGAGGCGTCGAAGTGGGGGGGCAGCACGGACTTCACCTGGTCGAGCAGGCCCATCGGCAGGTCGATGTCGTGGGTGGCGCCGGTCGTCTCGTCGTGGAAGTGGGCGTGCGGATGGAGATTCGGGCAGTAGCGGGTCGGGCCGCGCTCGAAGTTGACGGCCCGCACCAGGTCGCACTGCACCAGCGTCTCCAGGCAGTTGTAGACCGTGGCGAGCGAGATCATCGGCATCTCCGGCTTCGCCCTCGCGAACACGTCCTCCGCGGTCGGATGGTCGCGCTTTTTCAGGAGCACGCTGTAGATCACCTCGCGCTGGGGGGTGGAGCGAAGCCCGCTGTCCGAGAGGCGCTGGGCCAGTGCATCCGAGCTTTCCGTGTGGTTGAGCATGAAGAATGGGTTCCTGGGGTCAGTTAATTGGAATGGTACCGAGTTTCAACTAGGAATGAGAATCATTCTAATCTAGGTGACTAAAATTTTCATCACCAAAGGGTTACTGTCCTGTATTCGAGCTCTTCGAACAGCCAGTGCCAGGGCTTGTAAGCCATCCCATGGTAATTTCCCTGGGGGTACGACATCCTGAACCCGAACTCGCTGGCATTCGACTGCAGCCACCGGAAGGCCTGCGTCTGCTCAAAGGTCTCCGAAAGCGCCGGCCCGTCGGGAATCCCGATGTCGATGGCGCAGCCCGAGTGGTGCTCGCTGTAACCCGGGGCCACGATCGAGTTCAGGACCGCCTCAAGCTCCTCGCCGGCCTGGAGCCGGTTCTGGATGATCTCGGCCTGGCGCTCCCGGCTCCGAAATCCCGTGATGGCCAGGAGCACGAGTCCCTCCCCGGACGCGGAGTCGCGCATTTTCTTCCACGCCGACGCGGCGGTCGGGGCAAGACGGATGGTGCGCCCCTCGGCACCCGACGCTGCAGTGACCAGGTCGATCGCATCCGGCTGAATGACCATGCGGCGCTTCGCCCCGTAGTCATTTGGGATTGTGATGATGTTCGTCACGACGGGAATTGGCGGCCCGCCCTGTCCCGTGCGGGACCGGGCTTCGCAGGGTTGAATCCGATCCTTGAGGCGCAAGCCATTGGGAGGCGATCCGTTAGGTGATCGGCGCCTTTATCGTCCAAGATGCGCGTGTCCTGCATGGTTACAGGAACCTAGGCTTATCCCCCGTGCTCGGCAAGCCAGCGCTCTGCGTCGATCGCCGCCTCGCATCCCATCCCGGCGGCGGTGATGGCCTGGCGGTAGACATGGTCGGCGCAGTCCCCCGCAACGTAGACGCCCGGCACCTTCGTCTTCACCTGCGAGCCGTGCGACGGCACGAAATACCCGTTCTTGTCGACGTCCAGGGCGGCCGCGAACGGGGCCGAGTTCGGGACATGGCCTATCGCGACGAATACGCCCTTCACGGGCAGCACCGACTCGGCGCCGGTCTTCACGTGCCGGACCTTGAGGCCCGTGACCGCGCCCTCGGCGACGCCGGTCACCTCGACCGGCTCCGTGTCCCACACCATGTGGATCTTCTCATGGGACATCGCCCGGTCGGCCATGATCTTCGAGGCCCGGAGCGAATTGCGGCGGTGAACGAAGTAGACCTTGCTCGCGAACCGCGTGAGGAAGAGCGCCTCCTCGGCCGCGCTGTCGCCGCCGCCGATGACCGCCACCTCCATCTTTCGGTAGAACGCCCCGTCGCAGGTCGCGCAGGTGGTCACGCCCTTGCCGCCGTAGAGTTCCTTCTCGCCCGGGATTCCGGTCATCCTCGGGGAGGCGCCGGTCGCGATGATCACCGTCTTCGCTAGGACCGTGCGGTCGGCGCAGATCAGCTTGCGGGGCATCGAGGTGAAGTCGACCGACTGGACCAGCGCCTGCTCGAAGCGGGTCCCGAACCTCGCCGCCTGCTTGCGCAGGCTGTCCATCAGGTGGAACCCGTCCACCCCCTCGGGGAACCCGGGAAAGTTCTCAACCTCGCTCGTCGTCGTAAGCTGCCCGCCCGGCAGCGGCCCCTCGAGGACGAGGGGGCTCAGATTGGCGCGGCCCGTGTAGATGGCGGCCGTGAGGCCGGCGCAGCCGGTGCCGACGATGACGACATTCTCGACGGGATGGTGGGACATGATGAGGGGTTCAACCAACACAGAGACCGGGATTTGGTCCAGCGCAACTAGGTAACCGTTTGGAAGCATCTGCCGGCCAGCGCCTTCTTCATCGGTCCGCCGTTTGCGGTTGGCCCGGAGGGGCCGGGCGCTAGCATGGCAGGCACATGGTCTTGCCGCCCCGCAAACCCAAGGTGCTTAGTCCCATTCGGCTCGCCGTCCCGGTGTTCGCGGCGGCCGTGCTCTTGGCGGTCTCCGCTCCGAGCTCCGCCCGGGCGGATGTCCCGGTCGACACCGCCCGGCGCGAGGGCCTCCCCCGGAAGGTCCTTATCGGCACGGCCCTCTGCGGCCAGGAGCTGTTCTCGACCCCGCTTGAGGAGCGCCTGCACCGGATGAACGAGATCGTCGACGCCATTTCTGCCGAGGCGAAGGCGCACCATGCCGGCAAACGCCTGGACCTTGTCGTGCTTCCCGAGGCCTTCATCGCGAGGACGGGCGACAGCATGGCCAAGCGGTCGGTGCGCCTCGCCGAGGTCCAGGACGCGATCGGGGCCTGCGCCCGGGACCACGGCTGCTACCTCGTCGCGCCGATGAACCTCCAGGAGACGGACCGTTGCAGCAACGCGGCGGTCCTTTTCGACCGGACGGGGAAGGTCGTCGGCATGTACCGGAAGGTCCATCCCGTCGCCGACCAGGGCAGCGATGTCATCGAGTCGGGCACGACGCCGGGTAGCGACTTCCCCGTGTTCGACTGCGACTTCGGCCGCCTCGGGATCCAGATCTGCTTCGACCTCCTCTACGAGGACGGCTGGGCGGCGCTCGCGAAGCAGGGCGCAGAGATCATCGCGCTGCCCACCGCCTCGCCGGAGACGGTGCACCCCTCGCAGCATGCGTTGGAGGAGCACGTTTACATCGTCTCCGCCGCCGGCAAACGCCATGCAGCGGTCTACAGCCCCCTGGGGCTCATCGAGGCGGGCATCACCGAACAGGGTGTCCTGGTCCACGAGATCGACCTCAGCTACAAGATCCTCCACTGGGAGGCCGTCCTCGAGGAGGGCGCGGCCCTCACCCGAAAGTACGGGGACCGGGTGGGCTACGACTACCGCAACGACCAGGATGCCGGGATCTTCTGGTCCAACGACCCTGCGATGCCGATCGGCCGGATGGTGGCCGACATGGGCCTCGTCGACAGCGATGCGAATGCGGAGCGGGTAAGGATACTCGACGACAAGGCGCGGGGCGGACCCCCGCGCATGCCCTGAGCTACCAGCCCCGCAGGCGCTTGATCTTGAGCTCCTGGTAGACGTCCGGGGAGAGCTCCTGAAGGAACCTGCTCGGCGTGTGCATCATTCCGCCGGGCCCGGGGCGCGAGGCGATCTTGGGGTAGCAGAGGTAGAGCTCGTTCCTCGCCCGGGTGACCGCGACGTAGAAGAGGCGGCGCTCCTCCTCGACGTCCCCGGCCTCGATCGAGCGGCGCCCCGGGAACTGGCCGTCGGCGAGCCCGATCACGAACACGACGTCGTACTCGAGGCCCTTCGCCTGGTGGACCGTGGTCAGCTTGACGGCGTCCATGTCCGGGTCGACGTGCCGGTCGCTGGTCTCGCTGTTGAGGAGCAGGATCTGCGCGAGGAAGTCCTGGGTCTCCTCGAAGCGCTGCGCGAACCCGACGAGGGCGTTAAGCTCCTCCAGCCGGTCGGTGTAGTCGGCGTAGGCGCCCTTCAGGTAGTCGCCGTACCAGCCGTCGATCGCGGTCTCGACCGCGTCGGCGGGCTTGCCGTCCTGCATCGCCCCGCGCACCTGGAGGAGGGAGGCGACGAGCCCGTCCCATTCCGCCAGCCCCGCCCGCGGCACCTTGGAGCGGACCTCGTCCTCGCCGAGCGCGTCGATGAAGTTGCGCTGGGAATTGCGCGCGTGGGAAAGCCCCGCGGCGTGCAGCTTCTGCGCCCCCTTGTCGCCGACCTTCGGCAGGAGGACGGCCACGCGCGCCCAGGCCTGCTCGTCGGCCGGGTTGTAGACGAAGCGCAGGAGCGCGACCAGGTCCCTGATGTGCTGGCGCTCGAAGAACTTCACCCCGCTCGTGATGTGGTAGGGGATGCCGGCCCTCGCGAGCGCGATCTGGGTCTCGACCGCGATGAAGTGGGAGCGGTAGAGGACCGCGATGCTGCTCAGCGATACGCCGTCGTCCTCGTGGAGCGAACGCGTGCGCTTCACGATGAATTCCGCCTGCTCGCGGTCGTCCATCGCCTGCACGATGAAGGGCTTCTCCATGTGGCCGCGCGCGGCCCGCAGCTCCTTGTCGAAGTGCCTTCCCTTGGGCTGCGCCATCAGGACACTGTTCGCGAGGTTCAGGATCTCCGGGGTCGAGCGGTAGTTGATCTCGATCCGGTGGATCACGGTGCCCGGGTGGCGGTCCGGGAAGGTCATGATGTTCTCAAAGTTGGCGCCGCGCCACGAGTAGATGCACTGCGCGTCGTCGCCGACCGCCATCACCCGGTGGTGCGAGCCGATCGTGTCCACGATCTGGGCCTGGAGCGTGTTCGTGTCCTGGTACTCGTCGACGAGGACGTGCTGGAAGCGCTGCGTGAAGTAGGCCGCGACGTCCGGGGCCTGCCGCAGGAGGGAGAGCCAGTGCTCCAGCAGGTCGTCGTAGTCGCAGACCTTCTGGTCGCGCTTCCTCAGGTCGTAGGCCTTGGCGAAGGCCGGAAGGCGGTCGACGATGTCGGAATAGTGCGGGAAGTACTTCTCGACCGTCGCCTCAAGCGTCAGCTGGGTGTTCCGCGCGAGGGAGATGATGCCGAAGAGGGGGCCGGGCTTGGGCCGGGTCTTGTCCTTGAAGAAGGCCCGGTCCTGGGACTCGACGACCTGCTTGAGCATCCGCTCGGCCTCCTCCGCGTCTAGGATCGTGAAATTCTTCGCGAGCCCGATCGACTCACCGAACATCCGGAGCGCGCGGTGGCCGATCGAGTGGAACGTCCCGCCCCAGAAACGCTTCGGCTCGACCCCGGTCAGCTCCTGGACCCGGTGGAGCATCTCCCGGGCCGCCTTGTTCGTGAAGGTGAGGAGCAGGATCTCCCCCGGGCGAACCCCGTGCGCGAGGAGCCAGGCGACGCGGTAGGTCAGCGTGCGCGTCTTTCCCGAGCCGGCGCCGGCGAGGACGAGGAGCGGGCCGGGCTCCGCCGTCACCGAATTATACTGGTCGTCGTTCAGCTGCGCCCTGAAGTCTATCTCGGGGACGGAGTCGGGTGACGGGACGCTATCGAGCGCAAATTCCATGGGCGCGGCTACGCTGGACTCAACCGGGGCCGGGAGCGAGCTCCGCCGTCCGCGCCTCGGGCCCGCAGAGCGCGATCACGGCCAGGATGACGGCTGTGACCCCCACCACCCAGGCGAGCACATGCCCGAAGTCCCCGCCGTGGGCCTCGGCCCATCTGGACTGCATGGGGCTCAGGCGGGACGCCGCGAGATTGCCCAGCTGGTAGGCGAGGCCGGGGAACATACCCCGCACGGCCGAGGGGGAAAGCTCGTTCAGGTGGGCCGGCACGACGCCCCACGCGCCCTGGACCGCGAACTGCATGAGGAAGGCGCCCGCCGCGAAACCCAGGGCCGTCGTGGATCCGATCCAGAGGGGGATCATCGGCACCGCGAGGAGCGCGGCGACCGCGATCGCCCTGCGCCTGCCGAAGCGCTGCGAGGCCGCGCCGAAGAGGAACCCGCCGGTGATCGCCCCGAGGTTGTAGATGATGACGATCTTGGAGACCGTCGCTGCGGGCAGGCCGCGCTGCTTCTCGAGGAACGCGCTTGGGTAGAGGTCCTGGGTCCCGTGGCTGAAGAAATTGAACGCCGCCATGAGCGCCACCATGTAGAGGAAGAGCGGCCAGCGCGTCCGCATCGTGGGCCAGATGCCGTCCGGCGAGCCGGCGGCGGTGGCCCCGCGTGCCCGCCGCTCGAGCCATGCGGGTGACTCCTCGACCCCCATCCGGATGAAAAGGATCAGGACCGCCGGCAGCGAACCCAGGATAAACATGCCCCTCCAGCCCACGTACGGGAATACGGCCCAGTACGTGAGGGCGGCCAGCATGTAGCCCATGGGGTAGCCCTGCTGGAGGATGCCGGAGAGCACCCCCCGGCTCTTCGCCGGGGCCGACTCCATGGCGAGCGAGGCGCCGACGCCCCATTCGCCGCCCATCCCGATCCCGAAGAACGCGCGCAGGACGAGGAGCGCGCCGAGCGACGGGGCTAGGCCGGAGAGGAGCTCGACCAACGCGTAGAGGAGGATGCTCCCCATCAGCGCCGGCCGGCGGCCGAAGCGGTCGGCGATGTACCCGAAGAGCAGCGCGCCGACCGGCCTCATCGCCAGCGTGAGGAAGATCGCCTCGGACACGGCGCTGATCTGGGCGTGGAAGTCCGCGGCGATGTGCCGCACCACCATGACCAGGATGAAGAAGTCGAAGGCGTCCAGCATCCATCCGAGGTAGGCGGCGACGAAGGCCCGCCTCTGGGGGCCGGTCATCTCCCGGAGGTGGGAGAAGGGGTTCAAAGGAGCACGAGGTCGTTGCGGTGGACCACCTCGATCCGCTTCCTCGCCGGATGGAGCGCGCGGACCTCTTCACCCTTCATCCCGGCTATGGCCGCGATCTCGGAGGGGGTGAAAGGGGTCTTCCCCCGGGCGATCACCGTGCCGTCGGGCCCGGCGATGTCGACGACATCGCCCGCGCCAAATTCGCCCCGCGAGCCCGTGACACCCACGGCGAGGAGGCTGCGGCCCTCCTCCCTGAGTGCCGGCACCGCGCACGCGTTGACCGTGATCGTGCCCGAGGGCCTCTGGAAGTTAGCGAGCCAGCCCTTGCGGGCCTCGAGCGGGATCCCGCTCGGGACGAAGAACGTCCCCGGGCCGGTCCCGGAGAGCAGGCGCGCGATGATGTCGGGCTCGGCGCCGCTCGCGATGAAGACGCCGCAGCCGGACTTGGTCGCGAGGCGCGCGGCCGAGATCTTGCTCACCATCCCGCCGACCGCGGTCTCGCTCCTCGTCCCCCCGGCCATCGCCTCGATCTCCGGCGTGATCCGCTCGACGACCGGCACGACGCGCCCGGACCCCTTCATGTCCACGAGGCCCGGCGCCGTCGAAAGTATCAGGAGGAACTGCGCCCGCACGAGGCTCGCGACCATCGCGGAGAGCGTGTCGTTGTCGCCGAAGCGGATCTCGGCGATCTCCGCCGCGCTCACCGCGTCGTTCTCATTGATGATCGGGACGGCCCCGTAGCCGGTCACCTGCTCCAGCGTCGCCTTTACCCCGAGGTGGCGCGCGCGCGCCCTCAGGTCCTCGTGGGTGAGGAGCACCTGGGCGACCGTGACGCCGTGGGGGGCGAAGCCCTCCCGCCACGTCTCCATGAGCAGGCTTTGGCCGATAGCGGCGCAGGCCTGCTTCTTCGCGGTCTCCGTCGGGCGCTTCGTGAGGCCGAGGCGGCCCATACCGAGGCCGATCGCGCCGGACGAGACGACGATGACCTCGGTGCCGGCGGCGCGCACCGCGACGATCTGCCGGCAGACGTCCGCGATCCTCGCGGTGTCGAGGCGTCCGACGCCGGACGTGAGCACGCCCGTGCCCAGCTTCACAATGACCCTCGCCGGCCGTTTACGGGGCGTCAGCATGCCGCCGCCGCTCACACTGCGAGAAGTTCCTTCTCCTTGGCGCTGAAATGGTCGCCGATGTCCTTGATCGCCTTGTCGGTCGCGGCTTGGATGTCCTTCTCGAGGCGCTTGGTCTCGTCCTCGGGGAACTTGCCCCGCTTCACGGACTCCATGACGTCGCGGCGGACGTTGCGGATGTGGACGCGGCCCTCCTCGGCGATGCGGGAGGCGGTCTTCACGAACTCCACGCGGCGCTCGCGGCTCATGTCGGGAAGCGGCACGCGGACGATCTTGCCGTCGACCACCGGGTTGAAGCCCAGGTTGGCGACCTGGATGGCCTTTTCGATCGCCTTCGTCAGGGATGCGTCCCAGGGCTGGATCTGGATCATGCGCGCGTCGGGTGTCGTGATCGCCGCGCACTCCTTCAGGCGCATCTGGGAGCCGTAGGCCTCAACCATGACGCCCTCGACCATCGCGGGGGTGGCCTTGCCGGTGTGTATCGACGAGAACTCGTGGAGGGTGTGGTCCAGCGCCTTCTTCATCTTCGCGTTGGCCTCGGTGAGCAGGGGGTGTGACATGGGCGGGGGGGGTTGGGGGTTTGGGTCAGCCGTGGACCAGCGTGCCGACCTTCTTGCCGGTCACGCCGCGCAGGATCGCGTGGTCCTCGTGCAGGTCGAGGACGAGGATCGGGACGTGGTTGTCGAGGCAGAGCGAGAAGGCCGTCGAGTCCATGACCTTGAGGCGCTGCTTCAGGGCGTCGATGAAGGTGATGGTGTCGTACTTCACGGCGTCGGCGTGCTTCTTCGGGTCCTTGTCGTAGATCCCGTCGACCTTGGTGGCCTTGACGATCACGTCGGCGTGCATCTCGGAGGCCCGCAGCGCGGCGGTCGTGTCGGTGGAGAAGTAGGGGTTGCCCGTCCCGGCGACGAAGATGACGACGCGGCCCTTCTCGAGGTGGCGGATGGCGCGGCGAAGGATGAACGGCTCGGCGATCTGGTTCATCGGGATTGCGCTCTGGACGCGGGTGGTGACACCCATCTTCTCCAGGCGGTCCATGATCGCCAGGCCGTTGATGACGGTCGCCAGCATACCCATGTAGTCGCCGGTCGTGCGGTCGACGCCGCGCTTCTCCCCGATAAGGCCCCGGAATATGTTGCCGCCGCCGATGACCACGCAGATCTCGACGCCCAGCTCGTGGATCTCCTTCACCTGCTTGCAGGTCCTTTCCAGGGCCTCGGAATCGATGGGGTCGCCGCCTTTGTCGCCGCGCAGGAGCTCTCCCGAGAGCTTGAGGATGATGCGCTTGTATTTCACCCTGGGATCAACGGGTAGGGGTACGTGCATGGGGACGAATGAAACGATTGGTCAAATGGGCCGTCAACTCCCCAGTGCAAAGGGGCTCGATTCCGCCATTGACGGGGCTATTGTCCGGACAGCACGTTATTTGGCCAACTCTCTGCCTGGTGGTGTAATGGTAGCACCGGTGACTTTGACTCACCTAGTCCTGGTTCGAATCCAGGCCGGGCAGCCAGTTTTGGTTGATTTCGAGCACGTGACGCACCGATTGAAGCTCCGCCCCATAATGGCCCACCCCCGTTGAAACAACGGCGCCTCATCATCATATCGGCCAGCGCTGCCGTCGTGGGCCTGGGAGCCATGGTGCTGGCGTTCAGCTGGCGGCCGGTCCCGACGATCCCCTTGCCGGCCGCGCATGGGAGCCTGCCGCCCTCGTTCGACGCTGCGCTCAAGGCGGCGACGGAGCGGGCCCGGTCCGGGGAGCCGGATGCGGCGAGGGCGCTCGCTCGCCTCTACCAGGCCAACCGCCTCTATCCCGAGGCGCGCGCCTGCTACCGGGTGGTGGCCGCCGGCCCGGGCGGCCTCGCCGCCCGCGACCACTACTACCTTGCGGCCATGGCCCTGGACGACAGCGACCTGAGCACGGCCGTGGACGAGCTCCGCGCAACCCTGCTGGCCGAGCCCGGCTACCTGCCGGCGCGGATCGCCCTTGCGGACGCTCTCTTCAAGCAGGGATTGGGCAGCGCGCAGGATGAGTACGCCGCGGTCCTCGCTGCCGAGCCGAACCAGCCGCAAGCATCGTTTGGCATGGCGCGCATCGAGCTCCAGCGAAACCTCGACGACGCAGCGGTCGCGCGCCTGCGAAGCCTCGTGTCGGCCCATCCGGAGTCGTCCGCCGCCGAGGCGCTGCTCGCGGGGGTCCTCGTCCGCCACGGAGAGGTCGAGGAGGCAGCCTCGCTCACCGCCCGCAGCCAGCAGGCGCGAGATCCCGTGCCCCGGGACCCCTGGATGGCGTCCCTGCTGGTCGATTGCTACGATCGCCAGCTGCTCGCGCTGGAATTCGAGAAATACCGCCTCACCGGCCAGCTGGACGAGGCGATGCCGCTCATGAGGCGCCTCGAGGACGTGGATCCCAACAGCTGGATCACCCCGATGCTGCGCGGATGGTCCGAGAAGGAGGCCGGCCGTTTCCCCGAGGCTGTTAAGGATTACGAGCAGTCGCTCGCGAACGGCGGCGACCCGGACAAGATCTGCCCGCTGCTGGTCAACGCGCTCCTCAACGAGGGGAAGGAGGCGGAGGCGGCGCGGCTTCTGGAGGGATACCGCGCCAAGGCGCCTCATTCGGTGCCGATCCTCAAGTCGTACGCGGAGGTGGCTGTGAGGATGGGGGACGAGAAGCTCGCGCGCAGCCTGCTGATCGAGGTCCTCCAGGCTGAGCCGAACCTGTACATGCCGAACATGAGCCTGATCGGGATCCTGTGGAAGTCGGGCGAGCACGACAAGGCCGCACCGCTCCTGAAGAGGGTGGCGGCGACCTTCCAGGGCGACATCGATTCCCGGGGACTGCTTGCGCAGTATTACCTCGAGAGCTCCGATCCGGTTTCGGCGATCGCCCCGCTGGAACAGGCAGTCGCCCTCGCCGCGCCCCCGAACCCGAGGCACGACCGGCTCGCCGCCATGCTCGACACCGCCTACCTCATGGCGGGAAGCCTGGCCGCCTCCGGCGGGAACTTTGCCGCTGCCCAGGACTACGCCGAGAAGTCGATCGCGCTCATGCCGGCCAAGGAGAGGGGCTATGCGCTCAAGGCAAAGGCATGCCACCGCAGGGGGGATTACCGCGGTGCGGCCGACGCGCTCGGGAAATTATCCGCGCTCGTTCCATCCGAGCCGCTCCCCCAGCAGGACCGTGGGGACGAGCTTTTCCTCGCCGGCGATCCGGACGGGGCGCGCCCCTGCTGGCAGCGCGCGCTTGAGCTTGCCCCCGCGGACGCCGCGGACCTGAGGGCCGCGCTCGAACTCCGCCTCTCGGGGCGCGCCACGGCGGAGCTCATCAAGGCCAGCCCGACGCTCTAGGCCCGGCCGTGCCGCTAGAGCACGCGGTTCGCCTTGATGATGGACCTGTACCAGTACGCGCTCAGCTTCGGCGTGCGGCGCTGGGTCTTGAAGTTCGTGTGCACGATGCCGAAGCGCCTCGTGTAGCCGTCGGTCCACTCGAAGTTGTCTAGGAAGCACCAGACGAAGTAGCCGCGGACGGGCGTCCCGTCGGCTACGGCGTGCTGGAGCTCCTTCAGGTAGCTGCGCAGGTACTCGATCCGGTGGAGGTCAAGGCATTCGCCGTTCTTCACGGCGTCGTCATCGTAGCCGCACCCGTTCTCGGTGATGTAGATGTTCTTCACGCCGTAGACGTCGGCGACAAGGCGCGGGGCCCAGTAGAGAGCGCGCGGCGCGAGGTGGAGCCACGGGCTGTCGGTGCGCGGGTAGCTGGCCGAGGGGTGGAGCACCTGCGGCTTGCCGTCCCTGCCCTCGCGCACGAACACGCCCGCGTAGATGTTCAGGCCGAGGAAGTCGGTCGGCATCCCGATGAGCGCAAAGTCGCCTTTCTCGACCGTGGGACGGGCCTTCCCGCACTGCCTGAGGTAGGCCTCCGAGTAATGGCCCTTGTAGATGGGATCGAGAATGGCGAGGTTCGCCGCCGCGAAGGCCTGGTGGGCGGCCTCGACGTCGCCGGGCGATTCCGTGACGGGAATCGCCGTCTCGCAGTTGTCGCTTAGTCCGCAGACCGCGCCCCGGCCGCCGTGCTCGCGGACCGCCCGGACGCCGAGCCCGTGGCACAGGATCGCGTTGTGGATCGTCTGGTTCACGACCCTGGCGTTTTCCACGAGGCCGGGCGCCTTTCCCTTCCCTCCGTAGGCCTGCACCGTGAAGCAGCGGATCTCGTTCACGGTGATCCAGTTTTTCACGCGGTCGCCGAGCGTCTTCACGATCGTGTCGGCGTAGGTTGCGAACGCGGCCGGCACCACCCGCGAGCGCCAGCCGCCCTGGTCCTCGAGCGCCTGCGGCAGGTCCCAGTGGAACATCGTGACCCATGGCTTAATGCCGTGGTCCATCATCGAGTCGATCAGGCGCTCGTAGAAATCGAGGCCGCGCTGGTTCACGCTCCCATTCCCCTCCGGGTAGATGCGGGGCCACGCGACCGAGAGACGGTAGTTGCGGATGCCGAGGTCGCGCATGAGCGCGAAATCACCCACGTACCGGCGGTAGTGCTGGCACGCCGGGTCGAGCCGGTCGCCGTTCAGGATGTTCCCGCGGCGCAGCGCGAAGCGGTCCCAGACGGACTCGCCCTTTCCGTCGACGAACGAGGAGCCCTCGATCTGAGGGGCTGCGGCGGAGACTCCCCAGACGAAGTCCTTGGGGAAGGTGAAGGCATATGAGCGGGGATGCATGTATCAAGCGGACTGCGGGTGCAGTCGGGGTGAAGGAGTGGGGTGGGGGTGCTCAGCCCTGGCGCGGAGCAGCTATGGTTTCGCCAGGGACAAGCTGTGTATCGAAGAAGATCTTTTTCCGGGGCGAGGAGGGGTAGACCAGACGGTTGATCATCCGGGTAAGGGCCGAGGAGCCGATGTGCCCGTGGGGGACGCGCATCGAGTCGACCTGAGGCATCCCCTTGGGCGGCTCGATCCCGTCGAACCCGGTCACCGAGACGTCCTCGGGCACGCGCAACCCCCGCGAGCGCAGATCGCCGATGAGGGTGTAGGCCTGGTGGTCCGCCGCGCAGACCCACGCGGTGACGCCCGAGAGGCGGATTTGCGCCGCGACCGCGTCGGCGACGGCGGCGGGCCCGAGGACCGCCGCGGATGACGGTGCGTTGAGCTCCCAACCGTCGTTCGTCTCCAGCGAAAGCGCCCGGAGGGCACCGGCATAGGCGGCGTGGCGGCGCGCGACCCAGTCGCATGCGACGGGATAGGGCCACGAGAGGAACCCGATCCTGCGATGGCCCGCGCCGTGCAGGCGTCGTACCAGCACGGACACCGCCTTCGCGTCGTCGGTGTCTATCGAATCGACGCCGAGGCGCTCGTACGTGGCCAGGACGGAGACGGCCATCGAGCCCCGCGCCACCGCGGAGACGGCCTCCTCCTCAAAGGGGTAAATGAGGATGGTCCCGCTGCGGTCCCTGCCTGCCCAGCCGGACGGCCCCCCGCGCGCGGGCTTCGGGTGGAATTCGCCGGGGGCCTGGTGATAGACACCGATCATGATCTGGCCGAGCTCCGGCCTTTCGCGGACCTCGATCTCCGCCCGCTTGTGGATTCCCTTCAGGATCTCGGGAAAGGTGGACATCGGGCCGCACTTCGAGGGGACGCCGACGAGGACATCGATGACGAGCGTGGCGCCGCGGGCCGGGTCGACGGGGAGCGCAATCGCGCTGCGCCGCTTGGCCATGCGTCTCGCCATCCGGTACACCTTCTCAGCGGTCCCGGATCCAGTCGCCGGGAGCGCGGGAGCCCGGGACACGCCGCCGCGGGGGCAGTAGGTCGTCGCTTCGGACAACTTCGGGGCGGTGGAGGGCATTGAATCCGTTGGGGTGGAAGCGCGCGCTTTGGAGTCGCCACATGTGCAAAGGTGAAGGCGTTGGACGCAAGGAAAAAGTGTGCACAATTAGATTAAATAGATCGGGTTAAAAGTGCGTTGTTTGATGGGTCGATACATTCGTAAATCCTTAAACATTAACAATAAAATTCAGATAATCGGTCCGCAATTTGGACGCATTTTTTAATGCTCATCCGTGTTAACATTTAACGCGATGGGAAGGACCTTCTTAAGCCGATGGACAGCCCTCCTTTCGGCGCCGAGCCTGCGTCGGTCGTGACTGCAGGCCCATTTTCGGGACGACGAATGCGTCCCGGTCGCCTTTTAGGGGACGTCGTAGACCTCGACGAGGGAGACGCCGGTGTCGGCGTTGACCCCGGACACCACTGCCGTGTAGGCGCCGGGATCCAGGGTGAGCAGGAGCGCTGCGTCGTTGCTCGCCGGGTCCGACCAAGCGAAGCCGTTCACTGCACCGGCAGCCGAGGCGATCGCAGGATTTCCCGCCCATGCATCGTTTGAGGCGAGGAGGGTGCTTCCGCTGTAGACCTGCAGCTGGGGATCGGGAAGCGTTCCCGACACGCCGAAGGCGTCAAGGGCCGGGCCGGATGCGCGGATAAGCACCGTCTTTGCGGCTGAGCCGCCGACATAGAAACCCGCGATGAGCGAGCTTGAGGCCGTCCCGACGAATCCCCTCGTGGAAATGTTGAGGAGCTTCGAGGTGTCCCCTGCAGAGGTCACATCGTAGACCTCGACGAGGGAGACGCCGGTGTCGCCGCTCGCGCCGGAAACCTCCGCCGTGTACGAGCCCGGGGAAAGCGACATGAGGAGCGCCGAGTCCTTGCTGTTCGGTTCGGTCCAAGCGAACGCATTGGCCGTCACCGCGGCGGCCGCGATCGCCGGATCCCCGGCCCAGCCGCTGTTTGCCGCGATAACCGTGCTGCCGCTGTAGACCTGGAGCATCGGGTCCGGGAGCACTCCGGAGACGTTGAAGGCATCGAGCGCGGGTCCCGACGCGCGGATCAGAACATTCTTTGTCGTGGATCCGCCGACGTAAAATCCCGCAATGAGGGCGCTCGTGCCCGTACCGACGAATCCTCGCGACGAGATGTTCAGCAGCTTCGAGTCGGCTGCAGGAGCGAGCGCCGTGGCCGGCACGCCCGCAGAGGGATCCGAGGTCCCGTTCAGGCTCACGGCGTGCACCCGGTAGTAGTAGGTTCCTCCCGCGCTCACCGTGGAATCCACGTACGAGGTCGCCGTTCCGAGGCTCCACGAGGTGAGGTTCTGCGTGAAGGCGGCGTCGGTCGCGCGCTCGAGCTGGTAGCCCGTGACAGCCGCGCCGAATGTGCTGAAGGGGGGTTTCCATGACACGCTGGCCGTGGTGGCGCCTGAGAAATACGCCGCGGGGTTCAGGGGAGGGGAGGGCGCCCAGACCAGGCCCGGCGGAGGCGTCGTGGGCAGCGAGTACACGCGCACGTAGTCGATGCGGAAGTCCTGCGGGAAGACCGTGCTCGAATCGGGCGGGCCGGGCCAGTTCCCGCCGACGGCGAAGTCGAGGATGATGAAGAAATTCTGGACGAACGGCCAGGTGGAGCCGGCCGGGATGCCGGCCTGCGTCTGCACCTCGTAGACGACACCGTCCACCGACCAGATGATCCGGTCCGGGTACCAATCGACGGCGAACACATGGTAGGCGTCCGCGTAGTCCTGGCCGCCGGGCAGGACGCTCTGCGCCGTGAGCGCGCTCCCGCCGGAGTAGCCGGTTGCGTGGAGCGAGCCCGAGATGCTGTCGGGCGTCTGCCCGACCGATTCCATCACGTCGATCTCGCCGCAGGCCGGCCACCCGACCGTGCCGAAGTTGCTCCCGAGCGCCCAGAAACCGGGCCAGACACCGGCTCCCTTGGGAATCTTGGCGCGCGCCTCGAGGCGCCCGTACTTGAAGGAGAAGGTAGAGCCGGTCTGGATCCGGGCGGAGGTGTAGCTCCCGTTCGACGACTGGGCTCGGATCGCGAGCGCCTTT
>Ga0181537_10001483_pt1 | contig 21596 bp, 19 predicted proteins | sample PEATcosm2014_Bin_39_FD_119765 | JGI IMG/M metagenome (GOLD analysis project Ga0181537, IMG submission 119765) | Peatland microbial communities from MTU Mesocosm Facility, Houghton, MI, USA - PEATcosm2014_Bin23_10_metaG | ecosystem: Environmental > Terrestrial > Soil > Wetlands > Peat | place... | reverse complement strand
CGGGAGAGGGCAGGGTGAGGGCTCAGTTGGCGAGCAGTTCCTCGACGGGGCCTGCGAGATCGTCGTAGCGGGGCGCAGTCGTCCGCAGCCAGGGCACATCGAGGCGCAAATGCTGGAGCAGAGGCAAGTCGACCTCGTCGAGCGCTTCCTGGATACCCAGATGCAGCGAACCGCCGTCGGCGAGCACGCTTGACATCTGCAGCACGGCTGCCAGCAGCGAGAAGGGTCGGGCATCCAGCGGCGCCGCCGCGTGTGCAAAGCCGTTGACGAAGCGCGGTGGCAGGCGCCAGCGCCGCGCCAGTTCAGCGGTCACCTGACCATGGTGACATCCGAGCATGTGCAGTTCCTCGCGCATGCGCGTACCCGGAGCGTGGCATGCTTCCTCGACCTGGGCGACACCTTGGGGAACCACGCGGGCCATGAGCAACTGCCCGCTGCGAAGCAGGAATCCTGCGAGATACGCGCTGTCCGCGTCGCCCCCCAGGATTCGGGCAAGCCACTGCGCGTACCCCGCAGTCGCGATCGCATGCTTCCAGAATGCGGTGCGGTCGAATCCTTCCATCTGCGGAAATGCGCTGGCAATCGAAGCGGCGAGCACGTAATTGCGCAAGCGTTCCATGCCAAGGACGCCGGCCGCGTCGTCGAACGTGGCCGTGACCTGGGATTTGGTGTATCGGGCGTTGACCAGGCGCAATACCTTGCGGGCGAGCGTCTGCTCGCGCGCGGTCAGTCGCGCAACGGTCTTGAGGTCGACGTTTTCGTCGTCAAAGCTGGCGACAAGCTGCCGCGCAACCTCCGGCATCGATGGCAAGGGGTCGCCGCCGAGGAAAAACCGATCGATGCCACCCATGTTGCTCGAGTCTCCTGCGTCAGCCGATCTGGGTTCGGCTTGCTTGCGCAAGAGTAGTCGTCGTGGGGCGCGGTCAATCCGCGAGTTGCCACTGCAAAATCCTCGCTTCTTGCCCTCAAGTTTTCCTTGTTTACAAATGCAAAGACTCGCGCTGCCGGGTCCGGAGTGCGCATGCGGCCAGGGCGGCGGCCGACAAGAGCAATATCGGCAGGTTGCCGGCACGAATGAAGGGTGTTGACCCCGTTTTTCCCTGCGCCGCGCCTTCCAGAACGCCTAGCGTCTGTATGGGAAGCTGCGCCTGGACGGATCCGTCGGCAGCGATGATGGCGGTAATCCCGGTATTGGTCGCGCGCAACAACGGGCGGCCCGTCTCGAGCGCGCGCATGCGCGAAATCTGCAGGTGCTGCGCGAGCGCGGACGAATCGTCGAACCAGGCGAGGTTGGAAAGATTCAACAACATCGTCGGTGCGCGCTCCGGATCCTGCCAGGAAGTGCGGATGAGGGCGCCGAACAGGTCCTCAAAGCAGATATTGACGGCGATGCGCTCGCCAGCGAGGTTCATGGGCGTCTGGTAGTCGGCACCACGCTCCTGGTCGCCGATGGGAATGTCGAGCAGGTCGACGAACCAGTGGAACCCGAACGGGATGAATTCCCCGAACGGGACCAGGTGACGCTTGCTGTAGCGCTGCGCCTCGCCCCCTTGGCCGTCAAGGCCGATCGCACTGTTGAAATAGCGCTCATGGGGTTCGACGAGAAAGGCACCGAATACCAGTGCCGCACCGGCGCGCTTGTGCGGGTCGCCAATGATGTCGAGCGCCTCCTCGGGCAGGTCGCGCAGTGCGACCGGAAATGCCGACTCGGGCAGCACGATGAGATCGGGATGGGCCGGCGGGCTCGATCGAGGCGGCGCCGTCGAATTCGATTGCGGTTCCTGCGGGGCTTGCGCAAAGTCGATCGTCGGCAGGTAGCGCGTCAACGCCTGGTCCAAGCCGCCTTCGGCGAACTTCACGTCCTGCGGAATATTGCCTTGCACGAGGCGCACCCGGATCGGCGTGCCGAAATTGCGAGTCCATTCCACGCGGTGGAGCAGCCACCCGCACGCGCACACGGTGAACGTCGCGCCAACGGCCGCGAGCGCCGCACTGCGCTGCGCTCGCGCATGCAGGCTCATCCAGGCGAGCACGGCGGCGACTGCCGCCGCCGCGGCGCCGACGCCGTAGACGCCCAGGACGGGTGCGTACCCGGCGAGCGGTCCGTCGGCGTGCGCGTATCCGGTCGAGAGCCAAGGCAAGCCGCCCAGGAGGATTCCGCGGAACCATTCCGCGATGGTCCATGCGCAGACGATCGCGAGCGCGCGGCGTGGGGCGCATGCGCCGCCACAACGGCTCGCAAGCGCGAGCGCGAACGCGGGTAGCAAGGCAAGGATCGCCGCCAGCGAAGCCACGGCGGCGATCGCCAGCGCGGCGGGCAGCCCGCCGTACTTGTGCAGACTGATGTAGATCCACGACAGGCCCAAGCCGAGCCACCCCAAGCCGAACGCAAAACCGGCGATCGCCGCGTCACCGGCGCAAGCCGCCTGCAAGGCCCGGCGGAAAACGAACGCAAGGGCGAGGATCTCGAGCCAGGGCAGGTTCGCCGGAGCGAAGGAGAGGGCGTGCACCATGCCCGCCGCGCAGGCGAGAAGCGCCGGCGGCAACCAGCCGGGAAGCGGGACTTTGGACTTGCGGGGGGTAGGTTCTGCGGTCGCGGCGCCCGAGGCCTCAGACATGCTGGCCGGCTTCCCCGGCGGCGAATTCATGCGCCACGACGGGCGCGATTCGCGTGACGTGGAACAGCTGCGCCTGCCGGGCGTCGGCACGCAAAACGTCGAAGCGGTAGCCCACGATCTCGATCGAATCGCCCCGCCGCGGCACTCGGCCGAACGAATCGGTCACGAGACCGCCGATCGTATTGAAGTCGGCCTCCGGAAACGTCGTACCGAAGCTTGCGTTGAATTGCTCGATCTCGGTGAGCGCCTTGACGCGGAAGCTGCCGTCCGCTTCCGCGATGATGTTCTCGTCCTGCTCGTCGAAATCGTATTCGTCGTCGATGTCGCCGACGATCTGCTCGAGCACGTCCTCGATCGTGATCATGCCGGCGACACCGCCATATTCGTCGACCACGATCGCGATGTGATTGCGCTTGGAACGGAAATCGCGCAGGAGGACGTTGAGCGGCTTGGATTCCGGAATGAAAACGGCCGGCCGCAGCATCGCGCGCACGTCGAACTCCTCTTCGCTCGTATGGCGCAGCAGGTCCTTCGCCAGCAGGATGCCGATGACGTGGTCGCGGCTGCCCTCGATCACGGGGAAGCGCGAATGACCGGTCTCGATGACGTGCGGCAGCCAGGATTCCACCGTCTCGTTGATGTCGATCACGTCCATCTGCGCACGCGGGATCATGAGGTCGCGGGCACGAAGCTCCGAAACTTGCAGGACTCCCTCGATCATCGACAAGGCATCGGCATCGAGCAGGTTGCGCGCGTGCGCGTCGGAAAGCAGCTCAAGCAGTTCTTCGCGGTTTTCGGGCTCGCGAAAGATGAATGCGGTCAGACGTTCCAGCAAGCTACGGTGCGGGTGGGCGTGGGAAGCGCGCCCGGCGTGAGGATCTGACATCGTGGTCGGGCGCGCAAACGCACCCGGCTGTGGAGGTGGGAGGAGAATACCGGAGCGCCCGGAAACCGTCATCGCAACCTCGCACGAGTCCCGCGCATGCAAATGACGGAAGGATTCCTTCCCGGGTTTGTCGAGAACTGGCTCGAATTCCCGCGTGTAAGTGATCGCAAACCTTGACGATTTTGGCGATCAGGAAACCGCATACGGATCGGGGATGTGCAAGCGTGCGAGCAGCTTGCGTTCCATCGTTTGCATGCGAATGGCGTCGCGCGCGCGTTCGTGGTCGTAGCCCTGCGCATGCAGGACGCCATGGAAGACGAGGTGCGCCAGGTGTTCGCGCATCGGCTTGGCCTGTTCACGCGCTTCGCGACGAACGACCGGCAGGCACAGCACGATATCGGCCAGCACGCGCGGCCGTCGCGCATAGGCAAACGTGAGCACGTTGGTTGCGTAATCGCGCGACCGGAATTCCCGGTTGAGGCTGCGTCCCGCGCGGGTTCCGACAAGTACCAGCGCAAGCTCCGCGTCCGCTTCCAGTGCCATGCCGACCCAGCGGCGCAGCGTCGCGCGGGAAGGAATTCCGTCGTGGCGTTCCGCGCCCACGATCGACAGCCGCAACTTCGGCGCGCGCCTAGCCCTTCTGCGTGCTTGCGCGTTCATACGCCTCGACGATGCGCGCCACGAGGGGGTGGCGCACGACGTCGGCCGCCGTGAAGTAGGTAAACCCGATGCCGCGCACATCGTGCAGCACGTGCTGGGCTTCGATCAATCCGCTGGACGTCCCCCGCGGAAGGTCGGTCTGCGTGACATCTCCCGTGATCACCGCTTTGGAGCCGAAGCCGATCCGCGTGAGGAACATCTTCATCTGCTCGGGCGTCGTGTTTTGCGCCTCGTCGAGAATGACGAAGGAATGATTCAAGGTCCGGCCCCGCATGTAGGCGAGCGGCGCAATTTCGATCGTCTGGCGCTCGAGCAACTTCTGCGTCTTGTCAAAGCCGATGAGATCGAACAGCGCATCGTACAAGGGCCGCAGGTACGGATCGACCTTTTGCGCGAGATCGCCGGGCAGGAATCCCAGGCGCTCCCCCGCCTCGACGGCGGGGCGCGTCAGGACGATGCGTTCGACCGCGTCCCGCTCCAGGGCGTCCGCGGCGCATGCGACCGCGAGATAGGTCTTGCCCGTCCCGGCGGGACCGATGCCGAAGCTGATGTCATGCGCCAGGATCGATTGCAGGTAATCGGCCTGCACGGGCGTGCGCGCGTGCAGTTCCGGGCGGCGCGTCCGCAGGATGAGTCCGCCCGCATCCGTCCGCGCGGAATCTCCGGCACCCCGGCCGTGGGCCGGCGCGGCCTCGACCGCGGACTCGACCGCGGATTTGAAGTTACGCGCCGTGTTGCGAACCGCCCGCTGCGCGAAGCGCTTGTTTTCGTACACCTGCAATTGCACGTCTTCGAGCGACAGCGGGCGCTGGGCACTTGCGTGCAGGCGCTCGAGCAGAGCCTGCACGTCGCGCGCGGCTTCGGCCGGACCCTCGATGCGAAAGACGTTCCCACGGCGGCGAATCCGTACCGGGAACTCATTTTCGATCTGGCGCAGGTTGCCCTCCAACGCACCGGCCAGGTTCGCCAGCCGCTGATTGTCGGCGTCGAGGGAAAGGCGCAAGACCGTGTCCGTGCCGCCCGCATCGGTGCGCGCGTTTGTCGCTGCGGCGCGCCGGCGCGCGCTGCGGGAACGCGTCGAACTGCCGGTTGCGGTCACGCTGCGAGTCGGTCCGACGAGGAATCCGTCGGTTCCCCGCGCAAGGTGTGTCTCAGGACTTGCGTGATGCGAACGTCGACGAAACCTCCTACCCGGCTCGCATCGCCCGCAAAATTCACGGTCCAGTGGTTCGAGCAGCGTCCCGTGAGCTCGCCCGTGTCGCGCCTCGATGCTCCTTCGACCAGCACGCTTTCGGTCCGTCCGATCATGGCCGCCCCGATGCGCGTTTCGCTTGCATCCAGGCACTCCTGCAGGCGCCGCAGGCGCTCGAGTTTTTCGGATTGCGGCGTCGGGTCGGGCAGTTCCGCAGCGGGCGTGCCCGGGCGTGGGCTGTAGACGAAGGAAAAGCTCGCCGCGAATTGCATTTCCTCGGCGAGGCGCATGGTCTGATCGAAGTCCTCGGATGTTTCGCCGGGGAAGCCGACGATGAAATCGGATGCAACCTGGACTGCAGGCTGCGCAGCGCGCAGGCGCCGAAGGATCGATTTGTACTCCAGCACGCTGTAGCCGCGCTTCATCGCCGCGAGCACCCGATCCGAACCCGACTGGACGGGCAGGTGCACGTGCAGCGCCAGTTTGGGCAGGCGTCCATGGGCTTCGATCAGGCGCGGCGTGAATTCACGCGGATGGGAAGTCGTGTAGCGGATCCGCTCGATGCCGGGAATTTCGGAAATCAATTCGAGCAAGTACGCGAAATCCGCGGTCCCGCTCCCCGCGCCGGTCGCGGGTCCGACCCGCGTTCGGTAGGCGTTGACGTTTTGCCCGAGCAAGGTCACTTCGCGCACGCCCTGGTCGGCGAGGTCCGCGATTTCCGTCAGCACGTCGTCGAGGCCGCGGGAAACCTCTTCGCCTCGCGTATAGGGAACGACGCAGAAGCTGCAGTACTTGCTGCAACCTTCCATGATGGACACGAAGGCGCACGGGCCATTTTTCGAAGGAGGCGGCAGCCTGTCGAACTTTTCCAGCTCGGGAAACGAGATGTCGACTTGCGCGCGCCCGCTGGCGCGGCGCTGCGCGATCATCGCGGGCAGCCGGTGCAGGGTCTGCGGCCCGAACACGAGATCGACGAAAGGCGCGTTGTCCAGCAAGGCCGCCCCCTCCTGGCTGGCCACGCAACCGCCCACACCGATCAGCAGATCGGGATTGGCGTCCTTGAGCGCGCGCAGGCGGCCCAGGTCCGAATACATCTTGTGCTGCGCCTTGTCGCGGACCGAGCAGGTGTTGAACAGGATGAGATCGGCCGATTCGGCTTGCGCCGTGCTCTCCCAACCTTGTTCCGAACGCAGTACGTCGGTCATTTTTTCCGAGTCGTACTCGTTCATCTGGCACCCGAAGGTGCGAATGAAGACTTTTTTCGCGGTCACGGTGTAGATCCGGGGGCGAAGAATCGCAAGTGTACGTGCGCCCCGGCGATCGGTGCTGCGCGGCGCTCTGGAGCGCCGCGCGATTCAATGCAAGGGGAATCTGGTGGCGGATCAGGGACTCGAACCCCGGACACAAGGATTATGATTCCTCTGCTCTAACCAGCTGAGCTAATCCGCCGAACCAAAGATTATGACGGGAACCACGTAATCCCGTCAAACAGTTCGTCCCGCGCGCAGCGCGCGGGACGAACTGCCCACCGTAGCCCGCAGGGCGGAGGTGGGCTGCTAGGCGTGTATATCCACGTCCTTCGTCTCGTGCACGAAGAACAGGTACACGACGAAGGAAATCGCGGCCACGCCGATCGGATACCAGAGGCCGTAATAGATGTCGCCTTTGAGGGCGACCATCGAGAACGCGATGGTCGGCAGGAATCCGCCCAGCCAGCCGTTGCCGATGTGATAGGGCAGCGACATGGACGTATACCGGATGCGCGTGGGGAACAGTTCCACCAGCGCAGCGGCGATCGGGCCGTACACCAAGGTCACGTAGATCACGAGGATGGTGAGCAGCAGGCCCACCATGACCAGGTTGATCTGGGCGGGATCGGCCTTCGCCGGATAGCCCGCCGCCCGAATTTCCGTCGTGAGGTCCTTGGTGAAGTCGCCCATTTTCGCCTTGAATGCAGCGGCGTCGAGCGGGCCGCCTTCAAAGCTATCGATCACCTTCTCGCCGACTTTTACCGAGGCGACCGTGCCGGCGGGCGCGGCCTGGATCGAATACGAAACCGAAGCCTTTGCCAGCGTGGCAGTGACGAGATCGCACGAGTCGGTATAGGTCGGCTTGCCCGGCTTCGCGAAGGCCTCGAACTGGAAGTGGCAGCTGTCGGGATCGGCGACGACGACGACTGGCGCGCTGTTCTGGGCGGCTTCGAGCGCGGGATTCGCGTAGTGCGTGATGCCGTGAAAGATCGGGATGTAGGTTACTGCGGCCAGCAGGAAACCGGCCAGCATGACGGGCTTGCGCCCGATCCGATCGGAGAGCGAGCCGAAGATCACGAAAAACGGCGTGGCGATGATCAGGGCGACGGCGATGAGCAGGTTGGATGTCACCGAATCGACCTTCAAGGTCGTCGACAGGAAGAACAAGGCATAGAACTGGCCGCAGTACCAGACCACCGCTTCGCCGGCCGTCAGGCCGAGCAACGCGAGGATCACGAACTTCAGGTTGTCCCAGCGCAGGAATGATTCCGTCAAGGGAGCCTTCGAGGCCGTGCCTTCATCCTTGATGCGCTGGAATATGGGCGACTCGGCCAGCGACAGCCGGATCCAGATCGAAATGCCCAGCAGGAAGATCGAAACAAGGAAAGGGATGCGCCAGCCCCACTTCGCGAAATCCGCTTCACCCAGCGTCGTGCGCGTGCCCAGGATCACGAGCAAGGAGAGGAACAGCCCAAGCGTGGCGGTCGTCTGGATCCAGCTCGTGAAGAATCCGCGCTTGCCCTGCGGCGCGTGTTCCGCCACGTAGGTCGCCGCACCACCGTATTCGCCGCCGAGCGCGAGCCCCTGCAGCAGGCGCAGCGCGATCAGGATGACCGGCGCCAGCACCCCAATCGAGTCATAGTTGGGCAACAAGCCGACGATGAATGTCGACAGGCCCATGAAGAGGATCGTGATGAGGAAAGTGTATTTGCGGCCGACCATGTCGCCAACGCGTCCGAAGATCAGCGCGCCCAGGGGTCGGACGGCGAAACCCGCCGCGAATGCCAGCAGCGCGAAGATGAATTGCGAAGTCTCGTTCAGCGCCGTGAAGAACTGCTTGCCGATGATCGCGGCCAGCGACCCGTACAAATAGAAGTCGTACCACTCGAAGACGGTCCCGAGTGACGACGCAAAGATGACCTTCCGCTCCTCCCCGGTCATCCCTCCTCGACCGGCGTCGGGTTTTTGCTGTGCGGCAGGCATATTCCCGGCGACTGAACTCATTGCTGATCTCCTTGTTTTTTAGGGGTATTGCTGCGCAATCAGCATGCGCAGGGAAGCTTACACGGACCTTGCATGTGCACCGCGCCGTGCCGATGGCGCAAATGCGATACGAAACAAGGCTCCCGGCGCCGCGTCGAGCAGTTCGACGCTTGCCTTGTGCTGTGCAGCGATCTCGCGCACGATCGCAAGCCCAAGGCCGCTGCCGTCCCGCCGCGTTCCCAGCACGCGATAAAAGCGCTCGAACACATGCGCGCGGTCCTCGGGTGCGATACCGGGCCCCGCATCTTCCACCTCGAGCAAGGTCGCGTGCGCAGTGCGGCGCACGCGCACCGTCACGGAACCTGCATCCGCGTAGCGCAGCGCGTTGTCGATCAGGTTGTTGAGCATTTCGCGCAGGAGCAGTGGCGCGCCTTCGATCCAGCACGGCGAAGTGCCATCGACGGGGCCCTCGTAACCCAGGTCCAGCCCCAGGTTCATCGCCTGCGGGACCCAATCGCGCACGACCGACCGAGCGAGTTCGGCGATGTCGACGGCTTGCACCGTGCCGGGTTCGAGTGCGTTGTGTTCCGCCCGCGCGAGCGCGAGCAACTGATCGACGAGGCGCGTCGCGCCCTCGCTGGCAGCGGCGATCTGGCGCAAGCTGCGCTGCAATTCCTGTGCGTCGGTCTCGCGCTGCGCAAGCTCGGCCTGGGTACGCAGGCCCGCCAACGGCGTCTTCATCTGGTGCGCCGCGTCGGCGATGAATCGCTTTTGCACGCCCACGTTGTGCGTCATGCGCGCGAGCAACTCATTGAAGCTCGCGAGCAGGGGCGCGATTTCTTCCGGCGCCGACTCCGACTGGATCGGCGACAGGTCTTCCGGCCTACGCTCGCGAATCGTCTGTTGCAGGCGCGACAGCGGCGCCAGGCCGCGCGTCAGGCCGAACCAGACCAGGACAAGCGCGAGGGGCAGCACGACGAACTGCGGCAGGATCACGCCCTTGACGATTTCATTGGCCAATTGACGCCGGTCGGCAGGCGATTCGGCGACTGCCACGAGCACGGGTGCACCGGGTCCCGGTACGCGACCATTGGGGCCCTGCAGCCACGCGTACGCCACGCGCATGGGATGGCCGCGCAAATTCTGGTCGCGCAGCTGGAACGATTCCGAGGAGACCTCATTGCCGGACGGGCCGGGTGGGGGAATCGAAAGCGCGAGATCGCGATCGCCCGCCAAAACGGTGCCATCCTGTGCGAGCACGACGAAGGCGTTCGAATCATTGGCACCCGCGAGTTCGAGCAGGCCCGGTGTCATGTCGAAGCGGGGATGTGCGCCATCGCGCGGCGCTTCGAAATGCACGTGCGCGGCGAGCGCCTCGCCGCGTTCGACCAGGTTGCGGTCGTAGGGGCCGCTCGCGATGGACTGCGCGACGAGATATGTGATCGTCACGCTCATCGGCCACAGCAGCAACAGGGGCGCGAACATCCAATCGAGGATTTCGCCGAACAGCGAGCGCGCCTCGCCGCGGCGTGACGGTCTGGCTGCGCGCCGGGGCGCAACTTCGCGTGCCTGGTGTTCGAGCGGGAACCGCCCCGGCAAAGCCTCAGCCGGGCTTTGCGGCATGATTCCCGGCGTACGAGAGGCTGCGCTCCTTGCCGTGCTCGATCCTGCGTTCCTCCAGGCGCTCCAGGCAATAGCCCAGGCCGCGCACCGTCGCGATCCGAATGCCACCGGGCTCGAGCTTTTTGCGCAGCCGGTGCACGTAGACCTCGATCGCGTTGTTGCTGACCTCGTCGCCCCATTCGCACAGGTTGTCGACCAGTTGTTCCTTGCTCACCAGGCGCCCTGCGCGCTGCAGAAGGGTCTCCAGCAGACCCAGTTCGCGCCCGGAAAGTTCGAGCATCACGTCCCCGACCGTCGCGACACGACCGATGGGATCCAGGCACAAGGCACCGTGGCGGAGCAGGTTCTGGCCGCTGCCCAAGGCACGTCGCGTCAGGGCGCGCACCCGTGCTTCCAGTTCCGAAAGCGCGAAGGGCTTGGCCATGTAGTCGTCAGCGCCCAGGTCGAGGCCGCGCACCCGCTGCTCGATGCTGTCGGCGGCGGTCAGGATCAGCACGGGCACATTGATCTTGCGCGCGCGGATGCGGCGTAGTACCTCCAAACCGCCCACGCGCGGCAGGCCGAGGTCGAGGATGACAAGGTTGTAGGGTTGCGCGATGACGGCGCTTTCCGCTTTGTCGCCGGCGTCGACCATATCGACCGCATAACCGCCCGCACGCAAGGAACGCGACAGGCCATCGGCCAGGACGCGGTCGTCTTCCGCAATCAGGATGCGCACGGCGGTGCCTTGTTATTCTTGGCGCGCACGATTTCTCCTTGTATCCGGCGCCCGGCGCGACGGGATTGTTGTGGTTCCTCTACCCGCCGTCGCGGGGCAGTCTAGTCGCGGTCCGCAGTTGCCCGCAACTACTTCTCTGCCTCTCCCGCTTGCGGGGCGGAGGCGGGAATTCGCGAAGCACGCTTCGCGCCGCCGGAGCGACCGCGCCCTGCCAGGCGCGGGCTACGGGGTTGGGGGGGAGGGCGGCGAATACCGGAAACGGCCTTGACGGGGGGACTGGAAGTATTTACAGTGCTACTGGTTATTTATCCAGTAGGGAAGAAAACACCATGGATGACCTAAGGAGCGCCTTCGTGGCGGATAGCAAGGAACGGCAAAAGGCACTCGCTGCGGCCCTTTCGCAGATCGAAAAGCAGTTCGGCAAGGGCTCCATCATGCGTCTCGCCGAGGGCGCCGTCGTTGAGGATATCCAGGTCGTCTCCACCGGCTCGCTGGGGCTGGACATTGCGCTGGGCGTCGGTGGCCTGCCACGCGGGCGCGTGGTCGAGGTCTATGGACCCGAGTCTTCGGGCAAGACCACGCTCACGCTGCAAGTCATCGCCGAAATGCAGAAAATCGGCGGCACCTGCGCATTCATCGACGCCGAACACGCGCTGGACGCGCAATACGCGCAAAAGCTGGGCGTGAACCTTCAGGAACTGCTGATCTCCCAACCTGACACCGGCGAGCAGGCGCTGGAAATCGTCGACGCGCTCGTGCGCTCCGGTTCTGTCGAGCTCATTGTGATCGACTCGGTGGCGGCACTTACGCCCAAGGCAGAAATCGAGGGCGAAATGGGCGATTCGCTGCCGGGCCTGCAGGCTCGCCTGATGAGCCAGGCGCTGCGCAAGCTCACCGCAACCATCAAGCGCACGAATTGCCTTGTCATCTTCATCAACCAGATCCGCATGAAGATCGGCGTCATGTTCGGCAATCCCGAAACCACCACGGGCGGCAATGCGCTGAAGTTCTACGCCTCGGTTCGCCTGGACATCCGCCGCGTCGGTTCCATCAAGAAGGCGGAAGAGGTGATCGGCTCGGAGACCAAGGTCAAGGTCGTGAAGAACAAGGTCGCCCCGCCGTTCCGCCAGGCGGACTTCGACATTCTCTATGGCGAGGGCATTTCGCGCGAGGGCGAAATCCTCGACCTGGGCAGCCAGCACAACATCGTCGAAAAATCCGGTGCCTGGTACAGCTACGGCGGCGAGCGCATCGGCCAGGGCAAGGACAACGCCCGGGAATTCCTGCGCTCCAATCCGGCAATGGCCATCGAGATCGAAAACAAGATCCGCGAGGCAGTCGGCGTAAAGGCGCGAGGCGTGGGCGCTCCCGAAGAGGCGTAAGGCAAATGCGCGAAGCACTTGCGCAAGACCTCAATGACGAGGCAAAGCGCATGCTTCGCGTTGCGCTGGCGGCGCTTGCACGTCGCGATCACAGCCGTGACGAGCTTGATCGAAAACTGCGGCGCGCATTCCGCCCGGGAAAGGCGGCATCCACCCCGGAATTCACCGAAGAGCGTTTGGACGGAAACGCGGATGCCGACGGCGAGTCCGTCCGTGCCATCGAGATCTGCCAGGTGTTGGACCGCCTGCAGGCGCGGGGCCTGCTCTCGGACCAGCGCATGGCGCAATCGCTGGTGCGCACGCGCTCGCAGCGCTATGGCCGCAGGCGGATCCAGCAGGAACTCGAAAGGCGCGGCGTCGACCGTACAACCATCGCCCAGTCACTGCCCAATTCGGCGGAGGAACTGCAAAGGGCGCGCGCGATCTGGAATCGCAAATTCGGTGTGCTGCCGCAAAGCGGGCTCGAGCGCGCTCGCCAGAGTCGCTTTCTGGCAGCGCGTGGATTCGACGCGAGCGTCATCGCTCGCGTACTCTCCGACCGCGGTGAAGACGCCCTAAGCTAGACGCTGTTTTGCATTTGGCGCGAAGCGCGGGCCGGGTCTCCCCGGGTCTTTTCAGTCGTTCCTCGTTCTGGCGCCGGTCAGCATATTCGGCAGCAACGCTCATTGCGATAAGATTTGCGACCCAGCTTCCGCATTTCCCTCGCAGATTTCCTTCCCATGTCGCAAGCCGCTCGTCATCTCGTCCACACACGTTCGATACAAGTCGAGGCGTACCTTCGGGACGACAAATTGTGGGACCTTGTTGCGACCGTCAGGGACGTCAAGGAAAAGGACGTTCCGCTCGAGGGTGGCGTACGGCGTGCCGGTGAAGCTTTCCACGACATGGAACTGACCGTCACCATCGACCCGCGCATGGAGATCGTCGCGGCACGTGCCAGCACGAAAGCGGGCCCCTTCATGGGCGATTGCGATTCGTTTCCGGAGGCGTACCAGCAGTTGGTTGGCCTGAATCTGTTGCAAGGATTTCGCGCGGCAGTGCGCGAACGATTGGGTGGCAACCAGGGCTGCACGCATATCACGGAGCTTGCAGGCGTCCTGCCGACGGCTGCCATTCAGGCTTTTTCCGGCGAAATGACGCGCCCCGATCGCATCGATGGCTCGATGCCCAAGCATCTCGACCGGTGCCGCGCATTGCGCCTGGACGGACCGGTCGTCGCCCGCCTGTATCCCCGCTGGGCACAGAACAAGCAAAAAGGAGACGCAACATGAAAATCCACGAATATCAGGCCAAGGAAATCCTGCGGCGCTATTCCGTGCCGGTTCCCAAAGGCGAGGCTGCATTCACCATCGATGAAGCCGTCAAAGTGGCGGAGCGGTTGGGCGGTCCCGTCTGGGTCGTAAAGGCACAGATTCATGCCGGCGGCCGCGGCAAGGGCGGTGGCGTCAAGCTTGCGCGCTCCATTGAGGAGGTGCGCGCACATGCCAAGGCGATTCTCGGCATGCAGCTGGTAACCCATCAGACCGGTCCGCAAGGCCAACCCGTGCATCGCCTGCTGATCGAAGAGGGCGCGGACATCAAGAAGGAGCTGTATGTCGGCATGGTCGTCGATCGCGCCTCGCAGAAGGTTTGCCTGATGGCCTCGAGCGAAGGCGGCATGGACATCGAGGAAGTCGCTGCGCACACCCCCGAAAAAATCTTGAAGGTGAACATCGATCCCGCTACGGGACTGACCGCAGCCGAGACCGACCCGATCGCGCGGGGCATCGGCATTCCCGAGGCCAGCCTTGCGCAAGCGCGCGGAGCCTTGCGGGGCCTCTACATGGCGTTCTGGGAGACGGATGCGTCACTCGCGGAAATCAATCCGCTGGTGCTCACCGGCGATGGGCGTGTCATCGCGCTCGATGCCAAGTTCAACTTCGACTCGAATGCGCTGTATCGCCATCCGGAGCTTGTCGCCTTGCGCGACCTCGAGGAGGAGGACCCCGCCGAAGTCGAGGCATCGAAGTTCGACCTCGCGTACATCCAGTTGGACGGCAACATCGGCTGCCTCGTCAATGGCGCGGGTCTTGCCATGGCGACGATGGACACGATCAAGCTCTACGGCGGCAACCCGGCGAACTTCCTGGACGTTGGCGGTGGCGCGACCGCGGAGAAGGTGACCGAGGCCTTCAAGATCATGCTGCGCAACGCCAAGCTGAAGGCGATTCTCGTCAACATCTTCGGCGGAATCATGAAGTGCGACACGATCGCACAGGGTGTGATCGCGGCATCGAACGCCGTGAAGCTTTCGGTGCCCCTGGTCGTGCGCATGAAAGGCACCAACGAAGCGTTGGGGCGCAAACTGCTCGCGGAGTCGGGCTTGCCCATCATCACTGCTGACTCGATGGCCGAAGCCGCCGAGCGCGTGGTCGCGGCAACACGCTGAATGCGCACGCTGAACATGCATTCGAAAAATCCAGGAGCGCTGTCATGAGTATCTTGATCGACAAGACCACGCGGGTCGTCACGCAGGGCATAACCGGCAAGACGGGCCAATTCCACACACGCGGCTGCCGCGACTATGCGCTGGGCAAGGAGTGCTTTGTCGCCGGCGTGAACCCGAAGAAGGCCGGCGAGGACTTCGAAGGCATTCCGATTTTCGCGAATGTTCGCGAAGCCAAGCGCCAGACAGGTGTCAATGCGTCGGTGATCTACGTGCCGCCGGCGGGCGCGGCCGAGGCGATCTGGGAAGCGGTCGATGCCGAACTCGACCTCGTCGTCTGCATCACCGAAGGCATTCCCGTGCGCGACATGATTGTCGTGCGTGATCGCATGCGCAAGGCCAAATCGAAGACCATCCTGCTCGGGCCCAACTGCCCGGGTCTGATCACGCCCGACGAGATCAAGATCGGCATCATGCCCGGCCACATTCACCGCAAGGGCCGCGTCGGCGTCGTTTCGCGCTCGGGCACGCTCACCTATGAGGCGGTCGGGCAACTCACGGAAATCGGCTTGGGCCAATCGAGCGCGGTCGGCATTGGCGGCGACCCGGTCAACGGCCTCAAGCATATCGACGTGCTGCGCCTGTTCAACGACGACCCGGAAACGGACGCCGTGATCATGATTGGCGAGATCGGCGGTGGCGACGAGGAAGTCGCGGCCCAATGGGCCAAGGACAACATGAAGAAACCCATTGTCGGGTTCATCGCCGGCGTCACCGCTCCGCCGGGAAAGCGCATGGGTCACGCCGGTGCGATTATTTCGGCGGGCAAAGGAACGGCCCAGGAAAAACTCGACGCGATGGAGGCCGCCGGCATCCGCACGACGAAGAATCCTTCCGAACTGGGCAAGCTGCTCAAAGCAGCCCTGAAATAGCAATCTCCCCTCTCCCGCGCTTTGCGCGGGAGAGGGGCTGGGGGAGAGGGCCTTATTTCATGGCCGCCTGCATCGATCCACTTCCCACCCCCTTCCAGGCCGTGCCATGAGGCTGGCACCGATTTGCAAGCGCCGGATCAGGCAAAGAGGCCTATTAATCCGCTTGGCAGGCATGTATGCCAAGCGGCGGACATCGGCTAATCTGCGCCGGAACAAAATCCCATCACCATGTCCGCGACCCAAGAACTTGCCCTGCGATTCGCGCTGAAAAGCCATCCGGGGAAGGTACGACCCCTCAATGAGGACGCCGTAGGCGCGGACCCCAATATCGGCCTATTCGTCCTTGCCGATGGCCTTGGCGGATACAACGCCGGCGAGGTTGCCGCGACCATGGCGGTCAGCAGCCTGCTGAGCGGTTTGGGCGGCGAGCTCGAGCGCGCCCATCGCAGCGACAACGGTGATTTCGATCCGGCGCGCGCATTGCGCGATTCCCTGATCGCCATGAACGACGAGATCTTTCGTGCCGCTCTGAACAGCACGATGTATGAAGGCATGGCGACGACAGCCGTAGTCGCGTGGTTCCTGGGCGGCAGGCTCTGGGTTGCGCATGCGGGCGATTCACGCCTGTACCGCTATCGCGGTGGCGCGTTGCAACAAATCACGCGCGACCATTCGTTTTCACAGGAACTGCTCGACGCCGGCATGATCACGGAAGAAGAGGCTCGCGTTTTGCCGGCCAAGAACCTCGTCACGCGCGCCGTAGGAGCCTCACCTGCGCTCGATCCCGAGGTCCACGACTACGACCTCGAAGGTGGCGACATCATCCTGATGTGCTCCGACGGCCTGACCGAAATGGTCGACAACGCCGTGATCCAGTCGATGGTTGCCGAGGACGAATCGGACATCGCGCGCACGGCACGCTGCCTGGTCGATTGCGCGAACGAAGGGGGCGGACGCGACAATTGTTCCGTCATTCTGGTTCGCGTTGACGGAACGGCAACAAGTCCCCCCAAGGCCTTGGCGCCGACCGCGGCTGTTGATGTGGACGAATTGCTGGCACCGACGGTTCTACTGGGTGCGGAGCCCTCGCCCGAGTCGCAATCGCAGGGCGCACAGGTCGTGGAGCCGGCGGTTGCGGGCGACGGACTCGCTGCGACGGACGTCATCAGCGATGCGGCCGCATCGGGAACAGCGGACGGCGATGACGTCAGCGAAGCGCGCGCACCCGAGGCACAGGACCGAAACTAAACACCTCGTCGGCGAACGACCTGCCGCAAATTCAAGCACGTTCCGATGCAAAAAAGACTGTATTGGCATCGATTCGGCATGCTGGCAGAATGAGCGTTGCGGCTTGGCCGTTGAACTCGATGGGAGTGGATGGATGCAGGTGGATGGGGAGGCCATGCCGAAGCTGGTACTGAGTCTGGATGGCGTTGTCCTGCGCGAAGTGACGCTGACCAAAGATCGCACGACGATCGGTCGGCGCTCGCACAATGACGTCGTCATAGACAACCTGGCGGTCAGCGGCGAGCACGCCGTCATGATCGCCAACGGCGACGACACCTACCTGGAAGACCTTGGCTCCACGAACGGCACCACTGTCAACGGTCAACCGATCAAGAAACACCTCCTGCAAAACGGCGACACCGTCGAAATCGGGAAGTATCGCCTGCGCTACCAGGTGGACGGTGCGCCGAGTGACGAGAATGCCGTCGATATCGACACCTCACAGCCGCTGCGGCGCGAGTACTACGGCCCCGGGCCCGCGACCATCCAGGTACGCCCACCGGGCCAGCCGGACGGGCCGCCGATTGCGGGAGCCTCGGTCAAGATCCTGACGGGTGCCAACGCCGGACGCGAGCTGGCGCTGGTCAAGGCGCTTACGACGGTCGGCCGGCCTGGCCACCAGGTTGCGGTCATCACGCGCCGTCCTACGGGCTACTTCGTGGCGCACGTCGAAGGCGAAGTCTTCCCGACGGTGAACGGCCAGAACCTCGGCTCGGCAGCCCATCCGTTGCGCCACGGCGACGTCATCGAGCTCGCCGGAGTGCAGATGGAGTTTTCGAACCCGGCGCAAGCGCCAGCCTGATTCACGCGCTGGAATGCGCGGCAGCGCGCCGCAGTTACGCTTGGTCGTCCAGCCGCAATAGGGAGTTCTTTTGCGCCGCGGGCGCCTTTTCGTCGGGGCGCCTTGCGGGAGCCGTGACGTTGGCGGTCGGCGGAGTCAGGAACGGGACGATTCCCAGCACGACGAGATCCGATTTGCGCAAAACCACCGTGCCCCGGTCGATCTTGCCGTCGATCGGCAGCAGGATCGCATCCGATCTGGCGACGGATTTCTGTTCGAGAATCCGGGCAACCGCAAGCGCGAGCGGCTTGCCCTCCGGCAAGGCCGTTGCAGCAACCGCCTTTTCCCTTGCATCGGTCGCCTGGTACGGCCAAGCCTGGAAGTACCGCGGCATGTCTTTGATGTCCACGCCCGTGGTGATCGCCGAATTGACGATTCGCGCGGCCTCCTGGGGATCGTCGGGATATCTCGCCTCCGCGAATTCGGGACCGGAGAGAGGCGGCTTTGCGAACGCCGTTCCTGCCGCCTTCTCGAGCTCGTCCCTGGGCAGTTCATTTGCATGTTCGACCTCGAACTGGCCGAGGCTGTAGACGATGTAGGCAGGTCTTGCCATCCCTGTCGTATAGAGCGCATAGCAGAGCGCGACGATTTGCAGGGCTCCGATGACGGACAGATCCCGCTTCAGCTCGGTTCGGCTCTTGCCGGGCGACGCTGCGATGAGCGTGCACAGTGGGCCCGCACAGACATCGACTCCGGCCATGACGAAAAGGATCGAGTAGACCCCTTCCAGGCTGGCGAGCGGAGGCGGGTACCAGACGAACACGACGAATGCGACGCACGAAAAAATGATGGCAGCGCTGATGGCCAGGTGGGATGCAAAAAGGCGAATACGAAATGGGAGCATGGCAGGGAGGTCGAATCCAAAAGATCGGGCCAGCGTCACAACAGGAATTCGCGTCGTGAGAGGCTGGCCCGCATGGTTGGTTCTTTGCTGTCGCTAGAGTTGGATTTCCTTCGACGTGCTCAGATCAACCGACTTGAACACCGTGACCTTATTGGCAGGTCGTCGGCGCGTATTGGGCCAACAGCGTACCCGCACCCAATCCAGCAAAGCCTTGGCCGCTCGCCGTCGCGGAAGCGGCAGACGTGCACGCCCAGTCCACAGCCGCAGGAACCGTCGCGGCAGCACTCAGAGCGGTGCCAACCGGCGAGTTCGGGGTAAGGGACAAAGTCAGGCCGGTAATCTGCGCCGGGGCCTTGTTGCCGTACATGATGGTGATCACGCCGGTCGTCGCGACGATCGACACATAGGAAACGTACTTGCTGGGCGAGGCCAGGTTGCTACCCGTATCCCAGGCGCCGGCCGAGGTGCTTACGCCGGAAATACCATTCGACTGCCACGCTTCCGAAACGGCCGTCTTTGCGCCGTCGGCAAGGCTCAGACCTTCCGTAACTTTCGCGCGAATCGTGTAGTTCTGATACTGGGGAATTGCGATTGCAGCAAGAATCCCGATGATGGCCACCACGATCATCAATTCGATCAGGGTGAAACCACGTTGAAGCTTCGTCATGGCATTGGCTCCAAGATTGACAAGTCCGGCCCAATGCCGGCGTACCTTAATTCCAAGCAATTGCCATGCCAGCTAAAAAGATCCCAATTTCACGGGAATTTGAACAAATGAGGCAATAAATTGGCACGTAATGTGCCGTGAATTGTCAGTCGACTGACAAAAACCGGCGAATATCGGCTAAACCTGACTACTGGCAGGTGGTTGGAGCGTACTGGGCAGGAGTGGCTGTGCCGGAGGGAACGGCGGCGACCAGGCCTTGGCTCGTGGCCGTGAGACCGGTCGAACTCCGACATGCCCAATCGACGCTTCCCGTGGAGGAGTTCGTCAGCGCCGAGCCGCCGATCGAGGGGGTGAGCGTGATCTGCGTGCTATTGAGTTGCGGTACCAAGCCGGAGAAGGTGACGGTTATCGCGCCTGGCGTCGTCGATGCAAAGCTGCCGTCGATCTGCACCGACGTTACGTATTTGCTGCTCGCTCCCATACCTCCCTGTTGTGAGTTCCAGTTGGTTGCGGAGGAGGATAGGCCTGTCATGCCCTGGGACGCGAACGACTCGGAGACGACCTGGATTGCGGGTCCGGCCAAGGAGAGACCCTCCGTAACCTTGGATCGGATCGTGTAATTCTGGTATTGAGGGATGGCAAGTGCTGCAAGAATCCCGATGATCGCGACGACGATCATCAATTCAATCAAGGTGAAGCCCACTTGCAGACGTTGAATGCTGACTCGATTCGACATACAGACTCCGACCGCCTCGTTGCGATTGCCCCGCCGGGAAATAGGTCAGGGGGAAATCCCTACGGGCGCGAATATGGTATCCCGTGAAAATGTATAGCAAAACGCGTGCCTATGGTATTCACGTTAATCCGTGGGGATTAGCTCTCGCTAATATCTTCAGCGTCAGAGGCGGCGCCGTGGCCCATCAAGCTACGGTCGGCATACCGTCCCCACCACGTATTTTGACTAGATGGGGAAGGTTCCGCATATGAAGTCCGCATGGTTGCAACGCTTGCTTGGCGAGGCGCCCACGCCAAAGGCGCATGCGAAGCGTGTCGAGGAGCTGACGCCCTCGCAGCTGAGAACGGCCATGGACGAGGTCAAGGCGTCGCTCGCGCAAGGGGCGACGCAGCCCACGCTCCAGCGTCTGGAGGAACTGGCGAGCAGCAATCCGCAGGACGGGGAGGTCCTCTGTCACCTCGGGATCTGCCGCCATCTCCTGGGCGATTATTTTCACTCGATCGATCCGCTCGTGCGCGCGACCTCGCTCGATCCCGGCAATGGGCAGGCCTTCTATTACTTGAGCAGCAGTCTCATGCAAGCCGGCGAGCTTTCGCAGGCAAGCGTGTTCGTGCAAAAGGCGATGGAACTGCGGCCCGACGACCTGGACATCCTTTTGCTTGCCGGAACCATTGCCGGCCGGCTCGGTGCCAAGACGCAATCCGCGGCGATTCTCAATCGAATGCTGGAAATCGACCCGGGTTCGATCACCGCCCTGCACACGCTGGAGCTGCTTGCGCAAAACACGATGACGCGCAGTTCGCTGTACGACCTGAGCCCGGATGTGCCGGTCGCGCGTGAACGAATGATCGAGCGCTTGCTCGGCGCATATCGCTTCGGCACGATCGACAGCGACAGCCTGGGTTCCTTGCTGAGCCTGCTGTCGGGATCGCCGAAGTGGTTCTCGACGGCCTTGGAGATCGCGAACGCCTCCGTGAACGTGCAGCCGATGACGGTTCCGCTCGCGCATCAGTTGTTTCTTGTCTTCTGGGCAGCCGGAGCGCTGGACCAGGCCTTGCGATTCAGCGAGTTCTGCTATGAGCTGGATCCGAATCGCCCCAGCTTTCGCGAGGCGCTGTGCAGTTCCTGGCTTGCCACGGGAAGCGAGCACTGGAACTCCGCTTGGCGAGTCCTCACGGAAAGCCAGACGAGGGCGCGGCCGGACCAGAACCCGCAAACAGTTCCCATATGGGGAGGGCAAAAGCTGGGGAACAAGAAGCTCCTGGTTTACCAGGAGCAGGGCTTTGGCGATGCGCTGCTGGCGATGCGTCTATTGCCTATCCTGGCGGCGCGTGGGTTTCGTTTTGACCTGTGGGTATTTCCGCAGATCGCCGATCTGGCAAAGGCGTTCGGCAGCTTCGACCGGTTTGTCGCCAGCGATACTCGTCCCGATCCGGCGGCATTGGGATATGCGTATGCGGCGCCCTTGTTTGGATTGATTCATGCGCTGTACTTGACGCCCGAGGAGGTGAAGACGCCGCCGGTGGTGCGTGCGGCACCGGAGCAGGCTCGT
>Ga0181537_10001482_pt1 | contig 21612 bp, 21 predicted proteins | sample PEATcosm2014_Bin_39_FD_119765 | JGI IMG/M metagenome (GOLD analysis project Ga0181537, IMG submission 119765) | Peatland microbial communities from MTU Mesocosm Facility, Houghton, MI, USA - PEATcosm2014_Bin23_10_metaG | ecosystem: Environmental > Terrestrial > Soil > Wetlands > Peat | place... | reverse complement strand
TGAGAGCAACGCCTCCAACCGGCGTGATCCCAGCGCCTCCCAGCGGATCAAGTTCGCGGGCACGCTGGACCCACGCCAGGGCCTCGTCCGTCCGGCCCTGGCACAGCAGCCACTTAGCGTATCCGACGTGAGCACCAGCATCGTTCGAGTTCAACTCCAGAGCCCGCTTGAATTCCGCTTCGGCGTCGCTCCACTGCCACTGTTTCTGATATACCGCTGCAAGCAAGACGTGTGGTGCCGCAAGGTCCGGATCCAGTTCAATTGCTTTTCGAGCTGCGCTCATCATTTTTGGATGCGTTTCCTTCGGGGGCCCACCGACAGGAACTGATCCGAGCCTCTCGTATGCTTCCGCGAGGCCGACGTAAGCCGGTGCAAAGTTAGCGTCCTTGCCGATCGTTGCCTCAAAATAGGCAACGCTCTGTTCAAACCCAGCCCTGCTGCTGCTGTTGCTGAACTCTTCTTCGGCTTTAAGATAGCTCTCGTAAATTTCAGGCGAGACATGACGCGCCGTGACCAGCCTGGCACGCTCCTCTCCGGTGACCTTGACCTCCACTCTGCGCGCGATGGATTGCGCCACCTCGCTCTCGAGAGCAAGTACGTCCCCCAACTCGCCGTCGTACTCTTCCGCCCAAAGGTGCTCGTCGGTTGCGCCACGAATCAACTGGGCGTGCACACGAATCCGGCTGCCCTGCCGTATCACCGAACCTTCGACGAGGGCGTCCACCCCAAGCGTCCTGGCAATCTCTGGCACCGAGAGCTTCGTGCCCTTGAAGCGCATGGCCGAGGTACGGGAAATGACGCGCAGATCACGGATTCTGGCCAGGCGTCCGCACAGCTCTTCAGTCATCTCGTCGGCCAGGTATTCCTGAGTTGGGTCGCCCGACAGGTTGCTCAAGGGCAGGACTGCCAGCGACCTGATTTTGGTTTTGGTCGAGTGCCCAGTGTAGCCCCGGAGCACAGCGTAGGTGACGGCAATAAGCGCGAGTCCTGCCACACCGCCTAGAACAAGCCAGAGACGCGCCCGCGAAGTCCCGGTTGGTCGGACGTCGACTTCTCCATCCGCCGGCCGTTCCGCACTAAGCCCCTTCTCAGTTGGGTTTGGCGGCAAAGGGATAACAGCGATCGATTCAATCGGCGCTGCTCCGGTAGACAGATCGCCATTTTCGAGCTGACCAATGAAACGGTATCCCCGACGTGGCAAAGTCTCGATATAGCGGGGCTGCTCGGCTGAATCGCACAGCGCGTCGCGCAGCTTTTTGACGGCGCTGTTCAGACCGGTATCGAAGTCAACAAAAGTGTCGCCGGGCCAGAGTTTCTGACGAAGCTCTTCGCGCGTAACCAGGTCCCCGGGACGCTCGAGCAAGAGCGAGAGTACCTGGAAGGGCTGGCGATGAAGCTTTAGCCGGATGCCGTGCTTGCGCACCTCACCCGAACGCATGTCCACTTCAAAGGCGTCGAATCGCACCTTGCGGGTTCGGTCGGTAGCCTCCATAGCCGGCTCCCCAGATGGCCAGCAGTCTATCACCACTACTTAGCCGCTAAGGAATATGTGCGGGTGTGCCTACAAGCCATCTGCATTCAACGAGTTGGACAATCAGAACAAAAGCACCTGCAAACCATACTCCGACCATTGCGCCTCAAGCGAGTTCGCGCCAATGTCGCGGGACGCAGTTTGAGCCGAAAAGAAAGGAGAATCAAAAATGACCAGGTTCGGAAAGTATTTCCTTCTCACGACAGGTTTCGCGTTCCTTGCAACTTTTGCCGGCATTCCAGGGGCCATCACCAAGGTTCATGCCAAGGGTCAAGTCTGTAGCGTTGCCAGCCTCAAAGGGAAGTATGCCTTCCGCAGGTCGGGTGTGAACAATCTTGCGGGCGGTTCCAATTGCCAAGGCTTTAGCGAATGTGGCCCCATCGCCGAGATCGGCGTCGCCTTCTACGGCGGAGATGGGACGCGCGGCGTCATTCGCAACACCAGAAGCACCGCCGGTGAAATCCGACCCTGGACCAATCAGCCCGCACCGAACGGAACCTACACGATCGATCCGGATTGTACGGGATCGTTCTTCGATGCGGACGGCACACACAGCAACAACGTCGTCGTAGTGGATGGAGGCAAGAGATTCTTCGTGCTCAGCGAGGCGCCGGGCACGACGGTGATGGAAGAGGGGATAAGGCTGGAGGAGGAGAAAGACTAACGGTGCGCTGACTAAGTTGGATGCCCACTTCTCCATTTTTAAGTGATCGTGTGAGACGAGTGTCGGTCAACGGTTGAAATATCTCGATCTCAAAACTCTCAATGAGGCGACCGGGTGGGAACAAAGGATAGATGAACGCAAGCAAAAAAAACTAGGAAAGAGGAGAGCACCATGATTTCCAAAACGTTTCGCATCGCTTTAACGATTGTTCTTGCCAGCTTTGCGCTCAGTTCCGCGGCCTGGGCGGCGACTTGTTCAAACGCCTCGCTGAGTGGCACCTACGGGTTTCTGCACGATGGCACAGATAGCAACGGCGCCCCTGCCACCGTCGCCGTGACCCAGATCACGTTTGACTCAACCACAGGCACATTTACTGGAGAGCAGACAGCATCCCATGATGGTGTAATTGCCACTGAGTCTGTCACCGGAACGTACACAGTCGCCTCGAACTGCACTGGCACGGGTACACCGGCGGGAGGCATCCCCTTCTCGATTGTGGTTACGTCAACAGGGTTCTTGGCCGTTCACCCTTTTTCGGAGGGATTCGCCGTGAAGCAGGGCCCCCCGACCTGCAGCAATGCCGGAGTTAAGGGTAGTTTTGGGTTTGAAACAACCGGCCTCCTCCTCGCAGGGGCGCCCGCCACAGGATGGGTGGCTTTCATCGGTGAGTTGAAGTTAACGGTCAGCCCTTCTGGAGAAGGAGTGATACGCGGACATATAGCGGGTGCCGAGGATAGCACGACGTTCGCAGAGGAGCCCGTCACCGGTTCTTACAGGGTCGGCACCGACTGCAGGGGCACGGCCACCATAACCCCGAAGGGGCAACCCGAAATGCACTTCAGCTTCGTGGTTGTGGACTGCGGGAAGGAATTGCTTGCCATTGAGACCGACGCGGACACGGTTGTCAGCGGTACTCTGCAGCGTCAGTCCGAGCAGGAAATGTCGCAGTAGAAGGAGCGCTGTCAAGGCGCGCGGCTGCGCATACACATCCGAAACAAGTACGGCATCCCCTTTTCGCCGCAATCCCGTGATCGAGCCAGCGAGAAGGCTGTGCAGAAAGAAGAGTCGCTTTGAATCGGAACATCCATTCAAGAATCGCTGCCTCAATCGCTTCGATTCTAGCCTTCACGACTATGGCTTTGCTTGTTGGCTGCGGTAGTTCCTCAACGCCTCCGCCCCCGCCTCCGACCATCGCGATCGCGGCACAATCCGGCGGATACGTCACACCACAGCCGCCGGGGAGCCCGTTCGGCACCTTCTCGGTTTTGGTCACTTCAAACGGCTCGCCGTTGGGCGGCGCTTCGGTGACCTTCACGGCCCCATCGACGTCGGACGGTACGTTCATAAGCAACGGGACGGCCTCGGAAACGCGAACCACAGGCTCGAACGGCATAGCCACGTCGTCAACGTTTACTGCCGGTACGACGGCTGGCTCTTACAACATAACCGCCACGACCTCGGGGGCAGCCACGCCGGCGACCTTCGATATAACCAACAACGCGGTGACAACCATTACTCCGACGCCAGCCAGTGAGTATGTGACGGTTAGTACTACTTACGCAGCGCTCACCGCAACAGTCATCGATTCTGACGGCAACCCGGTGCATGGTGTTCAGGTGACGTTCACCGCCAACCCGGGCTCGACTGGCGCCACCGCAACCTTCACGAGCACCGGCAACAACAAAGAGATGCAGACTACCGGTGCGAACGGTCAGGCCGTTACCACCGACCTTGTCGCGAACGCGACGACCGGCGGCTTTACCGTGACCGCTTCGTCAGGCAGTCTGACACCGGCCGCCTTCCATCTAACAAACACTGCGGTCGGGACTATCGTGACCACCTATGTCTTCTACGCGAGTGGCCAAGAGGTCCTCGATGCCAATTACTACGCCGTGGCCGGGGCCGTGAGCATCGAGGCGAACGGCACTGTCGTCAGCGGCGAAGAAGACTATAACGATGCCGCGGCCCTTACATCAGGAGCCGGGAAAGGCACGCCCGACTCAATCACAGGCGGAATGCTAACGGTTGACGACACTACCGGCCAGGGAACACTCAGTCTGACCATGGCCGCGGGCTCGGCAGTCACGGCGGAGACTTTCGGCGTTCAGTTTGTGAATGTCAACCACGCGCTCATCATGGAGTACGACGGGAATGCAACTTCCAGCGGAAGTTTGGACTTGCAGACATCTGGGAGCACCGGCAGCGGAGCCAGCTTCGCCTTCACTCTGTCCGGTGTGGATCCCGAGTATGACTCAGTCGCGTTTGGTGGTGTTTACACTATCACGGGCGCCGGTGGAGCTAAGGGCACGGTCGATGCCAACGACTCCGCAACCGTTGTAACGGGGACGGCCTTCAGCATATCTAAGTCAGCCCCTGACTTCTTCGGGCGCTCCGTCTGGACCGGGTTCACCAATCCGGTTAGTGCCACAGCGGTGACCTTTGCCTCATACGGGGTAGGTCCGGAAGTTCTCCGGATCATCGACGTGGACGCTCACGATTCGATGGTCGGCTCTGCGTTTGGCCAGGGAACCACGGTCTTCAACAATGCCTCGCTCGGCGCTTCCGTATTCGGCGTTGCGGGCGACTTGCTCGCCTCGCAATACGCCGCGGCGGGCCTATTCACCACCAGCCACACGACCACCGATCCGGCAAACTTCTCGGGCACGGCCGACGACAACGAACTGGACAATGGCGTCCAAGCGCTCGATGCTTCGATCTCCGGTACGTATTCGCTCCAGAGCAGCGGCATCAACGGGTATGGCAACTTCACCATCGGATCCGGAAACTTCGGCGACGTTCAGACGTTGCAGATTTACATGGTCGATCCAAATCTCAACATCAACGACCCCAATAACACCACCAGCGACTTGGGAGGCGCTCTGTTCCTTGACACGGACCCGGTCCTCGCCAGCGGCATCGGCGTGGTGACACCGCAAACCGACGCTGCCACCACAGTTGCCGACTTCAAGGGCGACTATGCTGTTGGATGGCAGAATTTCAACGCCTTTAACTCGAACGCCAGCCTGGATTTCTTCGAGATCGATATGCTCGCGCAGGGGACCATGGCATCGGCCGGCGCTTTGAGCCTGACCAAAGGTCTGGTCAGCGATCCGCTCGAAACGTTGGGCTTGGGCGTGACCACGACGACCGGTTCGTTCACGGGTACGCCGCTAGTGGACTCGGCGAATCCTGGGCGCTATACGATGTCAAAATTGAACGCGACGCCAAATCCACTTTCGGCCACACCCGATGGCGCAACCCGCGTTTTCGATTTGTCCATCTATCAGGCCAGTGGCGCGCAGTTGTACTGGATTGAAACCGACAAGGACGGCGTGTTCCTGGGGCCGATCGAACAGCAGGAATCGCTAACCGGTCTGCCAGCGGCCCGAGGTCCTTGGCCCAGCGGGCCGACGTGGACTCCGACAGCCAATAAATCTACGTCCGGCACTCGTGGACTGCGGGAAGGAACTGCTAGCCATTGAGACGGACGCGGGCACAGTTGTCAGCGGTACCTCGTGAAGGGGTGAGAACAAAGGCGGGAGCATAAGCGTTGATCCTGTGGCGCAGCAATAGGCACTCTTTTCGTTCGATGTTGCGGTACTGGACTTTGCGCTTTTTGTTTGCTCGACAGGCGAAGGGAAAACGCAAACTTGTGCTATTGCGATGGTTTCAACAATTGACCACCGGCACCGTGCTGGACGCGCCTTGAAAAGTGCTGCACGGGTGATGTCGTGAGGACAGTTGTGTCTTGTTTGCCTAGACACGGCGAGATTCCAGAAGTTTCTCTGACACCAAGATCGAAGTTCAGGCTGCTTTCAAAAACGAAGGCGGAATTTCGCATCCCCGGGCCTCATCGGCGGAAGGTGCAGCAATTTGAACCGCCGGCAGGAAGCCGAACGCTTGGCCTCCAGAGCTGTTAGACCTATCCAATCTCACGGGTCGAGCCCGTGCTTGCAGATTCCATCTCGATCATTTCGGACGCACCGAAACTACGACGTCAAAATGGTCACCGCTCTTCGTGACATCGAGACCCACCAGCGAAGTTACCTTTTTGCTCGAGAAATACGCAACGTACATATTCATGCGGCTTCCTTCCCACTCGGGCAAAGTAGCCCGCGTCAACTCAATCAGATCCTCGAATTTGTTCGCGGCCTCAGCCTCCGAGTCGGTGCGATAGAGGACGCACTCAATCACTGGTTCCCCGGGATAGCCTGAACCGCGGCAGCTTGCCGCGCCCGGGAGGCTTACGGACGGGGTCCAATCCACCCACTCTTTTGCGCCCAGCGTTTGGAATCCGGACGGAGCTTCGGAAATGTAGCGGAGTAGTGCAGTGCGAAACGCGTCCCGGAACAAGCTTTTTGGCGCCGGCTGGGAATTCCCCGCCGCAGGGCTCGTGTTCGATTGAGCAGGCGGGTCTGTCGTGACCCGCTCCGGCTTTTGCGTTTCGACGGCGGGCTTGAGATCCGCCGGAACAGGCCGATGGACGAACGTGTTCCAGGTGAGGAGGCCAGCGATGGCGGCGGCCCCGGCCCCGGCCAAAAGGTACAAACGGCGGGACCTGTCATAGGCCACAGGCACCGGCATGGTCTTTGGGTTTTCTTTCGCGTCTCCAATCGCCAACAAAAGATTCTTTAGCGGTTCCTCGTAGGCGGTCCGGAAATCGACATACTGGATCCGATTCAATCGGTACGGCACCTCACAATCCCGATACAGGACTGGAATAATCGGTCTTTTCCTGGAGAGAGCATACCCAATCTCGTCGAGCACGTTCTCTGAAGTGACCGATTTGGGCGAGAGCACGACCAGCATCCGTCCGCACTCGGAGAGTCCGCGCTCGATCGCCTCATCCCACTCCTCACCGGGATGAATATCGAGTTGGTCCAGCCAAATCGACGCCCCGGCGGCGCGCAAGTCTCGGCACAGCCGCGATACGAAGTCCGTATCCGCGCGCGAATAGCTGACAAACGCTTTCGCTGAGTCTTCCATAGTACCTCTTGCCAGTACAGCTTTTGGCAAGCGCGCCAGAACACTGTTTCACCACCCACCCCTTTTGGGGCCAGCGCAAGCCACCCACGATGCCGGACCAAGGTGAGGTTACTTTGTTCTGTTCTGCAGCTCCTTCTCGATCTGCTTCGCGGTTAGCGAGGCGCGATCTCGCGTTTCTTGCAGATTCTTCGCGTACTCGTCCCCAAACTCTGCGATAGGCTCGCGGAGCAATTCCTCAATGTCGGCGATGATTTGATAGCGAAGGCCTATTCCTCGCTCAAGCTCGAGTATCGACCAACTGGAAAACGGGTTCTGCATAGGTCCTAGATCATAGCAGCGGAACACCCTCGGTCACGACATTATGCGGCATTGCATGATTGACGATAAATTCGCGATTACACGTGCGCCGTGGAAAGGCGCTGGACGACTGCGGGTGAAAGTCCCGTCCGGGAACTGGGTTCGCTCCACCCGGAAGCAATCAGAGCGGCGGCGGAGGAAACGAAGCCGTCGGAGCCTCTGGTGTAGAGGGTCACTGACGTGACTTGGCGAGCATGAAGGCCGCAACGTGCAGTGAACGCTGAGCAGGCCTCGAAACGATTAACGCAGGAGCCAGCCCGCCGTGTAATCGGGATGGCCACCGCTGATGGGACGGTAGACTGTTGTACGGGCTAACACCCATACCGAAGTCGGAAAGCATCGTCCCCGACATCAAATTTCTAAGCACGGACGGCGGCAGCGACTTCGGCTCAGGGTCGACGGGGTTTTTTTACCGGCAATCAATCAACACACTGGGTAAGCCACACGAGCTCAACGTCCTCCACGATCGCGGGGGCAATCGCCTAGGAGTTACCGGTCATCCCGCACGTTGGTGACGATCACCTTCGGGTCTATCGTTGCGCAGTGGCCATCTCCGCAGTGTTCTACGGAATATTGGTAGCAGGTCCTATTAACGCCAGTTGGCAGAGTGGCCTTAGCACCCGAGAGGTGCCCCGGAGTGCCCGCGAATGTTCCGTGAGTCGCAGACGGAAACGGATGCGACGCTGCAAACGTGACGATAAAGCTACCCGAAGAAGTCGACCACTTAATCTTAGTGCCCGACTTAACGAGAATAGTCTCGTTCCCGCCGACGGAAGTGATGGGGTTCGCCCCGGTCTCCGAAACACTGATAGTGCAGGTGCCACCACTGCCGCACGGCGTTCCGGTAATGTCAGGGCACGATCCTGGCGTGCCTGCAATCGCCGAGTTGACCGATAGGGCCAACACCAACCAAGGAGCCAAGTTACCGTAAAGAAAGCGATGAAGTTTCATGGTATTCCTCTTGCGCTCTTATTGCTTAGGCGAGGTTTGGGACCATTCCGTTTTTTGCTGCGACCAGCGAACGTACCTAGCATCGGAGCGCAATGCGCCAAGCTCTGGTTCATGCTCAACGTCAGCGATTGAGTAGCCTGACTTCACAGCGAGATCGATCTGTTCCAGGCCCGGCTACGGTTGCCGATAATCTCATACACCAAGGCAGATGTAAACAGAACATCACCATTTTTCGGCGACAATTGCAAACTCTTGCCAATGGAAGTCTCCGCGTCTTTCTTTCGCCCGAGATGCGCGTCGTAAAGAGCGATTCCGCTCAGCACCTCGGTATTGTTCGGGTTCACGCTTAACTGATCGCTCGCCGCTTGCAACGCTTTCTCGTAAGCGGCAGGTGCGTCGGAGATTCGAGACGGAATCTGGCGATAGCTATCTCCCAAATTGCGCCACAGAATATCGTTGTGGGGGTCCAGTTCAGTGGCCCTCTTCATGGCGTCGGCTGCTTCCGGATAGCGGCTCAGATACATGTAAGCCGATCCTAGATTGCTCCAGGCAACGGAAGTCTCTTTCAGAGCCAAACCTTTCTTCAAAATGGTGATCGCATCATCGTAGCGAGCCATCGCCAGGTAGACTCCGCCAAGGTCGTGGTATCCCATGGAATTGTCGGGTTGCAGATCTATTAGCGCCTGGAATTGCGAAGCCGCCTTTGCGAACTCTCCATGCCGATAGTAAAAGCCGCCTAGGCCGCTGTATCCCGCCCAATACCCGGGGCGGCGATTCACTACCGACTTTAATGTTGCTTCTGCCTCGGTGAGCTTCCCCTGAGCTTCGTAAATCTCCCCGATGAGATAGGTCGCATCGACTGCAAATGGATCTTCGTCGAGAGCTCGGAAAGATTCAGATAGCGCTTTGTCGAGTTCTCCGATTTCTCGATAAACTCGGCCCATGGTGATGTGAACGGCTACGAGTCGATCATTTAACTCAAGTGCGCGATGGCCGTTCGAAATGGCTTCCTTGATCCATTGAGGATCCTTTGTCAGGGCGAACTTGCTAGCATATGCACTCCCCAATCCCGCATACGCAAGTGCATAATCAGGGTCCTTTGATAGAGCCCCGGTAAACAACTCGATCGCATGGTCCAGGCTATCTTTATCATAGCGTTGGGAGTAGCCGAATCCCTGTTCGTACAGTTCATATGCCCCCGGCAGCTTAGTCTCTCCAATGTTGACTGTGCGTGCCACTTCAGGACTGATTTGCAGGTCGACCATGTCAGCGACGGACTCCCATATCCGATCCTGCAACACATCCAAGTCGGATGATATGGTTCGGATTGTTCGGGACGCGAGCTGCTTGCGGTTCTTCGCGTCCACCAGATTCGATGTAACAATGACGCCCGTCCCCGTGTGTTGAATACTGCCAGTGATCGCCAAAGTGACGTTTAGCTTGCGATAGGCGTCGTTCAGGCTCTTAATTTGCCGGGTTTCAGTCGAGGGAACTACCCAGAACGACTTCTGGAAGCGCTCCAGTTGCGACAGCTTGCCTGTCAGGCTCTCGACAACACCGTCTGTGAAAGCTTGGTCCGCAGCGTCGTTGCCAATATTCTGGAACGAGAGCACGGCGATGTGCTTCTGCTCGGGGTGAGGGCGCAATAGGTCGGGTAGACCGCCCCAGATGAGCGCCAGCAGGGCAATCAATAGCAGTGAGACTCCGCTGACCGCAATCGCGTGCCTCTTCACCGCAGAAACTAGAGGAGCTAAATCAAAATATTCGACTGAGCTCCCCGATAAAAGCCGGGATACATCCTCAACTTCATGGAAGCGGTCAGAGGGATCCGGTGCAACGCACTTTGTTATGACGCTCTGCCATCGTGAACTGATGTTCTTAGTTTTGTCGCTTCGAACATCTTTGAAAGGCGCATTACGCGAAGTTGGCAGTTTCGCCGTGAGCATTTCAAAAATCGTTAAGCCAAGAGCATAGACGTCCGTTTCGGGGCCGTACTGGCCAAGAAACTGCTCGGGGGCCATGTATGAGGGCGTTCCCACCACTTCGGTACGCGAGAGGGTGGAATTGTCGTCCGGTCGGAGACTTCTCGCCAGCCCAAAGTCTGTTACCTTCGCAAGCATCTGGCTTCCATTCCCTACCAGCATTACGTTTCCGGGCTTGAAATCACGATGAACAATCCCCAAGTGGTGGGCAGCGGAGAGCGCGGAGACCATTTGGCTGACCAAGGGAAGAGCCTGATTGCAGTTCATCGAGCCATGCTGCTGGAGATGTGCGGCCAAAGTTTTCCCATCCAGCAGCTCCATACTGATGAATACAGCTTCTTGCGGCTCGTTGCCACCATTCGGCTTGTGACGGAACAAATCGAAGATTCGGCACACGTTGGGATGGGTGACCTGTCGAGCCAGATGGACTTCGCGCTTGAACCGCGCCATCGCGTTAGGTTGCACGAGGATCTCCGCCCGGATCGTCTTGATCGCAACGTGCTCGCGCAGTTCCTCATCTTCGGCCTCGTATACCTCGCCCATGCCGCCACTAGCAATGAAGCGGATAATGCGGAACCGCCCCGCCAACACCTCACCCTCGGAAAGTCTTGCGGCTGGAGCCTCTTTCTCGCGTGCGACGTTTCCCAGCGCCGGCGTGGAGAGAAACGACACGGCCTCATCGTGTTCTGCAAGGGGCCGCTCGACCTCGGCGCGCAGACTAGCATCCGGGCACTGTACCTTCAAGAAGGAGGAGCGGTTTGCCGCATTCTCCTCCAATGCAGCTTCAAACAGCGCTTTCACTGCCTCCCAATTGTCCGGTTGTGTCGCCATGGCCAGCCTTCAGAGGGTGCAACCTCGTATATCTCCGGGAATCAGCCTGGATGCTCCGCCCCTGCCACCGATTGGCCCGCTATTCTAACCCACTTTTTCCCGCACCACCGGATTTCAGCGGTATAGCCAACCGGCGGTGCCTCGGCCTCCCGAGTCTACGGGGTCGTGCCACGACCTAACTATTTCCTTAGCCACCGATGACCCCGCTTTTCGCCCTACGTCGCGTTAGTAAGTGAATACAGAAGACGAAGTCCTCAGATAGTTCGCACGGAAGGAGAACAGCCATGTCAGCCAAGATTCTTACATTCGATCCTAATCGCAAGGTTCCACCTCGCCATTTCACTCCGATCGCGAAGCGCAGACGGCTCCTGCACATGCCTTCTCGAGTCGCCATAGGGACCTCCAACTCAGCGCCGAAAGAAGGTTTGAATTGGTGCGCGATCGCGCCGAGCCAAGGCCGGCGTCGGGGCTGATAACTAAGGGAGATTTCTGACTCGTCGTACTCGTCGTGTTGGCAATCGGAGAACGAATCCCTTTTGTTAAGCTGCTAACCCGTTGTTAGTGCGACCACCTCTTTTGCGGGTAGAACTAGACGACGATTTGAAGGAGTCCATTCGAAGAGTAGGTCTAACGAATCTCCATCTTTTCGGCGTAATCTTTGGCTTGCGCGACACCCTCGGTCAATCCCTTGTCCCGCGCTTTGGCCTCGACAATGGCGAGCTTCGTATTGCGATATTCCAGCACGTAGTCGGCAAATAGGGGATAGCTGCCCCGCCCCTGACCTTCTATGCGACCGGGAGAGATCGCATGATTGCGCCGGATGCGGCTGCCATCGACCACGCCCCAGCCGGATTCCTTCAGCGCGGGGTCGATAAATTCGGGTCTTGTTTCGGCTTCATTCATGGCGTCTATAGTCCGTCGGTGAAAGCCTGATGCAGCAGAGAATTCTTCAGTGCCTGCAATGCGTGGAGCTTGCGGTCGTAGATGCTGGCGAGGCGCCCGGTTTCGGCTACGAGTGCATAGAGTTTCTTTGCGATGTCTCTTTGCTCCGATATTGAAGGAGCTGGAATTGGGTAGCTTTTCAATTTCGCGCCGTTGATATTTGCTTGATTGACGCTTGGAATTGTCACCGTCTTGCCATAGTCAAGCGCAATTTTGCTATTGAGAAAGTAGTTTAAATAGTCGGCATCCAGCAAATCCTCTTTTCTGTGCATCCGAATCAAGTATCCCGCAAGAATTGCTGGCATCTCATTCTTGTAAATGGCAGTTGTGTGTATTCCGGCCGGACAGTGCGGCCAAGGCTGGCATTCGCACCGTTTGCATATTCTCCGCTATACCTTCGGGTCTCTCCTGCTGCAAAACGGACCCTCGGTTGTCTACGTGAAAGAGCAGATGGGACACAGTTCGATCCAGGTGACCGTGGATAGTTACGGACACCTGATTCCCGGCGCCAATGTGTGTTTAGACGCCGTGCCAGCGGAAGAGGTAAAAACAAGTCCGCAACAATCCGCAACTCCCGGCAAACCAAGCGAAATGGAAGTCGCGCCGGACCTCTTGCAAGTTGTTGAAGATATTGGTGGCGGCGCGTGGACTCGAACCACGGACCTACGGATTATGAGACCGTCGCTCTAGCCACCTGAGCTACGCCGCCACATTGTTCTAAACAAACAACTTACATTATCTATCGGCATTTCGCATCGCATTCGTCAGGCATTGCCCTGTTGGACAATTGCGGAGCAACGGCGCCAAGCGGATAACATCCCTTTCAATACGTTCTACGTTAGGTATTATGCCACAGAGAATTGGGACGGCAAATTGGATCGCGTGCGGAAGTCGCACAAGCTCTGCCGCAAAGAAGGGAACAAGTACAAGAACGAAACCTGCCGGGCGGTGAAGAACCTCTGCACTGAATTCATGAAGGACAAAGGTGAACGCATCGCAGGCGGCTGCCCCCCCGCGACTATGTGTATCCCATCGTGTTCCCCTTGACGCTCTAGGAGAGTGTTGGTATTGTCTCCTAGACGGACAAGGAGAGATTGTGGGCAAGCAGATCGATCTTCTGCAAGGCACTCTGGACATGCTGATCCTCAAAGCGGTGTCGCTTGGCCCGTTGCATGGCTACGGTGTCCTACTACGAATTCAACAGATATCCGGCGAGCAATTGCAAATCCAGCAAGGGTCGTTGTACCCGGCTCTCTACCGACTGGAGCACCAGGGCTGGATCACCAGTGAATGGGGTGAATCTGACAACAATCGCAAGGCGAAGTTCTATCGCCTGACCGCAGCCGGCAAGCGCCAATTCCAGTCGGAGGCCGAAAAGTGGAATCACATGGCGTCGGTGATCGCCGGCATTCTGCGTACCAGGCCGGAGGAAATATGAACCTTCTGGCACGGCTTCGTTCTTGGTCGAAATGGATGGTGAGGCGCCAGCACCTCGAAACCGACCTAGAGGCGGAAGTGCGTTTTCATATCGACAGCTACGCTGCGGACTTGGTGCGGAGCGGCGTTCCCGCGGCGGAAGCTAGTCGGCGTGCGCGCATCGAATTCGGCGGCATCGAATCGCACAAGGATGCTGTGCGGGCTTCGATGGGGGTGCGCTTTTGGGATGATCTGTGGGGCGATCTGCAATATGCGGCGCGTGTTCTGCGGAAGAGCCCCGGGTTTACGGCGATTGCCGTGGTGTCGTTGGCGCTCGCCATCGGAGCCAATACATCGATCTTTTCTCTGGCCAATCAACTTCTCTATGCGCGGCTCGGAGTGCCACATCCTGAGCAGCTGCGTCTGTTGACCGTCCTAGCAGACGAGCACAGTACGGTGCATTCTTCCTGGGGAATCAGGTACCCGGTTCCAGGTGGGGGATATCGCTTCGTCTCATTCACGTATCCGATCTACAAACAATTGCGAAGAGAGAACCATGTGCTTGGGGAAATCTTCGCCTTCAAGGAAAACATTCAGGCAAAATGCAACGATTGACGGTTCGGCGCAGGCTGTTCGGTTGGAATTGGTCTCGGGCAACTTGTACGAGCAGATGGGGGTACGACCCGTACTTGGGCGGTCTATTCTGCCATCCGATGACCAGGCGCCCGGAGCGGGCGCGGTAGCGACCATCAGTGAGGGATTGTGGGAGCGAGCATTCGGGAAGGCTCCAGATACGGTCGGGAAGGTGATTACGGTCAATATGACGCCGGTCACGGTCATTGGCGTAAATCCGCGGCCATTTACCGGAGCGATGAGCGTGCTGAGGTCTCCCGACATATTCATGCCGCTGTCGATGCTTCCGCTGGTCAAGGGCGAGTTGGGCGACAGCGGTCCTTTGCTTTCGAACAGCACTATCTGGTGGGTGCAGTTGATGGCGCGGGAGAAGCCAGGAGTCTCTGTCGAGCAGGCGACGGCAGGGTTGAACGTCGCACTCAGCGCCGCGATTCACGCAACTATGACCGTGGCAAAAAACGACACGATGCCGCGATTGGAGCTGGAAGACGGCAGCCGCGGATTGAATACTGAAGGCAGGCAGTTTGCCCAGCCGCTGCACGTACTGCTTGCCGTGGTGGGCTTCGTCCTACTGATTGCCTGCGCCAATATCGCGAACCTGATGCTGGCGCGTTCGTCGGCGCGACAGAGAGAGATGAGTGTGCGCCTGGCGCTTGGGGCAGGACGCAGCCGAATACTGCGCCAGGTTTTGACGGAGAGCTTGATGCTCGCGGCGATCGGCGGAGCGGTCGGGCTATTGTTGGGCTACCTGGCACGGACCGCTCTACCGAAATTGCTGCTGAATTCCTGGGAGCGCGAGGGCATGAACGTGCCTTTCGATTGGAGGGTGTTCTGCTTTACCACCGGCGTAACCCTGGCCACCGGCGTGCTTTTCGGCATTGCCCCGGCGTGGAATGCAACTCGAGCCGAAATCAGTACGGCAATCAAAGATGGCGGCAAAGGCTCCTCAAAACAGCGCAAGGGTTGGAGCGGACGAACGATTGTGGCTTTCCAGATCGCGCTCTCGACACTGCTGGTGGTCGGCGCAAGCCTGTTCGTGCGGACTCTGATCAATTTGAATGCAGTCGACGTGGGTTTCCGCGCCGACGACCTCGTGCTCTTCGACCTGAATCCACCGAACAAACAATATCCCGCGCCGAAAGACATCGCGCTCCATGCCCGGGTCGAGCAGGCGCTGCTTAGTGTCCCGGGAGTGGAAGGCGTAACCCTGACGGACGTTCCTCTCCTGGCAAATTCGGTATCAGAGTCTGACTTCAACGTAGAAGGAGCGCCAAAGACAAAGGACCACGGAGAAGGCTCCGGCGCGATGCAGGAAACGGTCGGTCAGGATTTTCTGTCGGTGATGGGGATCCCGCTGGTTGCGGGACGAAACTTTACAGCACAGGACGTCGAGGCGCCGCAGCGGTTCTCGATTGTCAATCAGGCTCTGGCGAGGGAGTACTTCCCCAACCAGAATCCGATAGGCCGTCGATTCAGCATGGATGACGTCACAGTCAAGAATCGGAGCTGGCTTGAGATTGTGGGCGTGGCGGCCAACACACGCTATGCAAGTCTGCAGCAGGAAACGCCGCCTCTGCACTTCGATCTCTACCGCCAATCGAAGGATATCGGCGGCGCCACCTACATCGTGCGAACCCGGTTGAAGCCGGACGCGATTGTGCCCTCGCTGCGGGCCGTCGTGAACGACATCGATCGCGATCTGCCATTGCTGGACGTGCGGACGCAGCGGCAGCAGATTGACGACACCATTTCGCAGCAGCGCGTCTTCGCCAGCCTGACTGCGGCGTTTGGAATTCTCGCACTTGCCCTGGCTTGCGTGGGGATCTACGGAATCATGGCGTACGCCGTGTCACAGCGGACCAACGAAATTGGGATTCGTCTGGCATTGGGCGCGCAGCGGAGGCAGGTTCGAGGCATGGTTTTGAAAGAAGCAGGGTGGCTGGCTGCCGTAGGGGTGGTGGTTGGAGTTGCGGTTGCTCTGTGGCTCGGGCAACTCGTGAAGTCCATGCTGTACGGACTGCGGCCATCGGATCCGGCTTCACTTGTGGGAGCGGCGGGGTTGCTGCTTGGGGTTGCGCTGCTCGCGGGATGGATTCCTGCCATGCGGGCTTCGAGAGTTGAGCCGATGGAGGCTCTACGGCATGAATAGTATTTGCCTCGATTGCTCCGGCAAAGACCCGATCACGCGCCTGCGATTTGCGAAGTTACACCCAGAAGGCGGGCGGCTGCCGCTCTGGGACTTGATCCAGGACTGGGTGTCTTGGACCTCGATACTCCGGCTCGCGACAGCCTAGCGGAAGGCTGTTAACGGTCATTATCGATCATGGAAGTTTTCGAGTTTGCGATTTGGGTTTGCATATAGGACAGTCCTGCAGTCGGTGCATAAGCCTTTTCCAGAACGGCCAGCTTTGCTTTTCGATCTCGTGTTCCCATCTCGGTCCGAAAACTTTCTTTTGAATCTCGGGATTGCTGATGCCCATGGTCTCACTCCGACGTTTGCTGGCTTGGGAGCCCAAAACAATGCGGTTCCGTGCCCGTGTGGTTCGAGCTTGCACGCGAGCCGAGTTTATCGTATTCCGATTGCTGAGGCACTGGGGGCCCTCGTTATGCTCGTTATGGGAAATCGAGAGTCAAGCCGAACTATCGATGAGGTTTTCCATAGGTTCGACGTCGGCTATGCCACAGAGAATCGGGACGGCAAGTTGGATCGGAGTGCCGGAGTCGCACCAGGTGTGCCGCAAACACAAGCTGTGTCGCGACGGTGATACCCTCAGAGTCGGTGGAGGCTTATGTCTGGTAGGTTCGTTCTTCGGCTTTTAGCGCGGTGGGGCGTCATAGCGGGTCTGCTGGCAGCGGCTGTGCCGCTTGCGGCGAAGGGCGCGAAGCCGGTGTTCGGGCCCAATGTTCTGATCTTCGATCCGTCGATGCCATCGCAGATGATCCAGAAGCAGATCGATAGGGTGTATGCGACGCAGCAGCACAACGAGTTTGGGCCGCAGCGGAATGCGCTGCTGTTCTTGCCCGGAAGCTATGCGGTGAATGTGCCGGTGGGTTTCTACACGGAAGTGATGGGGCTGGGCGCCTCGCCCGATGCAACGCGGATTGTGGGTAATGTGCATGCCGATGCGAACCTGGGACACAACAATGCGACGACAACCTTCTGGAGAGCTGCGGAAGGGCTATCGATAGAGCCGATGGGCGGCACGATGCAGTGGGCGGTATCGCAGGCAGTGTCACTGCGGCGCATGCATGTGCGCGGCGATCTGGTGCTGCACCAGAATCACGGCTGGGCAAGCGGCGGCTGGATGTCGGATTCGCTGGTGGACGGCAATGTCGATTCCGGCAGCCAGCAGCAATGGATCTCGCGCAACTGTGATTGGAAGAGCTGGACTGGCGCGAACTGGAACATGGTGTTTGTCGGCGTGGTGCATCCGCCGGAAGGTGCATGGCCTTCGCCGCCGTACACCAATGTGGCGCAGACGCCGGTGGTGCGCGAGAAGCCGTTCCTGCAGGGCAATGCTGCGGGCGAGTTCAGCGTCCGGGTTCCGGGGCTGCGCAGCGACAGCGTTGGGATTACGTGGCGCGGCGGGGAAGCGGCGGGAGAAACGATTCCGATTGGGCGGTTTTACATTGCGCGTCCGGATGTGGATTCGGAGGAGACGATCAACGCACAGCTTGCCCTGGGCAAGGACCTGATTCTGACGCCGGGGATCTATCAGCTCGCGGCTCCGATTCGCGTGACGCGGCCGCATACGGTGGTGCTGGGGCTCGGCTTTGCGACGCTGCGTCCGGTGAAGGGGACCGCGGCGATGACGACGGCCGATGCGGACGGGATCGAGATCGCGGGGCTGCTGTTTGATGCGGGGCCCAGTGAGTCTCCGGTCCTGCTGGAAGTGGGGCCGGAGGGAAGCCGGGCGCGCCACGCTAAGGACCCGATCTCGCTGCACGATGTTTTCTTTCGCGTGGGCGGCGCCGCGGTGGGCCGGGCCAAGGTGAATTTGAGGATCAACAGCAACGACACGCTGGTGGACCATACCTGGATCTGGAGAGCGGACCACGGCGCCGGAGTGGGGTGGGAATTGAACAGCAGCGAGAACGGGCTGGTGGTGAACGGAAACGAGGTCACGATCTACGGCCTGTTTGTGGAGCATCACCAGCAATTCCAGGTTCTGTGGAATGGTAACGGAGGGCGGACATATTTTTATCAGTCCGAGATTCCTTACGATCCTCCGAACCAGACCAGCTATACGAGCGCGCCGGGGGTGAATGGCTGGGCCTCGTACAAAGTGGCAGATGGCGTGACGAGTCATGAGGCGTGGGGCCTGGGCATATACAGTGTCTTCCAGCATCCGAGTGTGGTGTTGACTCGGGCGATCGAGACGCCGAAGAACCCGGAGATACGGTTTCACGACATGATTACGGTGGCGCTCGGAGAGCACGGCGCGATCAGCCATGTGATCGACGACACGGGGGAGGCGACCGCGATGCATCCTCGCGTGACACCGAAGGTGACGAACTTTCCCTGAGCGTTTTAGTTTTATGGTGCGGGGCTTTTTCCCATGAGATATTGATCGAACCAGGCGATGGTGCGCCGGATGGAGTCGATCTGGTTCTCGCGTTTCACAAAGCCGTGACCTTCATTCGGGTAATAGTGAACATCCACCACCCGGCCTTCTTTCTTGAGGATATCGACAACCTGTTGCGCTTCCTCTTTCGGCACGCGCGGATCATTGTCGCCCTGCAGCACGAGTAAAGGCGCCTTCTCGCTGCGAATGTAAGTGATTGGCGAGTCGTCTTCGTAGACCTTGCGATTGGTGTCAGGGTCGCCTAAAAGCGCCTTCAGGTACTCGTTCAGCGAGGGGTCGGAACTCTTCAGCATGGTGGACCAGCTGATGATTCCGTACTCGTCCACGGCCCCTGCCCAGACGTCTGGCGTCTTACCGATCGCCATCAGCGTCATGAAACCGCCGTATGAGCCGCCGTAGATGCCGATTTTCCTGGGATCAACGTAACCTGTGGCTCTGAGAAAATCTACTCCGGCAATTTCGTCTTTGAGATCGCCACCGCCTAAGTCCTGAAAATTAGCCTTTTGGAAATCCAGGCCATAACCCGTGGAGCCGCGCGGGTTAGGAGCGATGCAGATGTATCCGCGTGAGGCCAGCGCCGCCACATCCGTGTTCCAGTAGTCGACCATCTGGCCGGTGGGTCCGCCGTGAGGCAGTACGATCGCAGGATTGCTGCCGTCGCGCTTCAGATTGAACGGCACCCAGAGCAACGCCGTGATGATTTTTCCGTCGAAGCTTTTGTAATGGACGATCTGGGACGGCGGAAGCGGAGTCGCGCGTAAGCTGGCGACCGCAGAAAAACTCAGTTGGTCGGCGTGACCGCTTTGGAGGTTGTAAACCCAAAGGTCGCCGGGCTGATTGGAGGCCTCGTGAGAAATGATCACTCGGTCGCTCTGGGGCGCAAACTCGTTGGGATTGCCCGAGAAAGCATTCAAGCCGTGCGGCAGATCTACCTTAGCAGCCCGGTTGGTGGAGCGATCGACGATGTATGGGTCGATGACTCCGTCCTCATTGACGACGTAGCTGTAGCGTTTCCCGTCAGGCGAAAAATTTCCGGCGAAGGTCTCCCATTTCAGGTCGGTGACCCAGGTGATTTTTCTGGTGGCGACGTCGAGCAGGGCGATGTTCATGTAACCGCCCTTCGCATCCGAACTCAGCAACAGCGTTGTGTCGTCGGGCGAAAGCGATGAGCCGAGATAGCGAACCGTACCCTGATGAGCGGTGAAATTCTCCATCTTTCCGGTCGCCACATCGATTCGGTAGAGGTCCGCGTCAGTGAAGGCAGGATTCACGCGGTCGGCATAAATGGTTTTATCGTCACTGCTCCACGCCACCACATTCCAGGAGTAACCGGGGTGCTGTTCGTGGGTCAGCAGCTGGACCTTGCGCGTGTTCCAGTTGAGCAGAGCAACGTCGTATTCGGAGCCATCTTTCGGTTTATAGCTGAAAGCAATAGTGTTGCCATCGTGCGACCAGCGCGGATTCTCCTCGCGAATCGCAGGCGTGTTTGTCAGATTAATGATTTCGCCGCCAGCGCTCGCAACGGCGTAGAGATCCCAGAGTTCATCGCCCGCGTGATCCTGCTGGTAGAGGATCCATTTGCCGTCGGGCGACCAGGCCGCGTTGTACTGCCGATCGTCGGACTGGGTAAGTTGAATCGGCCATCCGCCGGACGAGCCCACTTTCCACAGATTGGTGCGGCCAGCAATGTCACTGGTGAATACGATTTGCTTTCCATCAGGCGACCAAGCGGCTCCGAAGACGCTCTTTGTGTAGTAAAGGTCGTCGATCGGCGCGGGGCGGGCGGCGGAGTTTGACGACGAGACCACCGACTTGGGATCAGTAAGGGGGCGGTCATCGGGCCCGGTGGAGGCAGTCGAATGGGTGCAGAGCAGGCAGCAAGTGACAAGCAAGAGTGTCCATGACTGGCGGATTCGCATACCAACCTCTTTTCAAGAAGGTCCTAGGCCCGGTAGTGGGCTGCTTCCATTTTGCCGCAGATAGGCCAAAATAGCTCGACGCAGTTCCGCACTGGCTCGTGCGAGCGATGAACCGGGTGGCCGTCGAAGCACGATAGCATGGCCAAGGGCGTCGATCATGTTGCTCACCAAAAAGGCCCGCATATCGAGATCGGTTCTCGATCCAAACTCCCTGGCATGAGGGGCAAGCGCCCTACGGAAAGCCCCGTGAAGTCGAACCGAGAAGTCGCGCGTGCCGTCAGCGCGATGCGGCACTTCGGCCTGCAGCAGATCTGACAATTCCGGATCGGCGGCGTGCGCTTCGACCATGCCGTCGATTAAGGATGAGATGAGTTCCTCTAAGGTCGACTCTGCGCTTTCGGCCATTCGACGGTGCATGATGCGATCCACTTGGCCGATGTGCCGCTCGTGAAGAGCAAAAAAGATCGCTCGCTTGTTGGGGAAGTACTGATACAGAGATCCGATGCTGACGCCGGCGGTCTCGGCGATCCGGTTCGTTGTGATTGAGGAAGCGTCTCCGCGCTTGAACAGTTTGACAACTGCGTCGAGCATCGCCTCCACCGTCAGCTGCGACCGTTCCTGAATTGGCGCCCGGCGAGCCGCGGCTTTCTCTGCGTTCCGTTTCATTTGGGCAGTATAGATGGAAATGTGAGCTTTCTTTTAAATTCACGTGTAACCGTCGATCCATGACGAAGATAGCCGCCGCCTGGGATGCGAGTAGACAAAGCCCTCTATGCCTTTAGGCTATTGCTATGAGGTAAGCGGCCAACGGACC
>Ga0181537_10001481_pt1 | contig 21625 bp, 21 predicted proteins | sample PEATcosm2014_Bin_39_FD_119765 | JGI IMG/M metagenome (GOLD analysis project Ga0181537, IMG submission 119765) | Peatland microbial communities from MTU Mesocosm Facility, Houghton, MI, USA - PEATcosm2014_Bin23_10_metaG | ecosystem: Environmental > Terrestrial > Soil > Wetlands > Peat | place... | reverse complement strand
TGTCGCTTGGAAGGATGGGCCTAATAGTCACTGATGGGTCGGCGAACTTTGGCTGGATTGTCTCTGTAGTCAAGATAGTGACTCACGCTAGGTAATGTCTGGATTATCTGGGCAATAAGATCTGCCTAGGTCACCGCCCGGCACCGTATTTCCGAAGCACTGCAAGGCACTCATGCCGCACAGCCGCTCGCGGGATATCCGAAGAGCTGTCAAGCGCCGGCCATTCAGTTAAGTGTTCTCATCAGTAACACCCCCGCCGCGAGCACAATTGCGAAGCACAGCTCGAATCGAAACGTCCGGAACAGGATTCTGCTGTACGCTGCGCCCGGAGTGCAGTGCAGGAAGTCGCGCAGCAGCCGCACCGCAATCGGCAGCAGCACCAGTGGCAGCAATAGTGACGGGGCGCCGGCCCACAAGGCCATCGCCGGCAGCAGCAGGAACGGAGCCAGCAACAGCCCGGTGTAGAGACGGCGCGAAGCCCTTGCACCTGCGAGAACCGCAAAGGTGCGGCGTCCCACGATCCGGTCGTGCGCGATGTCGCGGTGGTTGTTCACGGCAAGTGCGGCTGCGGCCAGGCCGCCGATTGCTACTGAACACATGAGCCCCACGCCGCTGACATGGCCGCTTAAGACCCATTCGGTGCCCATCACCGCAACCAGTCCGAAGAACACGAATACTGTCAGTTCACCGAAGGGGGTATACGCGATGGGTTTCGGTCCGCCCATATAAGCCAATGCGGCCAGCAACGAAGCCGCGCCGATCAGCAATACGGGCCACCCGCGGTAGGCGCTTAGGACAATTCCCACGGCCAGGGACACTGTTCCAATCAGTGCTATGGCAGTGCGCACCTGCCAGACACTGAGCCAGCCACGCGCGGTGGCTCGGGGTAATCCAGTGCGCGTGCCGCCGCTCTCGCCGCCTCGCACCGTATAGCCGACATCGTTTTGCAGGTTGGTGGTGACCTGCATCAGCACCGCCGCGCAGAGCGCAAGCACTCCCGCAACCGGGCCGACAACACCTTTGGGTTCATAACCGATAGCGGTACCGACCAGCACGGGACTGATCGCGACCAGCAGTGTTCGGGGCCGTATGGCGGCCTGCCAGGCGTGCAGCGAACCCGCCCTGACGAGAATCAGAGGATCAGCGCCGACCACCAAGGTCGCATCAGGATGCAGATTTGCGAGCGAGGATCGCACCGCGTACTCCCTCAGGTGCCTCTGATAGCACTGCTCACACAGCGATCAGACAGGGTGCACTCGGTGCAGCGCGCCGAGGGCAAGTGATCGGGATTGAGGCGTGGTTCGGATCCGAGCCACAACAGAATATTTGCCAGCACGCAGTAGCCCGTGGCCGCAAACCAGACCATGGCGGCACCCACAAAGCCAGTAAAGAGCGCCCACCAGGGCGAGTGTCCAAGTACCAGCAGCGAACCGATGCAGATATTGACGCCAACCGTCACATAGATTCGGCGCTCGAGGTACCACTTGTCGGTTTGCAGGAAGTACAGGTTCCAGCGCCTGGGGGTCTTGGATGCGAGCATCGGCCGAAACCCGAGCAGTTGGAGAAGATTGCCGACCGGACAGAAGCCGGTAAAGGCGACGTTGATCGATATGAAACCAGTGACGGTAACCGCCAGAATCCACAATGGATTTACCAGCACAGCCAAGATCGTGCCAATCAATAGCACGAAGCCTGCAATCAGCCAGACCGTGCGCTCTATATACCAGCGATGCGTAGGGACGATGTAAAAGCCAGTATTGGATACCAATGCAGCCGCCCTCCTGTGCGCGTGGTTGCCGGGCCGTCCCGTCGCAGATTAAATCGGGTTTGCACCAGCCTGTACGTTCGCTAACGCACAGAAGGAACGCTGGCGCAAGCGTGCACGACAGCAATTGATGGCAATCTCACGGTCAGGGCGACGCATTTGAACGGGCAGCCATCTCAGGCTGCCCCCGGGGAATTCAGGAGCTCTCCGCGTGCCCGGAGGTTGTGTACCGATGAAGCACTACCGACGCCAACTTACCGTCGTTGACGTTAGGTACGGCAGCGCACAGACCGGTTTCTGGCGCGCCCCCTAGGCTTTGGTTCTCGCCCCACAGTAACTGCACAGACTGCAAGGGCCTCTAATTGCAACTATGCCCGCACTTCAGCATGCGGATGAAAGGCGTGTCATCGTGGGCATTGGGGTCACCGTCGTCTGGGACCCGCACAGATTCACCATTACAGCGGCAGGTTTGGGCTAACGACTGGTGTCGCGATGAGATCTGAGCCTGAGCCAAGATCAAGCTGGCGTGTCCGGAGCGCACCGGAAGGCGCACTTGAGAGGGCTCTTGCACAAGCGGTACTCGGATCGGGCCAAGCCAACCGCACTTTCTGTCTCGACTTTGCAGCGCCGCTGGTGCCGGCGGAGCGACTGCTCGCTTTGCCCGGCTACGGAGACCAACAGCTGTGGGCGCCGTCGTCAGAAGACGAGCGGTCCGGTGTGGGCGCTGCACGGGTGCTGGTGGGGAGCGGTTCAGGCCGCTTCGCACAGATTCGCGACGCGGCGGCGGCCCTGTACGAGAGTTTGGTGCGACTGGATCCCGAGAGCGTAGGCGCTCCGAATCTGAGGTTGCTCGGAGGTTTTGCGTTTCAGGCAGCGCGCAGCGACAGCCCACTTTGGCAAAGCTTCGGCGATGCGCGCTTCGTGCTGCCTCGCATCGCCTACACCCGGCGTTCCCGGCGCGCCTGGCTCACGCTTTCGGCCGGGATACATGAGCTCGCTAGCCCAGCCGGACGGGCGCGACTTATTCAGGACGGACGCATCGCTCTGCAGTTACTCCACGCGAAACCACGCAAATCCGCTCCGCGTCTTACTGAATTTCGGCTAATCGAGAGCCCCGAGAGCGAGTGGGGGGCCCTCGTGGACCGGATTCACCGCGAAATCACTGCGGGGCGCCTTGAAAAAGCGGTTCTCGCGCGTCGCACCACCGTCCGTGGCGCGGGCTTGCCCACAGCGGCGCGGATACTTGAGCGGTTGCGGTCGGAGGCTCCGCGGTGCACCCGCTTTGCGCTCACGGTGAAGGGGCGCACGTTCCTTGGCGCGTCTCCGGAGCGGCTCATTAGAAAAGAGGGCCTGCAAGTCTGGACCGAGGCGATGGCCGGATCGATGCCAAACAATGATCCGGCGTACGATGGGGTGCTGCTCGGCAACCTCAAGGAGTGTCTGGAGCACGACATCGTGGCCCAGCATATCCAGGCGGTGCTCAGCCCGCTGTATCAGTCACTAAGCGCCGACGGCCCCGACGTGCATCACCTACGGCACGTGGCGCACCTACGAACGCGTTTCAAGGGCATTCTGAAAGCGCCCATGCATGTGCTTGACCTGGTCTCACGCCTGCACCCCACGCCGGCGGTAGGCGGCTCGCCGCGCGGTGTCGCGCTCGCGTGGTTGGATGAGCACGAAAACCTCGATCGGGGCTTCTACGCGGGCCCGTTTGGTGTGTTCGATGGTGCTGGTAACGGCGAGTTCGTGGTGGCGATCCGATCGGGGCTAATGACAGGCAGCGAGGCGCACTTGTTTGCTGGTGCAGGCATCGTTGAGGGCTCCCAAGTGCAGAGCGAGCTGGGCGAAACACGCTGCAAGTTGCGCAGCCTGCTCGCAGCTTTTGGGGTCGCCTGACATGGCGATGCCGCTGGCTGCGCACGAGGAGCCGAATCTGCTCGCGCAGTGGGCGCGATTGTTATTCGCCACCCTCCATGCGGCCGGGGTGAGCGATCTGTTCATCAGTCCGGGCGGGCGCTCAACGCCGTTCGCGTGGCAAGCGTTACAGATACCGGGTCTAAGCTGTCATGCAGTCATCGATGAGCGTTGCGCGGGATTTGCGGCCCTCGGATATGCGCGAGCCACGGGACGCCCGGCCGCGCTGCTGTGCACCTCCGGCACCGCTGCGGCCAGCTACTTTCCAGCGCTCATCGAAGCGTCGCTCGCGTTCCTGCCACTGCTGGTTATCACTGCTGATCGTCCGTTCGAAGCGCAACACGCTGGCGCCATGCAAACCATCGATCAGATCAAGCTCTACGGCGACTATGTGCGACGCTACTTTGAGCTGGGCCTTCCGGACGCTGCGCCGAGTGCATTGCTTGGCCTGCGACGGGCTGTCACGCAGGCGACCGCCCTCGCCTGCGGCCCGTTGCCAGGTCCGGTGCATCTGAACGCGCGCGCGCGCAAACCACTGGAGCCGCGCCCGGGCGACGCCGAACTGACAACGCTTGGCACGCGCGTAAGCACTTTGCTGGCTGCACCGCTCACCGGCTATGTGCCGGCACCGGCCGATCCCAGTCAGCCGGCGCTGCAGGATCTGGCCGTGGCGCTGATGGCCGCGGGTGCGGGCGCGATCGTTTTGGGCCCACTGCCGATCGAGTGCAAGACCCTTATTGAACCGCTGGCCTTGCTGGCCACCGCTCTGGGCTTTCCGATCCTGGCCGAGGCATCGAGCCAGGTCCGCTTTGGACTGAGCGCCCACCCGCTGGCATGCCCCGAGTTCAGCTGGCTGCTGGGCGCCGAGGCATTCCGGCGCAGGCACCCGCCGGACCTACTTCTGTTTATCGGCGCATCGCCTGCCTGTCAGGAACTCGAGCACTGGGAGGTGGAATCGGGAGCCGCACGCTATGTGCTCTGCGAGCATGAAGCTGCGGATCCCCTGGGTAGCGCGCGCCTGATCATCGGCGGCAACGTCACTATCGCGATCGAACAGCTGCAACGCCTGGTGAGCTCGAACTCACACCGGCCAGGCCCACGGCAGCACGTCTTTGCACAGGCGCTGCGAACTGCCTGCAATCACTGCCGCACGTTCATCGAGGAGGAGCTCGCTCGGGAGCCACAGCTCGCGGAGGGCGCAGCGGTCGCGGCCCTCGCCAAAGGGCTGCACCAGGGCGCCCAGTGGGTCATCGGCAACAGTCTGCCAATCCGCGACGTGGACGCCTACGTGGCTCAGGCCGCCGATGTTGCCGTGCTCAGTCAACGTGGCGCCAACGGTATCGACGGCCTGGTTTCCGGGGCTGTCGGCAGCGCCCTCGCGACGCAGCGACCAACACTGCTGCTGCTGGGTGATGTGAGCTTGTGCCACGACCTTGGCGGTCTCGCCCTCACGCACTTGGTGCACACGCCGCTGGTGCTGGCCGTGTTGGACAACGCCGGTGGTCGTATCTTCGATCAGCTGCCCGTGCGCGGTTTGTACTCGGGGGATTCCAAGCTCGCGCACTTTTGGCGCACGCCGCCGCCATGTGAGTTCGTGCACGCCGCAGCCCTGTTTGGCCTGCGCTACGCCTCGCCGACCTCGGCCGTCGAAATTTCGAGCGCCACTCGAATCGCACTGCACACGAACGCCGCTACGCTCATGCACCTGCGCGTCGGCCCCGACAGCGCACGCGGTGTGCGCGAGCGGGTGCTGGCGAGACTCTCAGGCGTGCTCGCGGGAGCTGCAGGATGAACTGGCTCATGCTGCACGGCTTCACCGGCTCGCCTGCAAGCTTTAGCGCGCTGTCGACGCCGCCGACAGCCCTCGCACCCATTCTCGCCGGCCATCTGGGTGGGCCACGAAGCAGCAGCAGTTTCTGGATGGAAGTGGAAGGCCTCGCCGCGTTGGCACCGGCAGCAACCGCGCTGTTTGGTTACTCGCTGGGCGGTCGGCTGGCGCTGGGGATGCTCGCACGGTACCCGCAGCGCTTTGAACGCGCAATCTTGGTGTCGGCGCATCCTGGGCTGCGAAGCGAAACCGAGCGCGCCGAGCGCCGGCAGAAGGATGAGCGCTTCATCCGGCTGTTGCGCGAACAGGGTCTCGCTGCCTTCGTCGAGGCCTGGGAGCAGCAGCCGCTTTGGGACACACAGCGCAAGCTCCCCGAAGTCGTGAGAGCCGCCAAGCGTCGCGAGCGCCTCGCCCATACCGCGCAGGGGCTGGCGCAGTCGCTGGCGAGCGTCGGACTGGGACAGATGCCCGATCTGAGAAACTCATTGGCGCGAGTGTCTTGCAGCGTCCAGCTGTTGGTCGGCGCACTCGATACGCGCTTCGTGGCACTGGCCAGGGAGCTTTGCAGCCTGATGCCACGGGCCCAGTGCATTGTGGCGGATGGGGCCGGTCACGATCTGATCTTGGAGCGCCCGCAACTGTGCTCGGCCTACCTTGCGCAAGGAGTATCAAGTTGAGCATTAAATGGCAGAGCGCCGGTATCTACAAAGATGTGCTGTATGAGAAGAGTATTGATGGGATTGCAAAGATCACGATTAATCGGCCCCGGGTCAGAAACGCCTTCCGGCCGCTGACGGTCCAGGAGATGGGCCATGCCTTTGCTGATGCCCGCGACGACACACACGTAGGCGTAGTCATTCTCACGGGCGCCGGCAAAGAAGCCTTCTGCTCCGGCGGTGACCAGCGCGTGCGTCGTGAGGCGGGCTACGTGGGTGATGACGGTGTGGCCCGGCTCAACGTGCTCGATCTGCAGCGGCAGATCCGCACCCTGCCGAAGCCCGTGATCGCGATGGTAGCCGGCTACGCAATCGGTGGTGGACAAATACTGCACCTGATCTGTGATCTGACCATTGCCGCCGACAATGCCCGCTTCGGCCAGACCGGGCCCAAGGTAGGCAGTTTCGATGGCGGTTACGGCTCCTCATACCTGGCACGGGTGGTGGGACAGAAGAAAGCGCGCGAGATCTGGTTTCTGTGCCGCCAGTACGATGCGCAACAGGCCCTCGCCATGGGACTGATCAACCAGGTGGTGCCCTACGAACAACTCGAGGCAGAAACTCTGAGCTGGTGTCGGGAGATCCTGCAGCACAGCCCAATGGCGCTGCGCTGTCTGAAGTCTGCACTTAACGCCGACTGTGATGGTCAGGCCGGATTGCAGGAGCTGGCAGGCAATGCGACTTTACTCTTCTATATGAGCGAGGAGAGCAAGGAAGGCCGTGATGCCTTCCTCGAGAAGCGCAAGCCCGACTTCAAGCGATTCAAGCGCTACCCGTGAGCCGCGTGAGGCACTTCGTGCCATGAAGCTCCTGCTCAAACGATTCTCGGGCGATAGCCGCGGTGCGCAGGGTGCGCGCCAAACGTGGCCGACGCGCTCCGGATTGCTGATCGAGTTGAGCCACCGATCGGTCAGGGGTCTGGGTGAGGCCTCGCCCCTGCCGGGATATTCACCCGATACGCTGGAGGAAACCGAGATCGCGCTCGGCGCCATCGACCTGGCGCGGCTGGAGGATGCGTTGCGCATTGAAGAGACAACGGCCGCACTCAAAGCGGTGGCCCATCTGGTACCAGCCGGGCTGCCGGCGGCGCGAATGGCGCTCGAGACTGCCGCGCTCGATCTGCGCGGCCGGCAGCGCAAACTCTCCGCCCCGGCACTGCTGGGCGCCGAGGCGGGTACGCGGCGGTCACTGGCGTATCTGCTTCGCGCTTCCGAAGGCGCAGCGATGAGTGACGCGCTGCGGGCGGGCTACCAGCACTTTAAAATGAAGATCGGGAATGTCGGAAATCTCGCTTCCGAAATAGCTGATGTGCAGGTCACGCGCCAGCAGCTCGGCGTCGGACGCCGCCTGCGGCTTGATGCCAATCGCGCCTGGTCCAGGACCGAGGCGAAATTGGCCTGTATCCTGCTCGAGCCACTTGATATCGAATTCATCGAGGAGCCGTGCGCACGCCCAACTGCTGCGCTGGGCAGCAGCGTCCCACTGGCACTCGATGAATCGCTTCAAGGTCTGGCGGTGCAGGATCTGGACGTGCTGGTAAAGCGCACCGGCGCCACCGTGGTGATTCTCAAGCCCATGGTGCTCGGCGGACTGAGTCATTGTCTTGAACTTGCCGGTCGAGCCCAGTCGTTAGGTTTGGGTGTGGTCGTTTCCCACACTTTCGATGGTCCAGTAGCACTGCTCGCCGCGTCGGCCCTGGCGCTGGCGTTACCGACGGGGGCGGCGCAAGGACTGGCGCCCCACGCAGGATTGAATGCATGGCCCCCGGCCGACTTGCCAATCAGGGAGGCGACGCTGCGGGCCTGGTCCAGTCCCGGCCTGGGGCTGGCAGCGGAGCATTGGCCGTGACGGCCTTGTCGATCTTCGCCGCGGCCGTTGAAGCGCCGCAGCAAGTGGCGCTGATCATCGGCAGCACTCATTACACCTACTCGGATCTAGCGGCGCTGAGCGAAAGCCGGGCTGCCGCGCTCGCGCACTCATCCGGGCCGCTGGTGCTGCAACCGCGGCTTGATCTTGACAGCCTGCTATGGCTCTACGCCGCGTCAGCCACCGGCACCGCGTTTCTGCCGCTTCACGGCGGGATGACGACGGCCGAGCGAGCGAGCGCACAGGCACTGGCCGGGGCACACAGTCCACCTGTGCCCCTCACTGGCGCGGCAGCTCGATTCCGTGCACAGGCCGTGGATCCCGAGCAACCTTACGCGTTCCTGCTGACTTCCGGATCCAGTGGCCATCCGAAGCTGGTGATCTTGAGTCGCCGTGCCGTCCTCGCTTCCGCGTCCGCCTCCGAGTACAACCTCGGTCGGTTGGCAGAGGAGCGTTGGCTGCTGTGTCTGCCCTTGTCGCACGTGGGCGGGCTCTCGATCGTTGTGCGCATGCTGGCCGCACGGCGCACGGTCGTGCTGCTCGAGCCTGCCGCCGCGGGTCTGCTCGATCGCACCGAGGAGCTTGGGCGCCAGATCAGAACGCAGCGCGTAACCCTGCTGTCGCTGGTGCCAACGCTGTTGGAGCGGCTGTTGCGGCAGGGCTTTGAGTCACCGCCGGCACTGCGCGCCGTGCTTCTGGGCGGCGCCGCTTGCTCGGCCTGGCTTGCCGAGCGGGCGCGGCAGCTCCAGGTGCCACTGATCACGAGCTACGGGCTTACCGAAACCGGCTCCCAGGTTGTCGCACGACGCTATGCCGAGCGGCACGGGCCGCTGCCGGTGCGCAACGGCTGTGTCAGCTGTGGCCAGCCGCTCCAGGGCGTTGAACTTCGGGTCATTGGCGAGCGCATCGCGATCCGGGCCGCGGCACTCCTGTCAGGGTATCTCGGCGCAGCCGAGCCGGCTCTCGACGAGGACGGCTGGCTGCTGACGAACGATCGTGGCCTCCTCGGCGCCAACGGCGAACTGTACGTTCTCGGGCGCAGCGATCTGGTCATCGTGAGCGGCGGCGAGAACGTAGATGCCGAAGAGGTGGAGCGCGTACTGCGCAGCGTCCCGGAGGTTCTCGACGCCTGCGTCTGCGGGCGACCCTGCGCCGAGTTTGGACAGCAGGTGGTCGCCGTTATAGTGAGTCCCGCGCATCTGGCGCCACTTCCGTTGGAGCAGGTGCGGAATCGGCTCGCTCAGCATCTGGCGCCCTTCAAGTTGCCCCGCGCCCTGCTTTGTATCGATGCGCTACCGCTGACCGCCTCAGGTAAGCTGGATCGGCGCGCCTGTGCGGCGTTGTTCGAGTCGGTGCACCAGGCCGCCCCGCCACATCTCAGCGCAGGCTAAGTACGGCCAGTGTCAGCGTAGCCAGGCACACCAGTGCGCCGTCTGGCTTGCGAATATCGATTTGCCACACCTGGCTGCTGGTCCCCCGGTGTATGGGTCGCGCGGTGCCGGTGACCAGCCCCTCGCGCACGCTGCTGACGTGGTTCGCGTTCAGGGACTGGCCCACGCAGTGATAGCGAGCCGAATCAACGCATAAGTTGGCGCCGACACTACCCAGGGACTCGGCGAGCGCCGCAGAGGCGCCGCCGTGCAGCCGCCCGAACGGCTGGTGCGTGCGCCGATCCACCGGCATTGTTGCGGCAATCCAGTCTTCACCGAAACCGCTGTAGCTCATCCCCAGCACCTCATTCAGCGTTAGCGCGCTGCGCTCATTTAACTGACTGAGTTCAAACGGTTGGAACCAGATGCTCATGTCACTTTACTCCTCGCGCGGCGAACAGTTCCCGAAGTGCAGCGATGGCTGGCTGCCAGTCGCGCGCACGACGTTGGTCGGCACCTGCGGACACCGGCGCCCGCACCCTACCTTGGGTTCGACAGCGCACAGACCGTCCGGCAGGCAGGCAAAGACAATGACCGCAGAAGCTCACTATTCGCCTGATTCAGTTGAGCCGCCACCACCATAGAGGAGTCTCCAGTCTATGAACAGGAAAGTCACTACCGGCATTGTGCTCACGTGCGCCACCGTCACTGTGGGGGCCGTTATTGCGGCATCGCTGCTCATGGTTGCACAGCCGGCTGCAGCCACAGCGCAGTTTGCGACCGATACCGGCAAATCCTGCGGTGCCTGCCACACCAATCCAAAAGGTGGCGGACCGCTCACGGCGCTCGGTAGCGAGTTCAAGGCCAACGGGAACAAAATGCCTAGCAAATAGGCGATCGCGCCTCGATCGGTTTTTACCCCAAGGCGGCGCCACCGGTGTAATCCGATGCGCACCTGGCCAATGCGGTGACCCGCCGTTCAACGCACGACGTGATCGATCACAAGGTGCAGGGCCTGCTCGGAGCGTGCATCGACGGTCACCGCACGACTGGCGAAATCTCCCGGCGCGCTGGAGGCCGTGCCCGACTGCGAGATCCGGGCTTCCACCGCGATCGTGCCGGCCGCCGATAGCTTGCGACCCGGCAGCATCGCGAGCGAGTCGTCCAGGTGAAACGACACCGGCCAGGTGCCGGTGCGAGTGCGCACTACCGCCACCGGAGCACCGGGGGAACTGAGCGAGCGCGCGACAATGAAGAGCGTCAGGCCCGCCGGAACCTTACTGCCCAGGGTGCCATCGAGCGTCACTTGGCCACTCACCTGTGTGAGACCCGCCGGTGCCGAAGCCGTATCGCCAGAGGCGGCCGCCGGTTGGGGACTTTCGGCGACCAGGCGCTGATCCTCGGCGAGATTGGCCGTGAAGATCCTGGCCTGCGCGGAGCCGGCCGGCATCATTGCCAGCAGCCGGGTCCAGGTGACCACAGCCTGACCGTAGCGATGCGTCTCGTGCTGGGCGCTGGCCTGGAGCCACAGGGCCTTCTGGTTATCGGGATCGAGCCGCAGTGCGGCCTCAATGTACTGTTGAGGCACGCCCTCCAGATGCTCACCGTTCAGCGACGCCGCAACATCGGCGAAGTCCGCCCAGCTTTGCGCGCTCATCTGACCGAGCGCCGCGACCCGCTCGTAGGCGGTCTGTGCCGCCGGATAATTGTGCGCAGCGAGGGCCTTGTCAGCTACGCTGAGCAGTCGCAGCGCCTGACGGCGCGTGCTGGCGCTTGCGGGAGGTCCGGCGACTGGGCTGGTTGTGGTGACCGCGGTCTCAAGACCGCGGCCCAGCTGGCTGCTCTCGACAGCGTCCACCAGCGCCGCGGGCCACAACGCGTTGGGGGCATCCGCAGCTGGCGCTGCGGCCACCACATGATGACTGCGCGCGTTCTCGGCATCGCTCGCGCGACCCAGATATGCGTAAGTCTGTGCGAGCAATCCCCAGTCCGCTGCCGTGCCGCTGCCACTGCGCAGGCGCGCCTCGAGCTTCATCAGTGCGGCCTGCAAGGAGTCGCCGCCATGGCCGCTGGCCCCTGCGGCAGAGCTCGCGGTGGGGATAGCGATGTCGGCTGGCGCCGAAGCGCTCCGGTCGACGCCCGGTTGCCACGCGCCCCACAGGCACGCAGTCACTGCCACCATTAGCACGCCAATGGCCACCCACTTTCGTGCCGGCCTCGCGGCCCAATGGACCGCCTCGGCAATCCACGGCCATATCAGGGCCGTGAGCGCCACAGCCGTGAACAGGCCGGCCAGGAACCACAGTGCGTACTCATTACTAATCATGATTATCAATCCGTGCTGTTTGCAATGCTGCGCGACTCCGCGAAGCCGGAAAACACCGCGCCCTGCCTCTGCACAGGCGTATGGGAACAGTGTTCAACAGATGCGCGGCAGTGGGTCATCATCGAGCTCATCCAGTGCACGCTGCCCGCCAAATGCCGTATCCAGAATCACGCGGGCCGGTCCGGCAATCAGCTCCCCGATCAGCGCCGCGCCCGGGGCCACCGCGCGCAGCGCGGCGAGCGCCATGTCGGCCGTTTCCGGGGCGACCACCGCGACAATTTGGCCTTCGCAGGCCAGATACAGCGCATCAAACCCAAGCAGTTCGCACACCGACTGCACCGATTCGTGAACCGGTATCAGGGCCTCGGTAAGCTGCACGCCCAGATGGCTGGCGCGCGCAACCTCGTGCGCTACGGTGGCCAGGCCGCCGCGGGTCGGATCGCGCATGAACTTCAGTCCCGGCACGCTCAGCAGTGCCTGCGCCTGTGGCAATACACTGGCGGCGTCGGAGGCGAGCTCGCCGCGAAGTCCAAACTCCTCGCGCGCGAGCAGCACCGCAGCACCATGGTCGCCGACCGGCCCACTCACCAGGACGCGATCGCCCGCGCGCAGCAGATCAAGGCCTAGGCGCAGGCCGCGCGGCCGGAAGCCCACGCCAGTCGCCGCCAGGTAAATGCCATCGCAGTCCCCACGACCGACCACTTTGGTATCGCCGGCCACCACAGCCACTCCACAGGAGCGCGCTGCCGCCGCCAGCGCATCAATCACGCGGCGCAGCCGCGCTATTTCCAGACCTTCCTCGAGAAACACACTCAGCGTCATGAATCCGGGGACAGCGCCACAGACGGCGAGATCGTTGACCGTGCCATGCACTGCCAGCGAGCCAATGTTGCCGCCTGGGAATTCCAGCGGCTGGACGGTAAATCCATCGGTGGTGATCACGAGTTCACGATCCGGCGGAACCGGCATTGCGACGGCATCTGCACTCGCGTCAAGCAATGGATTAGCGAGGGCCGGCACAAACAACTCGTCAATCAGCTCACGCATCATGCGACCACCGTTGCCGTGCGCCAGAGCGATATGGGTGTCACGAAACTTGGGCATAGGAGCTCTGCAGAGCGGCGGCCTCGATCAGCTGTCCGTAGCTGATCGCTGCATCATTGAGTGGCAGCAGCTGCGGGATCAGCACCTTAAAGCCCGCGCCGCTCAACAGCATGTGCACCTGTTCGGTGAGCAGGCGATTCTGGAACACCCCACCACAGAGCCCGACACGTGCGACACCGCTGTGTCTGCGCACGGCCAGTGCCTGATCAAAAAGGGCCTGCGCCAGGCTGGCGTGAAACATCGCGGCGCGCTCGCTGGTGGAGTGGCGCTCGTCAAGGAGCGCCTGCACGAGCGGCTCCCAGTCACTGCGCCAGATCCCAGACGCATCGCGGGACAAGGGCAATGACACCGGCACGGCGGTGCCAGCGGCGAGCACCTCCAGACGTATCGGTGCCTCCCCTTCGTAGGTTGCCTGCAGGCACGACCCGAGCAGAGCTCCCGCGCCATCGAACAGACGACCCACCGCGGTGGTCCAAGGCGCGTTAACGCCGGCATCGAATGCAGCGTGCAAGAGCGGGTCATCAAGACGATGGCCCGCTGGCCACTCGGTGCCCGAGGCCCAGCACAGGGCGAGTGCCGTTCGCCACGGCTGGCGCGCGGCGCGTTCACCACCGGGCAGCCGGAAGGGTCTGAAGCTTGCGACCCGGGTCCATGCCCCAGCTCGCCCGAGCAACCCCTCTCCACCCCAGAGCGTGTGATCCGGACCAAGCCCTACCCCATCCCAGGTAAAACACAGCAGCGGTGCATCGCTCGGGTATTCTCCAGCCACGGCAGCCGCATGCGCGTGGTGATGCCAGACCTGCTGGGTCGGAAGCCCTGAATCAAGTGCCCAGCGCGTGTTTGGAAAACCCGGATGCGCATCGTGCGCGATGGATTCTGCCCGTACGCCATAAAGCTTCTGCATATCGCGCGCGACCTGCGCAAAGACCTCCCGGCCCCGGGGACTTTCCAGCTCACCGATGTGGGGCGAGACCACGGCGCGATATCCCCAGGCCAGCGCGACGGTCGTCTTCAGGTAGGCACCGACCGCCAGAGTCGGAACCCGCACGGGCCGCGCAAGCACAAGCTCCAGTGGGGCACTGCCGCGGCCGAGCCGCACCGGTCGCATGTGTGAGGCGACAACGCGGAGCACCGGATCATCGGCCGGGCGCGCAATCGGCCGGTTGTGATGCAAAAAGCCGTCTGCGATCGCGCCCAGCTGCGTCTCGACCTGCTCAGGATCCGTCAGTACCGGCTCGCCGCTGAGGTTTGCCGAAGTGGCCACCAGCGCCGCACCGAAATCATGGAGCAGTAGATGGTGCAGTGGGCTGTAGGGCAACATCAGCGCGAGCTCGCGCAGACCCGGGGCTACCGAGGGCGCAATGAGCGGACCCGCGCGTTGCTGAGCAAGAACAATGGGTCGCTGACAATCGAGAAGGGTCCTAGTATGCAATGACGAGAGTTCGGCAACTGCGCGCGCGAAGTCCAGGCCATCGGCTCCGCACCAGGGCACCATTACCGCGAAGGGTTTGTTCCCGCGCCGCTTGCGAGCCCGTAGCCGGGCGACAGCGTTCTCATTGGCAGCATCGCAGAGCAGGTGATAGCCACCAATGCCACGCGCCGCGACGATCAGACCGGCTTTCAGTGCCTCGAGTGCCGCACTCAATCCCAGTGCATTGCCCTCGATCAAAACCTCACCGGACTGCCAACGCAGCCCCGGCCCGCAGAGCGCGCAGGCCAGTGGCTGAGCGTGGAAGCGCCGATCGAGTGGGTTGGTGTACTCGGCAGCACACAGTGGGCACAGCCCGAAGTGCTCGAGCGTCGTATTCGGTCGATCATAGGGGAGATCGCGAATCAGCGTGTAGCGTGGGCCACACTGCGTGCAATTGATGAAGGGGTAGCGATAGCGGCGGTTGGTGGGATCGTACAGCTCCTCCAGGCACTCATCGCAGGTGAACAGGTCCGGGGGCACATGGATCTGGGCTTCCGCGCCGGTGATGCTCGCCAAAATGCAAAAGCCATCGAATGCCTCGCCGTTCGCATCGCGCTGCTCCAGCACCTGCGCGAGCGCCGCCGGCGGCGCCTGCTTGAGCAAGGCCTCGGAAAACGCCTGCAGCTGTTCGCAGCTGCCCTGAGCGTGGATCTCGACTTCACCGCCGCGGTTTCGGACCCAACCGGCCAGCTCAAGGCGCTGCGCCAGACGATAGACGAACGGCCGATAACCCACGCCCTGTACGCGACCACCGACCCGCCAGCGCCGCGCCGCTGCAGCCGCCGAGCGTGCCGGATGTAGCAACGCGCTGTTCACGCGCTCACTCGCCTTTGCCCGGAGACAAAGCCGACTCGGCGATGCAACGCCAAGTGAAGCGGTGTCCAGCCGTGAGGTGTGCGGTACACGAAGCGGTGGCGGGCAATGTGATAGCTTGGATCGGCACCGTAGAAATTCAGGCGCATCTGCTCCAGCTCCGCGTTCCGGTAGGCTGCCAGGGCACATCGCTGCTCATCTGCAGTGCGCCGCGCACGCTTGTGATTAAGGGCCTGCGCGAACTGATCGTTGTGCGCCAATTCAAGGGCGTGCTGCTCAACGAGTGCACAAAGGGAGCGCGGCCCGGCCTCCGCAAGTGCATCGATCAGCCCGAGAGCCTGTGCCTCCGGGGCACCCAGAGGCAGTCGCCCGGACATGATCCGACGGGCCTGATCCAACCCGACTCGGCGCGGTAGCAGATAGGTCCAATACTCGGATCCGTACAGATTGCCCATGTTGCGATAGTGCGGGTTTAGAACGATCCCCGGAGCGGCCAGAACGCGGTCCGAGGCGAGTGCCAGGCAGACGCCGCCCGCCGCCGCATTGCCTTGCAAAACGGCGATCGTCAGGTGCGTGTCGGTACTCAGAATGTCGTGCGCCAGATCATCGATGGCGTTGATATTGGCCCACGAGCTGTCGGCGGGGCTGTCGGAGGCTTCGATACAGTGCAAGTGCATGCCGTTGCACCAGAAGTCGCTCCCACCCATCAGCACAATGACACGCGTCGGGCGCGCACGCGCCTGGGCGAAGGCGCGGCGCAGACGCTCGCATTGCGCGGTGTTAAGCGCACCATTATAGAAGTCAAAATGCAGATAGCCGATCGCGCCAGTCTCCTCGTAGCGAATCTCCCAATCCCCATTACCCGCTGCTACATCAATCGCCGGCTCTTCCACCTCCGGCAGCGACCTGGCCACCGCGCCGAGCGCAAGAACGGCCGGGCGTTTGAAACTCTGCTGGCCCTCGCCCACCTTCTGCAGTTGCCCGATCCACACGGCGCCATCACGCGTGGCACGGCAGATCGCCTCGTGGCGGCGCGCGATGAGCGCTCCGGCATGACCGCTCAGGTGCGGCTCGGCGTGCGCATCGAAGAGCCGATACGGCCGGTCCAGGAGATTGTCCAGGAGGCCCGGGTGCCCATCAGCCGAATGGATCTTGCGAAGGACCGTGGCCGTGTCATCCGCGATCCAGTCAATGGCGCGCTGCGCCTGCTCGAGCAGCGGCTGCCAGCCCTGCCCGGTATCATTGATCTTCATCGCCGCAGGGCCGTTGCCCGCACTCGCGCGCGCGATGGCTTCGCGTACCGCGATCACCGCAGCGTCGGTCACCTCGCGTCGATAGAGGCTGCTCTTACTGGCCGCGCGCATCGGAAACAAAGCGTAAGCCCACACCGCGCCGGCATCCAGCTTGGCCTCGGCCTGCAGTACGGTGACACCCCAGACGGGCAAGCCGCGCAGAATCGCCCAGTCAAGGGCCGAGGGTCCGCGATCGCCCGGCGGCCCGGGATGCACGATCAGACACAGATGGCGCTGCCAGATCTGCGCTGGAATCGCACGCTTGAGAAACGGCGCGAGGATCACATCCGGCTGGAAGAGCGCAACCGCCTCGCAGCTAATGCGCTCGTGAATATCAAATTCTACCGAGAGCTCGTGGCCATCGCGGCTCAGCTCAACAAACAACCGCTGCGAGAGACTGTTAAAGGTATGAACCAGCAACAGGATGCGCATCAGAGCGCGACCCGGGTCGTGCCGCGTCGATACTTATAATAAGCCGCGCAGGCACCTTCGGCCGATACCATGCACGAGCCGATCGGGTTGCGAGGTGTGCAGGCCGTGGCAAAGATTGTGCAGTCGGTGGGCTTTTTGACGCCACGAATGATGGCCGGGCACTGACACGCGGCGTTCTCGGTCGCTGGCTCGAACCGCATCGCGAAGCGGCGCTCGGCATCGAGATCTGCGTAGCCATCCTTGATACGCAGGCCACTGTAGGGCAGCTTGCCTAAGCCACGCCACTCGAAACTCGGGCGCAGCTCGAGCACTTCAGCGATGAGGTTCTGCGCCCTGCGATTGCCTTCGCGGGTAACGCCGCGAGTAAACTGGTTTTCAACGCAAACGCGCCCCGTGTTCAGTTGCTCGACCAGCATGCGCACCGCCTGCAGGACATCGAGCGGCTCGAAGCCTGCAATGACGACGGGCCGCTGATACTCCTCGGCAAAGTACTCGTAGGGGCGGCTGCCGATGACGGCACTGACATGCGAGGGGCCGATGAAGCCATCGACGCGCACCTGGCCCCACTCGCGTACCTCAGGGGAATCGAGGATGCTCTGCATCGCCGCGGGTGTCACCACGTGATTGCAATAAACACTGAAGTTGGTAAGGCCCCGGCGACGTGCTTCGATGAGCACATGAGCAGTCGCAGGCGTTGTGGTTTCAAACCCGATGGCAAAGAACACCACTTGCCGCTGCGGATGCGTTACAGCGATCTCCAGTGCCTCGAGCGCGGAGTACACCATGCGTACATCAGCGCCCTGTGCACGCGCCTTGAGGAGACTTCGCCGGCGTGAGGCGGGGACGCGCAGCATGTCCCCGTAGCTGACCAGCGTGACATCCGCCTGCTGTGCCAGGCCGATGGCCGCATCGAGACGAGGAACCGCCAGCACGCACACCGGGCATCCCGGTCCATGGACCAGATGGATATTGCTGGGCAGCAGATCTTCGACGCCATAGCGAGCGATGGCGTGCGTATGACCGCCACAAAATTCCATCAGATGGTATTCACGCGCCGGATCGACCTCCGTGCGCAGCAATTGTGCCAGACCCGCCGCCGGAGCCCCCTCACGGAAGCGGTGAATGTAGCGCATGGTCGGTCGGCCGGTAGTGAGCCGCAATCTCATCGAATAGCGCCAGGGTCTTCTCGGCCTCTGCGACATCGAGGCGAGCGATCGCGAAACCTGCGTGTACGATCAGGTAGTCGCCGATCGCAACCCGTTCGATCAACGCGATCGACACCCGGCTGCGCACGCCGCCGATCTCAACCTCGGCCGATTGATCATCGTGCAGGGCCACCACCAGCACCGGTACTGCCAGGCACATGGGTCAGGCCGCCACAGTCTCGTGGCTTCGGGGCATTCGGCCCGATGTACTTGAGCCCCGCTCGGCTAGCTGCTGCTCGAGCCAGCTGAGCCAGGCGCCGATCGCTGGCGCCCTGCGCGCCGCCGTCTCAATCATCGGCGTCTCAAGGCCCAGGCCGCGAAGTGCGGCGACCGCGCGCGCCGGGTCAAAATCATCGAGGACCCCGAGCAGGTCGGCCTTGCTCAGCAGCACCAGGTCCGCGGCGCGGAACATCACCGGATACTTTGCCGGCTTGTCGTCTCCTTCCGTAGTGCATAGGAGAATGACGTTGCGGTGCTGGCCCAGGTCGAAGCTTGCCGGACAGATCAGGTTGCCAACGTTTTCAATGAACAGCAGGTCGATTCCCGCCAGCGGCAGCTCGTGAAGCGCACGGTGCACCAGGTGCGCATCGAGATGACAGGCGGCGCCCGTAGTGATTTGGTAAGCCGGCACCCCATGGGCACGGATGCGCACCGCATCGTTGTCGGTCTCCATATCGCCCTCAATCACCGCAATGCGATATCGATCGCGTAGGGCCACGATTGTCGCTTCCAGCAAAGTGGTCTTGCCGGCCCCGGGTGATGACATCAGGTTGATCGCCAGCAGACCATGTTCATCGAAATGCTGGCGATTGTGCCCCGCCACCCGATCGTTGGCGGCCAGCAGGTTCTGCAGCACTCCGACGACTTCAGTGCGTTGCGGATCCAAAGCAGCGGCTGGATGAAGATCTGCCGGGTTCACAGTACAGCCGCAGGATTGGCACATAATCGAGTCTCCGGAAGAGAGGCTTGGTCGGTCAGCACAGACGGCGTCTGCGGCAGACGCAGTTCCACGCCACGCAGGCGCATTTCATCACCACTGACCAGATGCATGCGGTAGTCGCCACACTCACCACAGACCAACCGATTGGGCTGGACCCGCGTTGTTGCACCGCACATTGCGCAGCGCGCGGACACGTCGATGATCTCAATGTGCAGTTCAGCACCCTCGGCGCAGCTGCCAGCCCGCGCAACTTCGAACGCGCTGGCCAGCAGTGCCGGCTCGACGCCGCACAACGGCCCGAGTTCCACAGTAATCCGCGCCACGACACTTGCGCCCCGGCTGGCCGCGATATCAGTCACTTGCGCCAGCAGACTCTGGCAGATGGACAGCTCGTGCACTTTACTGACCCTACCGAACCCGCAGCTGATGGTATGTTCGGTAGCGCACCGACAATCCCTACGGCCAAGTGGTCAGATTTTGTGTTGGCAGGGAAGGTGCTTCGTGCTATTGCAAGCTGGCAGGGACCGTAGCGGAACAGAGGACACTTTCTGGGCCGTGCGGACTCCCACGAGCTCGTTGCCGCTGGTGATGGGATTCGGGAATGTGCTGCTCAGCGACGACGGTGCCGGCGTCCGGCTCATGGAAAGACTGCGCTCCGATCTCGGTCCGGGCGTCGCTCAGTTCATCGATGGCGGCACGATGAGCTTCAGTCTACTGCCTTACGTAGAAGCCGCGACCTCAATGCTGGTGATCGATGCGGCGCACCACGATGGCGAACCGGGCTCTGTAAGGCTATTCGAGGGCGCGGCAATGGATCGGTTCCTCAAGAGTAGCCGCCGGCGAACGGTCCATGAAGTGGGTCTGATCGATCTGCTGGATATGGCGCGATTGCAAGATTGCCTGCCCGTGCAGCGCGCGCTGTTGTGTATACAACCGCTGCACATTCTCTGGAGCGAAGGACTATCGGCGCCGGTGTCCGATTCTCTTGCCGACGGCGTCCGCCACGGTGCGGATCTGCTGCAGCGCTGGAGGGAATCGTGAGCAAATTCCACAACATTCCAATCCGCATCGAGCCCTCGGAAAACATCGATGTGCCGCGAGCTCCACTGCCCCAGGGCGGGCTGGGCGGCGGCGTCGCCGCGATTCTCTCGCAGCTGGTGAGCCTGCTCGAAGCGCTCGCCGGCGGCAACGGCTCGGCTCTCATCGATCTGCGTAGCCTTCCGATGAGTCCGCAGGATCGCAGCGAACTGCAACGCGTGCTGGGCCAGGGCGAGGTGACGGCCACCGTGGAGGCAGATGGCCCGACCCGGATTCGCGAGACCGGTGTCTCGGGGGTCTGGTGGATCGAGCACTTTGATCGGCATAAGACCCTGATCGCGGAACTGATCGAGGTGGCCCTGGTGCCCCAGCTTCTGGCCAGCGCCGCGGACGAGATTGGCCCGGCGGCTCAAGGGCTGCGGGCAAGGCTTGCTGCTACGCACTTGCCGTCATCCGGAGGAGAGCATGTCGCTCTCCAGTGAAGAGCTCACGGTCGGCGAGGCTTTGCTCCTGCACGGCATCAGCCGTCGCGGCTTCATCCGCTTTTGTACCGCCACGGCCTCAGCGATGGCACTGCCCCCGTGGATGGGCGTCGCAATGGCCGAGCAACTACGCCAGGCACCACGACCGTCGGTGATTTACCTGTCCTTTCAGGAGTGCACCGGTTGCTTTGAATCGCTGACCCGCTCCTTCGCACCGACCATCGAGAGCCTGATCTTCAACGTGATTTCCCTCGACTATGACGACACGCTGATGGCGGCTTCTGGCGAGGCGGCCGAATCGGCCTTGTCGACCGCCATGAAAACCTACTACGGAAAGTACGTGCTGGTCATTGATGGCTCCGTGCCGACCGGCGCCGGCGGCGCCTACTGCACCTCCGGCGGTCGCAGCGCTGTAGATACCCTGCGCGAGGCGGCCGCAGGAGCTGCAGCCATCGTCTGCGTGGGCACCTGCTCGGCCTTCGGAGGCATCCCGTTTGCCGATCCCAACCCCACGAGTGCCTGGCCGGTCTCGGCCATAGTCAGCAACAAGCCCATCATCAATGTTTCCGGGTGCCCGCCGATGCCCGAAGTAATCACAGGCACGCTGCTGCAGTTCGTCACCACGGGGCAGGTCCCCGATCTGGATGAGCACCTGCGCCCCAAGGTGTTTTTCGGCAATACCATTCATGATCGCTGCTACCGGCGCCCCTTCTATGACGAAGGCAAGTTTGCCAAGTCCTTTGACGATGAGGGCGCACGCAACGGCTGGTGCCTCTATGAACTCGGCTGCAAGGGTCCGACCACCTACAACGCCTGTGCCACGATCAAGTGGAACGGAGGCACCAGCTTCCCGATCGAGTCCGGTCACGGGTGCCTGGGCTGCTCGGAACCTGGATTCTGGGACAAGGGCAGCTTCTATGCGGCCGAATCGAGCGCTGATTGGGGCAAGGCGGGCGCGCCCTCGCCGCTGCGCGCGCTGGAGGTGGCCGGCGCCGCCGCGACGGTCGGCGCCGCACTGGGCCTGGCTACCGCCGTTGGGACCCGCTCGCGCCTGCATCGCACC